>Ga0194132_10005968_pt1 | contig 19280 bp, 15 predicted proteins | sample TA2KigOf80mmetaG_FD_148612 | JGI IMG/M metagenome (GOLD analysis project Ga0194132, IMG submission 148612) | Freshwater microbial communities from Lake Tanganyika, Tanzania - TA2015054 Kigoma Offshore 80m | ecosystem: Environmental > Aquatic > Freshwater > Lake | place: Tanzania: Lake...
GGAGCGCCGGCGTCCGCGCGATCAGCGCACCGACCCCCGGCGGCCCGCCGATCTTGTGCGCCGAGAGGCTGACGAGATCGGCCGCGGCGAGCGCATCGAGGGCGATGCGGCCCGGCCCCTGCACCGCATCGCAATGAAAGAGCGCGCCCGCCTCGTGGGCGAGACCGGCGGCGGCAGCGACCGGCTGGACGACGCCGGTCTCGTTGTTGGCGAGCATGACCGAGACGAGAGCCGGCCGCGGGTCGGCGGCGAGGAGCCGGGCGAGCGCTCCGAGGTCGAGGCGGCCCTCGGCGTCGACCGGGACCAAGGTCGCATCGGCGCGGGCGCGGGCGACCGAGGGGTGCTCGACCGCCGAGACGAGGACCGGGCCCGCGGCCTGGTAGAGCGCGAGGCTGTTCGCCTCGGTCGCGCCGGCGGTGAAGACGACCGCCTCGGGCGCGGCCCCGACCAGGGCGGCGACCCGGGCGCGGGCGGCCTCGACGACCTGCCGCGCGGCGCGGCCGCGGCCATGGACCGAGGACGGATTGCCGCCGGACGCGAGCGTCTCGACCACGGCCCGGACCACCGCCGGCCAGGGCGGTTGGGTCGCGTTGTGGTCGAGATAGACCTCGGTCATCGGCCGTTCCGGACGGGGCGCGCGGGGGCCGCCGCGGGCCTTGAATTTCGGGGGCGCCATCGTGCTACACTCCGCGGCCTTGCGAGGGCCCCCCGGGGTTCGCCGGCACCCTACACCGGCCCAGATGGGCGACTAACGGACGGATTGCCAGTTGTCCAGGACGACCTTCGACCCGACGCCCGATGCCTGAAGTCATCTTCAACGGATCCGAAGGCCGGATCGAGGGCCGCTACCACCACAGCAAGCGGCGCAACGCACCGATCGCGCTCCTCCTCCACCCGCACCCGCGCTTCGGCGGGTCGATGAACAACCGCGTCGTCTACCAGGTGTTCCACGCCTTCGCGCGGCGCGAGTTCTCGGCGCTCAGGTTCAACTTCCGCGGGGTCGGCCGCTCGCAGGGCGTGCCCGACGACGGCCAGGGCGAGCTCGCCGACGCGGCGGCCGCGCTCGACTGGCTGCAGGCCGCCAACCCCGACGCCGAGCAGTGCTGGATCGGCGGCTTCTCGTTCGGCGCCTGGGTCGGCATGCAGCTCCTGATGCGCCGGCCCGAGATCTCGGGCTTCATCGCCGTCGCGCCGCCCGCCAACCGCTATGATTTCTCCTTCCTCGCCCCCTGCCCCGCCTCGGGGCTGATCGTCCACGGCGATTCCGACGACCTGGTGCCGGTTGACAGCGCCTCCGCGCTCGCGACCAAGCTCTCGCACCAGCGCCACATCTCGGTTGCGTTCCGCCCCGTGGACGGGGCCAATCACTTCTTCCACAACAAGCTCGACGAGCTGACCGTCGAGGTCGACCGCTATCTCGACGCCAAGATCGCCAAGCAGAAGGCGGTCGCCCGCGGCTGAACGGCTCACGCCGCGGCGCGCGGCGCGCGGTAGAGCCGCCCGCCCGGCATCGGCCGCGGCACCCCGGTCGTCTCGGGGAGGCTGAGCGGCAGCCCCAGGCGGCTCCGCACCGCGAGGAACGCGAACGCCTCCGCCTCGAGCGCATCCCCGTCCCAGCCCTCCGCCTCGACCGGATCGACCGCGACGCCGAGCGCGTCGCGGAGTCCCTGCACGAGGACCGGGTTGAGCCGTCCGCCGCCCGTCACCAGCCAGCGGCGCGCCGGCGCCGGGAGATGCGCGCGCGCCGCCGCGACGCACTGGACGGTGAAGGCCGCGAGCGTCGCCGCGCCGTCGGCGGCGCCGAGGCCCGCCACCGCGTCGAGCCCGAAATCGGTGCGGTCGAGCGATTTCGGCGGCCGGCGCGCGAAATAGGCGTGCGCCGTCAGGGCGGCGAGGCGGGCGGGATCGACGGTGCCCGCGGCGGCGAGACGGCCGCCCTCGTCATAGGGGCGCCCGGTGTGGCGGAGCGTCCAGTCGTCGAGGAGCGCGTTGGCCGGCCCGGTGTCGAAGGCGAGGATGCGCCCGTCGGCGCCGATCCAGGTGAGGTTGCCGACCCCGCCGAGATTGAGGACCGCGAGCGGCCGGGCGAGCGTGGCGGCGAGGGCCGCGTGGTAGAGCGGCACGAACGGCGCCCCCTCGCCACCGGCGGCGACGTCGGCGAGGCGGAAATCACCGATGACGTCGATCCCGGTCGCGCGCGCGAGCGCGGCCGAATCGCCGATCTGGCGCGTCGTCCGCGTGCGGGGCCGGTGAAAGATCGTGTGGCCGTGGAACCCGACGAGATCGATGCCCGCCGCCGCGAGGCCGGCGGCCGCGAGGAGACCGGCGACGGCCTCGGCGTGGCGGCGGGTGAGCTCGGCCTCGACGGCGGCGACCGCGTCCGCATCGGCGCCCTCGCCGAGGATGGCGGCGAGACGAGCGCGGAAGGCGGGATCGTAGGGTGTCGTCCGGTGCACGCCGGTGCGCGCGACCGCGACGCCGTCGGTCTCGATCAGGGCGGCGTCGATCCCGTCCATCGACGTCCCGCTCATCAGCCCGACGGCGCGCATCGGCGGCGCCTCAGAACGTCGCGCCCGACTTCTTCCAGGCGTCGATGATCTCCGAGCCCGTCGCGCGCCACACCCCGGCGTGGCCGCAGATATAGCGGAGCGCGTTGTCGAGCGCATGGATGCGGTGCGGCATGCCGATGATGAACGGATGGAGGCAGATCGCCATCACCCGCGCATTATCGGCGCCTTCGCGGTAGAGGCAGTCGAACTGGCGGCAGATCATGTCGCAGAACGCATCCGCCGTGTGCCCGCCGCGCAGGATCTGCGGGATGTCGTTGATCTCGGTCGAGTACGGGATGGCGCAAATGGTCTTGCCGCCGACCGTCATGGTGAACGGCTGGTCGTCGTTGCAGAAATCGGCGCAGTACTCGATGCCGGCCTCGATCAGGAAATCGAGCGTGTTCCACGACTGGGTGAGGCCGGAGGAGAGCCAGCCGCGCGGACGCGCGCCGGTCGCCTTGCCGATGCGCTCGACCGTGCGCTGGATCAGGGCGCGCTCCTCCTCGGGCGGGAGCTGGTTGAGATAGCGCGTGTTGGTCTCGTTGTGGCCCATGAACTCCCAGCCGAGCTTCAACCCGTCCTCGATGATCGCCGGATAGCCGTCGCAGACATGGCTGTTGAGGGCGACGGTGCCGCGCACGCCATGGCGCGCCATCACCTCCATCATGCGGAAGATGCCGACCCGCGCGCCGTAATCGCGCGGCACCCAGTTGATGACGTCGGGCGCCTTGCCGATGCCGCCCGGCACCGGCTCGTCGAGGGCGAAGATCTCGATATTGGGGATCACCCAGAGCGCGACGCGGGCGCCGTTCGGCCACTGGAGCCGCGGCCGGCGGTTGATCGGCGTATAGGGAAACGGTCCATAGGGTTGCGGCTTCATGACGGCCTCGCGTCTCATCCCGGTGACGGTGCCAGTTTCCCCACCCGCCGCGGCCGGGGTCAACGGATTTCGCGCCCGCCTCGCCGGCCGCGGCGAAGCTGTGCTATGAACCGCGCGCCATGACCCGTTACCGCTCCGAGTTCCTGCGCGAGATCGCCGCGCGCGGCTTCGTCCACCAGTGCACCGACGAAGACGGCCTCGATGCCGCACTCGCCGAGGGCCGCCCGCGCGCCGCCTATATCGGCTTCGACTGCACCGCCGATTCGCTCCATGTCGGCAGCCTGGTGCCGATCATGTTGCTGCGCTGGCTGCAACGCGCGGGCCACAAGCCGATCGTCCTGATGGGCGGCGGCACGACCAAGGTCGGCGATCCGTCGGGCAAGGACGAATCGCGCCAGCTCCTCGACGAGGCGCAGATCGCGCGCAACATGGCCGGGATCAAGGGCGTGTTCGCGAAGTATCTCGTCTTCGGCGACGGCCCGACCGACGCGGTGATGGCGAACAACGCCGACTGGCTCGACGCGCTCGCCTATATCGCGTTCCTCCGCGAATACGGCCGCCACTTCTCGGTCAACCGCATGCTCGGGTTCGACGCGGTCAAACTCCGCCTCGAGCGCGAGCAACCGCTGACATTCCTCGAGTTCAACTACATGGTGCTCCAGGCCTACGACTTCCTCGAGCTCGCACGGCGCAACGACTGCCTCCTGCAGATGGGCGGCTCCGACCAGTGGGGCAACATCGTCAACGGCGTCGAGCTCGCCCGCCGCGTCGACGGACGCTCGATCTTCGGCCTGACCTCGCCCCTCATCACGCTCGCGAGCGGGGCGAAGATGGGCAAGACCGCGGCCGGCGCCGTCTGGCTCAACGCCGACCGCCTGGCGCCGTTCGACTACTACCAGTTCTGGCGCAACACCGACGATCCCGACGTCGGCCGCTTTCTCCGCCTGTTCACCGAGCTGCCGCTCACCGAGATCGACCGCCTCGCCGCACTCGCGGGCGCCGAGATCAACGACGCGAAGCGCGTCCTCGCCGTCGAGGCGACGCGGCTCTGCCACGGCAACGCCGCCGCCGAGGACGCCGACCGCCGCGCCCGCGCCGTGTTCGGCGCCGGCGACGACAGCGCGGTGCCGCTCGTGGTCGACGTCTCGGCGCTACCCGCTGAGGGCGGCACGATCGCGATCTCGGCGCTCGTCACGGCAGCCGGGTTCGCCAAGACCAACAGCGAGGCGCGGCGGCTGATCGAGGGCGGCGGCGTCTTCGTCGACGACGCGCCGACGACCGACGCCTTCGCCCGCATCGCGCCGACCGCATCCGGCATCGTGCTCCGCGTCGGCAAGAAGCGGCGCGCGCGCATCGTGCGACACGACTAGCATCGCGCGCGGCCCCATAAAGTGCGCGCCTTCGCGCGGCCCAATCGATTGCGCGCCTTCGCGCGGGGGTCACTCGCGCGCCGGCGAGCGCTCGGGCACGTCCTCGCCGACCGGGCCGCCGAGGCGGAAGATGCGCCGGAGGATGCCGGGCGTCACGATGCTGAGCGGATTGACCGAGACTTGCGGGTCATCGAGCGTGCCGCGGAGTGTGTAGGCGGCAGCGAAGACGCCGCTTCCCTTCTCGCCGGTCAGAACCGTGCCGAGAATCGGGATGCCGCCGAGGAGGCTGTTCAGCGTGTAGGCAGGCACGATCGTGCCCTCGAGCGCGACGGCCTTCTTGTCGCGGTCGATCTGGCCGCGCGCGGTGAGGCCGACATCGGAGCCGACGGTGCGCGCCTCGTCGATCTGGAGGACCGGATCGCTATAGGCGAACACCACCTCGAGGCTCGTGAATTCCGTCGAGGACTGCGGTCGGCCGTCGGGCCCCTTGACCTCGGTCTGGGCGAACAGCCGGCCGAGCGCCGGGCTGTCGACGACGCGGAACTCGCGCGCCTTGACCTCGCCCTTCCACGGCTCGGCATCGCCCGCGCGCGCGGCCTTGAGCTCGAGCGTGCCGTCCTTGATGCGGTCATCGATGCGGAGCGCGGCGACCGCCGCGCCGGCATCGGCGGCGGCGAGCGTCACGGTCTCGTTCGCGGCCCGGCGCTCATAGCGGACGCGGGCACCGCGCGCCTCGGCGAGCGTGCCGTCGGCGTCGATCCGCACCCAGGCCCGGCCGTCGTTCTCGAGCGTCGCGACCGCGCCCGCCATTGCCGGGAGATCGCCGAGGAAGACGCGGTCGAGGGCGACGGTGATGCGCATCGGCGGGCCGTCGGCGGCGGGCGTGCTTGGTTCGCCCGGCGCGAGAAGCGGGCCGGCGTCGAGGCTCCGGCCGGTGATCGCGACATCGAAGCCGCGTGCCGCGCGGCGCGCAAGCGTCGCTCCGATCGCGGTCGCGCCCTGGTTCAATTCATCGAGGCGGGCGGCGGCGATCGTGCGGCCGTCGTCGGCGAAGGTGACCGAGCCCGAGGCGCGGAGATCGGCGGCCTCGATCGCGATGTTGTCGAGCGCGCGGAGACGGCCGTCGTCGAGGACGAGGCGGAGCGTGCCCCGCCCGGCCGTGCCCGCCGCCTTCTTCCACCCGAGCGGCGCGAGCGCGAGCGTCGCGTTGTCGAGCCCGAGCGCAATCGTCGCCTCGCCGCGCGCGGCATCGATCTGCTGATAGGTGAGATCGACGCCGACGGGCCCGGTCAGGAACGGCGCGGCGCCGAGATCGAGCGTGCGCCGCCCGGCATCGTCGAGCGTGCCGGTGACGCGATAGGTGCGCGGCGGGCGGCGGCGGTCGTTGAAGTTCTCGGTCCAGGCGACGCGGACCGGGATGCCGGCGAAGCGCGCATCGCCGTTCGCCTGCATGCCGTTCTGGTCGACCGTGAGCCGCACCGTGCCGTTCGTCACGTCGCGGCCGAGCGCGGCCTGGCGGATCGCGACCTCGCGGAGCTCGGCGCGCGCGGTGACGCCGAGCTGGTCGACCGAGAGATCGCGAAGCAGCGGAAAGCGGAGCCCGAGCCGCGTGGTGCCGCTGCCGCCGACCTGGTCGGGCTTGAGCCCGATCCGGTCGAGGAGGCGGAGCCGGTCGTGCGCGAGAAGCGCGAGCTTGTCGCCGAGCGGGCCCTGGATCTGGAGATCGAGCGCGAGGCGGTGATCGGTGCCGTCGAGGCCGCTGATCGTCGCCGTGCCCTCGGGCATGCGGAGGTTCCCGAGGCTGCCGCCGCGGAAGGTGAAGTCGAACCGGTCGGTGGTGAACGCGACCGCGGCGACGGCGCCGCGGACCGGCGGCATCGGATCGAGATAGCGGATCGTCGCGCCCTCGATCTGCATGGTGCCGGCGAGGCGCTCGACTGCGACCGCGCCGTCGGTGCCGCGCGGCACGCGGAGCCGCGCCTGGACGACGGTGTCGCGGACCATGCCGTCCTTGAGGTTGGCGGCGATCCACGCGCGCGGATTGGGCGCGGCCTTGTCCGGCCAGTAGCGCGGCAGCGCATCGAGCGCCATGTTGCGGATCGCGATCGTGCCCTCGGGCACGATCGTCTCGCCGTCGGCGCGGATCTCGGCCGTCGCCGCGACCGTCGGCCCGCCGAGATCGGCGGTGAGCGCATCGAGGATCACGCGCTCGGGATCGCGCAAGACGCGGCCCTTGACCGAAAGGGCGCCGGCGCGGAGCCCGTTCGGCCACAGCCCGGGCGCGCGGATCGTTCCCGACAGCGCCGAGGCCGCGAAGCCGGCGTCGAGGACCTTGCCGTCGAGATCGAAGGCGAAGGAGACCTCGCCCGCGACGGTCGCATCGACATGGGTCGCCGGCGCGAGATCGGAGCTCAGGCGCGTGAGCTCGACGAGACGGAGATCGCGGAACAGGATCGCGCCGCGTCCCTCGCTCGCGCCGGCCACGATCCGGAGCGCGGCGAGAAAGCGCGTCGGCCGGTCGCCGAGGGCGACGTCGAGCGCGAGGTCGGCGGCGACGGCGCCGCCATCGTTGCGGATCTCGGCCGATTCCATCCGCGCCTGCCAGCGCGAGCGGCTGCGCCGGTCGTCGACATCGAGCGTCGCGCGGAGGACACGCGCGCCGGCGAGCCGGCTGAGAAGGCCGCCGTCCTCGGTCCAGCGCAGCAATTGGCCGATCAGCTGGGCAGACGTCGTCGGCGGGCCCTCGCCGCCGCGTCCGGCGAGATCGAAGCCGATCGCGCCCGTCTCGTCGCGGAACACGGCGACGCGCGGGCCGATGACGTCGATGCGGGTCGGCGCCATGCGTCCGACGACGAGGTCGCGGAGCGACAGGCTGACGCCGAGCTCGGGGATGACCGCATGCGTGCGCCCGTCGCCGCCGACGGCGCGGACGCCGACCGCGACGATGTCGAGCCAGACATCGTCCGGCCGGAACCCGAGCCGCGCATCGTCGATCTCGATCCGGAGCGGGCGCGCGAGGTCGGCGAGCGCGTTCTGCACGTGCGGACGCAGGAAGCCGATCGAGACCGGCGCCTCGCTCATCCGCCACAGGACGAAGCCGATGAGACCGGCGATCACGACGACGATCGCCACCAGCACCTCGAGGAAGACCCGCGTCGAGCGCGTCAGCATGGTGGCCGTGCGGGCCGCGGGCTTGACCGCCCCCGCCCCCTGCTCCAGTGTGCGCGGCGAACGACCGACCGCAGGGCGATCATGACGCGGCTCGCCGCCTCGCTATCGACCGATCCCGACCGGTTTCCGCCGCCGGCCTCCGCCGCCGACGTGGCGCGTGCGCTCGCCGACTGGCGGGCCGATCCGGCGCGCGCGGCGATGGCCGACGATCGGGCGGCGGCGAAGCTCCTCGCGGCGGTGTTCGGCAACAGCCCGTTCCTCACCCATGCGCTCCTCCGCGAGCCGGAGACCGCGCTTGCGATCCTCGGCCAGGGGCCCGAGCCGATCCTCGAGGCCGCGCTCGCGGATTTCGCGACGCCCATCCCGAATACGCCAGATACGATGGAGGTGATGCGCCGGATGCGTCGCGCCAAGCGGCAAAGCGCCCTCGCGATCGGGATCGCCGATATCGCGGGCGCCTGGGACGGGAGGCGCGTGACGGAGGCGCTGAGCGCCGTCGCCGACGCGGCGCTCGGGCGGGCGACGGCGCACCTCCTCGACCGGCTCCACGCGCGGGGCGATCTGGTGCTTCCGGATCCGTTCGCCCCGGAGCGCGACAGCGGCGTGATCGTCCTCGGCATGGGCAAGCTCGGCGCGCGCGAGCTCAACTACTCGAGCGATATCGACCTGATCATTCTCTACGATCATGAGCGGATCGTCTACACGGGCAAGGACGGCCTGTCGACCTGCATGATCCGCTTCGCGCGCGACCTCGTGCGCGTGGTCGAGGCGCGCACCGCCGACGGCTACGTCTTCCGCACCGATCTCAGGCTCCGTCCCGATCCCGGCTCGACGCCGCCCGCGGTCTCGGTGATCGCGGCCGAGACCTATTACGAGAGCACCGGCCAGAACTGGGAGCGCGCGGCGATGATCAAGGCGCGCGTCGTCGCCGGCGACCGCGTCGCGGGCCAACGCTTCCTCGACTATCTCCGTCCGTTCGTGTGGCGGCGGAGCCTCGATTTCGCCGCGATCCAGGACATCCACTCGATCAAGCGCCAGATCAACGCGCACAAGGGCGGCGCCGCGATCGCGATCCCGGGACACAACGTCAAGCTCGGGCGCGGCGGCATCCGCGAGATCGAGTTCTACGCCCAGACGCAGCAGCTCATCTGGGGCGGGCGCCAGCCGGCGCTCCGCGTCGCCGACACCTGCACCGCGCTCCGCCGCCTCGCCGAGGCCGCCCATATCGGCGCCGACGCGGTCGTCGATCTCGAGGGCGCCTACTGGTATCTCCGCCGCCTCGAGCACCGCCTGCAGATGATCGACGACCGCCAGACCCACAGCCTGCCGGCGGATGCGGACGGGATCGCCGCGGTCGCGGCGTTCATGGGCTTCGCCGACGCGCGGTCCTTCGTCGCCGCGACCGAGGCGGTCCTCCGGCGCGTCGAGGAACGCTATGCGCGCCTCTTTGAGGAATCGCCCGATCTCTCCGGCCCGGGCAATCTCGTGTTCACCGGCACCGAGGACGACCCCGACACGATGAAGACGCTCGGCGCGCTCGGCTATGGCAACCCATCGATGGTCGCGGCCGCCGTCCGCGCCTGGCACCATGGCCGCTACCGCGCGACGCGCTCGACCCGGGCGAAGGAAATCCTGACCGAGCTGATGCCGACGCTCCTCGCGGCGCTCGCGCGTACCGCCGATCCCGACGAGGCGCTGCGGCGCTTCGATGCCTTCCTCGGCGGGCTGCCGGCCGGCGTCCAGCTCTTCTCGCTGTTCCAGAACAACCCGGGCCTCCTCGATCTCGTCGCCGAGGTGATGGGCTCGACACCGCGGCTCGCCGATTGGCTGAGCTGGAACCCAGCGCTCCTCGACGGCATCCTGACCGGCGCCTATCTCGACCCGACCGCGGCGCCGGCGGCGCTCGATGCCGAGATCGCGGCCGCGCTCGAGCAGGCGCGCGATCACCAGGACGTCCTCGACGTGCTGCGGCGCTGGAACAACGAGCGCATGTTCCGGATCGGCGTCCGCATGATCCAGGGCGGCATCGACCCCGAGACCGCGGGCGCGGCGCTCTCCGACACCGCGGATGCGGCGATGCGGGCGATGCTGCCGGCGGTCGAGCGCGACTTCGCACGCCTCCACGGCCGGGTTCCCGGCGCCGCCTTCGCCGTCGTCGCGCTCGGCAAGCTCGGCGGGCGCGAGATGACGGCGGGCTCCGACCTCGATCTCGTGTTCGTCTACGAGGCCGACCCGGCGCACGAGACCTCCGACGGCGCGCGCCCGCTCGCGGCGCTGGTCTATTTCACGCGGCTCGGCCAGCGGCTGATCAACGCGGTGACCGCGCCGACCGGCGAGGGCAAGCTCTACGAGGTCGACATGCGGCTCCGCCCGTCGGGGAACAAGGGCCCGATCGCCTCGGCGCTCGCGGCCTTCGTCGCCTACCAGACCGAGGCGGCGTGGACGTGGGAGCATCTCGCGTTGACGCGCGCGCGGGTGATCGCCGGCCCGCCGGAATTCGCCGCCCGCATCGATGCGGCGATCCGCGCCATCCTCATTCGCCGGCGCGACCCGGCGGCGCTCGCGCGCGAGGTCGCCCTGATGCGCGAGCGCATGGCGCGCGAGCACCGGGCGGCCAACATCTTCGACGTCAAGCATCTCCGCGGCGGCCTCGTCGATATCGAGTTCATCGCCCAGTTCCTGATACTCCGCTACGCCGCCGACCATCCGGGCGTGCGCGCGACCAACACGACCGACGCGCTCGCCGGCCTCGCCGAGGCGGGGCTCCTCGACCGCGCGCGGGCCGAGATGCTGATCGGCGCCATGCATCTCTGGCGCCGGGTGCAGGGGACGCTCCGGCTCGCGCTCGCGGGCGATCTCGACGAGGCGGCGGCGCCCGAGGGCTTGCGCCGGCTCCTCACGCGGGCCGCCGGCGCCGTTGACTTCGAGGCGCTCCGCGCGAACGTCATGGCCACCGCAGCCCGCGCGCATGCCGCCTTCGTCGACATCGTCGAAGCCGCGTCCGCCCCGGCCGGTGACAAGGAGGGAACGCGATGAAACTCGAAATTGGCGACAAGGCGCCGGAATTCACGTTGCCGACGGACGGCGGCGGCACGGTCTCGCTCAAGACGCTCCGCGGCCGGAAGGTGATCGTCTACTTCTATCCGAAGGACGACACGAGCGGATGCACCGCCGAAGCCTGCGGCTTCCGAGACAGCATGCCGGACTTCCGCAAGGCGAACGCCGAGATCATCGGCATATCGAAGGACACGGTCGCCAAACACGACAAGTTCAAGGCGAAGCACGACCTCAACTTCACCCTCGCCTCCGACATCGATGGCGGCGTCGTCGAGGCCTATGGCGTATGGGTCAAGAAGAGGATGTTCGACCGGCATTACATGGGGATCGAGCGCTCGACGTTCCTGATCGACGAGAAGGGTGTGCTGCGCGCCATCTGGCGCAAGGTCAATCTCGCCGAGCACGTCGCGGAGGTTCTCGCGGCGGCGAAGCGGCTCAAGCCGGGCGCCTGAGCCGGAGCCACGGCACGAGACCCCAGCCGAACGACAGGAGCGCGCTCGCCAGCATGATCGCGACGAGCGGCCCGGCGGTCCCGTCATAGACGAGGCCGAAGATCTGCGACATCACCGCGCCGCAGAAGAACTGCATGAAGACGCCAATGCCCGATGCGGTGCCGGCGCGGTCGCGGTCGACCGCCATCGCGCCTCCCTGGGCGTTGGGCAGCGCGAGTCCCTGGGCGATGGTGATGCCGAAGCCGGGGAGAAAGAGGCTCGCCGGGCTGAGCGCGTCGGCGAGGACGACGACGACCGCGCTCGCCGCCGAGAGGACCAGGATCGCCGCGCCGGTCACCACCATCGCCTCGATGCTGACGCGCCCGCCGAGCCGGTTCGAGATGAACGAGCCGATGAAGAACCCGGTCGGGAAGACGAGGAACCAGAGCCCGTACTCGGAGGCCGGCCGGGCGAGCTGATCGCGCATCACGAAGGACGCGCCCGAGGCCAGCGTGAGGAAGGTGCCGGTCGAGAAGCCCGACTGGAACACGCAGCCCGCGAAGCGCGCGCTCGCGAAGAGCTGGCGGTAGCCGAGCATCAGGACGCGGAGGCTCGGCGCCGCGCGACCGCGCGGCCGGGTCTCGGCGAGGACGAACCACGACAGGACGAAGATGATCGCGCCGAGCACGAAGGCGACGACGAAGAGCGCGCGCCAGCCGAACAGGTCGATCACGAGCCCACCGAGCGGCGGCGCGATCATCGGCCCGAGCGTATAGGCCATGGTCATCAGCGCGAGCGCGCGGACGAGGCGGTCGGGCGGGAACATGTCGTGGGCGATGGTGCGCGACAGCGTGACGCCGCAGGCGGCACCGACCGCCTGCAGGAGGCGGCCGGCGAGGAGGACCTCGATCCGACCCGCAATTGCGGCGAGGAGCGAGCCCGCGAGGAAGAGCGTGATGCCGATCAGGAGCATCGGTCGCCGTCCGTAGCGGTCCGACAGCGTGCCGTAGACGAGGTTGAAGAACGCCATCGCGAACAGCACCAGCGAGGCGGTCGACTGCGCCAGCGCATCGGTGATCGCGAACGCCTCGCGCACCGCCGGGATCGCGGGGAAATAGAGGTGCACGGCGAGCGGGCCGACGATGCTGAGCGCGGCGATCGCGGTGAGGACGAGAAGGCCGGGCGGCGCCGGCGCGGCCGGTGGCTGGTCGGCGGCCACGCTCAGGACCTTCTCCGGCGCGCGACGATGAGCGGGGTCGCCCCGGCGATGAAGGTGAGGACGCCGACGACCAGCACCGTGACGACGAGCGGCGCCGGCGTCGCGTTGTGGAAGAGGCCGAAGATCTGCGTGAACAGCCCGCCCAGGATGAACTGGAGCGCGACCGCGATGCCCGAGGCGGTGCCGGCGAGCCGGCGGTCGATCGCGAACGCGCTCGCCTGGGCGTTGGGGAGCGAGATCCCCTGGCCGAAGGTGAGAAGGAAGCCGGGCAGGAACAGGATGAAGGGCGCCTTGATCCCGAGCGCGACGAGAAGCGCGAACAGGAGCCCGGAGCCGAGGACGAATGTCGAGCCGACGAAGACGAGCGTGTCGCCCTTGAACAGGCGGCTCAGCTGGCCGCCGGTGAAATTCCCGAGCATGAAGCCGATCGGGAGGATGATGAAATAGAGGCCGTACTCGGCCGCGGGCCGGCCGAGATAGTCGGTCATGACGAACGAGGCGCCGCCCGCGATGACGTAGAACCCGGCCGCGGCGAGCCCGATCTGGAACGCGTAGGCGGTGAAGAGGACGCTCGAGAAGAGCCGGCGATAGGCGCCGAGGAGGGCGGCGACGCCGATGACCGCGCGCCCCTCGGGCCGCGTCTCGTGCAGGACGAACCACGCGAGCACCGTGACCGCGCCCGCGATCACCAGCGCGAGCACGAAGATGCCGCGCCAGCCGGTGTGGTCGACGAGGAGCCCGCCGATCGGCGGCGCGATCATCGGGCCGATCGTGTAGCCCATCGTGAGATAGGCGATGGCGCGCACCACCTTGTCGGGCGGATAGCTGTCGTTCGCCATCGAGCGCGCGAGCGTCGTGCCGCAGCCGGCGCCGATCGCCTGGAGGAGCCGGGCGGCGATCAGCACCTCGATCTCCTCGGCGAGCGCGGCGAGCGCGGTGCCGACGAGAAAGATGCCGAGCCCCCAGAACAGGAGCGGCCGGCGGCCATAGCGGTCGGACAGCGAGCCATAGGCGAGCGTCGCGATCGCCATCACGAAGAGCGTCAGCGAGGCCGCGAACTGCGCCAGCGCATCGGCGACGCCGAAGGCCGCGCGCACCGCGGGCATCGCCGGAAAGAACAGGTGGACCGCGAGCGGCCCGACCACGGTGATCGCGGAGAGCGTCGGCAGGAACAGCGGTCCTGGCCTCGGGTCGGCGGCGGAGGACATCGGGGCTCACGCAAGGGGTGCGTGAGCGGGGATAGAGCCTATTCGGCCCGAGCGCAACGGCGGAAGCGGCCGCGCGCGGGCCCGGTCAGGCCGGCGCCTCGAGATCAGCGATCAGCGCGGCGAGAAAATGCGCCGCCTCGCCGCCATTGACGACCCGGTGGTCGAAGGTGAGCGAGAGCGGCAGGAGGCGATGGACGGCCGGTCGGCCCAGAGCGGCGACGACGCGCGGCACGATGCGCCCGGCGCCGATGATCGCGACCTGCGGCGGCACGACGACGAGGGCGGCGAAGCGGCCGGCGCCGAACATGCCGAAATTGGAGAGCGTCATGGTCGCGCCGCGCAGCTCCTCGGGCGGGATCTGGCGCGCCACGACGTCCTTCTTGAGCGCCTCGAGCCCGGCGCGGATGTCGCCGGGCGTGCGCGCGCCGATGTCGCGCATGATCGGGACGAACAGCCCGTCCTCGGTGTGGACCGCGATCCCGAGATCGACGCGGGCGTGCACACGCCGGCTCGCCTCGCGCCCGTCATACCAGGCGTTCAGGGCCGGCGCGGCAGGCGGCGGCGATGGCGCGGATCAGCCGCACGGTGACGTCGGTGCCGGCGGGCCAGGCCTCGATGTCGGCCTCGTCGACGACGGTGGTCGGCACGATCTCGGCGTGGGCCTGCGCCATCTTCTGCGCCATGACGCGACGGACGCCGCGGAGCGGCTCGGGCCGCGCCATGCCGGCGAGCGTGCGTGCGAGCCGCTCGACGTCGGCGGCGGTGATCGCGCCCTCGGGCCCCGTCGCATCGACCACGGCGAGATCGACATCGAGCTTCCGCGCGAGCGCGCGGACCGCGGGCGTCGCCTTGACGCGGACCGGCGCCGCGGTGTCGACGACGGCGGCCTCGTCGATGCGGACCGCCTCTTTCGGCAATTCGCCCGCGATCGCGCCCGTGTCGGCGGCGCGCCCGGTATCGAACTCGACCAGCGGCGCGCCGATCTTCACGACCGCGCCGGGCGCCGCGTGCAGCGTCACGACGCGGCCCGACTGCGGCGCCGGGATCTCGACCACCGCCTTGTCGTTCTCGACCGAGACGAGCGGCTGGTCGGCGACGACCTGGGCACCCGGCTCGACGTGCCAGGCGACGATCTCGGCCTCGGTGAGCCCCTCGCCGAGGTCGGGCAGGCGGAACGTGGTCATTGGAACCTCACGACGCGGCGGGCGGCCTCGACGATGCGGGCCTCGGACGGGACATAAGCGTGCTCGAGACGGGCGAGCGGCACGACGGTGTCCCAGCCGGCGACGCGCACGATCGGCGCGAGGAGGGTGAGAAGGCCGTGCTCGGCGACGATCGCCGCGACCTCGGCGCCGAGGCCCGCGGTCTCCGCCGCCTCGTGCACGACGACCAGCCGGCCGGTCTTGGCGACCGATTGCAGGATGGTGTCGCGGTCGATCGGCTTCAGCGTCGCGACGTCGATCACCTCGGCGGCGATCCCCTCGGCGGCGAGCCGGTCGGCGGCGGCGAGCGTCTCTTTGACCGCGGCGCCCCAGGTGACGAGGGTCACGTCGCGCCCCTCGCGGAGGACGAAGCACACATCGAGCGGCAGCGCGCGGCCGTCGTCGGCGACGCGCTCGCGCACCGCGCGGTAGAGCCGCGTCGGCTCGAGGAAGACCACCGGATCGGGATCGCGGATCGCCGCGAGCAGGAGCCCGTAGGCGCGCGCCGGCGAGGACGGCACGACGACGCGCAGGCCCGGGATATGGGCGAATAGCGCCTCGGTCGATTCCGAGTGGTGCTCCGGCGCGCGGATGCCGGCGCCGGTCGGGGTGCGCAACACCATCGGGCAGGACAGCCGGCCGCGCGTCCGGTTGCGGAGCCGGCTCGCATGGTTCACGATCTGGTCGAGCGCCGGGTAGACGAAGCCCATGAACTGGATCTCGGCGACCGGCTTGAGCCCGGCGGCGGCCATGCCGACGGCGATGCCGGCGATCGAGGCCTCGGCGAGCGGGGTGTCGAGCACGCGCGCCGGGCCGAACGCGTCGAGGAGCCCGAGCGTGGCGCGGAAGACGCCGCCATTGCGCCCGATGTCCTCGCCCATCACGACGACCGACGGATCCTCGGCCATGGCGCGCCGGAGCGCCTGGTTGACCGTGCCGACCAGCGTGACCTCGTCCGCCTCAGCCATGGTCGGCCTCCGTCTCGACCGCCGCGCGCTGGGCGGCGAGCGCGGGCGGCAGCGTCGCGTAGAGGTGATCGAACATGTCGGTCGGCCGCGGCGGCGGCAGCGCGAGATAGGCATCGCGCGCCGTGTCGACCTCGGCGCGGCAGCGCGCGATCAGCGCCTCCTCGTCGTCCTTGGTCCACCAGCCGCGCGCGCCGAGATAGATGCGGAGCCGATGCAAGGGATCGAGCGCCCAATGCGCGCTCACCTCGGCCTCGGCGCGATAGCGCGTCGCGTCGTCGGCGGTAGTGTGGGCGGAGAGCCGGTAGGTCAACGCCTCGACCACGCGCGCGCCGGCGCCCGAGCGCGCCGCCTCGACCGCCTCGCCGACGACATGGGCGACCGCGATCGGATCGTTGCCGTCGACCTGCTCGCCCGGGATGCCGGCCGCGATCGCCTTCTGTGCCAGCGTCTCGGCCGCAGTCTAGGCCGCGCGCGGCACCGAGATCGCCCAGCCGTTGTTGGCGATCACGAACACCACCGGCAGGCGCCACACGCCGGCGGCGTTCATCGCCTCGTAGAAATCGCCCTTCGACGTCGCGCCGTCGCCGAGGATGCAGACCGCGACCCGTCTCTCGGCGCGGAGCCGGAAGGCGTAGGCCGCGCCGACGGCGTGCGGCGCCTGGCTCGCGATCGGCACCGCGGGCGGGAAATCGGCGCGCGGGCCGGCATAGTCGAGGCCGCGCTCGTCGCCCGACCACATCTGGAACAACTCGACCAGGGTGACGCCGCGCCACAGCATCGTGCCCTGCTCGCGATAGGTGCCGAACAGCACGTCCTCGGGCCGCATCGCGGCGCCGACGCCGACCGTCGTCCCCTCCTGGCCGAGCGAGGACGGAAACGTGCCGAGCTGCCCGGTCCGCTGCAAGGACACCGCGCGGGCATCGAACTGGCGCGTCAGCGTCATGACGCGATGGATCGCGACCAGGCGCTCGCGGTCCGCGGCGATCGGCGGCGCGGCGCCGACGAGGCGGCCGTCGGGATCGAGACAACGGCGCCAGCGGATCGCGAAGCGGGCCGCGATGCGTTCGGCCGCGTCCGGCTCGGCCCCTGTCGCCTCATCCGCGTCGCTCATCGTGCCCCCTCGTCGTCGTGCCGCATGCCTCAAGAGGTGTGGATCGGTGCGGATCGTTCAAGATCGCCCGATCATGCCGGCGTTCCGGACCGCGCCGCGCGCGGGCGCTGCAGCGCATAGGCGGCGCCGGCGACCGCAAGGCCGAGGGCGTGGAGGCCGAGCCCGAGCCAGCCCTCGGCCGGCGCGAAGAAGAGGAGCATGCCCGCGGCGACGAACACGGCGCGACCGACGGCGCCGAGCGGCGCCCGCGCATAGCCGACGAGCCCCATGCAGAGGACGATCACGCCGATCGCCGCCGAGGCGAAGGCGAGCGCGACCTCGATCGCCGTCCCTTCGAACAGGAGCGCAGGCTGGCAGACGAAGGCGAACGGCACGATGTAGGCGACGACGCCGAGCCGCATCCCGGTCCAGCCGGTGCGCCAGAAATCGGCGCGCGCGATCGCCGCCGCGGCATAGGTCGCGAGGCAGATCGGCGGCGTGATCATCGACATCATGCCGAAATAGAACAGGAACAGATGCGCGGCGATCGGCGCGACGCCGAGCTGGGTGAGTGCGGGTGCGACGAGGACGGCGAGGAGGACGTAGATGACGCCGGTCGGCAGTCCCATCCCGAGCACGATGCAGGCGAGCGCGGTGAGGACGAGTAGGAGGAGGAGCTCGCCCGCGGCGGCCGAGAGGAGGAGGACGGAGAAGTTGAAGCTAAGGCCCGAGATCTGGAGCGTGCCGATGACGAGCCCAGCGATCGCGGTGATGACGACGAGATCGAGCGTGGTGCGGCCGGCCTCGCGCATCGCCTCGACCAGACGGGCCGCCGAGGGGCGCGTATCGGCGCGCAGCAAGGCGACGGCGAGCGTCGCGAACACCGCCGCCATGCCGGCCTTGCCCGGCCGCCAGCCGAGCTCGATCAGCGCAACGAGGAGGACCGAGACCGGGACGATGAACACCCAGCCGTTACGCATCACCGCGGCGAGCCGTGGCAGACGCGCCGCGTCGATCCCGCCGAGTCCGCGCTTGGCCGCCTCGAGGTCGACCTGCGCGAACACCGCGACGTAATAGAGGATCGCCGGCAGGACGGCCGCGATCACCACCGCGCCGTAGGAGATCGAGAGATATTCGGCGATCAGGAACGCCGTGATGCCCATGACCGGCGGCATGATCTGGCCGCCGGTGGAGGCGACCGCCTCGATCCCGGCGGCGAGATGGGCGGGATAGCCGGTCCGCTTCATCATCGGGATGGTGATCGGCCCGTCCATCACGACGTTCGAGACGGCGCTGCCCGAGGTGGTGCCGAACAGGCTCGAGGCGACGACCGACACCTTCGCCGGCCCGCCGCGATAGCGCCCCATCAGCGCCAACGCGAAATCGGTGAGAAAGCGGTCACCGCCGACCGCGTAGAGGACGCGCCCGAACAGGATGAACGGCACGATCACCGACGCGGTGACGTCGAGCGGCGTCCCGAACAGCGCGTTGCTGTCGAGATAGAGATAGGCGGCGAGCCGCTGCCAGCGCGGGCTCGGCATGTTGAGCGCGCCGGGAAAGAGATGCGAGGAGAGCGCATAGGCGAGAAAGACCAGCGCGATCGCGACCAGCGACCAGCCGGCGCATCGCCGCGTCGCCTCGATCACGAGCCCGATCACGACAAGGCCGAGCACCCAGCGCTCGGGCTCGATCGAGCCGAGCGTGGTCGCGATCTCGGGATAGTGGACGGTCACATAGAGGCCGCAGGCGACCGCGAGCGCGGCGGCGATCCAATCGTGCCACGGCACGCCGCCGCGATCCTCGCCCTTGCGCGCCGGCACGCCGATGAAGACCGCCGCCATCGCGAGCGCGAAGACGAGGCCGAGATATTGCTCGTTGAAGATCGCGAGCCCGAGGAAATGCTGGAGCTCGAGGCCCCACAGCGCGCCGAGGATGGTCAGCGTGACGAGGAGCGTCGATTCGAGCGCACGCGCGGCGGGGCCGAGGCGTCGCGTCGTGCGGGTGGCGCTGGGGTCGTCGCTCACGATGGCGGCCGCTCTTCGAAGACGCCCGCGAGCTTACGCCGGCGCGGTCCGGAATCGAAGCGCGGCGCCGATCAGGCGACGGGTGCGGCGGCGCGCGCGTCGGACAGCGTC
>Ga0194132_10005969_pt1 | contig 19278 bp, 19 predicted proteins | sample TA2KigOf80mmetaG_FD_148612 | JGI IMG/M metagenome (GOLD analysis project Ga0194132, IMG submission 148612) | Freshwater microbial communities from Lake Tanganyika, Tanzania - TA2015054 Kigoma Offshore 80m | ecosystem: Environmental > Aquatic > Freshwater > Lake | place: Tanzania: Lake...
GACCGCCCTCAGCGCCCGCGAAGCCCGGCGACGCCCCTCGTGCGGCCGGACCTCGGCTCCGGCGCCCGGGGCGGAACCCGGGCCCCGCGGGTACAATCCGGATCGCCGTGCCGGAAGACTCTCAGCACCAGAACGGCGTCATCGTCGAGGCGCTGCGGCGTGACATCCGCGGCCTCGTCGCGGTGTACCGCTTCGGGTCCACGGCCGACGGCACGGCCACGGACGGGAGCGACACCGACATCGGGTTCCTGGCCCGCGAGGCCGTGTCGTCTGCCGACCGGTTCGACGTCCAGGAGGCGCTGGCGGCGCGACTCGGATGCGACGTCGACCTGGTCGATCTGTCGACGGCCACGCCTGTCATGGCGGTCCAGGTCGTGGCGCACGGCCAGCTCCTGTTCGACGGCGACGGTCGAGCCCGCGGAGACTTCGAGGATCGGACCTTCGGCGCCTACGCGCGCCTGAACGAAGAGCGCCGCGCCATCCTCGAGCGCATCGGCACGGAGGGAACGGTGTATGGCCGATGACGTGCTCGTCAACAAGGCCGCGGCCATCGAGCGCGCCATCCGGCGGGTGCGGGAGATCCATGCCGGCGACGAGCGGAACCTGCGGGCCGATCAGACTCGTCAGGACGCCATTCTCCTGAACCTGCAACGAGCCTGTGAAAGCAGCATCGACGCAGCGATGCACATGGTCCGCGTCCGCCGGCTGGGTGTCCCCCAGGAGACGCGCGACGCGTTCGGCATGCTGGAACAGGCGGGCCTGCTCGACCCGCCGCTCGCCGACCGCATGAAGAAGATGGCCGGCTTCCGCAACGTGGCGATCCACGACTACCAGAAGCTCAGCCTCGACATCGTGCAGCGCATCATCGTCGACCATCTCGACGACTTCGCGGCCTTCGTCCGCGCAATCCTGAGAGCCTGACGGCGGGCTCTCTTTCGGGCACCCACTACACCGTGCGCGTGACGAGCACCTCTTCACCCAGCATGTCGGTGATCTTCACCGCCACCGTCGTCTCGACTCATGGGCCCGAGATGAAGGCAGCCGGCATCGCCACCGTCCCGGCCGGACGTGTCCTCACCGGAGTCCGGCTGCTGGCCAGCCTCGTCGGCGTCTGTTCGGTCGCGTCCCTGGTGTCCGCGCAGAACGGGGATGCTCAACCCCCGGCGGGCCAGCCAGCGCCCCAGTCGCCCCCGGCGTTCACCGAGACGGTCGAGGTCGTGGGCACGACGCCGATCCACGGCCTGGGCATCGACCGGAACCGGATCCCGGCCAGCGTGCACACGGCCACGGCCGATGCGCTGGCGGCGACGGGCGCGATCACAGTCGGGGAACAACTGAACCGCGCCGTGCCGAGCGTGCACGTCAACGAGGCCACGACCAACCCGTTCCAGCCGGATCTGCAATTCCGCGGCTTCGTCGGCTCGCCGCTGCTCGGCCTGCCTCAAGGCCTGGCCGTGTACCAGAACGGGGTGCGGTTGAACGAACCGTTCGGCGACACGATGAACTGGGACCTCGTGCCGACCGGAGCCATCGACACGGTCAACGTGATGCCGGGCTCGAATCCGCTCTTCGGATTGAACGCCCTCGGCGGCGCGCTCTCGGTGCAGACGAAGACCGGCTTCTCCGGCACGGGCCTCGACGCTGCGGTGTCGGGTGGCTCCTTCGGCCGCTACCTGGTCGAGGCGGCGAGCGGCGGGAACAACGGCCGGCTGGGGTACTTCCTGGCTGGAAGCGCGCTGATGGAAGAGGGCTGGCGCGACGAGTCGCCGTCGCGGGTCCGGCAACTGCTCGGCGACGTCGAGCGGCGGGGCGGCGCGACGACCATCGGCGCCACGGTGAACACCGCCGTGAACCGGCTCATCGGCAACGGCGCGGCGCCGATCGAGCTGCTGGAGGAGCGGCGCTCGGCGGTCTTCACCTACCCCGACGAGACGACCACGAACATGACGCTGCTCACCCTGCGTGTGCAACACGTGCCGGAACCGGCCATCAGCTTCGACGGGCGCCTCTACTACCGGCGCGCAGCGCTCGACACGTTCAACGGCGACGACTCGGACTACGACGAGTGCGAGGACGACGCGTTCGAGGAGATCCTCTGCTCGGACGAGGGCGAAGGCGGGCCGGTCGTGAACCAGTTCGGCGAGTTCATCGGCGCAGATGACGCTGACGAGCTGAACGGGACGAACAACACGTCCGCGCGGCTCTCACACGGGTGGGGTGGCGCGTTCCAGTCCACGATCGCGCGTCGGCTGTCCGGTCGCGCCAACCACTTCGTGGCCGGTGTCAGCCTCGACGGGGGGCGCACGGCCTACGAGGCGGACACCGAGATCGCGCGCCTCACCGACGGACGGGGCACGGCGGGCATCGGGCAGCTCGACCAGGACGCCGCGGTTCGCCTGCGCGCCACCGTGCGTCACGCCGGCGCATACGCGGCGAACTTCCTGACCCTCGTGCCGCGCCTGACCGTGATGGGCGCCGCGCGCGTCACCTACAGCGACATCGCGCTGCGCGATCGGATCGGCACGGCGCTCAACGGCGACCACTCCTTCGCCCGTCTGAATCCGGCGGCCGGCCTCACCTGGGCGCTCCCAGGAGGAGCCACGGCGTACGGCAGCGTTGCGATGTCGTCCCGCGTGCCCTCGCCGTCGGAGCTGAGCTGCGCCGACCCGGACGATCCGTGCCGGCTGCCGAACGCCTTCGTCGCCGATCCGCCGCTCGAGCAGGTGGTGGCGCGCACATGGGAAGGGGGGATTCGCGGCACCGGCAGCGGACTGGCCTGGAACGCCTCGGCGTTCCGAACCGCCGCCAGCGACGACATCCTCTTCATCAGCAGCGGTCCGCTGACCAACACCGGGCACTTCGCCAACGTGGGCGACACCGTCCGGCAGGGCCTGGAGATCGGCGCATCGGGTGCGCTCGGCGCCGTGCGCTGGGACGCGGCCTGGTCCTTCGTGTCCGCGCGCTTCGACACGCCGATCGCGCTGAGCAGCCCGAATCACCCGGGCGAGGAGGACGGCGAGATCGAGGTCAGGGCGGGCAGCCGGATCCCCGGCGTGCCGCAGCACAACCTCAAACTGAACCTGGCGGGCACGACGGGCCGCCTGACGCTTGGCGGGAACCTGCTGGCCACGTCGCGCCAGTACCTGCGGGGCGACGAGGCGAACCTGCTGTCCGCCCTCGACGGGTTCGCGCTCGTCAACCTGCACGCCAGGTACGCGCTCGGACGACACGTGAGGCTCACGGCACGCGTGACGAACCTCCTCGACGCCGACTACGCGACCTTTGGCCTGCTCGGTGACGCCGACGAGGTGCTGGGCGACGATTACGAGGATCCGCGGTTCCTCAGCCCCGGCGCCCCGCGCGCCGCGTGGGTCGGCGTGCAGTTCGGGTTCAGGTAGTCTGCCCTTCCGGCTTCACGAGCCGCCGGGCGGCATCGCCGGACAGCCCGAACAGGCTGCGCATGGTGCCCTTCCTGGTCCGCGTACGCCACCTGGACGGGAGCCTGGCTCTGATGATGGTGCGCGGCGACTCCGACCTCGGTCCGGCCCTGCGCGGGCAGGACGACCCCGGGCACGACACGCGGTAGTCGGCCACACCCTCCGCCGTGCGCGGCGTCGAACGTCGCCGACCGGTGCCATATAGTGTGGCGGTGGCCATCGACGATCTCTGCGAGCGGTCGCCGTCGTACATCCGCGCCATCGCGCCGTATCTTCCCGGCAAGCCGATCACCGAAGTCGCCCGCGAGCTGGGCATTCCGGCATCGTCCATCGTCAAGCTGGCGTCGAACGAGAACCCCCGGGGGATGTCACCGCGCGCCCGCGCCGCGATCGCGTCCGCGATGGACGACGCGTCCCGCTACCCGGACGGCTACGACCTGATCCACGCGCTCGCCCGCCGGACCGGCGTCGCGCCCGAGTCGGTCGTGCTCGGCAACGGCTCGAACGACGTGCTGGAGATGGTGGCCGGCGTGTTCCTGACGCCGGGCACGGCCAGCGTCTTCTCCGAGCACGCGTTCGCGGTCTACCCCCTCGCCACCCAGGCTCGCGGCGCTCGCAGCATCGTCGTCCCCGCCCGCGACTACGGCCACGACCTCGGCGCGATAGGTGCCGCCATCACGCCCGACACGCGCGTGGTGTTCGTCGCCAACCCGAACAACCCCACCGGGACGTGGGCCGCGCCCCGCGAGGTTGGGGCCTTTCTGCGCGCGGTCCCGCCCACGGTCGTCGTGGTGCTCGACGAGGCGTACAACGAGTACCTGGCGGCCGCCGACCGCGCCGACAGCGTCGCGTGGCTCGCCGATCATCCCAACCTCGTCATCACCAGAACCTTCTCCAAGGCCTACGGCCTCGCCGGCCTGCGCGTCGGCTACGCGCTGGCGCACCCGCGGGTGACGGATCTGATGAACCGGGTGCGGCATCCCTTCAACGTGAACACGCTGGCGCTGGTGGCGGCCCAGGCGGCGCTGGACGACGACGCGTTCGTCCGGACGAGCTGCGAGTTGAACCGCGCCGGACTGGCACAGCTCGTCGAGGGGTTCGGTCGCCTGGGGCTGGCCTGCATCCCGTCGCACGCCAACTTCGTGTGCGTCGAGATCCCTCGGACGGGCACCGCCCCGCGCGCCGCAGCGGTGTTCCAGGCCCTGCTGCAACAGGGCGTCATCGTGCGGCCGGTTTCAGGCTACGGGATGCCCGATCACCTGCGCGTCACCGTGGGGCTGCCGCAGGAGAACGCGCGCTTCCTGGACGCACTCGTGGTCGCCCTTCGGACGTAGCGCCGGCTGCCGGCCGCGACCGGCGCGCCTACGACGCGGGCGCCGGGGCGGGGTCGACCCCCTGCCACAGGTTCGCCGTGCCGAGCTCGGCGCGGCCGCACGCCTTCAGGTAGAGGAAGAGCTGCGTGCGGTATGCGGCGCACCCGCACAGCACGGCGTTCACGATGAAGGCGCCCCGGCTGGTGGTGCTGCCGTCGAACGCCTTCATCTCGCCGCGGAAGTCGGCTTCGGAAACGTCGCCCAGGAGTTCCGCGTACTGATCGTGCTGGCCGGCGATGGCGGCGAGCGTCTGCTTCAGGTCCCAGCCTTCCGCTTCTTTGCCTCTCGCCGCCCACGCCTCGCGGTCGAAGGTGCCGGTCAGCGCGTAGGCCGTCAGCCCCGGGCCCATCACGACCAGGTACTTCAGCAGCTCGAGCGTGCTCCGCTGCTTCGGCGTGGGTCGGTAGTCGAGCATCGACGGCTCGATCTTGCCCGCCAGGTGGAGCAGGATGCGCACTTCGTTCTGCAGGGACGTGATCAGCTCGGACTTGGTCATGACCATGGGCAACCTCGCCCGCCATTCTAGCCCGCGCCGGCCGGCGGGCCGGAGGGGATGTTTGCCTCCACGCTGCGGCGGTGGCCATAATGGCCGCATCCGGGCCGGTGCCCGGTCACCCGGCTTTCAAGGAGACCTCGAGATGAACCGCGTTCTGGCGACCTCACTCGCGCTCGGCCTCGCGCTTGCCGCATTCACGCTGGTCTCCGGCAACGAGCCGGTCCAGCGATCCGCTCAGCACGACTACCGGGTCGTCACGGTGGCAGACGGCCTCGTGAACCCCTGGTCGATCGCATTCCTGCCGGGGGGTGACACCCTGGTGACGGAGCGTCCCGGCCGGCTGCGCCTCATCCGGAACGGCACGCTGCTCCCCACGCCGGTCGCGGGCACGCCGCCGGTCTTCGCGCAGGGACAGGGCGGCCTGCTCGACGTCGTGCCGCATCCGGACTTCGCGAACAACCGCCTGCTCTACCTGAGCTACGCGAAGGCGACCGACGCGTCCGGCGGCTCGGCCACGGCGGTCGTCCGCGGGCGTTTCGAGAACGATCGGCTCGGCAACGTCGAGGAGATCTTCCTGGCCGTGTCACAGGGCCGCGGGCACTACGGCTGCCGGCTCGCGTTCGACCGCGCCGGCTACCTGTTCCTCACGCTCGGCGACCGCCAGGTCCCGCCGGCCGGCACGCTCGAGGCGCACCCGGCACAGGACCTCTCCAACCATCACGGCGTGGTCGTCCGGCTGCACGACGACGGCCGGGTGCCCACGGACAACCCGTTCGTGAACCGGCCCGGGGCGCGCCCGGAGATCTGGAGCTACGGTCACCGCAACCCGCAGGGGCTCGCGTTCCACCCGGAGACGGGCGACCTGTGGCTCAACGAGCACGGGCCGCAGGGGGGAGACGAGCTGAACCTGGTCCAGGCGGGCCGCAACTACGGCTGGCCGGTGATCGGTTTCGGCGTGAACTACCAGAGCGGCCTGGCGATTCACGCCGGCACGCACCGCCAGGGCATGGAACAGCCCGTCCATGTGTGGGTGCCGTCGATTGCCACCTCCGGCATGCTGTTCTACACGGGCGACCGGTTTCCGCGCTGGAAGGGCAGCCTGTTCGTCGGCGGGATGGCCGGCGAGCAGCTCGCGCGCCTGACGCTGGACGGCCAGCGCGTCACCTCCGAAGAAACGCTCGTGCGCGGCATGGGGCGCATCCGCGACGTGCGCCAGAGCCCGGACGGCTTCATCTACCTGGCGATCGACCACCGCCAGGGTGACCCCGCGCCGGTCGTCCGGTTGGAGCCGGTGGATCGCACGAGCTAGGTGGTCCGATCGAAGGCCGCGCGCTCGGTTGACGGCTCGATCAGCAGGTTCGCGACCGACACCCCGGCCGCCACGGCCACCAGGAGCAGGGCGGGATACGGCCGCACGCCGCCGATGCTCAGGGCCACGGCGGCGAGGATCGAGGCCAGTCCGAGATCGCACGTGCGGAGCCAGGCCCGTGCCCGGCGGCGCTGCGCACGCGTCTCGGCCGGATAGACGCGGGTCGAGAACCACAGGTGGAGGCGGACGCTGACGGCCACCACCGTCAGCGCCAGCGCTGCGAGCCCTGCGGGCATGCCGCCGCCGAGCGGCACCCATTGCCGCTCGACCCACAGCGGCAGCAGCGCCAGCACGTAGACCCCCGACACGATTGCCTGGTGCGCCCGCCACCACCGGAGGGGCGGCCACGGCCGCTCGCCCGACGCCCCGCCCCGCACGGGACGGCCCCCGCCCCTCCTCACCACCTCGTCCAGGTGGTCGAGATCGGATCGAAGCGCGTCGGACGACGCGTAACGTGCGGATGGCTCGTGCTCCAGGCAGCGCTGCAGGATCTCGTGGAGGCCCCGTGGCGAACCGGCATCGTCCCGTTCCGACGCGAGCGGCTCGATCGCAGACGATGCCGCGCCCGCTCCCGTAAGCGGGTTGCGCCCCGACGCCAGTTCGGACACCAGGACGCCGAAGGAGAAGATGTCGGCGCGAAAGTCCGTCGGCTCGCCGCGCCGCTGCTCCGGCGCCATGTAGCCCGGTGTGCCCGCACGCCGGAGCAGCCCCGCCTCCGGATCGTGCAGTTGTCCATCGGCGCGCGCGAGTCCGAAGTCGAGCACCTTGACCGTACCCGACGCGGTGAGAATCACGTTCTCCGGCTTGAGGTCGCGATGGACGACACCCTGCGCGTGTGCGGCGGCCAGGGCGGCGGCGAGTTGCCGCGCGATGGCGAGCACGTCCGCGAGCGGCTGCGGCCCGCGCGACACGATGGCCCGGAGTGTCGGGCCGGGCACGTACTCGGAGGCCAGGTAGAGCTCTCCGTCAAGCTCTTCGAGCGCGTACACGGTCGCGATGCCCGGGTGGGTCAGGGCGGCGGCCGCCCGTGCCTCCCGCCTCAGCCGCGCCCGGGCGGCCGGATCCGCCGCTCGCCCGGCGGGGATCGCCTTGAGCGCCACGCGCCGCGACAGCCGGGTGTCTTCAGCGAGGTACACGACACCCATCCCACCTGTGCCGATTTCCTGCCGGACCAGGTACGGGCCGATGGCGGTGGGCACCGCGCCCCCCGGGGCCTCATCGAGCAGGTCCGGTACCGCCTCGGCGGCGGGGCGCTCGAGGAAGTCCCCGGCGGTGTCGTGCGCGGCGAGCAGCGACTCGACCTCGCCGCGCAGCGCGGCATCGGCTGCGCCGATACGGTCGAGGTGAGCGGTCCGATCCGCCGCGTCCAGATCGAGGACGTCGAGGAACACGCGCTCGACGGCGTCCCACTCGGCCATCACGGCACGCCCTCTCGAAGCGCACGCGCCAGCCACGCCCTGGCCAGCGCCCACCGGCGCTTGGTGGTTGCCGGCGAGGTGTCCAGCACCTCCGCCGTCTCGTCGATCGACAGCCCGGCAAAAAACCGGAGATCGACGAGCCGCTCGAGATCCGGATCGAGGGCGCCCAGGCGGGTCAGCGCCCGATCGAGATCCGCCAGCTCGACGGACGCTGGCGATTCTCCGGCAATCTGCGAATGGAGCGTGACCTGCACTCGACCCCCGCCGCGCTTCGCCGCCGCCCTGGCCCGGGCACGCTCGACGAGAATCTCCCGCATCGCGCGCGCCGCAATCCCGAAGAAATGGGCGCGGTTCTCCCACGCCAGCCCCTCGCTCTGGTGCAGCCGCAGATACACCTCGTTCACCAGGGCCGTCGGTTGCAGGGTCAGTCCTGGACGCTCGCGCCGCAGGAGACTGGCGGCCACGCGGCGCATCTCGTCGTAGACGAGCGGCGTGAGCTCCTCCAGCGCGTTCCGGCCTCCCCGCCGCCCGTCCGCAGGCTCCCGGCGCGTGTCCGGCCGCGGAATCGTCATGGGGCGCTAACTCTAGCACGATCTGTAGTTTGCGAGGCTCATGAGCCGGTTTCGCAGCGGTTTGCGCATGCAGGGACAGAGGAGGAGCGTCATGACCGAACAGGGCGCGACACATGTACGAATCAACGGCGGAGTCCTGGCCGCCACCGAAAAGCGGCTGCTGGTGTGGATGGCCCGTCGGCTGCCACCCTGGGTGCACTCGGACCACCTGACGCTGCTGGCCCTGCTGGCGATGGCCGGAGCCGGCGCCGCGTTCTGGGCCGCACGCGCCTGGCCACCAGCCCTCGTGCTGGTCGTCGTGGCCCTGGCGGTGAACTGGTTCGGCGACAGCCTGGACGGCACGGTCGCGCGCGTCAGACACCACGAGCGCCCGCGGTACGGCTTCTACGTGGACCACGTCCTCGACATCGTCGGGACCTCGCTCCTCATCGGAGGCATGGCGCTGTCGGGCTACATGACCCCCGTCATCAGCCTGGCGCTGCTGGCCGCGTATCTGCTGGTCGCCGCCGAGGTGTTTCTCGCCACGTCCGTGTCAGGCCACTTCCGCATGTCCTTCCTCAGCGTCGGACCGACCGAGCTCCGCGTCATCCTGGCCGTCGGTACGCTCGCGCTCCACGTCCGGCCGCACGTCACGGTGTTCGGGATCGGGCCCGTGCCGCTGTTCGACGTGGGTGGGCTGGTGGCCATCGCCGGGCTGATGGTCACGCTGCTGACCTCCACCATCCGGACCACGCGGGCGCTCTACCTGGCAGAGCCGCTGCCCGGACGGTCGTGACGACGAGCGGCCGGCTGGGAGCCGGTCTGCTCGTCTGCGCACTGGCGTGGGTTCCTGCGCCGCGGGCGGCCAGTGCGGCGGCGCTCGGCCGGGACACCCTGCAGGGCTGGGACGCGTACGTCAGGGCCACGGAGTCCCGCATCGCGCGCGAGCTGGCGGAGCCGGCCAGGTTCCTGGTCACCGACCGGCTCGAGGACGCGGCCCGCGTGCGCGCGTGCATTCTCGGGGGCGCGGTGCCCGTGGCGCAGATGGCGACGGTGGACGCCGGCGGCGTGCGCCTGAGCGTGCCCGGCGGGTTCGTCTCGCACTGGCGCGGCAGCGTCCACCTGCCCGGGGTCCATCTCGACGAGCTGCTGGAGGACCTGCGACACCCGGATGCCCGCCGGCGTCATCAGGAGGACGTGGTCGCGATCCACGTCCTGTCGCGGCAGCCGGATCGGCTCCAGCTGGCCATCCGGATGACGCGCGGGTCGATCGTGTCGGTCACCTACGACACGTGGCACGACGTCACCTACGCGAGGCGGGGCCCACGACGTGCCTCGAGCCGCAGCATCGCCACGCGCATCGTCGAAATCGACGACCCCGGAACGGCCCGCGAGTCGGCGCGGCCCGAAGGGCGGGATCGGGGATTCCTGTGGCGACTCAACTCGTACTGGCGCTACGAGCAGACCGCAACCGGCGTGGTGGTCGAGCTGGAATCGCTGGCACTCAGCCGGAGCATCCCGGCCGGACTCGGTGCCATCGTCCGCCCCGTGGTGACGCGCATCTCCAGGGAGACGGTGGTGCGAACGCTCGAAGCCCTGCGGGACGCGCACGCCGCGACGCGTGCGGGCGGCCCGCCGCCGGCATGCGGATGAGGCGCTGGCTCACCTTCAACGTCGTCGGCGCGGCAGGATTCGGTCTGCAGCTGCTGGCGCTCGAAGGGTTGCTTCGCACGGGACTGGCGCTGGTGCCTGCGGTGACGCTCGCCGTGCTCCTTGCCGTGTCGCACAACTTCGTCTGGCACGAACGGCTGACGTGGGCGGATCGGCCACGCCATCACCGGCTGGGGCGGTGGCTCGGCTTCAACCTCTCGACCGGGCTCGTGTCGGTTGTCACGAACGTGGCGGGCACGTCGGTCCTCGTGACCACTCTGGACGTGCCCCCGGTTGCCGCGAACGTGGTGGCCGTGGGCATCGCCTCCATCCTCAACTACACGGTCAGCGACCGTCTCGTCTTTTCCGGGAACGTCGCGGTGCAGGCCCGGCGTGACCCGGTGCCGGGGTCATCGAGCCGGATGGTTCACAGGCAGGGAGGCGCGCAGCGCGTTGTCGAGGGCCGAGACGAGCTCGTCTTTCGGCACGTCGATGCTGCCCATCGAATCGAGGAGACAGATGCCCAGCAGGATCAGGAAGCGGGCCTTGATGCTGGCCAGGGGGAGGTCGATCCCCTCGGGCCGGCGCCGCCACTCCTCGATCGCGTCGCGGTGCCACCCGGCCACGAACTCCGCCAGGACGGGATGGCGTGACGCGGCCAGATGGATGGCGATGAACAACCGCCGGATGTCCGCGAGGTCGTCCGCCGCCAGCACGTGCGCCAGCCCCGTCCAGGTGTGGGGCGCTTCCCTCATGCGTTCGAACATGTGCGCCACCGCGGCGTCGATCGACCACCTGGCGGACTGGTACAGCAGATCGGTCCGATCCTTGAAGTGGGTGTAGACCGCCGCGCTTGTGACACCGGCGTCGGCGGCAATTGCCTGTACGGTGGCCGCTTCGTAGCCGGTGTCGATCAGCGCCCGCGCCGCGGCAGACAGCAGTCGCTCGCGCGTACTCGGCTCGTGCGCCGGCCGCCTGCGTGGACGGCCGATCCGGTGCTTGCGCGGCCGTACGCCGGTCGTGCGCCAGGGCGGCGCGGATCGCCCGGCGGCCGGGCGCGGCTGAGTTCGTGTGCGGGAACCGGCTGGGGGCTTCCGCGTGGGGGATCTTCTGGACAACGGCATCTGGGCGGGAAAGGCTGGAACTCCGGCCGGCCTGACCCCTGCCTCGTCCAGTGTAGCCGTGAAGCCCGCCGCTGCACCCGGAAAGGTGCGCCGCCAGCCCGGTGGCACTCGCCCCCGGGACGCCACTGCCTTGACAGCACCGGGCGTGCCCAGTAGAGTGACGGGTTACCTAACTTATGAGGCGTTCAGTATGCGAACGCCGTGGCCCGAAGGAGACCTCGACGATGGCGACCCTCTCGCTTCCCCGGCGTCCCGGCCTTCCCGCCTTGTGCGCGGCCGTGCTGCTGCTTCCCTGGCCGGCTTCGGCCGAGGTGACGTTCACGAAGGATATCGCCCCGCTGCTCCAGAACCACTGCGAGCGCTGTCATCGGCCGGGATCGATCGCCCCGATGTCGCTCGTCACGTACGAGGAGGTCCGGCCGTACGCGCGCGCCATCCGCGTGCGCACCTCGCTGCGCGACAAGCCCGGCGTGATGCCCCCCTGGATGCTCGAGAAGAACGTCGGCATCCAGGGCTTCCAGGACGATCCGTCCCTCAGCGACGCCCAGATCGCGATGATCGCGGAGTGGGTGGACAACGGCGCGCCGCGCGGCAACCCGGACGACATGCCGCCCCCGCTCACCTGGAGGGGACCCAACGAGTGGGCGATCGGCGAACCTGACCTCATCGTGAAGTCGAAGCCGTTCAGCATGGAGGCCGAGGCGCCGGACTGGTGGGGCTCGTTCGACAACGTGCTGACCGGCCTCACGGAAGATCGCTACGTGGCGGCCTACGAGTTCCACGAAGTGAACGACGCGAGGGGCAAGGAGGCCGAAGTCACGGGCGGTGCGGCGTTCACCGCCGCGCTCGGCGTGATCCACCACGGCACGGTCACGGCCCTCGGGCCGGACGGCAGGCCCGAGCCGGGCGGCTGCTGCCCGACGCACGAAGTGGGCCGCAACGCCGACTGGTTCGATCCGCGGGCGGGCAAGCCCCTGCGGGCGGGCTCCAGCCTGGCCTTCAACTCGATGCACCTGCACGCCAACGGCCGCGACACGACCGGGCACATCGAGATCGGCTTCAAGTTCCACCCGCGCGGATACGTACCGGCGTACAAGGCCACGGGCGTGATGGTGGCCACCAACCACCATCTGATCGACATCCCGGCCGGTGCGAAGAACCTGCGCGTCACCGGCACGGGCGTGCTTCGCGAGAACACCAAGCTGACGGTGTTCGAACCGCACATGCACGCGGCGGGCGTCCGCTTCTGCCTCGAGGCGATCTACGGCACCACGACCGAAACCCTCAACTGCGCGGGCTACGACCACAGCTGGGTGCTGGCGTACACCTACCAGCCGGACACGGCGCCGCTGCTGCCGAAGGGCACGATCCTGCGCGTCGTGGGTTACTACGACAACACGCCGGCCAACAAGAACGTGGTCGATCCGCGGAACTGGCAGGGCGGCGGCCACCGCTCGGTGGACAACATGAACCTGATCCTCGGCCAGGGGATCGCGATGACGGATGCCGAGTTCGAGGCGGCGGTGGCCGAGCGCCGCGGGAAGCTCGGGGTCACGGGCCGGCAGGTGGTCATCGGCTGCCCGACCTGCGGCGTGCCGCCGGCCCCTCCGCGGCAACAGTCCCGCCTGGCCGAGTAGCGCAAGAACCGTGACGATGGACGCGCAGCCCACTCCCACCCGAACCCGCGCCCGCCTGGCGGGCCTCTGCCTGCTGGCGGCGTTCTTCGCCGTCAGCGGCGAGGCACGGGCCCAGGAGCACTACCAGTCCGGACAGCCCGTCACTCCGGTGTACGAAGGATGGGAGAAGAACGCGGACGGGTCCTTCAACCTCGTGTTCGGCTACTTCAACCGGAACTGGGAAGAGGAGATCGACATCCCGGCCGGACCGGACAACCGGATCGAGCCCGGCGCCGCCGATCAGGGTCAGCCGACGCACTTCTACCCCCGCCGCACGCGGTTCATCTTCCGCGTGCGCGTGCCGGCGGACTTCGGCCGGAAGGAAGTGATCTGGACGCTGACCAGCCGCGGCGAGACGCTGCGGGCCTACGGCACGCTGCTCCCCGAGTACTTCATCGACAAGCTGGTGATCTCCGCCAACACGGGCGGCGCAGGCGGCGCGGGCGGTGGCGACCCGGAGCTGCACGACAACCAGTACCCGGAGCTCGAAGTCGAAGGGGCACCCACGCGCACCGTCACGGTGGGCACGCCCGTCCCGCTCGCGGCCGTGGCGCACGACGACGGGATTCCCAGGGTGCGATCGATGGCACCGTCGGTGCCCGGCGTGGCCGCGGCTCCGGCGCCGAACGCCGCCACCGGCCTGCGCGTCTCGTGGTTCGTCTACCGCGGCGCGGGAACGGTGACCTTCGATCCGGAGCAGATCACCGAATGGGAAGACAGCCGCGACGGCGCCAACTCGGCGCAGGCGCCCGGCTGGAGGACCCCGCCCGTCCCCGAGGGCAACCGCTGGACGGCGCACGTGACCTTTGCCGAGCCGGGGACCTACGTCCTCCGGTGCCAGGCGCACGACGGCGCGCTGCCCGTCGCCAAGGACATCACCTTCATCGTCGAGCCGTAACGCCCAGAGCCCGGGCCGGCATCAGCCGGCCCGTGGATGCAGTGCACGCCCCGGAACTGCTCGGCCGGCGTGCCCCCACTTGGCCCCGTCCGTACCGACTGGTAAGCTGCCGCTCCACGCGCCAGCTCAGGCGCACACACCCGGACGCGCGAGGTACACCATGGGCAGGACGCTCTCGACGCTGAACCTTGTCCCCCTCCTTGTCTTTCCCCTTCTCGTCTACAACGTCATCGTGCTGACCGGCCTGGCGCCCGCAGGCGGGGTCGGCCCCTGGATGCACGACCCGGTGCTGTCAGCGACCCTGTTCTCCGGGGACGTCTGGGGGGTGTCGTTCGCGGACCTGTTCACCGCCGCGAGCCTGCTGCTGCTCTTCGTTGAGATCGTCAAGGCGACGCGGACGGACGCGGCGGCGATCACGAATCACGGGCTGTCGGTGCTGCTGGCCGTGATCTGCATCGTGCAGTTCATCGCGATGGCCGGGTTCGCCACGTCCGCCTTCTTCCTGCTGACGCTGATGACGATTCTCGACGTCGTCGCCGGCTTCACCGTGACCATCGTGGCCGCGAAGCGGGACTTCGGCTCGCCCGCCGGTCTGACCGGCGCGAACTGACCGCGGCGCGGGCGCGCCGCATCCTCAGGACGCGCGGAGCTTCTTGAACCGCCCGCCGTGGAGCGGGCCGGCCGCCAGCACGACGCGCTGCGGAATCTGGGCGGGCCGGAGGCGGCCCCGACAGAACTGCGCCATGCGCTGCTTGAAGGCAGGCACGGTTTCGGTCGTCGTCAGGTTCACCCTGGCCGACACGATCTGCCCCATGATCGCGTTCCGCTCGCCGTACACGACCGCGTCGGCCACCCCGTCCATCGCGAGAAGCACGTCTTCGACCTCGACGGGCAGCACCTTCTCGCCTCCCACGTTGATGACCTCCGCCTGCCGGCCGAAGATCCGGACGTACCCGTCCCGCTCCTCGACGAGGTCTCCCGTCATGAACCAGCCGTCGCCGGTGAACGGGCTCGGCGCGTTCAGGTACCCGAGCATGGCCGCCGGCGACCTGATCTCGAGCATTCCGCTGACGACGCGCGTCTCGATCCCTTCGCCGCCGACCTTCACCCACAGCGAGTCCGACGACTCCGACTTCGAGCGCAGGATCCCCACTTCCGACAGCCCGTAGGTCTGCAGCAGTGTGGCGCCGGGAAACCGTGCGTGAAGCCGCGCCAGCGTTCCCGCCGGCATCGCCTCGGTGCCGTAGGTGATCGTGTCGAGCGACGACAGGTCGAACTCGTCGAGCGCGCCGCTCAACAGCAGCAGGTTGAGGAACGTCGGCGACGTCGGCAGCACCTGCACGCGATGCGTCTGGATGGACCGGCACACGGCAGCCGGTGTGCGTTCGGTGACGGTCACCACCGTGCCCCCGTTCGACAGCACGTGGAGCAGGGTGTTGACGCCGCCGATGTGGTCGAAGGACAGGAACGCGATCGTCCGCTTCGCGTGCCGGACGGTCCTGAACTTCTCGATGAGACGCAGCGCGTCGTGCAGAACCGCCTTGCTGCGGCCGGTGGACCCCGACGAGAAGAGCACCAGCCCCGGGTGCCCGCGCCGGCGCAGGGTGCCGTACAACGGGTGCGACGCGACACGGTCGAAGCGCGTGACCGTGGCGCTGTCGTCCGGCTCGAGCCCGATGTCGGCGCCGACCTCGGCGATCTCGAGGAACTCGTCGCGGTTCGCCGCGGCGGCGGCGGTCAGGGGGACCACGATCGAGCCGCGATCGAAGAGCGCCAGGAGCGCCGCTGCGGCGTTGGGCGAAAACTCCGCCGTCAGGCTCACGACGTCGCCCGGCCCCAGGTGCTCGGTGTCCAGGCGCTGCCGCCAGGTGTCCATCGCCGCGGCCAGCCACCGGTAGGAGTACGGTTCGTCCCGCCAGACGATCGCCCTGGTGTCACCGGCTGCGACGAACCGGTCCTTCAGGAACTGCAGTCCGCTCAACACACGCCGCCCAGGAAGATCGACTGCGCCGTCACGAACCCGCTCTCCTTCCGCAGGAAGAAGTCCACGACGTTGGCGACGTCGTCGGTCGTGCCCATCCGCCGGATCGCCTGCCGCTCGACGAGCGCCGCCAGCCGGTCCTCGGGCACGCCCCGGAGCAGATCGGTCGCGACCGGCGTGGGGCCAACGGCGTTGACGGTGATGCCGAAGGGCGCCAGCTCGCGCGCCAGGATCTCGGTCAGCGTGCGGACCGCGGACTTCGATGCGGCGTAGATGGCTTCGCCTTCGATCCGGAGCGGCTCGGCCACCGAGATCAGGTTGACGATCCGGCCGAACGACCGGCCCTTCATGATCTTGGCGGCGTCGCGGCAGAAGAGGAACGTGGCGGTGACGTTGGTGTCGAGGATCGACCGGACGGTGTCGATCGGCGTCAGCAGCGCGTGGTTCATCGACGCGATCCCGGCGTTGTTGATCAGGTGATCGAGCCGCCCGGCGTCGCGGCGGATCTCCGAGAGCATCCCGCGCACGGCGGCTTCGTCCGTGACGTCGAGGCAGACGTGCCGGTATCCGCCGGCGTCGAGGTCGCTCGCCTTCCGGCTGCAGCCGTACACCCGGTGCCCCTGCGTCAGGTAGTGTTCGGCGAGGGCGCGTCCGATGCCCTTGCGCGCTCCGGTGATCAGCGTGACCGGCGTGTCGGCCATGCCGTGGATCCTACCTCGCCGGAACGACGTGAAACGCGCCCAGACGCGTGGCCGCGCCGTTGACAACGACATCCACGGGGTGCCGGCCCGGCCGGGGCGTGCGGGTGGTGTGGACAGCCAGCGAAATCGACTTCCGGAGCGCGACCCGGCCCCGGGGCGGCAGCGTCACACGCGTCAGCTTGAAGACCTTCGAGGCCGTGCGGCCGTCTGCCTTGACGAAGTGCACGGCGAGGTCCACGAGCAGGTCCTGCGCGGTGCGCGACCGGCTCGGCAGCGTGAACTCGATCGACACGCGTCCGCCGATGGCCGCGCGAGCGGGTACGAAGCGGGCAGCTTCGATCGCCACCGCCGCCGACGTGCCGTAGCCGAGGAGGCCCAGCGCCTCCGGCGAACCGCGCTTCACGGCGCTCCGCAGGGCGTGCTCGACCAGGGCGCGCCGCTCCGGCGGCGCCCGCCACAGCCAGCGCCGGCACGTGTCCGTCAGCAGGCCGGGGTGGACCTTGCCGAGATCGTTCAGGTTGTTCGCCACGCTGCGGCGCACGAGCGACGCCGGGTCGTCCTTCAGCAGGTCGAGCAACGCCAGGATGCGCGTCGGGTGGGCGTCCAGCCAGGCCACACGCGGCGCCCACGGCAGTCGGAGTCGCGTGCCCTCCGAGACCAGACGGCGGACGTGCGGGTCGGGATCGCCGGCCCAGGCGCGCAGCTGCGCCAACGTCCGCTCGGGATCCTTCGTGATGTACGGACGAATGCTCGCCTCGGCGCTGAAGCGCTTCGTCAGCTCGTATTGGGCCCGCATCGACCGATCGAAGTGGTCGAGGCCGTGTTCGGCGACGAAGACCGTGTGCGGCAGGTAGAAGAACGGGGCCATGCCGGCGCCCACGAGCTCGTCGCTCGCGTGCTCCGGCCCGAGCGATCGCAGGAGCACGTCGATGGCGTCGGGGTAGGACGGGGGCAGGTGCGTGCCCAGGGCGCGGGCGATCTGACGGCCGCGATCCAGCAGCTCCAGCGCGTCGAGGCCGGCGCACGCGTCACGAACGAAACGCGTCGCCGGAAACGCCGGATGGGCGCGCGCCAGATCCGCGGCCAGCCGTCGGACCAGAGCCGGCGTGAAGAACGTCTTCAACGGTTCGGCCACTGCCCAAGGTTACTGTCGGCGCAGCGAGCAGTGGAACGATTCCTGCACCTCGGCCTCCCTGTGAGCCAGGTGCAGCATCCGACCTCCGCCGCAGGCGCACTGGCGACCGCGCGGCCAGGCGTCGGATACCACCGTCCCCGGCCACCTGGCAGCCCGGCAGCCTCCGGGAGAGGCCCCGAAACCGGCGGATCTCCCGGGGAGGGGGATCATCCGTCGCCTGTGACGGTGGAATGGGTGCGTACGCTGGCGGATCTCGAGCGCCTGGAGCCAGCCTGGCGGGGCCTCGCCGAGGCAGTCCAGGATCGCACCGTCCTTTCCACCTTTGACTACAACGCCACCTGGTATCGGCATTACGGCGGCGACGGGAGCATGCTGCTCGGCGTTGCGCGCCGGGGAACCGACGTGGTCGGCATCGCCCCCCTGGTGGTACGGGAACGGCGTGTCGGCCGGATCCCCCTGACGTCGGTCGAGTTCAACGCCCACGAGGCGTACGCAGGGGAGTTCCTGGCCCTCGATCCGGTCACCATCGGCGCGGCGTTCCTGGAGTCGCTCACGGCCGCCGTCCGGTTCGACCTGGTGTGTCTCAACGGCATCGACCCCGACGCCCCGAGGTGGGCAGCCTTCCGGGACGCGGCCGGCCGGTCACGCCTGAGCACGGCCACGACGAACCATCACAACGCCATCGTCGAACTGCGTGAGGGCTACGACCGGTACCTGCAGCGCCGCAACTCGCACTTCCGCAGCGGCGTGCGTCGCCACGCGCGGCTCATCGACAAGGCCGGCGGGGCGACGGTGGAGGGCGTGCAGCTGCACCGCGGGCTCGACACCCTGTCGTCGTCGATCGACCGGATGATCGCGATCAACGAGGCGAGCTACAAGCTGAACGGGGCCCGGCTGGCCGACTGCCATCGCGGGTTCCTGGGCGAACTCGCGCGGCGGTTCGGACCGCAGGGCATGCTGAGCCTGCCGATCCTGGTGATCGGCGGGCGCGACGCCGCCTTCATCATCGGCCTGGTGGAGCGTGGCTGCTTCTATGACGTCACGCTGTGCTACGACGAGGCGTTCGTGAAGCTCTCGCCCGGCTCGCACCTCACGCAGGAAAGCCTGCGGCAACTGGCCGCCGCCGGGGTCCACACCTTCGTGTCGCATGGCGCCCACGAGTACAAGAAGCTGTGGGCGGACGAGCTCGTGCCGAGCCCGAGGCTGTTCCTCTTCGCGAACACCCTGCGAGGCCGAGCCACCCGCTTCGTGCGCTTCACGCTCAATCCCGTCTGGCACCGCCTGGGCGCGCAGGAACCATGAGAGGCGGCGTCCGCGTGTCGGGACATCCAGCGCTTAGTTTAGGGCCCTGGCCGGAATAAGGTTGCCATCTCGGCCGACGATGCATCCCGCCTCGCGGCGTTGCTCGTCGGTCACAGGCACCCGGCCTGCTCCCTCCTCGCGCCTGGCGATCCGGGCGCCTCGCCGCC
>Ga0194132_10005970_pt1 | contig 19277 bp, 19 predicted proteins | sample TA2KigOf80mmetaG_FD_148612 | JGI IMG/M metagenome (GOLD analysis project Ga0194132, IMG submission 148612) | Freshwater microbial communities from Lake Tanganyika, Tanzania - TA2015054 Kigoma Offshore 80m | ecosystem: Environmental > Aquatic > Freshwater > Lake | place: Tanzania: Lake...
CAGATCGCGCTCGCCGCCGCGCTCGCGTTCAAGCGTCCGCTCCGGCGCTGGCTCGACTGGGCGCCGGTCGCGCTCGAGGACGCGGGCGTCGCGGTGCGGCTCGCCACCACGGTCGACGCCGGCTTCCTCGCCGCGCTCGCGCCCGATGCGCTGATCGAGGCGACCGGCGCGCCGTGGCCGGTCCCCGACGGCTTCGCCGGCGCGCGCGATCCGCTCGAGGCACTCGCTCTCCCCGGTCGCCTCCGCCATCGCGTCGCGGTCGTCGGTGCGGGCCAGATCGGGGCCGAGACCGCGTGGCATCTCGCAACGACCGGGTGCGCGGTCACGCTGGTCGAGGCGGGCGCCGGTTTCGGCCGCGACGTCGATCTCATCGCGCGGATCGCGCTCGTGCCCGCGCTCGCCGCGGCCGGCGTCGCGACGCGGTTTTCGACGCGAGCGACCTCATTTGCCGCCGGCCGGCTCGGGCTCGAGACCGCGACCGGCCCGGAAACCCTCGCCGTCGAGGACGTGGTCGTCGCCTTCCGCAGGCCCGACCCGGCCCCGGTTCCGCCGGTGGACGGCGGCGGCATCCCGACCTATGTCGTCGGTGAGCGCGCCGGCGGGCGTGGCCTCTACTGGGCCGGCCGGACTGGCGTGCGGGCAGGAAATTTGGTTTGATCGTGTGACATCGGCGGCACGCCTTGCGCGGCCGCCGCCAACGAGGAGTCCGACCGATGGCCAAGATTCGCCACATCGCGATCGCGGTGCCCGACCCCGAACGGACGGCCGAGTTCTACGTCAAGAGCTTCGGCATGGAGCGGGCGGGCTATACCGATACCCCGATCGCGACCGGGGTCTATCTCACCGACGGCACCGTCAACCTCGCCATCCTCAACTACAAGATGGACAAGGCGGTCGGCAAGCCCGAGGGCACGCGCTATGTCGGCGCGCATCATTTCGGCTTCGTCGTCGAGGATCTCGACGCGAGCCGGAAGGAGATCGAGAGCAACGGCGGCAAGTTCTTCCTCGACCTCCCCGACCAGAAGGACACGCTCTATTACGAGATGAAGTTCACCGACCCGAACGGGATCGTGTTCGACATCTCCCATCACGGCTGGGTCGGCACGAAGTAGACCGCGCGACCCGATCGCTCCGATGTCCGCAGTTCCCGGGCGCGCGGCCGGCGCCCCTGGCGCGGCCGAGGACGTGATCGTGGTCGAGGACGTCACCAAGACCTTTGGCGGCAGGAACGGCGTCCGCGCGCTCGATCCGGTGAGCTTCCGGATCAGGGACCGCGCCTTCGTATCGATCATCGGCCCATCGGGCTGCGGCAAGTCGACACTGCTCCGCATCATCGGCGGTCTGATCGGGATCGATCGCGGCCGCGTCGAGGTCGCTGGCCACGCGGTCGACGGGCCGCCGCCCGAGCTCGGCATGGTGTTCCAGACCGCGAACCTCCTGCCCTGGCTCGACACGGTGCGCAATCTCCGCCTCGCCGCCGAAATGCGGAACGTGCCGTCGGCCGAGATCGACGCCGAGGTCATGGCCAAGCTCGCCATGCTCGGCCTTGGCGGCTTCGAGCGCGCCTATCCGCACCAGCTCTCGGGCGGCATGCAGCAGCGCGTCGCGCTCGGCCAGGCGCTGATCCTCCGCCCGCGCGTCCTCCTGATGGACGAGCCGTTCGGCGCGCTCGACGCGTTGACGCGCGACCGGCTCAACATCGAGCTCCTGCGCATCTGGGAGGAGAGCCGCCAGACCGTGTTCCTGGTCACCCACTCGATCACCGAGGCGGTGTTCCTCTCCGACCGCGTGCTGGTGATGTCGGCGCGGCCGGGCCGGCTGATCGACGATGTCGCGATCGATTTGCCGCACCCCCGCTCGTCCAAGACGACGCGTGCCGATCCGGCCTTCGCGCGCCATGTGCTCCGGTTGAGCGAGCTGATGGGCGTCGGCTGAGGCGCTAGTCGCGCTCATCGGTGAGCTCGGCCGCGAACCGCGCCGGGAGCGCCGGGCCCGCGATCTCGCGCACCAGCTTCGAGCGGATCGCCTCGGCGAAGGCCTCGAAGCTCCGGACCACGACCATGAACGCGCCGGGGCCGCTGATCACGCTGTTCTCGAAGTAGACGTCGAGGTCGCGCTCCGGCGGGCGGCCGAAATTGGCGCGCTCGTTGATGATCGGCAGCCCGTTGATCACGATGCCCTTGGCGACCGCGTCGTCGCGCGCGGCTTCCGCCGACCGCCCCTGGTTGTTGCGCCCGTCACCCGAGATGTCGATGACGCGACGCTCGCCCTTGAGGCCGTTCACCTCGAACAGCGGCACCGCGTAGTCGATCGCGGCCGAAATCGAGGTCCAGTTGGCCGAGATCACCGGCGAGGCGGCGAGGATGGCGGCGAGCTTCTCCGCCGCCGGCTTGCCGTCGATCACGGTCCAGGCCGCGATCGTCTGCTGGTGGTGGGTGCCGGCCCATTCGAAATAGGTCACCGCGATCCGCCCGAGCGGCCCGCTGCGGATCGCCTTCTGCACCTCGGGGTGGGTGAAGGCTTCGATATAGCCCTGGCGCTGGAGCTGCGCCTCCTCGGGATCGATCGAACGCGACACGTCGACGGCGAGGACGAGCTGCAAATCGACCTCGATCGCGCGCGCAACCGGCGCGAGCGCGAGGAGGGCGAGGACGGCCGCGACGAGGCGAAGGCACCGCATGGCCGGATTATGCACCGCCATCGCACGCGACGGAACCGCCGCACGGTTGTCGCCGCCGCATCGCGCGCTATGCTGGGTGCGGACACGCCGGGGAGGATGCGCATGAACGGCGCCGAGGCGATCGCCGAGATCCTGAAGCGCGAGGGGACGGAGTTTCTCGCCTGCTATCCGCGCCAGGCGCTGATCGAGGCCGCTGCCAAGGCGGGCATAAGGCCGATCCTCTGCCGCCAGGAGCGCGTCGGCATGGCGATCGCCGACGGTTTCAGCCGCACCACCAACGGCCGGCGTCTCGGCGTGTTCACCATGCAGCAGGGGCCGGGCACCGAGAACGCCTTCCCCGGCGCGGCGCAGGCCTTCTCCGACAACGTGCCGATCCTCCTGATCCCGGGCGGCGAGGCGACCGGCAAGCGCTTCGTCGCGCCCAATTTCAGCGCCGTCGATAATTTCCGCCACGTCACCAAGTGGTGCGCCGAGGTCTGGCATGTCGACCGCATCCCCGAGCTGATGCGCCGGGCCTTCTACCAGCTCCGCACCGGCAAAGGCGGCCCGGTCCTCCTCGAGGTGCCGCGCGAGGTGTGGACGGCGACGCTCTCGGGCGCGCTCGACTATGCGCCGGTTCGCGGCAACCGCAGCGCGCCCGATCCGGCCGACATCGAGGCGGCGGCGGCGGTCCTCCTCCGCGCCCGGGCGCCGGTGATCCATGCCGGCCAGGGCGTGCTCTACGCCGAGGCGACGGACGCGCTCGTCCGGCTCGCGACGCTCCTCGATGCGCCGGTCATGACGACGCTCCCGGGCAAGAGCGCCTTCCCCGAGAACCATCCGCTCGCGCTCGGGGCCTCGGCGATCTCGACCACGGGCATGATCGCGGCCTTCCTCGGCCGCGCCGATGCCGTGTTCGGCATCGGGACGAGCTTCACCCGCACCAATTACGGCCGCACGATCCCGCCCGGCAAAGTGACGATCCACGCGACGCTCGATGCCGGCGATGTCAATAAGGACTATCGCGCCGACCACGCGGTGATCGGCGATGCCGGGCTCGTGCTCGAGGCGCTGATCGCGGTGATCGAGCGCCGCGGCGGGCGCACCGAACGCGGCACGGCGGCGGGCGTCGCCGCGGCGAAGAAGGCCTGGCTCGCCGACTGGATGCCCCAGCTCACCTCCAACGAGGTGCCGATCAACCCGTACCGCATCATATGGGATCTCCGCCACGCCGTCGACGTCGACAACACGATCATCACCCACGACGCCGGCAGCCCGCGCGACCAGATCGTGCCGTTCTGGGAGGCGACGCGCCCGCGCGGCTACATGGGCTGGGGCAAATCGACCCAGCTCGGCTACGGGCTCGGGCTCGTCATGGGCGCCAAGCTCGCCCGTCCCGAGGCGCTCTGCATCAACATCATGGGCGATGCCGCGATCGGCATGGTCGGCCTCGACATCGAGACCGCCGCGCGCAACCGGCTCGGCATCCTCACCATCGTCTTCAACAACGGCGCGATGGCGATCGAGCGCGACTCGATGCCGTTCGCGATCGAGCGCTACGGCGCGCACGCACAAGGAGGCGACTACCGCGCCATCGCCGAGGCGCTCGGCGGCTTCGGCATCCGGGTCGAGAAGCCGGCCGAGTTCGTGCCCGCGTTGCGGCGGGCGATCGAGGTCACGCGGACGGGGCGGCCCGCGCTGATCGAGTGCATGACCAAGGAGTGCCACGACATCTCGCGCTTCCCATGACGCGGGAGTCCTCAGGGAGAAAGCCCATGCGTATCGCCGTCCCGACCATCACCCACGCCGGCGCCCTCACCCTTGCCGGCGCCGTCACCCTCGCTGGCACGCTGCCGGCCGCGGCCAAGATCGTCTCGCCGCGCGAGGCGCGGGCGCCGCTCTACGAGCTCCGCTGCTGGCAAGGCGCGGCGCCGCCCTTGCGCATCCGCGATGTCCGCATCGTCAACCTCGCCGGCTCGACATGGCACGTCCGGCGCGACGACGGCCGCTCGGTCTATGTCGATGCGTCGGAGAGCGCCTGCCGCCTTGAACAGCAGCGCTGACGCGGCGTCTGATCAAGCGCGTTGCGATGCCGCCCTAGTTGCGCCGGCGCGCCTCGTGCCAGCGGTCGCGATAGCGCCGCGCGTCCTCGGCGGGGAGATGCTGGATCGCCTGATCGACGATGTCGACGCGCACGAGCTCGCTCCACGCCTCGATCAGCCGCACCGTCCACGGGCCCGGCACGCCGTGGCCGATCGCGATGCCGTCGAGGCTGCGGGCCGGCAGGATCGAGAACGACGTCGAGCAGATGAACGCCTCGTCGGCGTTGTAGACGTCATAGGGCGAGTAGTTGCCCTGCAAGAGATCGAGGCCGAGCATGTCGGCGAGCTCGACGATGGTCATCTTGGTGATGCCGCCGAGGACGCCGCGCTCGGACGGCGTGTAGATCGTCTTGCCCGTGATGAAGCAGAAATTGGAGAGATGCGTCTCGGAGATGTTCCCATCGGTGTCGAGCATCAGCGGCACCGCCTTGGGATCGACCTGGCGCGCCTCGTGGGCAGCGAGGAGGTGGTTCACCTTGTTCGTCACCTTGGCCTTGGGATCGAGACTCTGCACCGGGATGCGCCGTGTCGACGGCACGACGAGCGGCACGCCGTCGACATAGTCGCGCGCGAAGCCGGCGGCATCGACCGGCACGCAGAACATCACCACCGTCGTCTTGCCGTGACCGGGCACGTGCGGGGTCTGGATGCCGCGGCTGATGACGTGCCACAGCGCGTGATCCTGGTGCTTCTCGAGCGCGCGCACGTTCTTGGCGAACACCTCGCGCGAGAGCTTGTCCATCTCGGGCTGGGTGATGCCGCAGTCGAGCCGCGTGTAGCGGAGCGAGCGGTAGAGCCGGTCGAGATGCTCGCGCAGCCGGAACGGCTCATGGCCGAAGCTCCGCGTCACCTCGTAGACGCCCTCGCCGGAGGTGAAGCCGCGGTCGAAGACCGAGATCTTGGCCTCGCTCTCGGGCACGAACGCGCCGTTGACGTAGCAGATGCGATCGCTCATCGCCGCCTCCCGTTGTCGCTACCGAGACTGTAGACCACCCGGCGGACGGCTCAATTGAAAGTTGGCAGGGGCGGTGAATTGGAGTTTCATCGCGCCCGGCCGAGCCGCCTCCGGGCGGCGCAGAGCGGGAGAACGAGCATGGCCTATGACAGCCTCCGCCCCTACCTCCAGGTCCTCGAGCAGCAGGGGATGATGCGCTGGGTCGACGTCGAGGTCGACAAGGACTGGGAGATCGGCGCCATCGTCCGTATGATCTTCCGCGCCATGCCCGAGGAGGCGCGCTACGGAATCGGCTTCCGCAACATCAAGGGCTTCCCCGGCGGGCGCGTCGTCGCCGGCGTGATCGGCGCCTCGAAGCGCATGATCGCGACCGCGACCGGCGCCGAGCCGACCGCGGAGGCGATCCACGACAAGGTCATCTCCGGCATCACGACGCCGATCCCACCGGTCATCGTGCCGACCGGGCCGTGCAAGGAGGTGATCATCCGCGAGGGCGACGTCGATCTCACCCGGTTCCCGATCCCGACCTGGACGCCGGGCAAGGACGCCGGCCCCTATCTCACGCCGCTCTGGGTCACCAAGGATCCCGACAACGGCCGGCGCGATGTCGGCATCAGGCGCTGCCAGATCAAGGGCCGCGACAGGACCGGCATCCTGTTCGGCGCGCCCGACCGCGGCGGCGCCATCCATCACGCCAAGTGGAAGATGCTCGGCAAGCCCATGCCGGCCGCGATCTTCATCGGCGCCGACCCGATCCAGTACCTCGTCGCGCCGTCGCGCTACGGCGAGGACGAGTTCGCGATCGCGGGCGGCGTGCGCGGCGAGGCGGTCGAGCTCGTGCGCTGCGAGACGGTCGACATCGAGGTGCCGGCGACCGCCGAGATCGTGATCGAGGGCGAGGTCATGACCGATATGGTCGAGCCGGAGGGCCCGTTCGGCGAGTTCACCGGCTACATGGCGGGCGGACGCGAGTGCCCGGTCTTTCGCGTCAAGTGCATCACGCACCGGAAGGACCCGATCCTGCTCGGCGTGGTCAGCCAGTTCCCGCCGTCCGAGAGCTCGATGCTCAAGGTCGCGCTCCTCGAATCGAACCTCCTCAAGCATCTCCGCAGCAATCTCAACATCCCCGGCATCGCCGATGTGCATGCGCTCGAGGCCGGCGGCTGCACCGCGACGTGCTGGGTGTCGGTCAAGAAGATCTATGCCGGCCAGATCGACCAGCTCGCGCTCGGCATCTGGGGCTATATGGGGATGAGCTACTTCAAGTGGATCGTGATCACCGACGACGACGTCGACATCCGCGATCCGTTCATGCGCGACTGGGTGATGGCCTGGCGCGTCCGCCCTGACCAGGACATGCGCATCCTGAAGGACACCGCGGCGGTCGAGCTCGATCCGGCCTCGCTGCTCCCGGGCGTCGAGGGCGATCAGATCCGCGGCGGCAAGGCGCTGATCGATGCGACCAAGAAATGGGCCTATCCCGAGGTCTCGCTGCCGCCCTTGCGCCAGCTGCGCAAGGTCGCCGGCGAGTGGGCGCGCTACGGGCTGCCGCCGCTCGGCGAGCTCAAGCTGCCGAAGGCGTCCGAGTAGGTCGCCGGCGCGGTATCGGGAAAGCCGGCGAGCGCGCCCGGATCGGTCCGCTCGGCGAGCGCCCACAGGACCGTGCGGCCGATCGGGAAGCGGCGGATCACGCGATACTCGAAGCCGTGGACCGTGAACTTCTCGAGCGTGCCCTCGCCGTCGCGCGCGATCGAATCGAGGATGTTCTCGTCCTCGATCACGTAGCGCGGCGCGGCCCACTTCCAGACCGGTGCGAGGCCCGGCTCGGCGGGGTTGTAGAACGGCTTGCCGCGGAGCGCGATCAGCCGCGCCACCTCGCGCTCGGTGAGGCCGTAGGTGTAGTCGAACACGCGCCGCTCCGAGACATAGGCGAGCGCGCCGATCCGTCGCGTCGCGATCGTCGCGTCGGCGGGGAGGTTGTCCCGCATCCAGCGCGCCGGCTCGACCAGCGTCCGCCCGGCGAGCACGTATCCGGGAAAGAAATCCATCGACACCATCGCGCGCGCGACGCCGAGGAGGCCGACGAAGACGATGATCGCGGCGGCGGCGACGGCGTGGTGGCGCTGCGCCCGCGGCCGCAGCCGCTCGACGAAGGGCACCGCGAAGCCGACGATCCCGATCCAGAACAGGATCGCCGCCGCTGGCAGATAGGGCGCGAAATAGCGTCCGTGGAGCGTCCAGTCGGGCCGCGAGTAGAGGCAGAACAGGAAGCCCGCGATGATCGCCGCGGCGAGCATGTGCGCGCCGGCGGTTGCGACGCGCCGGAGCATGCGGTAGCCGAGGCCGAGCGGTACCAGAGCCAGGATCCCGACGATCGGAAACGGGATGTTCGCGGTGTGCCCGGTCAGGAACTCGAACAGGTTGTTGATCTGGAGGACGACATTGCCGGGCTTCGAATAGAACGTGTTCGGCACCATGTCGCCGAAATAGCCGTGGCGCGCCGCGGTGAGGATCGCGATCAGAACGCCATAGGCAATCGCCGGCAGCACCCAGGGCGCGATGCGACGCCCGGCGAGGAGGGCGAGCGCGACATAGAGCGGATAAGATCGCGCCGGCCTCGGGATGCACGGTGAAGGCCGCAGCGCCGAGGACGGGCGCGATGAGCGATGCCGGGCGCGTCCATACCGCGACGGCCATCAGGAGGACGAGGGTCTCGAGGAGCGCGGTCTCCATACCCGCGACCGAGAAATAGATGAAGTCGAACCGCGTCGCGACGATCAGCGCCGGGATGCCGAGGACGGTCGCGGCGAGCGGCACGCCGCGGAGCCCGGCATGAGCGCGGCGCGACAGCGCAAGCGTGAGAAGAAGTGCCCCGACGAGAAGGACGACACCGGCGCCCTTCGCCGCGACATGGACCGGCACGATCGCCGCGAACGGCGCGAGGAACAGGAGCCAGCCGATATTGGTGACGCCCTCGACCGGGCTGGTGCCGGCGAAGAAGACGAACCCCTCGCCGGCGAGGAGGTTGCGCAGAAACGCGAAGCCGATGAAGGCATCATCCATGTAATGGTCGGTGGTCGCGACCACGAACCATGCGAGGAGCACCGTCACCGCGCCGAGCGCGATCGCGGCTCCCTTTGAAGTCTCCGTCGACGACGGCGGCGAGGTCTCCGTCGACGACGGCGGCAGCGGCTGTGGCGCGTCCGCTCGGCCTTCGGCATGCATGGCTCGATCCCCCATGATCGGGGCGATCTTCCCCCTGCCGGGTGAGCCGACCGTTAACGAATGGGGATCAGCGCGGCGGGCGCGGCTCGCCTTCGAACCAGAACCGCCATGCCTTGCCCGACGGCACGATGCGCCCGACCGCGGGCGTCGGGAAATGCGCCGGCATGATCAGGGTCGGCGTCTCGGCGTGGCGCTCGAGGAACGCGCGCCGGGTCGCGCGCGATCCGTCGGGGTCGACGCAAAAGCAACTGTTCCAGTCGGGCTCGGCGCACTGCACCGCGTGGTGCATCAGATCGCCGCTCATCACCGCCGTCCGGCCGCCGCCCGTCACCCGGATGCAGACATGGCCCGGCGTGTGCCCGGGCGAGGGCTCGAGCGTCACCCCATGGTCGACCGGGTAGTCGTCATCGACGAAGACAGCCTGGCCGGCGGCGATCACCGGCAGGATCGAATCCTGGTAATAGGGATCGTCGGTGAAGGCTTCTGTCTCGTAATGGTCCACCCAGTACGCCCATTCCCGGCGCGAGAACAGATAGCGGGCGTTCGGGAATGTCGGCACCCAGCGGCCATCGACAAGCCGCGTATTCCAGCCGACATGGTCGACGTGGAGATGGGTGCAGAGGACATAGTCGACCGCCTCGGGTTGCACGCCGATCGCCGCCAGCCGCTCGAGATAGGGCCAGCTGTTCATATGGTAGCGGGTCTTCTGCGGCCGATGCCGGTCATTGCCGGAACAGGTGTCGACGAGGATCGTCGTCCGCGGCGTCCGGATCACGAAGGTGTGGAAGGCGATTTTGAGGAGCCCCGACAGGGGATCGACCAGGTCCGGCTCGAGCCAGTGCCGGTGCGGCGCGAGCCCGTCCTTCGGGGCGGTCGGATATAGATAAGCGAGCGTCGCGAGGGGCCGCTCGAACTCGATCACCCGGTCGACGGTTATCGCCCCGAAGCTCCAACGGCTCATGCGCTTCTGTCCCGTTCGGATCGTTAACGCGGTATTCACGGCGGCCTTCCTATCCTTCCTCCCGGCGGCAAGCAAGCGGTCCGGCCGCCGGACAGGTCGATCGAACGGACGGAAACCCATGAAGAATACGCTTTGGTCGCGGCGCTCCGCGGTGGGCACGGTCGCGCTCGTATGCTTGATGGGTGCGGCATCCATCGACACGGCGGCCGCGAGCGACACGATCAGTGCGGGCGGCGCCGGCTCCGGCCTCGGCCTCGGCCTCGTCAAGGCGCTCGGCGAGCGGTTCCATGCCGAATCCCGCCATCCCGCGGTCGCGATCGTGCCGAGCCTCGGCTCCTCGGGTGGCATTCGCGCGGTCGTCGCCGGCGCGATCGACGTCGCGGTCAGCGGCAGGCCGCCCAGGGACGACGAGGCCAAGCTCGCTTTGGAGATGATCCGGGTCGGCCGCACGCCGATCGTCTTCGTGTCGAAGGCCGGCGGCGGCGCCATCGCCATCGCGGCCGACGACCTCGCCGCCATCTATAACCTCTCGCGCACGGCCTGGCCCGACGGGCGTCCGCTTCGGATCATCCTGCGGCCGAAGGACGAGCTCAATTTCAAGCTCATCGAAGCCTATCACCCCGGGCTCGCGGCGCTGTTCGAGAAGGCGCGTGCGTTGCGCACCATTCCGGTCGCGCAGACCGACCAGGACACGCTCGATCTCGCACAGTCGATCGATGGCTCGTTCGCGGTCACCGCGCTCTCGGGCGTTCTCGCCGAGCGACGCAGCGTCGTGGTCGCGACGCTCGACGGCGTCGCGCCGTCGGTCGAGACGCTGCGGGCCGGCACGTATCCGCTGCACCGGCCGATCTTCCTCGTCATCCGCAAGGATGCGCGTCCGAACGTCGCGGCCTTCCTCCGTTTCGCCGTGGGGGCCGAGGGGCGTGCGCTGGTCGAGACGCTCGGCGTCCTGCCCGGCGAAAGCTGATCGATCCACGCGCATGCTGAGCCAATTCGGCCTTACCAATCCACGCCGGCTCCTCGGCGCCATCGGCATCGCGATCGCGCTGGTCGTCGGCCTGGCGTCGCCGTTCGGCTACGCGCTCATCAGCCATGATCGCGAGGTCGAGGAGGTCGATGCGCAGGCGCGGACGATCGCAGCGCAGCTGTCGCGCTTCGTCTACGGCAAGGGCGATACCTGGCGGTTCCAGGAGCTCCGGCTGCGCGGCCTCATCGAGCCGGGCCAGCCAGACGGCGATGTCGCGCTGGTGCGGCTGCTCGAGATCGACGGCACGCCGTTCCTCGCGATCGGCGATGCCCAGACGACCCCGCTCATCACCGCCCGCGCCCCGGTCCAGGACGGTGACCGCACCATCGCCGTGATCGAGGTGAGCGAGAGCTGGGAGCAAGGGCTCGTCAATACGATCCTGATCGCGCTCATCACCGCGCTACTCGCCGGCCTGATCCTCATCGTCACCCGCATCGGCGCCAATGCGCTCCGCAACCGCGAGATCGGCGAGACCGCGCAGCGCGAGCGCCTCGAGCGCGAGGTCGCGGGGCGCACGCGCGAGATCGCGCGCCGGAACGAGCAGCTCGTGGTCGAGATCCGCCACCGCGAGGAGACCGAGGCGCGGCTCCGCGCCGCCCGTGACGAGAGCCGCAGATGCGGCTCGCTCGGCAGCCGGCCTACACCGCGGCGGGTGCGAGCACCGGCCGGCCGCGGATCAGGTCGGCGGCGCGCTCGGCGATCATGATGACCGGCGCGTTGATATTGCCGCCGACGAGGTCGGGGAACACCGAGGCATCGATCACGCGAAGGCCCTCGACGCCGCGCACCTTGAGCGCGGGATCGACCACGGCCATCTCGTCGACGCCCATCTTGCAGCTGCCCGCCGGATGGTGCGCCGTCCACGAGGTCTTGCGCACGTGCTCGTCGAGCTCGGCATCGCTCTGCATCGCGATGCCGGGCGCCGTCTCGGTCGTGATCATCGACTTGAGCGGCTCGTGCTCGGCGAGGCGGCGGATCATGCGGATGCCGTCGCGGAGCGTGCGCCGGTCATTCTCGGTGGTGAGGAAGTTCTGGAAGATGCGCACCTTGGCGCGCGGATCGGCCGAGCGCAGCTCGACCCGGCCGCGGCTCTCCGGCCGGAGCAGCACCGGGCGGATGCCGAGCCGGTCCGCCCACGGCTTCTTGTAGCCGGGGAACCACGGGCCCGCATCGCCCGCCGCCGTCCGCACCAGGAACTGCACGTCGGGGAGCGCGAGCTCGGGGCGCGACTTGACGAAGCCCATCATGCCCGACGGCAGATCGCAGGCCGGCCCGCTGCCGAACCAGTAGGAGCGCACCATCGCGACCGCGAGGCGGTCCCAGCGCGTCCGCGCGACGAAGGCGCCGGGCTCCTTCCGCCCGAACTCGACCAGCGCGGAGAGATGGTCCTGCAGGTTGCGCCCGACGCCGCCGAGCGCCACCCGCGTCTCGATCCCGTGGCTCGCGAGATGCGCCGGATCGCCGATCCCCGACAGCATCAGGATCTGCGGCGAGTTGATCGCGCCGCCGCACACCAGAACCTCGCGCTCGGCGCGGATCGTCGTCGTGCCGGCGCCCTCGAGGATCTCGACCCCGACCGCGCGGCCGTTCTCGAGCACCACGCGCTTGACCAACGTGTTGAGGCGGAGCGTGAGATTGGGCCGGCTCATCGCCGGGCGGAGATAGGCGACGCCGACCGAGCAGCGCCGGCCGTCGCGGATGGTCTGCTGGATGTGGCAGAGGCCCTCCTGCTCGGCGCCGTTGTAGTCGGGCGTGTAGCCGTAGCCCGCCTTCTTGCCCGCCTCGATCGTCGCATCGACGATCGGGTCGATCGCGTTGTAGCGCGACCGCTCCGAGGTGAGCGGGCCGGAGCCGCCGCGATAGGTGCTGTCGCCGCCCTCCCAGGATTCGGAGCGCTTGAAATAGGGCAGCACGTCGGCATAGGACCAGCCGGTGCAGCCGAATTGGCGCCAGCGATCGTAGTCGCCGCGGTGGCCGCGCACATAGGCCATGGCGTTGATCGACGACGAGCCGCCGAACACCTTGCCGCGCATGCACTCGATCGAGCGGTTGCCGAGACCGGGGTCGGGCTCGATGTCGTAGCCCCAGTCGTGCAGCCGGTCGGTCATGATCTTGCCCCAGCCGAGCGGCACGTGGATCGTGATGTCCTTGTCGTCGCCGCCGGCCTCGAGTACGAGAACGCGGGTGCCGGCGTCCTCGGTCAGCCGGTGCGCGAGCGTGCCGCCGGCCGAGCCCGCGCCGATGATGATGTAGTCATAGCTGTCATTGGCCATGCCGACGCCCCTCGCTTGTTCTCCGAGTTCTCCGAGGCGTCTAACTGCCTCAAAAGCGCCGCGGCGGCAAGACGGCGCTCGGCGTCTGTGCTAGGCTCAGGTCATGGACATCGCGGCAACCGGTGCGGCCGCGCTCGGGCGGCGGACGATCCACTTCGTCAACATCGCCCACGCGCTCGATCATTTCGTGCTCCTCATCTTCCCGACCGCGGTGATCGCGATCGCGGCCGGGCGCGGGCTCGCCTATAGCGAGCTGATCGGGCTCGCGACCGGGGCCTTCGTCGCGTTCGGGCTGTGCTCGCTGCCGGCGGGTTGGCTCGCCGACCGGATCGGCCGGCGCAACCTCCTCGCCGCGTTCTTCCTCGGTTGCGGCCTCCTCTGCCTCCTCCTCGCCGCCGCGACCGAGCCCTGGCACTTCGCCGTCGGCCTCCTCGTCCTCGGCGCGTTCACCGCGATCTACCACCCGGTCGGCTCGGCGATGCTGGTGAGCCACACGACGCGCCTCGGGCGCGACATCGGCATCAACGGCGTCTGGGGCAATCTCGGCGCCGCCGCCGCCTCGGGCATCACGGCCGCGATCGCCGCCGCCTTCGGCTGGGAGGCGGCCTTCGCCGTCCCCGGCCTCGTCTGCCTCGCGATCGGCGTCCTGTTCATGATCCTGGTGCCCACCGACGGCGACACGATCGCCAAGGCGAAGGCCGCGACCACGGCGGCGATCGCGATCGCGAGCCCGCTCCGCCTCCTCGCCGTGTTCACGATCGCGCTCGTCGCCGGCGGGATGTCGTTCAACCTCGCCACCATCGCGCTCCCCAAGGTGATCGACGAGCGGCTCGCCGACGCGCTGCCCCTGTGGCTGGTCGGCAGCATCGCGACCGCGATCTTCGCGATCGCCGCGGTGACCCAGCTCGCGGTCGGCCGGCTGATCGACCGCCATCCGCTGCCGGTCCTCTTCGTCGCGGTGTCCCTGTTCCAGCCGCTCGGCTTCGTCATCGCCGCCACCTCGACCGGCTGGCCCCTTCTCCTCGGGCTCGTCCTCACGCTGAGCGCGCTCTACGGCCAGGTCACGATCAACGACGCGGTGATCGCCCGCTACGTGCCCGGCCGCTACCGGGCGAAGGCGTTCGGCATCCGCTATTTCCTCGGCTTCACCACCGCCGGCCTCGCGGTGCCGCTGATCGCGTTCGCGCACCGGATCGACGGCTTCGCGCTCGTGCTCGCGATCGCGACCGCGTTCGGCGCGGCGACGTTCGCGTGCGCGCTTCTGACGCGCCTCCTCACCCGCCCTGCCGCCGCGCCACCGGTCGCCGCCGAATAGGCCTCAGCGCGCGAGCTTCAGCCGCATCGCGACCGCGCCATAGGTCGCGACGCAGTAGGGGACGACATAGGTCAGCGCGATCTTCCACGCCACCGCCGGCGCGCCCATCACCAGCGCGTCGCCCTGGTTGATCGCGTTGAGGATCGTGCCGACCACCAGCGCGACGACGAGCGAGCGGCGCGGCACGCCGTCCTCGATCGCGTAAGACCAGAACCGTCCAACCATCGCGTCCTTCTCCCCCGGCGCGGGCCATCGTACACTCGCCGCCGACCGGGGGCCCACCGGGAGACAATCACGCGGAGGACACGATGAGCGGGGAACTCTGGCGCTGGAGCGCGACGGCGCTCGCCGAGGCCATCCGCACGCGGCGCATCTCGAGCCGCGAGGCGGTCGCGAGCGTCCTCGATCGCATCGCGCGGGTGAACCCCCGGATCAACGCCGTCGTCGACCTCCTCGAGGCCGACGCGCGCGCCGCCGCCGACCGCGCCGACGCGATGGTTGGCGACGGCGCCCCGCTCGGCCCCCTCCACGGCGTTCCCGTCACGGTCAAGATCAACGTCGACTATGCCGGGCGGCCGACCACCAACGGCGTCGTCGCCTTCAAGGACGCGATCGCCCGCGAGGATTCGTCCTCGGTCACCCAGCTCAAGCGGGCCGGCGCGGTGATCGTCGGGCGCACCAACGTGCCGGCGTTCTCGACCCGCTACTTCACCGACAACGATCTGCACGGCCGCACCCTCAACCCGTTCGCCCCCGACCGCACGCCGGGCGGCTCGTCGGGCGGCGCGGCGGCCGCGGTCGCTGCCGGCATGGGGCCGATCGGCCACGGCAACGACCGCGCCGGCTCGGTCCGCTACCCGGCCTATTGCTGCGGCGTGTTCGGGCTCCGTCCCTCGCTCGGCCGCTTCGCGAGCCACAACCCGTCGGCGACCGAGGAGCGCGGCATCTCCTCGCAGATGGCGCACGCGCAGGGCCCGCTCGCCCGCACCGTCGCCGACATCCGCCTCGCGCTCGGCGTCATGACGCTGCCCGACCCGCACGATCCCTGGTACGTGCCGGCCCCGCTCGCGTTCCCGAGCCCCACCCGCCCGATCGCGGTCGCGATGATGGCGAGCCTGCCCGGCTTCGAGGTCGACCCGGCCGTCGAGAGCACCGTTCGGTTGGCCGGAGGCTGGCTCGCCGCGGCCGGCTACCGGGTCGAGGAGGTCGCGCCGCCGCATTTCGAGGAGGCCGGCGCGATGTTCTGGAAGCTCCTGATGACCGAGGAGAAGGCCGCCTCGTCCGCCGAGCGCGCCGCCTCCAACCGCGGCATCGAGGCGTTCGGCGACGAGGCGGTCAAGCGCGCCCGCGGCGGCACCGCGCGCTGGGCCGGCACCTACGAGTTCGAGGACTATCTCCGCGCCGTCGCGCGGCGCACCGCGATCCTCCGTGCCTGGAACGTCTTCCTCGACCGCCACCCGGTGATCCTGATGCCGGTGTCGTGGCAGCGCCCGTTCCCGATCGACTACGACCAGGGCGGCGACAACGCGGTCGCCCGCATGGTCCGCGCCCACTTCCCGCTGATCGCGATCTCGGTCCTCGGCCTTCCCGGCCTGTCCTGTCCGACCGGGCTCGCCGACGGCACGCCGGTCGGCGTCCAGCTCGTCGCGGCGCGCTACCGCGAGGACCTGCTCCTCGACGCCGGCGCCGTGATCGAGGCGCAGAACGCCATCGTCGCGCCGACCGAGCTCCGCGCCTGAGCCGATCCCGCGCGGTGCCCCGGACCGCCGCACCGCCGTGAGCGCCCCCGCGCCCGCGCCGCCCCACCCCTACCGGTGGGCGATGCTGGCCGGGGTGTGCTTCGTCTATTTCTCGTTCGGCGCGACCACCGCGGCGATCGCGCCCTTGGTCGGCCGCATCACCGAGGAGCTCGCCCTCACCCATACCCAGATGGGGAGCGTCCTCGGCGCCTGGCAGCTCGCCTTCATCGGCGCCGCGATTCCGTGCGGCAAGCTGATCGACCGCATCGGGGTGCGCCGCGGCCTCGCGGTCGGTGCGCTCGTCATCGCGCTGTCGGGCGTACTGCGCGGGCTCGCGACCGACTATGTCTCCCTGTTGCTCGCCGTCGCCGTGTTCGGGATCGGCGGGCCGTTCGTCTCGGTCGGCGTGCCCAAGGTGATCGGACAGTGGTTCACCGGGCGCGAGCGCGGGCTCGCCATGGGGCTCACCATGGTCGGGAACTCGTTCGGGCTGATCGGCGCGCTCTCGCTCACCTCGGGCGTCGGGCTCGCGGTCACCGGCGGCGACTGGCGGACGCTCCTGATGGCCTATGGCGGGATCGCGCTCCTCGCCGCCCTGGTGTGGACGGTGATCGGCGGGCGGCGTGCTGCGCGCGCGGCCGAGGCGGCCGCCGGTGCCCAGGCCGGCCACGGCACCGGCGGGGTGCGCGCACTCCTCGCGCTCCCCTCGGTCCGCACCGTCCTGATGATCGCGGTCGGCGCGTTCCTGTTCGGCCATTCGCTCTCCAACTGGCTGCCCGAGATCCTGCGCACGGGCGGCATGGATGCCGCGACCGCGGGCTACTGGGCGAGCCTGCCGATCGCGATCGGGATCGGCGCCGCCCTCGTCTTCCCGCGCCTCGCGGTGCCGGCGCGCCGGCTCGCGATCCTCGCCGGGCTGTTCCTCGCCCAGATCGCGACGCCGCTCCTGATCCTGTGGGGCGACGGCGCCGTGCTCGCGTGCGGCCTCGTCCTGCAGGGGCTCGTGCGCGGCGCGCTCTCGACCATCGTCCTTCTCGTGATGATGGAGCTTCGCGAGGTCGACCCGCAGCGGATCGGAACGGTCGGCGGGATGTACTTCACCGCCGGCGAGATCGGCGGCGTCCTCGGCCCGCTGTCGCTCGGGCTGCTGCGCGACCTGATCGGCGGGTTCACCGCCGGGCTGATCGGGCTCGCGCTCCTCGCCGCCTGGCAGCTCTTCCTCCTCGCGCGGCTCCGTTCGGCGCTCCGCTGAGATTCACGGCGGCGGCGCGATACGCCGCTTGTATCCGGCCGCGAATGTGTCAACACTGTGGGCCTCGGATGCGACCGGCGGGGGCCGGCGCGGCCGACGAGAGCCCGGCGCGGGAATGGCGCGCCCCGGCGGTCGGCGCGAGAAGAGGGAAGAGAACCACACGCCGTGAGCCCAGTCCGGGCGCGGGCAGGACCCGTCACACACCGCCGATCGAACGAGCCGGACCCCGTGCGGGTCCGCGCGCAGAACAATCCTCGCCGACGGCGGAACCGACGCGGTCACGGCGCAACCCGAAACTGTGGATATCCGCAAGGAAGTGATCGCGCGAATCGGTGGCGGTCTTATGGTTGTCGCGGCGGCGCGCCGGCGATGACGCGTGCCCCGACCATGACCGGCGAAAGGACGGCGTGATCTCATGAGAAGGACGGTCTGAATGATCCACCCTGCGACCGAGTTGCGTTTCATCGGGCCGGGCATCGGCCACGGGGTGTTCGCGACCGCGCCGATCCCGCGCGGCACGATCGTGTGGATCCTCTGCCATCTCGACATGGTGTTCGCGCCGGGCGAGGCCGCGAAGCTGCCGCCCGCGTATCACAAGATCATCGACCACTACGCCTATATCGACGGCGCCGGGAACCACGTCCTCTGCTGGGACAATGGCCGCTACGTCAACCATTCCTGCGATCCGACGATGCTCGGCGTCGGCACCGATTTCGAGGTCGCGACGCGCGACTTGGCGCCGGGCGATGAGATCACCTGCGACTATGGCGGGCTCAACCTCGCGATACCGATGTCGTGCGCGTGCGGTGCGTTCAACTGCCGCGGCACGATCGGCGGCGAGGACGTCCTCAGGCTATGGCCCGATCTCGACCGGCGCACCGCGCAATCGCTCGCCGCCGCCCGCGGCGTCGACCAGCCGCTCCTCGAATTCGCGCGCGACGCCCGGCTCTTCTGGGACTATGTCGACAGACGCGTGCCGGTGCCGAGCCACCGCGCCTATTTCTCCGCGCCGGCGAGCCGTCCGGCCAGACGGGCACGCCGGCGATGATCCATCCCGCGACCGAGTTGCGCCTCGTCGACGCCGTCGTCGGCCACGGCGTCTTCGCCACCGCGCCGATCCCGCGCGGCACCATCATCTGGACGCTCGACCCGCTCGACCGCGTCATGACGCCGCTCGAGGTCGCGGCGCTCCCGGCAACGCTCGCCTTCGACATGGAGCGCTATCTCTGGATCGACCGCCACGGCCGCTACATCCTCGCCTGGGACCTCGCGCGCTTCGTCAACCACTCATGCGCGCCGAACTGCCTGTCGACGCCCTACGGGTTCGAGATCGCGGTCGCCGACATCGCGCCGGGCGAGCAGCTCACCAACGACTACGCCGAGCTCGGCATGACGCCGAGCGAGATCCTGTCGTGCAGCTGCGGCGCGCTCACCTGCCGCGGCTATGTCGTGCCGGGACAGGCCGGCATGATCCGCTCGCAATGGGCGAGCGAGATCGAGGCGGCGGTCGCCCGCGCGGCATCGGTCGAGCAGCCGCTGATCTCGTTGTTGGCGGCCGAGCTCGTCGAGCGGCTCGCGCTCCGACCCGGGATCGCCGCGCTCGCCGCGCCGCGCCGCCGCGGCGTGCGGACCGGACGCCTCCGCCGCCGCCCGCGCCGCTCGGCCCGGCCTCAGCTGCACGCCGACGCCCCGACCGCGGAGGCCTGAGGCGGCCCCGCGCCACGGCGCGTCCGTCTCGCCTGCGGGGCGGCACGGCGGTAAGCTCGCCT
>Ga0194132_10005972_pt1 | contig 19275 bp, 15 predicted proteins | sample TA2KigOf80mmetaG_FD_148612 | JGI IMG/M metagenome (GOLD analysis project Ga0194132, IMG submission 148612) | Freshwater microbial communities from Lake Tanganyika, Tanzania - TA2015054 Kigoma Offshore 80m | ecosystem: Environmental > Aquatic > Freshwater > Lake | place: Tanzania: Lake...
CTAATAGGATGGGTAGAGTCTAATGATGTTAACAAAGCGAAAGAGATAGATAGAATTCTTGATTTATATAAAAAGTCAAGATTGTCGATGCCTGAAACACAAATTGCAAAACAGGCAGACATAGAAGGAGGTAAAGAAGTGTCAGATAACACAGAAACAGTTGTTGATAATAATATCGAAAAAGCTTATGAGGCAGCAGATGTATTAGCAGCACAGGCAGCAGCTGGTCTAGCACCAGCTCCAGCAGAGGCTCCAGCAGAAGTCGCCAAAGAACTACCCGCTGAAGTTGATGTTGAAGCAGAAGACGCTTCTGCCGAAATTCTAGAAAAAGCAGCCGACGTATCTGAAGTTGTGGTTGATGAACCTGATTTTGCAAAGATGCTTGGCGATCTAAAGGGCTTTTTCTCAGAAACATTAAGTAAGGCTTCGGAGGCAAATGCTGTTCAAGTTTCAGCTATTAAAGAAACAGTTGAAACATTCAGCAAGAGCGTCGATAGCCGTATTTCAGAATTGGCAGAACAACATGCAGTCCTTTCAAAGGCTGTAGAAGACATCAAGAGCACGATTGATGGCGTAGAAAAGCGTGTCAATGCAGTAGAATCAGAGACTGCAATTAAGAAGTCCTTAGACCTTGGCGGGTCTCAGGAGGTTACAATCAAAAAATCAAAGTGGAACGGTTCTTTCCTCGGTTCCGTAACAGAACTAATTAAATAAGGTAGGTGAAATATAATATGAGTAATGAAACATTAGAAAAGGCAATTGCAGCAGGTACAACTGCTACAGCTACATTTGCTTCCACCACAGGTGGAACTGGTGTACACCGTGCCTCCGAAGCAGGCAATGGTGGCCTTTTGAATGCAGAACAATCAGCCCGCTTTTTAGATTATATGTTCGACGCAACCGTAATTGGAAAAGTCGCCCGTACAGTCAGAATGAGAAGCGATACATCTGAAATTGATCGCATGTCAGTCGGCGAGAAGCTTATGATTCTCGCAACAGAAGGAGATACCACTGGAGCAAATTCACCAGTAACTTTCTCCAAGATCTCTCTAACAACTAAAAAGCTTCGTCTAAACTGGGAAATTTCAAGCGAGTCTCTAGAAGACAACATTGAAGGTCCAGATCTAGAAGATCACATTGCAAGACTTATTGCAACACAAGCAGGCAATGACGTTGAGGACGTAGTTCTCAATGGAGATACCACGCTAACCACAGATAACCTTTACAAGTCATTTGATGGTGTTGTAAAGAAGTCAAAGGCAAGTGGTAACGTAGTAGCTGGCGCAGGTGCAGAAATATCTCGTGAGCTATTTAACAAAGCACTTAAGGCTATGCCACGTAAGTACAAGCAACGCCGTGCAGATCTAAGATTCTTGGCAGGCTCAAACCTGATTCAAGACTTCTTGTTCAAAAACAGCATCACCGCTGGCACAGCAAATCCAGAAGATATCGCATCAAGCGTTATCCGTGGACAGCAAATACCCCTAGGTGGCCCAGCAGGGTACGTAGCACCCTTTGCATTTGGAATTCCAATTGTTGAAGTTCCTATGCTAAAGGAGGATCAGACAGGTACATATTCAAGCCCATCTGGTTCACATGGTGACATTCACTTGACATTCCCAAATAACATAGTTATTGGTATCAAGCGTGATGTAACTGTCTATCGTTTCTTCCAGCCACGTAAGGATTCCATCGAGTATACAATGTACACTCGTGTTGGAACCCAAATCGAGCAGGCAGAAGCATGGGTAGTCGTTAAAGACGTTAAGGTTGCTTCCTAATAAATAGGATTTAAACCCGCTAAAAGCCCCCTAAATTAATTTTTGGGGGGCTTTTCATTTTAATTTACTAATGCTATAATTGTTTAGAGTAGAAATAGGAGAATCTATGTCATTTGAGACATTAAAGATAGCTGATCTGAAGAAGATTGCAGAGGATTTTGCGGTCGGAATAGATGGCTTAAAAAACAAGGCCGATATTATTGCTGCTTTAGCGGAAGAAGGTGTTACTTGGTCTGTATATAACAAGACCATAGAAAAGATGGAAGAAGAAGATATGTCAGTAGAAGTGCTACCAAAGTTTGACCCAAGAGCGGAACAACCAGAAAACACAGTCTTGGTAAGAATGATGAGAGAAAATTTTAGGTATGATACTATGGGATTTACTTTTACAAAAGAGCATCCCTTTGTTGCAATGAGCAATGATGAAGCTCAAGAAATTTTTGATAAGGAGGAGGGCTTTAGATTAGCAACTCCAAGAGAGGTTCAGGAGTACTACAACTAATCTAGCCTTTTAAATGGCAGAGATATTAGTAGGTTCACAATCTCCAATAACCCATAAGGTTTTTTGGAATGGAGATGTTGCAAGTGCACAGTCTGCACCAACCGTAAAAATTTACGACATAACGCAGGACCCTGTGATTAGCCCCCCAATTCCTACAACAACAGTTTTACAAACCCTAACATCTGTGTTAGATGAGAATAATCCAGGAACATATACGGTCAATGTTCCATACACCTATACAGATAGAAATAGAACACTAAGGCTTAAGTGGGAGTATGCCGTAGATGGGACTTCTGTTGCTAAAATAGAGGACGTTTTTGTTACAACCCCATATGTCGATTTTAATCATATTCACGACCTAGGGTTTAGCTCTGATTCTTCAGACCCAGGATATCGTTCATATGCAGAATTAATTAGGGCAGAAAGATATGCCCGCAAACAAATAGAGGAATACACAGGACAATATTTTTATCTGTATGATGATGTCTATGTAATCTACGGCTGTGAATCGGACACACTTCCACTTCCAGTCAAAATTAATAGTCTACAAAAATTATATGTAAAAGACATTTTGCTTATAAATAATTTAGTTAGCCCAGCAGTGAACAATTGGGGACTAACCGTAAACCTAACTGAGACAAAATTTGGTTTGAGGGTAGATAGATCAAGCACGCTAGATAATGCTGTCTACATTGCAAACGGAATGGTGCCTCCAAGTATTCATGATTATTCTGGAATATTTAAGTCTGGGGTTCCATACAAAGTGCAAGGAAGGTTTGGCTGGAGCTCTGTGCCTGAAAATGTAGAGCAGGCGGCGGCGGAACTAATGAAAGACTATTTCTCAAAAGATATCGTATGGAAAAACAAGTACGTGAAGAATATATCTACATTCGATTGGGACTTTGAATATACAGGAAATGCCTATACTGGCACAGGAAATGCATTTGCAGATAATTTACTAGCAGATTACCTCTTGACAGCTAAAGCAGAGATTATATAATGAGTAGTATCGTAGACTCTGTCTTGTCTATGAATTTGGATGTATATAGACAGTTTGAGATTCAGGATTCCAACACAGGCGCAATAGTCAGAAATTGGAATTTTTATAAAACAGTTCCCTGCCATGTAAAGGGAATTATTAGTAACTCTGCCACCATCAGGTCGGGGGATAAACAGGTGTTCTCAAACAAGTATTTAAATGATCAAATTATTCAGGTCAGAACTGCAGAAAAATTGACGACTAGAGAAAAGGTTACAAATATTAGAGATTCTGACGGCAGCACCATCTGGAATGAAATTAATTATCCTAACGAGACGCCTACAGTATTTGAGGTAATGGGAACTACCCCAGTAACCGATCCGTTTGGTCGTGTTATTGCATACAACTCGGCTATGAAGAGATCGGAGAATCAGCAAATTGGACAATAGCGGAATACTGGTTCAAGCATCAAGCGGGCTAGAAAGAATGATGTATGCAAACCAAAAGGGACCCTTAAAGGATAGCACGGTGGCCCAAGTGTCGGCATATGTATACTATGAGGCAGCCGTATTGTCTAAACTTACATCAAGCGCTAAATTTAAGGGAGCATTTACAAAAATAATATTTGATCAGATAAACACAGATTTTGGAAACTATATAGACGCACTTGCTAGGACAAGAACCAAGTCGTTACATCATGTATACGAGTGGAAAAAGGTTGGTGTTCCAACGGCAAGGCTTTTTAGACTAAAGAAAATATCACAAGAAGGAGTATCTTTTAAAATAAATTATGAGTTTCTTCCTTCACGATCAATGGTCCCATCTTCTACAAGAAAGCGTAGGCATGTCTTTGTAAATAAGGCCTCAGTAATAGAGGAAGGAAAGCCTCTTGTAATTCGACCTAAAAATGCCGAACGCTTAGTGTTTGAGTATAATGGAGAAACTGTATTTATGCCTAAAGGGCAGCCCGTCACCGTCAGGAGACCAGGCGGGTCTGCTGCCAGAAATCAATTTACGCTTGCTCATTCAAGATTTTTTAGCGGCAACTTAGTAAATCAATCAATTAAAAGATCGGGGTTTCAAAGAATATTTAACTCAGGAATTACAAAAGCACTAAGGGTCCCCCCTAACATTAAAAGGGTTCAGTATTCATTTTCTCCAAATATGATTAGATCTCAAGCAGATTCTGCCCTTATGCTTGCATTCGGAGGCGCAATGTGACGGCTGACTATAAACTAGATGCGATGCTAGAGCTTCGTAAGTATCTGTGGAAAGAATTGTACACTCGTAATATTTTTGACAAGGACGCCTACTGGTCAGATAATCTAGATGAAAATATCGTGCCAATTATACCTGTTCAGCAAGCAGCTGAAATGAATCAATTTTTAAGCGGCAAGAAGCACATAGTCTATGACAAGATAGGACTATCCTATGAAGAAAACTGGCTAATATGCTGTGAGCAAATCTTGTTCAACATATATGCCACATCCGTGGCGGATATAATAGAGATCCGAAATTATATGACAGACGAATTTAGACGCATGGATGATTCTGCTAGTGACATAAACAAATGGACAGGTCTATCTAATAAGTTCAAGTTTCATAGCATATTTATAGCCGATATATCCCCAACAGCTCCTTCAGAGGAGCTTCAAGGGTTCTTTTCGGCTGAAGTCATATTAGAGGTCAAATATTCTAGAATTACAGATAACGTAGGTAGGTTTGCCTAGAGTTTGCCTTTTTAGGTGTTATGCAATAAACTTATCCTACAGAGGAAAGAAGCCTAGCCAGCTTCGGTTTACGATTTAAATATATATATATATTGAAATATAGGAGGTAACAAAACTATGGCACAATCCGTAGGTAATGCTAAAAATATTATTGTTGGTGCGTCCCCGTTGTTCTTGTCAAACATTGACATTAACGATTCAGATTATATCAGTAACATAGAACCAGGCGCAGGTCTTGCTGCTTCATCTGGAACATCTGTTCCAGCAACAGTAGGAGTTCCAGCGTTTGTATCGGGTGAATCATACACAACTACATTAAATGCCGTTGCTCAAGAAGCAGGTAAGTTTGGATATCGCAACGTTGGTTTTACCAACAACGGTCTTCAAATTACATATAACCCAACATTTGATGCAGTCACCGTAGATCAGTTACTTGATACAGCTAAGCTGTTCAAGTCAGCTATGGAGGTTATGATCGCAACAGAAATGTCAGAGGGTACTCTTGAGAACATCGCAGCAGTATTTGGACAAGGCGCTTCAAGTATTGGACAAGTAACTGGAACGAGTCCTAATCAGAAAAGAGAACTTGGTCTTGAGGCAGGTGCACTTGGACAGGCTCCAACCGAGCGTCAACTAATTGCAGTTGGACAAGCCCCTGGATTCCAGACTTCTTCTACAAATACTGCAACTTCAGCAGAGCGTATCTATTATGCACGTCGAGTATTGTCAGTACAACAGTCACAATTCTCACTTGCTCGTACGACTCCAACCACATTCCCAGTAACCTTCCGTCTTCTACCAGATGCTAACAAGGCAGGTACAGAATACGGCAAGATTATTGACCGTGTATTAGTAGCATAATAAATCTAATTTATTAGATATCTAGTAAAACCCCCAATTTATTGGGGGTTTTATATTTGTGTTAGTATATTCCTTTTAGTATAATGATTGGGAATAGATCCTAGGAGGACCTAAATTGGCAACAACAGTATATAACACAGAAGAGGTGCAGCTACAAAACGGACAGACCGTAAAGCTGAAGCCCCTTTCAATTAAAGAGCTTCGTAAGTTCATGGTTACAATCAAGAAGACTGGGGAGTCTCAAAACGAAGAGGATACCCTAAACATTCTAATCGATGCCTGTGCAATTGCACTAGAAAAACAATTGCCAGAGTTGGTGGCAAACAGAGAAGCATTTGAGGATGCAATCGATGTTCCAACAATGAACCGCATTCTTGAAATATGCGGGGGAATCAAACTTGACGACCCAAACCTACTAGCGGCAGCGGTTCTGGCTGGGCAGAACTAGACTTAGCCGCTTTAGAAGGAGAAGTTTTTCTTTTAGGACATTGGAAGAATTACGATGAACTTGAAGAAAATTTATCAATGCCAGAGCTCATCAGGACACTCAAGGCTTTGAAGAAAAAGGATCACGAAGATAAAAAATTCTTCGCATCCTTAAAGGGAGTGGATATCGGTGAATACAATGACAATGATGAGAAAGGTTCTAGTTTTGAGGAGATTCAGTTGAGAGCGGCAGGAATTAACGCCGATCCCAACGACATCGTCTCACTTCAAGGAAAATTCGCAGCCGAGGCTGGATTTGGAATTGGAGAAGGGCTAGGATATAGCAAGGAGTAACTTAAACAAAAATGGCTGAAGAAACAATCAGTACACGAATAGTCGCCAATGCCGACTTCTCAGCCCTTATTGCAGATGTGCATAAGGTCACTGCAAGCCTATCTAAATTACAAGAAACATTAGCTAACTCTAACAAGATGATGGCAAATCAAATTGCCGTCATGAATAGATCTTTTTCAGAAACCCTTAGAAGTACGGGGCAATTTTCAACACACTTTGTAAGCCTACAGTCCGATGTCGAAAAATTTGGTAGAAATTTAGACAGCGGAAAGTTAAAACTAGGACAGTATTTTAACGCATTTAGAGATCACGCTAGAACCTCTGGCGGACTTATAAGAGAGCTGGCAAAACAACAGGTAGCCTTACAGAACGCAGTACTACAACCGCTAGGCAAGAATGCACAAGGATTAATGCAATTTAATGTACACGTTCCAAGAGGATTAGATGTAGTAAAAAATAAAACAGCCATACTAAGACAAGAACTGCAAATCATGAACAGGGTTATGCAGGACGGAGCACAAGGATTAATTAACTGGGGTAAAAATACTCAGTGGGCAGGTCGTCAGTTAACGGTAGGATTAACAGTACCCCTAGTGGCATTTGGAGCTGCTGCTGCAAAAGCATTTAAAGAGGCAGATCAAGAACTTGTTCGTTTAACCAAGGTTTATGGAGACCTTGCTGGAACATCTGCAGTAGAACTAGGTAGAGTTAGAAAAGACGTATCTGATACTGCAAAAGAGCTTGCCTCAGCCATGGGGGTTAGTTTTAAAGAAACAATTGGATTAGCAGCTGATATTGCTGCTACAGGAAAAACTGGTAATGAACTTCTCGGTTCTCTTACTGAAACTACAAGACTTGCAGTGCTTGGTGAAGTAGATCGCCAAGAAGCCATGAAAGCAACGCTTGCAATTCAAAGCGCTTTTAAGCAAAATACAGAAGAGCTTTCAGATACTATTAACTTCTTAAACGCAGTTGAAAACCAAACGTCTACAACTCTAAACGATTTAGTAGAAGCAATCCCCAAGGCTGGCCCTGTAATTAAGGGCTTAGGCGGAAGCATAAAAGACCTTGCACTTTTCTTAACTGCTATGCGTGAAGGCGGAATTAACGCAACTGAAGGCGCAAACGCATTAAAATCCGCCTTAGCTTCTTTAATTAACCCAACAGATGTAGCGGTTGCAAAGTTTCAGAGCTTTGGAATAGACCTTCTTGGAATAGTAAATAAAAACGCTGGAAACGTAACAGCTACACTATTTGCTCTACAAGCAGCACTAGACAGATTAAATCCTTTACAGAAACAACAAGCTATTGAACAGTTGTTTGGCAAATTCCAATTCTCTAGATTAAATGCCTTGTTTGAAAATTTGGGTAGACAAGGAAGCCAAACTCTACAGGTATTAGATTTAATGAAAGCAAGCACGGGAGAACTAGCATCTGTGGCTGATCGAGAGTTGGGGATTGTAACAGAATCGGCATCAGGCAAATACCGTAGAGCAATTGAAAGCTTAAGAGCATCTTTGGCAGAGGTTGGAGAACAATTTCTTCAAATAAACACAGTCTTAATTCAGGTTATAGATAAAGTTGTTAAATTTGCCAACAATTTACCAGGACCAGTAAAACAGGTCTTGGCATTGGCAGGCGGATTTACAGCGATTATCGGACCAGTAATTATGTTAACTGGTGTCCTTGCGAACTTCTTTGGATATATCGTAAAGGGTATATTCCACATGAAGGCCTTGTTTAAAGGCGGAGAAGGATGGAAATACTTAACGCCAGAAATGCTGGCAGCAGAAAAAGCTGGCAGGTTGGTAGAACAATCATTCTATAGTGATGCTAAAGCTGCTGCGGTACTACAACAAGCTCTTAGGAATTTGTTAGATGAATTTGCTCTGTTAGAATCAAAGGCAAAGGCAGGAGCGTTCTCGGTAAATCCAGCAGTATCAACAATGGCTGGCAACTTGGTCATGGGCGCTGGCGTAAGAGTGGTAGATCCAGCCCACCCGTTGGCTGGAGAAAAGGGCACTCGTGCCTCAACTCATATGGTTTCAAGAGGGTCGATGACAGATGAGCAAAGATTGCAACAAACGATGTTTGGAATGGTTCCAGGATCAACTAAAGTAAATCAAAAAATTGGACAAGCTCCACAGATTTATATGACTGGCAGATTGCCTGACGTTCCAGGACTCACAACTATTGGGGGCATCTCAACTGGAATTGTATCTCAAGAAGCAGCAAGGCATCATGCAATGTTAGCTACACTTGCAATGCAATCAAAGCTTGAAATAGCTGAATTGAAAAAAGTAATTTCAACCACTGGGGTAATAGGCAAAGATTTTATAAATCAATTTGACGACATCCTTCCAATAGTTATGAGATTAACAGATAATGCCGCAAGAGAGTCTGCCCTAATAGTGTCAGAATTACGTGCAGGTAAAATTACAGTCGAATCGGCAAAAGCAAAAATTATTGCTCTCAACCTAGAGACCGAAAGAATGATCTCCTCATCAATGTCTGCCCATGCGGCCAGTATTGGAAGAACATTCAATCCAACAGTGGTTCCTACATTAAATCAGCCAGTTGTTGGCCCAACAGGTAAGTCAAACATGAGAGAGTTGTTCAAAAAGGGAAAAACTAGAGACTTTATTAATAATATTGCTAGGGCACTGGGGGTAAGGACCTGGGGCGCTGGATATAATATTGAGACTACTGTACCCAAAAAATTTAATACTGGTGGATATATCTATGGCATGCAAGGCGGCGACATAGTCCCTGGCCCAGATGTTAATGCAGATGTTGTTCCAGCCATGCTTACTCCAGGAGAATTTGTTGTAAATAAAGAAGCAACTGCTCAAAATCTCCCTCTTCTAATGACCATAAATGAAGGATATAACATGGGCGGAAAAGTAAGAAGAGGAATAAAAGGATATAGGCAAATAGCGGCAACAATAGCAACAATAAAAGCTATTCAGGCTAGAAGAGCGGCTGCTGACGCCCATAGCAAACAACAAAGAAGCCAAGGGGCTGTCCAGACAGGAACTAGGACAAGTATCTCAAGATTTTTAATAAACTCGCTTAACAGCAAAGCTGAAAGATCTGCTGCAGCACAAATTTTATACCGTGGCACAAGTCATCAAGACAGAGCCCACATTGGAAGATCCGTTTCCGAAATGGCTTATGCACAAACCCCAGATATATATAAAAAATATTTTAGCGTAGCATCCGTAAATCCATTTAATAGAACTCAAAATGCGCTTTCGAGACATCTAGGAACAAAAGACGTTAATGTGGTAACAGATAGAACTGCTATAGAAGAAACTCTTCCACAATTATTTGAAAAGCTAGGCGCTGGTAATTGGTGGAAAAGGTTTGGAGCTCCAGGTGGACAAATAAATCGTAATGAGGTAGACGAATATTTAGTTCATCTAAGCAAATATATTGACCGTAAAGCCGAATGGCAGCCCGTGGGCAAGCCCTTCGCAAAATATGGAAAAATTCCCACAAACTTAGTTGATGCAATACGAAACGATAAATTTGGTAAAGATGATCTTGCAGCATATGTTAATTATTTACTGTCTGGTGAAGTCCAGTCTATTAATAGACTTGGTATTATTGCAAATGATGCTAGTGCATTACTCGAGCTCAAAGGAGGTTCTCCAGAGGCTGCAATTAAACAAGCAACTGCAATTTATGAAGCTACTTTAGGAAGTCAAAAAGGCATGACTGATCGTCAGTATGTGATAGCAAGAGCCAAACATACTAGAGAAAATTATCCTGAATTTATTCACAAATTTAGACCAAAGGCAGCAAAACCTGCAAGGGCAGCAAGATCTGGTGGAATTATAAGAGGATACAACAGGGGCGGACTCATCCCTGGATACATGAACGGAGGCAAAATTCCTGGAGTTACATATGCACAAAAAGGAATACTTGCTGAGGCAAAACAAAAAGGGTTTTTTGGATTTGGAGGCGCTGGCGGAGCAAAATCCCGCATGACTGGAGTCGGCGTAGGTATGGGAATGCAGTTTGCAGGAATGGGTGCAACGATGATGGGCCAGAGCGGATTAGGAACAGCCCTTCAAATGGCATCATGGTTACCAATGATTGCTCCAGGTAGTTTAGGACTTATTACTAAATTAATTTCTGGCTTTACAAGCTTTAGTAAAATTTTATCAGTTGTTAGAGGAGCATTAGTTCTTGTTACACGAGCAATTCCTGGAGCAGCAGTATTGGCTGGTATTTTTGGAATAATTAAAGCTTTCCAAACTTGGAGAAAAAATATAGAAGATGCAAAAAGAGAAGCTGTTGCTTTAAATGGTATAAGCCAAAAGGGTGCCGCAGAAGCAAAAATAAAATATGTAGATCTTTCTAAATCAATTGCCCTAGCAAACGAAGAATTAAAATTAGCTAGAGAACGAGGGCTGGCAGCATATGCAGCGTACACTTCTGCTGGAGTACCTGGACTCACACTTACTATTAAACAACTTAAAGATCTTAAAAAAGAAGTAAAGGAAACTATGCCAGAGACACTTGCTACATTTAATTCAATAGATGCAAGCAAAGTCGTAGACCTAGCAAGAAATTTACAAGCCCAATATGTTGCTGGAGGCATGGGCGTAGAAGAAGCTACAAATAAAATATATGCATTAGTTGAAGCATCTAACAAGGCAGGCATGGGACTTTCAGCAATCTCTAGCCAAGGATTTACTGCAATTAAAGATAAGGCAACTGCTGCAGAATCACAAATGAATGCCTTTAAGAAAACTCTTGACAACATAGCCAATACAGATTCATCAGCATTTGCTTCTGGAGTAGACACCGTTATAGGTAGCCTGGAGGCTGCTGTTCAGTCTCTTGTAGGAACCAAAGATGCGTCTGGCCAAACAATAACAGAAGCTCAAGCAATTGCAATACAATTTGAAAAAATTGCAAAATCAGGATTAAAGAATAAAGAAATTGGAGCACAAGGACTAGCTAATTTACAAAAACATAAACCAGAACTAGCGGCTATCATAAACTCTTCAGATACGGTTGCATCTATTTATGCAAAATGGAAGATAGCTCTATCTGGGGTATCTGTTGATCTAAAAAATATAACAGCAGAGCAGGCACAAAGCATTGCTATGTATCAAGAGGCTCTTGGGCAAGCGGCAAAATCAGTTCAAACCAATACCAAATCTGGGGCAGGATTAGAAAACTCTGCCAGGGCGGTAGATAAGCTAAATAAAGAAATTAAAGCAGCAGAAAAAATTTCTGCTGCTGCGGCAAAGGGTGAATCAAGATCTTCTAAAGAGAGAGCACGTGCAATTCAAGATGAGATTAAAGCTATTAGAGAACGTGCTGATGCAAAGAAGAAAGCCTTAAGAGATACTTTTGATAAAGAAAATGCTGAGCTAGAATTACAAAAGGCTAAGCTAGACCTACAAAATGCTGTTGCCCGTGGAGACAATGAGGCCGCTGCTGCCGCACAAATTAGAATTCAACAGATTCAAAAAGAAACTAGCTTAAAAGCTGCAGAAGCAAAAATTGATGAAAATGCTAAAAAAGAAGAAGCTAAAAAACAAAAAGAATTAGACGCTATTAATAAAAAGAATGAGGACATACAGTACGCTGGTCAAACAGCTGGAAACACTGCAGCTCAAAGAACTACAGTAAGAGATCAAATAACAGCATTGCAAGGTCGGCTAACGGCGGCGGCTGTTCAACAAAATAACATTAACGACATGGCGGCGGGCGAGAAAAAAACAGAGGCGCAAAATATTTTAGACGCAGAAAGGAAGAAAATTTTTGACGATTTGAAAAAAGCATCTGAGGAAGTTCAAAAAGCTTTTACAGAGTACATTGACCCAAAGACAGACAAACTACGTGTGGGTATTCCTTTGGCAACTGGCCTTACCCAAGGAGCTGGAGGTGCTTTTTATAATCTTACTGACAAAGTTAAACAGCAAGCTGTAATTAATTATGAAGAAATGAAAAAAGTTGTTGGCGGGGGAATGACAAATGCAGACATAGTTGCTGCAATTCAAGGAAATCCTGTAAATGGAAAACCAAAACCAGGTATTGCTCCTACTTATACTAGCGGAGCAGGATCAAGAAGTGGCGCTCCACGTTCTCCAGACTCTCCAGATACAGCCTATAGGGCCAGATATACTCCAGGTACAGTTACTACAATTAGTGGTAAAAAAGTTATATATGATGAAAACTTAAAGCCTATAAGTATTAAGGACAATCCAACAGAAGCTCAAAGAATTGCAAAAGCGTTTAACGTTAAGTTAGCTCGTGGAGGAAGAATTGTCCCTGGAATTCCTTACACCTTAAATGACGGTGGCAAAATAGAAGGTATTAGGTTTGATATGCCTGGAATGGTATACCCAAATGCAAACACAATGCCTAAGTTTAATATTCCTACACAAACTAAACTTAATGGTGTTAATAGCTTTAGTAATTCAAGTAGCAATAGCATATATAATATAGATATTGATTTAAATGGAACAAATGTTACTGCAGAAGATGTCTTAAATAGTTTCAAGAGAGAGCTTGCTATAGTTAATGCTAAAGAGGGAAGATCTCGATCTCTAGGAGGTAATTACTAATGGCATATCCATATGTCCACCTGCCCAGGGGATCAATATTGTATATTGAAGCTAAAGACTTGCTGGCTACCCCCGCTGGAACAACTAAAGTCTGGAATAAAATTACAGAGCATAATAGAAGTGCTTTTCAGGTTGGCGTGGAAAGAATTGAAAGGGTTGTTAGAACATCAAACGGAACCCTTAGAAAAAATCACATTGCCGATAAAAAGAAATTTCAGTTGTCCTGGGACATGCTCCCTTCCTATAGAACCCTCACGGTAGACGGCGGGTGGGGGGCAGAAGACTTAAGGTCATTTTACTTATCAAATGAAGGAAAAGAAAGTTTTAATATTAGGGTAAACCTAGCAAAAACAGGAGCAGATCAATCTACTTCAGGATTTGAACCATATACTGTAGTTTTTTCATCTTGCGATTTTACGGTCGTTAAAAGAGGCGAGCAGCCACATTGGAACGTTTCATTATCATTGGATGAGGTATAATGATAACCCATCCAAATATAAATCAAATTAAGACGGTTATTGATCAAAACACATCTGTAACATATGGATCCTCTTTAGTGTTTGAATACAATATGAACTCTATGGTTGATGGTATTACGGTTACAGGACAAACAATTACTAAAACAGATTCTTCTGGTGCTCCGTATACCCCATTTAAAAAATTATTTCCAGTGGATTCCATCATTAAACCATTTAGACCGCTGGGTGCAGGATTAAAATATGCCATATCTGGAGATGTAGATTCGGGCTGGAAAGACCCAAGATCGCTGAACTATACCCCAAACTTTAGAATATACTATCCTGGTGCTGACACATATTACAAATATTATGTTTCTAACAAAGATGAAGGTCTTAATGTTGAGGTAACTTATCCAAAAGCTATATTGACAAATAAGATAGTTGCTAAATTTGAATTATCACATTGCACTCCAGCGACATGGACTATTTATGGAGATGGAGCCGTGTTATCTACAGGGACATCGTCAGACATCGTTCCTTTTGTAACGGGATCAACAAAAAATTACGACGCTGGAACTGTAACTATATATTACAACGGAACATCGTGGGTAAAAACAGAACCCACTACGGTATATGCTCCAGTAAGTTTAATGAGCACTAAAATAACAACAGGGGCGGTTTCTGGAAAATACATAGGTCTAATTGAATTATCCCCTAAATGGTATGTAGATGTTACCGATCATATGGTCTCTTTTGATATAAGCAAAGAATCCTCTACTAGCTCTGAGGACCTTATGCCAGTAGGAAAAATATCGGCAAACTCTATATCTGTGAGCCTGGTGTCATATGAGGCAAACAGAAAGATTGTATCTTTTGATAAGACAATGACTTTTGATCCTAGCAAAATTTATCTTTATAAGAAGGCAGAGATAAAGCCGTACATAAAAATATATCATTCTGGTGGATCCCTTTCTGATTCTAAGGGTTCATACGACAGTCTTCTGCAGGGAGTTTTTTATGCCGACGTTTGGTCATTTACAGAATATGGAGATATATCTTTAGAAGGTTTAGATGGTGCTAAGATTTTGCAGGAAACCGTAGCAACAAATTTATTATGTGAAAATTTTTCAGCTACTGCTATTATAAGAAGACTCTTAGATTCAATAGGATTTACTAACTATAACATTAATATAAAAGATACGGACTCATCAATTATAACTCCAACATATTGGTGGACCGACAGCAATAAAACGGTATGGGATTGCCTACAAGAATTATGTAGGGACACCCAGATGACAGCAGTGTTTGCATATAATAACGTGTTACAGTTCTATAGTAGAGAATGGATATTTGATTCTACCAGAGCGGCACATTGGAATTTTAGAAGCGAAGCCTCTGGATCCAACCTATCTAACATTCTTTCTTTTCAGAAAAATGATTTATCCTCAGCAAATCGGGTTAAAGTGTTTTGGGGCAGCGTTTTAACTTCTAACTATATTCAAAGCGCACAGGCACCGTGGGTTTCCGACACATACTTTTTGTCTGCATTTACTTTAAATCAAAATCTATTAGAAAATCACACAGCTGGACAATATATGCACCTTGAGCCATGTGTTGTAAATGAAGAAGAGGCAGGTACAACAGCTTATAATTATGCGGGCTACCTTGCTATAGGATCAGAAATAATAGAATTTGATGCAGTAAATTTTAACTATAAAGATTTAAATGGAGTGCAGCAAAGTGCTGATTTAACTAGTAAAACTGACAACAATAAATATTTGGGAATAAGTGAACAGGGAACACTAAAGCCTAGCGGCAAATATAGAATTAAAACACGGGGAGCATTTAAAACCCCCGTGCTAAATCATTATATAGATGCACAAGACCTTGTAAATTCTTGGAGCGGGTATGAGGTGGCCTGGACATGAGCCCATTAATATATGAGTGGTACTACATTCCAGATGAGCCATATAGTCCGCCTACGGTACCAGATGCTGCACAATTAAAAATTCCATGGATATCCGTTGAAACAACCTCTCCTACTAGAGCAGTAATAACTTTAGGGACGCCTCCGACAACACCAGGAAGCTACGAGGGTTCTGGAACAACAAGCACACATAACGATCCAGCTTTTGTTTTTACAACAACAAGTGGAACATATGTAAACGAAAGTTTAATTCCTGGCCAGAAATATTATGTTCGGGCCAGAGCCTGGACTGGCGCTAATGCCACTGGAACATATGGAGAATATATATACGAGTCTTTTACTATGCCTAAAATTGCTAGCGTTGCCTCTACATCTAATACTACCAGCGGGACAACAACTCCTCCTACCTCTACCACAGATCAACATGAACGAACATTGGCTGAGCAATTAAAGGCATACGCAGCTGCCGCTAATGCGGTAGGCACCGTGTCGGAAGATGCAAAACGAGAAACAGATGGAGACTCGCATCAGGCGGCACACTTTTCTTCTCCAAAAATTTTAGGAACCTCATATGCAGAATCGGGAAATAGAAAACTTCAACACTCATTTTTAAAAGTAACTGCTCGCAATAAAAAGGAAAATGAATATTCTGTGGTTATAAAAGATACAGAAATATCTACAGCATATAAAAGGTATTCTTTTGGCACAGCAATACTGTTTGCCAGCACCCTCCAAGAAGTTAGATCTGGAGGAGGCATGGGGTTTTTCACCAATGACACGGGAACCAATGGGTATTATGTAGAGCTACAAACAGATCAAAGTCAAAATACAACTAAAGACAAATCTTTAAAAATATATAAATTAGTTAATACCAAAAGAATATATCTTCAAGATTCGCAAGACAAAGAGTCTACTAGTCTGCTAGGTGGAGTTTTAACATCAACTCTATATAAGTTAGATATTGACGTTGCCATTGAAACAGGAAAAACAACAATTGACGTTTACGTAAATAATTTTAAGGTAACGGCAGTTGATACTGATGTGTCAGGAACAACAGATCCAAAACAGAAAGTAATTTCTCCAACAAAATATATTGCTTTATTTTCTAAGCTTCACACAACTGCTTTTGATTATGTGTATGCAAATCCAGTAAGTGCAACTCAGGCTGGGGATCTTACATCTAGAAAAATATATGATGGTCGATATTCAGAGTCAACAATAGATCTTACATTTGGAGAAAAAATTGCACAAAATTTTAATTCTCCAGATAATAAAATCTCATTCCTAGAAGAGTTTGGGAAAACCGCAAGAGAAATAAGATACGTAAAAGCAAATTTTACGGTACCTGCTGCTATGCCTCTATATGCAAGCACGGGAATAAATAAATTTGCAACAATTATAGGAAGTAAATTTTCAAATCATAATGCAGAAATATATGTTATAAACAACTCTGGCGCATTTATTCCGCTATCGGTGGGCAATGAGCAACAGTTTTTTGTTTTGGGTAATTACGTAGACAATACTGGGTCCCAGCACGAATACAGTGAAGAGAATAAAGAATCATCTCCCTTAGAGCCTGCAACATTTGTATCAATGTGGATTCAATCAGAGGCGGACGCAAAAGCCTTGCACGGCTGGATTAAAGGACAGTGGTCTAAGCAACAACAGTCTGTTAACATGGAAATTTTTGGAAATCCAGCCATAGAAGTAGGGGATATAATTACTATAAACTATCCCAAAAATGATTTAGACGGAACCAAGAAATTTTTGGTGACAAATGTAAACACATCTTTTGACGAGGGGGTATCTACCAACATAACAGCTAGATCTATTTATAGCGCATAAATGGTATAATGAAAATATGAGAGATAATCCTAGAGTATCTAAGTCTGGAGTCACGTCAACTGGCAGATTTCCATTATATTCCAATTCCCCAGAGGCTACTGACGCAGACCCGTCTTTAGTCAGAACCGTAAGGGGCAACTCCCTGTCCGCAATCTACCTTTCTGGCAGAGAAGGAATGATAGCAGATGACATTAATTTAGAAGAGTTTGCCAATGATGGTGGAAATTTACTTATATCGGATGACCCAGCAAAGAAGTCCGAAGAGGGTTTTGAAGCACCAGAAACCAGAATTCCTAGTGCATCAGATATAACCATAGTTTCCAATGCCGTCGTTTATGATGCCGCAGGGAATCCAAGCGCCACCCTGGTATTTAAAATTAAAAACTCAAGTGGAGTAACATTAAAAGCAATGAATGCAAAGGTTGAACTAGTATGATAACTAAATTTGGAAAAAGATTTCTAACAAACCACCTAGCTGGAAACATTTCTTTTACCTCAAAAGAATTGGCGTTTGGAATTAGTGATTCAAAAAAAATATCAAGCATTACTTCTACTGGATCTGTTGTTACCTTTACCACTACAGATGATCATGGTTTGTTTGTAGGAAATCAAATTAGCGTATTTGGTGTAACCCCAACACAATATAATTTTTCAAATGCAGTAATAAATTCAGTTCCCTCATCCAATACCTTTACAGTTTTAAATTCAACAAATTTAACTTATGTTTCTGGGGGGAATATATCTTCCGATGCGGACACAAGATTAGGATTTGAGTTTTATAGAGTTCCAGTAGATTTAAGTACTATAGAGATTTCAGAAGTTAGCGGCAGTTTCGTTTATAAAGCAGTATTTATTGCAACACTTCCTCAAGACATTTCTGGGGTTATATCTGAGATAGCCCTATACCCATCAAGCAGGACTTCAATAAACAATTTTGATAGTAAATTTATTACTGCATTTGAAAACAATGTTTTGTGGGAAAATTCATCAGGATCTAATCCTCAGATCGCATTTAACGATTCTACAAATACGTTTAAAATTGGAGAAAGCGCTATTCTTGTTCAGGCCCCAGCCTCTACGGCCATTGAGTACAAAACAAGTCCAGCTCCAATAGATCTTTCGGGATATAGTGTAAATGATAGTTTGTCTATTGCTTACAAAAAAGCTGATGCAAATCTGTCTAAAATACGTGTAAAGTTTTATAGTTCTAGCACCCAGTACGCCTACGTAGATTTTACCCCCACCTCTGGAACAGGTGACAAAATACAATCTGTAATCCTATCAACACTATTTTCAAATATTACCACGCCTTCTCCAGACTTACAGAACATAATCCAAATAGGGGTAGAGGTAACAGCAACATCTGGTGGCACAACATCGGTTTATTTTGACGGCATAAGGATAAACGACGAAGATACTTTCGATCCTTCGTACGGAATGATTAGTAGGTCTGTTTTAACTGGGGGAAACATAATTACTAAAACTTCTGGAAGACAGGTAGATGTAGAGTATAAGTTGCAGTTAGGGTTCTAATGCCTGATTTTCCCGATTTATATATAAAATCCCAGCCAGATATTGATAAAAATTTCTTTAATTTTAAGGCTACTAATCTTAAAATTAATACAACATATGCAATTAAATTTCAATGGGTTTATCCCGACGGATCCGTAAGTCCTTGGTCTCCAGGATATTTTGTTGCTACGTCAAACGAGACTGCCCCAGCGGTCCCAACTGGAACAACTGTTCCGTCTACAGGAACTGGAAGTATTCCAGTAACATTGTCAGTATTTCCAACAAATGCTAAAAGAGTGGATGTAGTTAT
>Ga0194132_10005973_pt1 | contig 19271 bp, 16 predicted proteins | sample TA2KigOf80mmetaG_FD_148612 | JGI IMG/M metagenome (GOLD analysis project Ga0194132, IMG submission 148612) | Freshwater microbial communities from Lake Tanganyika, Tanzania - TA2015054 Kigoma Offshore 80m | ecosystem: Environmental > Aquatic > Freshwater > Lake | place: Tanzania: Lake...
GGGGGGGGGGAGGACGGGGTTGTCGGACGGGACGGCGTGGCGATCCGGGCGGCGACCGCACCGCGCCGGCGCCGCGGCTCGTGGGGCGCTCCACGGGATCGGGCCGGACGGGCGGACCGCGACCGACGCGCGCGCTGCGGAGACGAAGGACGGCGCCCGGGGGGCGCCGTCGCATCGGACGATGCTGGTAGCAGGGGGGAGATTCGAACTCCCGACCAAGGGCTTATGAGTCCCCTGCTCTACCACTGAGCTACCCTGCCGCGCGCGCGAGTGTACCGACGCCCCCCGACACGGTCGACGCGCCCCCGCGCCCGTTGCGCGCGCCGCGCACGCCCCTCACGATGCGCCGCGGCCCATGCGCGGCGCACGCCGCGCGCCGAAGCGAGGAACGATGAGCGCCGTGCCCCGCGCCCGCCCCGACGGCGAGCATCCGCGTGCGTTCCTCTACCGCGTCAACGGCGTCGAGCTCGCCGTCTACGAGTGGGCCGGCGACGGGCCCGCCCTCCTCTTCGCGCACGCCACCGGGTTCCACGCGCGCTGCTGGGACCAGGTGATCCGTCTCCTCCCCGGCCGCCGCGCGATCGCGGTCGACCTGCGCGGTCACGGCCGCAGCGAGAAGCCGGCGCCTCCATACCGCTGGTCGCTCGTCGGCGACGACGTCGTCGCGCTCGTGCGCTCGCTCGACCTGCGCGGCGCCGTCGGGGTCGGGCACTCGATGGGCGGCCACTCCCTGACGTACGCGGCCGGGCGCGAGCCGCCGCGCTTCGGCGCGCTCCTCCTCGTCGACCCCGTCATCCGTGAGCGCGCCGCCTACGCCCAGGGTCCGCGCGGGGTCCCGGGCTCATCCTTCGTCTCGCGACGGCGCAACGAATGGTCCTCTGCGGCGGAGATGGTCGAGCGCTTCGCCGGTCGAGAGCCGTTCAGACGCTGGCAGCCGCGCGTCCTCCGCGACTACTGCGAGTTCGGGCTCCGCGCGAGGCCGGACGGACCCGGGTTCATGCTGGCCTGCCCGCCCGAGATCGAGGCGGACCTCTACGCGCACGCGGAAGGCACGGACGTGAGCGAGGAGATCGCGCGCATCGCGTTCCCCGTGCGCATCCTCCGCGCTTCGCCCGCGCCGCCCGGCGAGTTCGGCCGCTCGTTCAACGCCTCGCCCACTGACCCCGAGCTCGCCTCGCGCTTCGCGCACGCGGAGGACGTGCTCCTCCCCAAAGCGACGCACTTCATCCCGATGGAGTCGCCGGATCTCGTCGCGACCCACGTTGAGACGCTGATCGGCGCGACGGCGGGCTGAGCGCCGGTCGCGAGCCACGCGGAGATCGCGAGCTGCGCGGTGCGGGCCGTGCGCGCGCCCGTTCGCGCCGCGATCGGTTCCTAGGAGCCCGCCGGTTTCACGGGGTATCGACGATACGGTAAGGGCGCATGATCATTGGTGATGCGCCCTTACCGTGGGCATACCCCCGACCAAGCCGCCCTGCTGCCGCCGTCGCTGGCGGAGCTCATTCCTCCGGACGACCGGTCTTCTTCCTGCGCGAGGCGCTCGAACGGCTCGACCTCCTGGCTGGGAACGTAATGCATGCGCTGCACGTGCACCCACTGGATCTCCCAGATCAGCTCGCGACGCTTCGCCTCGTCCCGCTCGACGCGCTGCCGCTGATCCAGCTCGGCGATGCGCTGGTCACGCACGCAACCGTGATTCGCGGGGTCGTCGCCGAAGAGCCGCGTGAAGTAGCCGCCGACTTCCGGGAACGGCGTCTCGTACCCGAAGGCGATGCCGGTGAAGTCGCCGTTGAACGTGCGCGGAAGGTAGCGCGAGGCGTAGTCCTGCACGTCCACCGCCGGTCGCCGCCCGATCTGGCCGAGCGCATCGGCGGTCGCATCCGCGATCGCCTGGAAGGTGCGTCCGTAGCGCGCCCCCGCGTACTGAAACGGCATGCTCGCGCCGAGGGCGCCGATCGCCTCGAGCAGCTTGCGGGCTTCCTGCACGTCGTGCTGGAAGAAGCGCGACGACGGCCCCTGCCCCTGGAGCGGGGGTCGAGCCACCAGCGTGTGAAGCCCGCCGGCACGATGCTGCTCCACGTCGTCGCCACGTCGAGCTTCGCGGCCTTGAGCACCGCGACGTGGTAGCCGATCTCGGTGAGGGCGTCGCGATGCAGCGCCATCGAGACCGCCTGCCGGAATCGCTCGTCGCGCCACGGCGCCGAGGGCTCGCGCTCGCGCGGCAAGACGAGAGCAGCGAGAACAGGGCCGGCTGCACGCCGCGCCATTGCACGCTCGGCTGCGAGCGCCGCAGCGTGAGCACGTCCTCCGCCTCGATCGACTCGAGGTGGGTGCGCGAAGCCTGGAACGCGGAGAGCCGGCGCTCCTGCTCGGGGAGGATCGACACGTGCACCCCGTCGACGAATGGCTTCCCCTCGACGAAGTACGCGGCGTGCCGTCGGAACTCGAGGCTCGTCCCCGACTGCCACGTCGTGTGCACCCACGGCCCGGTGCCGATCGCGGTGCGCGCCGGGTCGACCCGGCCGTCGGACTCTCGCGGCAGCACCCACAGCCGGTTGGCGTCGGCGAGCACGTCGAGGAACGTGGCGCTCGGCGCGTCCAGCTCGACGCGCAGCGTGTGACCGTCGACGGCCTCGACGCGGGTGATGCCGCGTGCTTGCGAGGCGTTCGGGGATTCCGTCGCGGTGAGGCGCCGCCACGACTGGAGGACGTCGTCGGTGGTGAGCGCGCCGCCGCTCACCGGCGGGACGTCGTGGAAGGAGACGCCGCGCCGCAGCCGCACTACCCAGCGCTGGCCGTCGCGGCTCTCCGCCGACTCGGCGAGGTCGGGGACCGAAGCGCAGAGTTGGGGTTGAGGTCGGCGGGTGCGCCGACGCGGTAGAGGCGGCTGTACACGTACGCGGCGAAGGTCTTCGTCTGGAAGCTGATGTTGGCGAACGGATCGAGTGACGGCGGGTCGCCGGTCCAGGCGAGCCGCAGGAGGGCGCCGCGCTTGATGTGCGCGTACGGGCTGAGCCCGGGGGTGGCGCTGGGCGCGCATCGGCGGTGCCGCCGGGGTCGGCGTGGCCTCGGGGGCGGCGGCGGGCAGCGCGTCCCCGCAACCCGGGAGCCCCGCGCCGCCGAGGCCCGCGACCGTGGTGAGCGCGCTACGCTGCGCGGCGCGAGATCGGACGAGGGAACGGCCCCCGGGAGCGGCGCTCGACCATGAGGCGCGACTTCCTGGAACTCCCCGGCATCGGTCACGGGGAGGGCGGCGCTGCCGCCGCCCTCCCCACGCGTGTCGACGCTACGCGTCGATCCAGTAGTGGATGAGCGACTCGACGGGACCGCCGTAGCCGCGGGTCTGCACGATCCCGCGCACCTCCGGCCGGTACGCCGTCCAGCCCGTGCCGGCGCCGGCCTGGCTCGGCACGTAGTACATCTGCTCCGCGTTGATCCGCTGGATCTCCCAGATGAACTCGCGGCGCTTCTTCTCGTCCAGCTCCACCGCCTGCTTCTTGTCCAGGTCGGTGATCTTCGCGTCACGCAGCTTGGTGTGGTTCGCGGGGTCGTCCCCGAACATGCGCGGGAAGTACCCGCCCACCTCCGGGAACGGCGTCTCGTAGCCGAAGGCCACGCCGTTGAAGTTCCCGGTGAAGGTCTGCGTGATGTACTTGGAGCTGTAGTCCTGCACCTCGGTCGTCGGCTTGAGGCCGGCCTCGAGGATGTAGTTGCCGATCGCCTCGGCGATCGCGTTGAAGGTGTTGCCGTACCGGTTCGCCGTGTACTGGTACTTGAACGCGGAGCCGGTTGCGCCCATCGCGTCGAGCAGCTTCTTCGCCTCGGCCCGGTTGAACTCGAAGAACTTGGCCGTCGCGCCCTGGTCCTTCGACTTCGGGTCGAGCCACCAACGCGTGAAGCCCGCGGGGATCAGGTTGTTCCACGTGTCGAGCACGTCGAGACCCGCGGCCCTGAGCGCCTTCACGCTGTACCCGAGCTCGGTGAGCGCGTTGCGGTCGGTGGCCATCGAGACCGCCTGCCGGAAGCGCGCGTCCTGCCAGGGCGCGTTCGGGTCCTTGTCCTTCGGCGAGAAGAAGATGAACGAGAGCAGCGCGGGCTGCACGCCGCGCCACTGCACCTTCGGCTGGTCCTTGCGCAGCGTCAGCACGTCCTCAGCCTGGATGCCCTCGACATGCGTGTTGCCGGCCTGGAACTGCGCGAGCCGGTTCGCGTACTCGGGAACGATCGACATCTGCACGCCGTCGACGAACGGCCGCCCCGGAACGAAGAAGTCGGGGTGCTTCTTGAAGCGGAACGCCTGCGACGGCTGGTAGCCGTCGAGGATCCACGGCCCCGAGCCGATGCCGGTCTTCGTCGGGTCGAACTTCCCCTCCGACTCCGTCGGCATCACCCAGAGCAGGTTCGCGTCCGCGAGCATGTCGAGGAAGGTCGCGGTCGGCGCGTCGAGGTCGAACTTGAGCGTGCTCTTGTCGACGGCCTCGACCTTGACGACGTTCTTCACCTGCGCGGCGTTCGGCGAGTCCTTGCCGGTGAGCCGCTTCCAGGAGAAGAGCACGTCGTCCGCGGTCACCTCGCGGCCGTTCACCGGGGCGACGTTGTGGTGCTTGGCGCCGGGCCGGATCTTCACGACCCAGCTCTGGCCGTCCTTGCTCTCTGCCGCGGACGCGAGGTCGGGCTCGGGGAGCGCGGAGTTCGGGTTGAGGTCGGGCCGCGCGCCGATCTTGTACATGCGGCTGTACACGTAGGCGGCGAAGCCCTTGGTGAGGAAGCTCAGGTTGCCGTACGGGTCGAGCGTCGGCGGGTCACCGGTCGCGGTGAACTTGATCGTCCCACCACGCTTGACCCCGGCGAACGGGTCGGGCGTGCCTGTGGCGGCCGCCTTGGGGGGCGCCGTCGCCTTGGCCGCGGGCGCCGGCTCCTCGTCGCCGCCACCGCAGCCGATGAGCGCTGCCCCGACGATGCCGGCCCCCGCCACGCCCGTCCCGCGGATCACCGCTCGGCGGGTCACGCGGCCCGCGAGCGCCCTGCTCCAGTAGTTGTCTTCCGTCATCCTGCTGCCTCTTCTCCTTCGCTCTCGGCACCCGGCCGAGCGGCGGTCTATCAGTCGCAAAAAGCACAGAGCCACGGCAGACATGCCGCGATCCTCGAATCACGAGGCGGCCAGCGAGCCAGGAGCGGCCCGGGTCGCCCGCACGCGACCGCGCCTGCCGCCTGCCGCCTACCGACTATACGACCTGCACCCTGTACGGGATGTATCGTGATCGTGATGCGCGCGCGCCTTGCGGCGCGTCGCACGCGCGCCGCGGAGTCGGGGGCGGCCAACGATCTCGCGCTCGCGCCACGAGGAGGGCGCTCAGCACCCGAGAGCACCCCGAACGGGCGCTGGACCGCCGGATCAGGGGTTGGTAGGCTCCCCGATCGCGGGGCGCACCCGCGACCCGCAGAGGGGACCACGGGTCCGGAAGGGTGCAGTGATGCGAGCGAGTAGCCGAGGGGTACGGTGGGGCTGGCTGGCGGCAGTTGCCGCGCTTGCGACCCTCGTTGCCGTCGCCTGCGGCGACGACGGCGGCGGGACGCCCGCAGCGAAGTCGGCTCAGCCCGGCTTCAAGGTCGTAGCGGTCAACAAGGGGCAGCCGATCAAGATCGGCATCTCCTCCATTCTCACGGGTGACCTCCAGGCGCTCGGGATCCCGATCGCCCAGGCGGCCGAGCTGGCCGGCAAGGGCGTCACCGTCGAGGGCTTCTCGATCGCGTTCGAGCGCAAGGATGACACCTGCTCGCCGGAGGGTGGCACCTCCGCCGCGCAGCAGCTGATCAACGCCGGCGTCGTCGCCGTCGTCGGCCCGGTCTGCTCGTCGTCCGTGATCGCCTCGCAGCCGCTCTACGAGAAGGCCGGCATCACGACGGTCTCGCCGTCATCGACGGCCGTCGCGAGCACGAAGCCCGCGGGCCGCGGCGTCTACAAGACGTTCTTCCGCGTCACCTACAACGACGCCATCCAGGGCCCGGCGCTCGCGAACTTCGCCCAGAACCAGCTCAAGGCGAAGAGCGCGTACGTCGTCTTCTTCAACGACGCGTACGGCCAGGGGCTGAAGGACGAGTTCCAGAAGGCCTTCAAGGGCACCGTCGCCGGAAGCGAGGGCTTCGAGAAGGGCGCCACCAACTTCGCCTCGATCGTGACGAACATCCAGAACAAGAAGCCCGACGTCGTGTTCTTCTCTGGCTTCTTCGCCGAGGCCGTCCCGTTCATCACCCAGCTCCGGGAGAAGGGGATCACCACCCCGTTTCTCTCGGCGGACGGCGTGCGCGATGAACAGTTCATCAAGCTCGCGGGCAAGCACGCGGAGGGCGCGTACCTCTCGCTGCCGAGCCCCAAGCTCGCCGGGAGCGTCTACGACAAGTTCAAGGCCGACTACAAGGCGGCCTACCAGAAGGAAGCCGACACCTCGCCGTTCACCGCGGAGTCGTTCGACGCCTCCACGGTGATCATCAACGCGATCAAGAAGGTCGCGCAGAAGGACGGTGACAACCTCAAGATCGACCTCGCGAAGCTGCAGGACGCAATCGCGAAGTCCGAGACCACCGGAGCGATCGGCAAGATCAAGTTCGACGCGAAGGGCGACAACGCCGGCGGTGAGACGCCGGTGACGTTCTTCGTCGTCAAGAACGGGAAGTTCGAGGCGTTCAAGGGCTAGCTGTCGACGAGACGGCCGCCGGCGAGCGCATACTCGGGGGGCGTCGAGCGATCGGCGCCCCCCGGTTCATGTCGCACACACGAGGACGCGGCGGCGCACGCTCCGCCGGACCGGCGGGCAGGGACGGGTGAGGTCGCGGTGTTCTGGTTCGACCAGCTGATCAACGGCCTGACGATCGGGAGCGTCTACGCACTGATCGCGCTGGGCTACACGCTCGTCTACGGCATCCTCCAGATGATCAACTTCGCCCACGGCGAGGTCTTCATGCTCGGGGCGTTCGCGGGCTACTTCGTGCTGCTCGCCGTGGGCGGTGACGATCTGGGCGGCGCGACGATCATCCCGGCGATCGTGCTCGCGATGTTCGTCGCGGCGCTCGCCTCGTCGTCCGCTGCGGTCGTGATCGAGCGGATCGCCTATCGCCCGCTCCGCAACGCGCCGCGGCTCGCTCCGCTGATCAGCGCGATCGGCGTGAGCGTCGCGCTGCAGAACATCGTGCTGCGGATGACCGGCGGGCGCGACCGCGTCTACCCGCGCATCTTCCCGGGGGGCTCGTTCGGGTTCGGCGACTTCCAGGTCGGCTACATCCAGGCCTTCCTGATCGTCGCCTCGGTGCTGATGATGGCCGCGCTGCTCGTCTTCATCCAGCGCACCCGGACCGGCCGCGCGATGCGCGCGGTCGCCGAGAACCGCGCCACGGCCTCGCTCATGGGCATCGACGTCGACCGCACCATCGTGACGACCTTCGTCGTGGGCGCGGCGCTCGCCGGCGTGGCGGGCGTGCTGCAGGGGCTCTGGATCCCGAACATCCGCGGCACGATGGGGTTCCTCCCCGGGATCAAGGCGTTCACGGCGGCGGTCGTCGGCGGGATCGGGAGCGTGCCGGGCGCGATGGTCGGCGGCTTCTTCCTCGGGCTCACCGAGACCGTCGGCCGCGAGCTGCTGAGTGCCATCCCGGGGGTGCACCTGCCGAACGAGTGGAGCGACGTGATCGCGTTCAGCCTGCTGGTGCTGGTGCTCGTCTTCCGCCCGACCGGGATCTTCGGCGAGCGGGTGAGCCGCCGTGCGTGAGCTGCAGGAAGGCGCCGACCGCCGGCTGCGCGCGTGGCGCGGCCGCGCGGCGGGGGGCGCGGCGCTCGCCGCGCAGCCCTGGCACGCGGCGCGCGAGCGCCTGCGCGCCGCCGAGGAACGCACTCGCCTCCCGATCGCGAACGTGCTCGTGCTCGTGGTGGCGCTCAGCCTGCCGTTCTGGCCGGTGATCGACTCGCGCTGGCTGCGCATCCTCGTGCTGGTCGGCATTTTCGTGGTGCTCGGCCTCGGGCTGAACATCGTCGTCGGCTACGCCGGCCTGCTCGACCTCGGCTTCGTCGCGTTCTTCGCGACGGGCGCCTACACCTACGCGATCCTCTCCTCGCCGGCGTCGCCGGCGCTGCAGGCCGACCTCAACTGGTGGCTCGCGATCCCCGTCGTGCTCGCGGTCGGCAGCGTGGTCGGGGTGCTGCTCGGGCTCCCCGTGCTGCCGCTGCGCGGCGACTACCTCGCGATCGTGACGCTCGGCTTCGGCGAGATCGTGCGGATCCTGCTGCTCAACGTCGTCGGCCTCACGAACGGCGCACAGGGGCTCTTCAACATCCCGCGCCCGGAGTTCGCCGGGTGGGTGCTCGAGGCACTCGATCACTGGTACTGGGTGCTGGTGCTGGCCTCCTTCATCCTCGCGTTCGCGGTGGGGCGCATGCGCGCCTCGCGCATGGGACGCGCGTGGGAGGCGATCCGCGAGGACGAGGACGTGGCCGCCGGCATGGGCGTGAACACCGTCAAGTACAAGCTGCTCGCCTTCGCGATGGGCGCCGCGATCGGCGCGTTCGGCGGGCTGGTCTTCGCCGGTTTCTTCACCTTCGTGAACCCCTCGTCGTTCACGCTGCTCGTCTCGATCAACGTGCTCAGCATCGTCGTGATCGGCGGGATGGGGAGCACGCCGGGCGTCGTGCTCGGCGCGCTGATCCTGATCGGCCTGCCCGAGGTGCTGCAGTTCGACGAGACGTCGCGGCTGCTCTCCCTGTTCAACCCGATCGTCCCCTTCGCCGACACCTCGCTGTGGGGCCGCCAGCTCGCGTCGGCGCGGTTCATCGTGTTCGGACTGATGCTCGTCGCGGTGATGGCGCTGCGCCCGCAGGGGATCTTCGCGGCGGCGCGCCCTCAGGTGCGGCTCCCGCGCGCGAGCGGTCGGTAGCGTGGCCACCTCGCCCGCAGAGCCGACGCTGCGCGACGAGGCCGCGACCGCGATGACGCGGCTGCGCACCCGGTCGCTCACGATGCGTTTTGAGGGCCTGGTGGCGCTCGACGCCGTCGACCTCGAGGTCCGCCCCGGCGCGATCCACGGCCTGATCGGTCCCAACGGGGCCGGCAAGACGACGCTCTTCAACGTCGTCACCGGCTACCACCGGCCCACCTCCGGCACGATCGAGCTCGACGGCCGTCGCATCGACGGGCTGCTGCGACACGAGATCGCGGAGGCGGGCGTCTCGCGCACGTTCCAGAACATCCGGCTCTTCGGCGCGATGAACGTGATCGAGAACGTGCTCGTCGGGCGGCACTCGAAGATCGCGGTCGCCGGCGTGGAGCTCGCCGGGCGCATGCGGCCGCACTCCGATCACCGCGCGCTCGCCGCCGTGCGCGCGCTGCCGTCGGCACCGCGGGCGATGCTGCACGGGCTCCTCGAGGTCGCGGGCGCGATCGCGCAGCCGCCCCGCGTCCGCCAGACGGAGCGGGCCGCGATCGAGCACTGCGCGGAGCTGCTGCAGTTCGTCGGGCTGGTCGGCCGCGAGCACGAGCTCGCGAACAACCTCTCCTACGGCGACCAGCGGCGGCTCGAGCTCGCGCGCGCCCTCGCCACCGATCCGGCGCTGCTGCTGCTCGACGAGCCGACGGCCGGGATGAACCCCGCGGAGTCCGCCTCGGTGGTGCGCCTGGTGCGGCGCATCCGGGACGAACTCGGGGTCACCGTCCTCCTCATCGAGCACGCGATGAGCGTGGTGATGGGGGTCTGCGAGCGGATCACGGTGCTCGACTACGGTCGCAAGATCGCGGAGGGCACCCCTGCCGAGATCCAGGGCAACGCCGCGGTGATCGAGGCGTACCTCGGGACGAGCGCGGCGCAGGGAGGCGGGCGTGCCGCTCCTCGCGCTTGAGTCGCTGCACGCGGGCTACGGCGCGATCCGCGCGGTGCGCGGGATCAGCCTCGAGGTCGAGGCGGGCGAGACCGTCTGCCTGATCGGTTCCAACGGCGCGGGGAAGAGCACCACGCTGCGCGCGATCTCCGGGCTCGTGCGGCCGAGCGCGGGCCGCGTGCGCTTCGAGGGCTGCGACATCACGCGCATGCGCCCGCACGACATCGTCGCGGCGGGCATCTCCCACGTCCCCGAAGGGCGGGGGATCTTCGCTCGGCTCACCGTCACCGAGAACCTCGACCTCGGCGCCTATCTGCGCGGCGGCCCGGAGGTCGCCGAGGACGTCGCGCGCGTCTTCGAGACGTTCCCGCGCCTGCGCGAGCGCGCGCGCCAGACCGCCGGCACGCTCTCCGGCGGCGAGCAGCAGATGCTCGCGATCGGCCGCGCGCTGATGGCGCGCCCGCGCCTCCTCCTGCTCGACGAGCCCTCGATGGGCCTCTCCCCCATCCTCACCCAGCTCATCTTCGAGCGGGTCCGGCAGATCAACGAGGAGGGCACGACGATCCTGCTCGTGGAGCAGAACGCGACGAGCGCGCTCGAGGTCTCGCACCGCGGCTACGTGATCGAGTCGGGCGAGATCGTGATCACCGGCACCGGCGAGGAACTGGCCGCCGATCCGCGCGTCAAGCGCGCCTACCTCGGCGAGCTCTAGCGGGCGGGCGTGATGGCGCGCGCCAGGATCGGCCCGCCGCGCGCACCGCGCCCCACGCTGCGCCTCGACGAGCGCGCCCGATGGCGGCACCGCCGCGGTTTGCGCAGCGCCTGCTGCCCAAATGGACTACCCTGATCGCGCCTGATGGCTCCGGCCTCCGCGGCGAGCGCGGGCGCAGGGGGCCCGCACGGCCGCGCTCGGGGAAGGCAGGGCCGCGATGACCAACGACACCGAGCGCAGCGACCTCGAGCAGCCGTCGCTGAGCTTCACCGCCGCCGCCGCCGAGAAGCTCTCCGAGGTGATCGGCGGCCACCCGAACCCGGTCGCGGGCCTGCGGCTGCAGATCATCGGCCGGCAGCGCAGCGAGTTTCAGCACATCCTGAGCCTCGTCGAAGAAGGCGCCCAGATCGAGGACGACATCGTCGTCGACACCACCGACGGCATCCGCGTCTACGTCGAGCGCCGCAACGTGCGCTACCTCGACCGCGTCGAGATCCACTACGAGAACAAGGGCCCGAGCCGCAGCGGCCTCGAGTTCACGAACCCCAATCCGCTCTGGTTCGACGAGAAGGAAGAGGCGATCCAGCGCATCTTCGACGAGGAGATCAACCCGGCGATCGCCGCCCACGGCGGGGTCGTGAACCTCCTCGGCGTCGAGGGCGACACCGCGTACGTCGAGTTCGGCGGCGGCTGCCAGGGCTGCGGGATGGTCGCGGTCACGCTCAAGCAGGGCGTCGAGGTCGCGGTCAAGGAACAGGTCCCCGGCATCGAGCGCATCGTCGACTCCACGGACCACCAGTCGGGCGAGAACCCGTACTACAAGCCCTCGAAGAAGTGACGCCGGCCGGCGATCGCAGCGGAGCCTCCGCCATGCGCGCGCCCACGCGCGTCCTCCTCGTCTCCACCTACGAGCTCGGCCACCAGCCGCTCGGCCTCGCGGCACCGGCGGCGTCGCTGCGCGCCGCGGGCCACGAGGTGCGCACGCTCGACGTCGCCGTCGCGCCGGCGGAGCAGGAGCGCTTCGACGACGTCGACCTCGTCGCGATCTCCGTGCCGATGCACACGGCGGCCCGCCTCGGCGTGACGCTCGCCGCCGGCCTGCGCCGCGCGCGCCCGCGGCTCCCGATCGCGTTCTACGGCCTCTACGCCTCCCCGCTCCGCGAGCGCCTGCTCGCCGACGGCCTCGCCGACGCCGTGATCGGTGGCGAGGTCGAGCCGGCGCTCGTCGCGCTCGCCGACCGGCTCGCCGCCGGCGGCTGGGCGTCGGACGAGTGCTCCGCGACGCCGGCCTTCCCGCGCCAGGCCTACCCCGTGCCCGACCGTCACGGGCTGCCGCCGCTCGACCGCTACGCGCGCCTCCGCGTCGGCGACGAGCTGCGCCTCGCGGGCTACGTCGAGGCAAGCCGCGGCTGCGCGCACCGCTGCGCGCACTGCCCCCTCACCCCCGTCTACGGAGGCCGCCTGCGGCTCGTGCAGCAGGCGAGCGTGCTCGCAGACGTCGATCAGCTCGTCGCCGCGGGCGCCGAGCACGTCACGTTCGGCGACCCCGACTTCCTGAACGCGGTCCCCCACTCGCTCGCGACTGCGGAGGCGCTCCACGCGCGGCACCCGCGGCTGACGTTCGACGTCACGGTCAAGGTCGAGCACCTCGTCGAGCGCCCGGACGCCGTCGCGCGGCTCCGCGAGGCCGGGTGCCTCTTCGTGACCTCGGCGTTCGAGTCGACCTCGGACCGGGTGCTCGACGCGCTCGAGAAGGGCCACTCCGCCGGCGATCTCGATCGCGCGCTCGCGGTCGCGCGCGCGGCGGGGGTGGCGCTCCGCCCCACCTGGGTCACGTTCACGCCCTGGACCACGGCCGGCGACCTCCTCGCACAGCTCGACTTCATCGAGCGGCGGGGGCTGGTTGCCCACGTTCAGCCGGTGCAGTACGCGATCCGGCTGCTGCTGCCGCCCGGCTCGCCGCTCGTGTCGCGGCTGCGCGACGAGCGCAGGCTCGGCCGCTTCGACGAGGACGCGCTCACGTTCACGTGGGCGAGCGCCGACCCCCGGCTCGAGGCGCTGCAGGGTGAGCTCGCGGGGCTCGTCGAGGGCGCGGCGTGCGGCGCGCACGACGTCGAGCCCGCCGTCGAGACCTTCCGCCGCGTCAAGGCCGCCGCGCGCCGCCACCTGCTCGGCGACCCGCGACCGGTGGACGTGCTGCCGCAGCCGCGAGAGGCCGTCCCGGGGCTCACCGAACCCTGGTTCTGCTGAGCGGAGCCGACCGGGGCGCAGTTCGCGCCCCTCGACGCCGCGCTCGGCGTGTAACCGGCCCACGCGGCGGTTCGCAGCTGGAGGCCCGCGATGGCCACGCCGCTCCAGCCGAGGGAGTTCTTCGACGGCACGTGGAGCGGGGAGGGCGACTTCGTCCCGATCGCGGCGCTGCGCTGGCTCATCCCCAGGGAGCGCGTCCGCTTCCACAGCGAGACGCGCTGGCTTTCCGAGACGATCTGGCTGGTCCAGGATCGCATGGCGTTCGCCTCGGGCCGCCTGGCCGAGCGCCGGATGTTCGCCGAGCTGGTCGCGCCGGACCGAATCCACGTGACTGCGGACGATGGGCCGCTCGGCGCCGACATCTGCTGCACGCCTCCGGCTTCCGTTTCACGCCGTACTGGATCCTGGGCTCGTACCGCCCCGGCGGCCGGCTCGTGCGGCTGCGCTGCCTCGACGAGAGCCGGGTCGGCGCCGACGGGCTCGTCTACGACACGATCCGCATGTACCGCTGGGGGCCGCGCGTCGCGACGATGCGGATCGGCCCGATCACGCGCCGGGAACGCGCCGACGGCTGCTGACGCCGCGCTCGGGGCGGATGCGTCAGTCGATCTGGAAGCGCAGTCGCGCGTGCGCCTCGCGCAGCGCCGCCTCGACCGCAGCGGGCTCGCCGCCCCGCGCGAAGATGAAGCCGAGGTACTCGCTCCCCTCGGGCAGCGGCACCACGGCGCTCACGGGGTGGATCGAGATCGTCACCGACTCGATGAGGGGCACCGCCTCAGCCTCGGCGACGCCGTCCACCGCGCGGAGCGTCCCGGCCGCCGGGATCGGGATCATCATCACCCCGGCCGCGTCCGCGCCCCGCTCGAACGACGGCACCGGCTGCCCCGTCGCGTGGCGGAGCAGCAGTTCCTCCAGCGACATGCCCGTGCCGAACGTGAGCGTGCGCGAGCAGAGCCCGCCGATCGAGCGGGCCGCGACGTCGATCGGGAAGGCGCCGCCGTCGTTGAGGCGCAGCTCCGCGTGCAGGGGGCCGTCCACGAGCCCGAGCGCCGCGCACGCCCGCTCCGTCGCCTCGATCACGCGCCGCTGCGCTGCGGCCGGGAGGCGAGACGGCGTCACGTAGATCGTCTCCTCGAAGTACGGGCCCTCGAGGGGGTCGGGCTTGTCGAAGATCGCGAGCGTGCGCAGCCGCCCCTCGTCGAGCAGCCCCTCCACGGAGACCTCGGTGCCGGGGATGTAGCCCTCCACGAGCACCCGGTCAGCGAGCGCCGCCCCGCACTCGGCGAGCGAGTCGGGGGCGCGGAGGATGCGACGCACGCGCGCGTACGCCGCCAGGAACGCGCCGGCGTCGTCGGCGCGGATCACGCCCTTGCTCGCGGAGAGCGCGAGCGGCTTCAGCACTACGGGGTACTCGAGGGCGGCTGCCGCGAGCCGCGGGTCGTCGCCCTCGTGCAGCACGTGGAACGGGGGCGATGCGAGGCCCGCCTCGGTGAGCCGTTGCCGGAGCAGCGCCTTGTTGCGCGTCGCCTCCACCGCGGCCACCGGGTTGTACGGCAGCTCGAGCCGCCGTGCGGCGCGCGCCGCGACGAGCGCGCCGCCGTCGTCGACCGCGACGATCGTGTCGAGCGGGTAGCGCCGCGCGAACGCCTCGATCGCGCCGGCCCCTGCGTCCGCGTCGACGAAGTCGACCGCGAGGCTCCGCCCCTTGGTGAGCGACGCGAGCGGGCTGCGGGCGTCCGAGGCCACCACCACCTCGACACCGAGCCGGGCCGCTGCCTCCATGAAGTCGGGGGCGCGGTAGCTCCGCGTCGGGATCAGCAGCATCACGCGGGACACGCGCGCCTCCGCCCCCCGCACACGCAAACGGCCGGCCCCGCGGTGCCGGCCGCCATGCTACGCCGCTGCACGCGGCTCGCTCCGCGCGCGGTGCGCGACGCTAGTGGCCTCCGCAGCCGCACGCGCCGTCGCCGCTCTGCGCGTTCGGGGCGTCGATCGAGAAGCCCGTCTGCATCACGCCCTCGACGTAGTCGATCGACGCGCCCTCGAGCGCGGTCGCCGAGGCCGCGTCGATGAGGAACGTGAGCCCTCCCACCTTGACCACGGCGTCGCCGTCGCCGGCCTCGTCGAGCCCCATGCCGAAGCGCGGCCCGGAGCAGGCGCACCCGCCGGCCTGCGCGAAGAGGCGGATCGCCTGGTCCGGGCTCGTCGCGCGCTCGCCGACGAGCGTCTCGAGCCGCTGCTGAGCCCCCGGCGTCACCGTCAGGTTCATCTCGCGCCAGTCCAATCACTCTCGGACTCGCGCTCGATGAAAGCGCAGCGCCCGGTTCGTTTATCCAAGGCCATCATGCCCGACGCACACCACCGGCCGCAAGCGGGCGATCACCGACCGCGCCGAGGCACCTCGGCGCCCGCCTCGCGCACGAGCCCGAGCAGCTCCTCCCCGAAGCGAGACACGCGCGCCTCGCCGAGCCCCCACACCGCGAGCAGCTCCTCGCGGTCGGCGGGACGCACCGCGACGAGCTCGCGCATCGTGCGATCGGAGAAGAGGGTGTACGCGGGCACGCCCTCCGCTCGCGCCCGCTCGGAACGCCAGCGGCGCAGCGCGTCGAAGAGCGGGTCGTCGCGCACCGCCTCGATCCCGGGGTCGCGCGATCCCCGCTCGCGGGGGCCGCCGCCGCGGCCGGCGGCCGCGGGGCGGGCGGGAGGCGGCGCGTCGGGGTGTGCCTCCGCCCACTCGGCGATCACCGAGAGCAGCTCATGCCCGAACCACTCCGCGCGGCGCTCCCCCATCCCCCACACGGCGAGCAACTGCTCGCGGGTCGACGGGCGGCGCGAGGCGAGCTCACGCGCCGTACGCAACTCGAAGACGCGCGAGGGATCGCGCCCGCCGCGGCGGGCCACCTGCTCGCGCAGCGCGACGATCGCCTCGTACAGCTCGCGCGGGTACGCCGGCGCGGCGGCGCCGCCCTCGCCACGGCAGCGGTCGCAGCGGCCGCACCGCTTGGGCGGCTGCTCGCCGAAGTAGCGCAGGATCACGGCGCGCCGGCATTCGTCGGTCTCGGCGTACTCGGCCATCTCGCGCAGCCGCGCCTCCGCGTACGCCCGGTGCCGCGCGATCGACGACGTGTCGATGCGCGCGCCCGGGTCGTCCGAGACGAGGCGCAGCTGCACCGGCTCGACAAGGCCCGAGTCGCGCAGCGCCGCGACCGTGATCGCGAAGCGCTCGACGTCCTCGTCCGCGAGGCCCGGCGGCAGCCGGCCGCCGTGCTCGCGCGCGAGCGCGACCCACCGCTGCCACATCTCGCGTACCTCCGCGTCGTCCGGGTGAGCCTGCACGATCAGCCGCTCCTGCACGCGGCGGTCGCGCGGCGCGTAGAGCAACACGCACTCGGCGAGATCGCCGTCGCGCCCGGCGCGGCCCGCCTCCTGGTAGTACGCCTCGATGCGGGCGGGCATGTTGTAGTGCACGACGTACCGCACATCGGGCTTGTCGACCCCCATGCCGAAGGCATTGGTCGCGGTGATCACGGACAGCTCGCCGAGCGTGAAGCGCCGCTGGATCGAGGAGCGCCGCTCGCGCGCGACGCCGGCGTGGTACGCCTCCGCGTCGACCCCCGCGGCGCGCAGCGCCTCCGCGAGCTCCTCGACCGCGCGCCGCGTGCGCGCGTAGACGATGCCGGCGTCGCCCGCGCGCCGCCGCGCGTAATCCACGAGCCACGCGGTGCGCGCGTCCGGCCGGCCGATCTCGTGCACGGCGAACTCGAGGTTCGGGCGGTCGACGCTCGTCACGACCTCGCTCGCGCTCCCGCGCAGCCCGAGCTGCTGCAGGATGTCGCGGCGGACCTGCGGGTTCGCCGTCGCGGTCAGCGCGAGCGTGCGTGGCCGCCCGAGCTGCTCACGCACGGCGCCGAGCTGCAGGTACTCGGGCCGGAAGTTGTGCCCCCACTCCGAGATGCAGTGCGCCTCGTCGATCGCGAGCAGATGCACGCCGGCGCGGCGCAGCCCCTCGGTGAACCGCTGGTTCGAGAAGCGCTCGGGCGCGACGTAGAGCAGCGCGATGCGGCCCGCCACGAAATCCCCGTAGCGGCGGTTCAGCTCGTCGCGCCTGACGTTCGAGTTGAGGAAGGTGGCGGGCACGCCCGCCGCCTGCAGCGACTCGACCTGGTCCTGCATGAGCGCGATCAGCGGCGAGACGACGATCGCGCGCCCGAGCTCGAGCGCGGGGAGCACGTAGCAGAGGCTCTTCCCGCTGCCGGTCGGCATCACCGCGAGCACGTCCTCACTCGCGAGGCGCGAGAGGACCTCCGCCTGGCCGTCGCGGAAGTCGGGGAAGCCGAACGTCTCCCGGAGCCGCGAGCGGTAGCGGGAGAGCTCCGACGGGAAGCGCGCGCGCGGCGGTCCCGGCTCGGCGCTGGGGCGCGGGAGCGGGCGCGGCGGGCGGCGGGCGCCGAGCAGCTCCGCAGGATGCGGCGGCGCGCCGTCGGGGGGTTGCCCGCAGCGGGGACAGAAGCCGGAGGCGCCGGGGATCGCGGCTCCGCAGGCGGCGCACGTGGTCGAGACGATCGGCGGCGTCCCCTCGCGGCGTGTGACTCGCGAGCGATTCTACCCCGTGGGCGGGGCCGGGCCGGCCGGCGACGGAGAGATGCGGGCGCGCCGCGGGGACGGGCCGCGCCGGCGACGCGCAGACGACGGGCGATCAGGCCGCGCGCTGGCCCCGCGTCTGGAAGATGCCGCGGTACCAGTCGATCTTCTGGTCGATGCCGCGCGCGCCGCCGAGCGAGAGCACGAGCTCGAAGCCGGCGCCCGACTCGTTGAGCGGGCGCGGCTCGGGTCGCGACTCCACGCCGTCGCCGATGCCGAGGAGCGAGGAGACGCGGCGGCCGTCGAAGACGACCCACGCGACGGGTGAGCCCTCGCCGAGGTGGTGGCCGGCGATGCCGTCGACGATCGCCCCCGGGAAGTCCCGCGCTCGGGCGACCTCGAGCCCCCAGTCGACGTGGTCGAAGCCGAAGATCGATTGCTCGGCTTCCTCGACGGACTTGCCGGCGGCGACGCGACGCACGACCGCGCTGGTAGCGCTCGGGCGCGCGCGAGGCCATCGCGAGACGCCCGACGTCGTGGAGGAGGCCGGCCGTGAACGCCTCGGTGCGCGGTCCGTTCGGCCAGGCGGTCGCGTCGGCGAGCAGCGCGGTCGCAGCAGCTGGCGCCACGTCTCGTCGAGGTCGAGGCCGGAGCGGCCGAGGTCGCGGAAGGTCTGGCCGAGCGTGGTGCCGGCGATGATGCGGCGCGTCGCGAGCATGCCGATGCGCACGATCGCGTCGGGGGTGGTGGCGAAGCGGCGCCTGCCGGTGGTCGCGGCGGCGTTCGCCGCGCGTAGCACCGCGGCGGTGAGCGCGGGGTCGCTCTCGACGACCGCGGCGACGTCGGGGATGCCGGCGTCGCGCTTCGCCATCAGCTCGACCCGCGCGCGTGCGCGGCCGGCAGCGAGGGGATCTCGACGGAGGCGGTCGTCACCGGTGGAGGTTCCTCACGCTGCCCGCCGGGGCGGCGAACCCGCCGGACCCGCCGCGGGAGCGCGGTGGCCGGTACCGGGATCATCGGAGGGGTCGGGCCGGCTCCGCAGCGCGGCGCGCACCACCGGGCGGCGCTCGCCCGGTGCCCGCGCTCAGGCGTCTCTCCGGGGCGCCGGGCAACAACGGCGTCGCCCGGTCACGGGTTCGCACGCTCCTGCGCAAGCGACGGCGACACTTCCCGCGTGGTCGTCGTTGACGCTCCCGGCCACCCCCCGGAACATGGGCGCGCTGGGCAGAGACGGAGTCCGCGTGACCCAGCGCCCGAGGCGGCCGCGTCGCCTTCCCCAGCACCGCGTGGCTGCCCGTCGCGCTGCTCGTGGCGCTCGCCGCCGCGTGCACGGGCGAGGAGGCGAAGCCCCGCGCGATCTTCACCCCACCGCCGGGGCCCACCGCCACGCCCGTCACCTCTCTGCGTGAGGTCGACTTCGCCGATCGCGTCTTCGCGGCCGAACTGGTGGCACCAGTGCAGGGCGGCGAGGTCAGCCGCGAGCGGGTGCGCTTTGCGGACCTGATCGGGAACGACGGCGTCGAGGAGGCGGTCGTGATCGTGGAATCCGGCGGCACCGCCGGGGAGATCGGCGCCGACGTCTGCCGGCTGCGCGAGGGCCGCCCGCAGCTCATCCACTTCTTCCGCGACGCCGGTCGCCCTGAGCTCCTGCGCGACGCGATCCCAATCCGCGAGGGCGTGTACTCGATGGGTGACGCGGAGTGCTGCCCCAGCCGGCTGCGCGAGACGAACTACCAGTGGCGCGGAGAGTCGTTCGTGCTGCTGAGCGAGCAGGTCGTCCCGAACCCCGCGCGCTGAGCGCGCTCCTCGTCGAACGGCGAGCGCGCCGCGGTGGCCGGCCGCGCGGGACGGCGCCGAGGCGACGACGGG
>Ga0194132_10005974_pt1 | contig 19271 bp, 21 predicted proteins | sample TA2KigOf80mmetaG_FD_148612 | JGI IMG/M metagenome (GOLD analysis project Ga0194132, IMG submission 148612) | Freshwater microbial communities from Lake Tanganyika, Tanzania - TA2015054 Kigoma Offshore 80m | ecosystem: Environmental > Aquatic > Freshwater > Lake | place: Tanzania: Lake...
CACGGCCAAGGCCGGCCATGCCCGCTATGTCCGTGCGGCCTGTGCGAAAACGGACGGCGGCGGCGACCACAAAGAGGCAGGCCTTCATAACCGCATGGTTCATGATGTGAAGGAGGGCCGCCGCCGCCCCCAGAGGCGTGGCCAAACCGATGCCGACCCCGATGATGCCAAGCTGCCCGATACTGCTGAAGGCGAGCATCCTGCGGAAATCACGCTGGGCGACAGCCAGGGCAGAGCCGATGACCATCCCAAGCAGGCCCATGACCATGAGCGCGCCGGCAATAGGGACGTCATCCGTCAAATAACCGGGCGGGAAGACGCTGAGGAACATCCGAAGCATGGCAAAGGCGGCCGCCTTTGTCATGACGGGCGCAATCATGCTGTTTACGGAGGAGGGGGCATAGGCATAGGCGTCCGGCAACCAGAGATGCAGCGGGAAGAGCGCCATCTTCAAGGCAAGGCCCACAAAGATGAAAACCGCCCCGGCAAGCACGGCCCGGGATCCCTCCAGCCCGGGAAGGAGAGTGGCCACATCCCCCATGTTGACGGAGCCGGTGGCAAAGTAGATGAAGCCGACGCCAAGGAGATAGAAGCCGCCGCCTATGCTCCCGATCAGGAGGTAACGAAAACCGGCGACCATCCCCCTAGGGCCGCCCATGAATACCAGAGCGTAGGAGGCGACGGAGCTGATCTCTATGAAGACGAAGAGGTTGAAGAGGTCGAAGGTAACCACCATGCCGGTGACGCCCGCCAGCATCAGCAGCACCAGGCCGTAGAAGGGGCCGAGGCGATCGGAGAATTCCGCGAGAGCGACCCTACGGACGGCGATGAGAACAACCAGGGCGACGCTCAGCGTGACAAGGACGACGAAGGCGCCGATGCGGTCAACGCGATATTCGATCCCCAGGGGCGGCGACCAGCCGCCAAGGGCGTAGCTGAGGGAGGCTCCATCAACGGTATGGGCCAATGCCAGGGCAGCGGCGCTGGTAGAGCCTGCGGCCGCCGCCAGCGTCAAGGGGAAGGCGAACCTAGGCCGCCAGAGGGCCACCAGAGGCACAAGGAGAGCGGCAAGAAGGAGCGGAGCCGGAATGAGGATGGGCACATGTTCGATGCCTACTGACCCACCTCCTTGAGTATCTCGGCCTCATCCAAGGTGCGAAACCTCCGGTGCATAACCACCAGAAAGGCCAGGGATACTCCGGTGATGGCGGCGCTCACCACAATAGCGGTGAGCATGAAGACGTGCGGCAAGGGGTTGATATACCGATCCGGGTCAATAGGGCCGGGGGATTCCTCAAGGATCGGGATGGTAGCGTCAGCCTTGAGGGCCTGGCTGATGAAGAAGAGGATGACGGCGGACTGGAAGATATTCAACCCGATGACCTTTTTCACCAGGCTGCGCTTGCCGATCATGCCGTACAAGCCGATGACGAGCAGGATAGCGGTTGCCCAGAAGGGGAAGCGGGCGGCGATTTCAGCGATCATCGGTGTAGTCCGCCAAATGGTCAAAGATGACAACCATGACGGACATGACCATCATGGCGACGCCGAGCTCGAAGAGAAAGATACCCACAGAGCGCAGGGTGAAATGCGGCAGAACCTTCCCATCATCGGCCGGCAGGGGTAGAGCGCTATAGTCCAGAAAGTTGGCGCCTGCCAGCAATGGCACCACGCCCACGCCGAAGGTGATCAATCCGCCGATAAGAGCGATCACCAGGGCGGACTTGGTGCTGAGGACGACGGCCCACCGGCGGCGCTCCAGCGTGAGGCGGGCCAGCACGATGCCTGCGCCCATGATGGCCCCTCCCTGAAAGCCGCCGCCTGGACTGACCTCTCCATGGGCGATCACATACAGGCCGAAAAGGAGGATGGCCGGAACCAGCGCCCGAAGGAGGTACCGCAGGATGCTGCTTTCAAAGGGTCTAATCATCGCGCTTCCTTACGGCCGCAAGGACAAAAACGCACGCAAGGCCGGCCGTGAAGATGACGATGAGCTCGCCCATGGTGTCATAGCCCCGGTAATCGGCGAGGACGGCGGTCACGATATTCGGCGCGCCGATGTCCTCCTTGGAGCGAACGATGTACTCGTCGGAGACGTGTTGGTTGGCCGGCGCCTGTGTATCCGCCCGGTCAGGCAGATCGGCAGAAGCCCAGATGAGCAGGGCGGCGAATCCGGCAAGAAAAACCAGGAGGATGCGCTTCAATCCACCGACCTCCTTCCGATGACGAAGAGCCCGGCCACAAAGAGCACTCCGATGACTCCAGCCCCAAGGGCGGCTTCCGTGAAGGCCACATCAATGGCTCCTAAAACGGCCAGCAACACGGCGGTGAAGAAACTGTAGAAGCCTAGAGCCGCCACCGCCGCCAGCATATCGCGAACCTCCAGGGCGATGATGGCCGAGAGGATCAGGAGGCCAAAGAGGGCGAGTTCTATTTCCCAGGGCATGGGTCTATGACCTCCCGGTCTCTTCCGAGGCATCCGGCTTGGCCTCTCGCTTGGTCCATACAGCGAGACCGGACCGCACAGCGGCGCGCGTGAGGAGATGGGCGGCTAGGGGATTGATAAGCGCGCCGAAGCCGAGGAGGAGCAGGAACTTGCCGCTGACCAGACCATCCTGCGCATGGAAGGCCATCCCAGCGCACAGAAGGCCAAGCCCCAAGGTCTCTGATTTCGAGACGGCGTGGGCGCGCGTGTAGAAGTCCGGGAGGCGCAGGAGGCCCAGGCAGGTCAGCCCGATGAAGAAGACCCCGCTCCAGAGCAGGACATCGCCCACCAGATCCATCAGAGTTACTGCTCCTTCCGTCGTTCGAGGTATTTGCTGATCACAACGATGCTGACGAAATTGAGCAGGGCGTAGGCAAGGGCCACGTCCACAAACATCTCCGGACGCGAGAAGACGAAGCCTGCAAGCCCAACAAGGATGATGGTGTTTGTCCCGATGGCGGCAAGGGCTAGCATCCGGTCGAACAGGGTACGGCCCTGGATCAGGCGATACATATTGATGATGCTGATAAGGATGATGGCCGTTGCCGCGCCGCCGAAGGTGTCCATGCTACGGGGCTCCCTTGGAGGGCGCCGTCGTGGGGATCTCCCCATCGGCCGCGAACGGCTCTCCAAAGACGGCCGACACGCGCTCCTGCATGCCGCCCTTGCCGACGATCTGGCTCCGGGAGTCAACGAGGGAGTGGACAAGGAAGTCCCCTCTGCTCATGTCCACCGTGATTGTGCCTGGAGTCAGCGTGATGGATTGAGCAAGGAGCAGCTGCGGGACTTCCTTCGTGAGGCTGGAGCGGAAGCGAAACAGAGAGGGGGCGATCGGCAGCTTCGGGTGCAGGATACAGTAGGCCACCTGCAGGTTGGAAACGACGATCTGGAAGAGCAACCACGGCAGATAGCAGAGGAAGCGAAGGACCGTCTTTCCAAGCCACCTCCATTCATGCGGCAGCGGCTCATAGCCCGGTGATTCCAGGGAGGAGGCGAGCCGCCTGGTCATGTAGACCACAAGGCCGCAGCTTATCAGCCCGAGCACCAGGTATTCGAAGTCCCACTTCCCGGAGAGCAGTATCCAGAGGCCATAGAGGATGATGAATCTGGCCAGCTGTGTCACACCCGGCGCCTGCCAGCCGCGGGAATGCCGCATGGAGATCTCCTTGCTTTTACTCACGGGCATCCATCCGGTCTCCCGTTTCCCATCATCCGGCACGTTCAGGCCGGACGCTACGAAGATACGCCGATCGAGCGCTCACCCAATTATCATCAATCGCGCCGTGGGGATTCAACATCCGGCGCCCGGCACTCGCTCATCGGACACGCTCCCTTGCCCGCCGCTGAGAAAAAGGCGGCCTCCTCTGGGTGAGGGCAGAGGAGGCCGGGTGAGGTGCCCGACCCCAAGGGGGACGGGCGTGATAACGCCGAGGCCGGGGAGGCAACTCCGGCATCGGCAGGGGAATCCCCGTCAATGGTGTGGAGCCTTGGCGGGGAGTGCTGGTGTGGTTGGTTCCCTCCCTATGCCGCCGTTCGGGCGGCCTCACGACTCTTCGCGCCCTTGTGGGGCTTCGGCCCGCCTTCCTGCAGAGGGGCCCGCTCGACGGCCTGGGTGATGATGGCGCCATCGGGCGCGAGCATCTTCAGCAGGCAGGTGAGCGGCGTCGCGAGGATCTTGACTCCTTTCCACGTGGTCGGCCGGTAGTCTCCGCCGTAGGTCTGCTGGGCATAGGCGAAGGCTTGCTCCGCTTCGTCTAGCTTCCCCGGTGTAAATTTCAGAACGATGACGCCTGAGGTGCGGGAGAGCGGATGCCTCTGGTCGTTCCAGAGCCGCTGGTCCAGGGTGAGGAGGGCCGCCCCGGCGCGCTCAGCCCACTGGGCCAGGGCAGAGGGCGTCTCCTGCCGCAGGCCGTCCTCGCTTGCGGTGCGCACCTGCGTCCCGGCCCGCCGCAGCCGCGCGACGAGGGAAGGGGGAACGCTGGAGTCCGCGCACACGGACAAGCGACCCGGCACGTCCATCTTGTGTTTTATCCTCCGTTCATCCGCACTTGTTGAAGCCGCAGGAGTGGCAGGTGAGACAGCCCTCTTGGAAGGCGAGAGCGGAGCCGCACTCAGGGCAGCTGCCAAGGTTGACGCCTTCAGGCGGCTTGGCCTTGGCCTTTGCGGCCTGGGGCGGGATGAAGAGGCCCAGTTGGGCGCCTTCCATGGTCCGCTCGTTGAAGGATTCCTTGGGCGTGGGCGGCTTGCCCGAGGCGTCAATATGGCGCGAGAGGGCGAGGGCGACGGCATCCGGAGCGGAGCGCACCATGACGCCGTTATCCCACGTGGGGTTGCAGGTGATGCCCCGGAGCTGTTTGACGATGGATTCGATGTCCACGCCGGCGCGCAGGGCCAGGGAGAGGAGGCGGGAGATGGCCTCCAGGTAGGCGGCATCATCGCTGCCGCCCTTGCCCAGGGCGCTGAAGACCTCAAAGGGCTTGCCCGATTCATCAGAGTTCACGGTGATGTACATGGTGCCGTTGCCGGTGCGCACCCGGTGGGTGACGCCGCTGACGGTGGCGGGGCGCTCGCGCGGGCGCAGGGGCACGGGGCCGGAGGCAATCTCCTCCGCCTGCTTGATGACGGACTGCTGAGCCGCAGGCGGCTGCGCCTTGGGCGCAGGGGCCTGGGCGGGAGGCGCGGCGGGCGCAGCTTTCGCTTCGGGAGCCTGCTCCTTGCCCTTTTCGCGGGCCTTCTCCGTCTGGCCGGTGCTGAGGACCTGGGTGCCTTTAGAGCCATCGCGGTAGATGGTGACGCCCTTGCAGCCGGTCTCGTAGGCCAGGGTGTAGACGGTGCGGACATCTTCAGCTGCGGCGGCATTGGGCAGGTTCACGGTCTTGGAGACGGCGTTATCGCAATACTTCTGCCAGGCGGCCTGCATGCGGACGTGCCACTCCGGCGCGATGTCATGAGATGTGGCGAAGAGGCGCTGGACCCACTGGGGAACTTCGGGGATGCCGCGGCAGGTGCCGTGCTCGGCGATGCGCTCCATGAGCTCGGGGCTGTAGAAGCCCTCGTGCCTGGCCAGCTCTTCAAAGTGGGGGTTCACTTCCACGAGCTTGGTGTTGTCCATGACGTTGCGGACGTAGCTGACGGCGAAGAGGGGCTCGATGCCGCTGGAGCAGCCGGCGATGATGCTGATGGTGCCGGTGGGCGCGATGGTGGTGCGGGTGGAGTTGCGGAGCAGGGGCCCGCCCGGTCGGTCATAGACGCTGCCATGCCAGAAGGGGAACTCGCCGCGCTCCTCAGCCAGAGCCATGGAGGCCTCATTGGCGGCATCCTGGATGAACTTGGCCACCTTCTCGGCAAGGGTGACGGCCTCGTCCGAGTCATAGGGAACGCCGAGCATGAGGAGGAGATCGGCCCAGCCCATGACGCCGAGGCCGATCTTGCGCGTGCCCTTGGTGATGCGCTCGATCTCGGCCACGGGATATTTGTTCATGGTCACTACGTTGTCCAAGAAGCGGACGGCGGTGAAGATGGTCTTCTCCAGGCGCTGCCAATCGAGGCGCTCGGGATCGTTGGCCTCCACCATCTTGGCGAGGTTGACGGAGCCGAGGTTGCAGGACTCGTAGGGCATGAGGGGCTGCTCGCCGCAGGGGTTGGTGGCCTCGATGGGGCTGATGTGCGGCGTGGTGTGCGTGGCGTTGATGCGGTCAATGAAGATGATGCCGGGATCGCCGGTCTTCCAGGCGCTGTTGACCAGCTCGTCAAAGACGCGTTTGGCGCTCATCTTGCCCACGGGCTTCTTGGAGCGGGGGTTCAGGAGGTCGTAGTCCGTGCCGGCGATGACGGCCTTCATGAAGTCTTCCGTAAGGGCGACGGAGATATTGAAGTTCTGGAGGGACTTATCGTCATCCTTGGCGTGGATGAACTTGAGGATGTCCGGGTGGGTGACGTTGAGGATGCCCATGTTGGCGCCGCGCCGGGTGCCGCCCTGCTTCACCACATCGGTCGCGGTGTCAAAGATCTTGATGAAGGAGACGGGGCCGGAGGCGATGCCGCCCGTGGAGCCGACGACATCATTTTCCGGGCGGAGGCGGGAGAAGGCGAAGCCGGTACCGCCGCCGCTCTTGTGGATGAGGGCGGTGTGCTTGGCCGATTCGAAGATGCCCTCCATATCGTCCGGGACGGGGAGGACGAAGCAGGCGGAGAGCTGCTGGAGCTCGCGGCCGGCGTTCATGAGGGTGGGGGAGTTGGGCAGGAATTCCAGGGTAGCGAGCATCTGGAAGTATTCGTTGGCGATGGGGGTGGGATCGCACATGGGGTCTTCGCGGACCTCGGCCTCGGCGAGGTTGCGGGAGACGCGCCAGAACATCTCGACGGGCGTCTCCACGGTCTTGCCGTCCCGGTCCTTGGAGAGATAGCGGCGCTTGAGGACCTCATAGCTGTTGGCGGTGATCTCCAAGCCGGGGACCACGCTCTTGGTCTTGACCACGGGCGCGCGGAGGCGCTTCACGGGGATGCGCGAAGCGGTGGCCGTGGTGCCGGGAGGAATGGCGAAGCCGTTCCTCCCGCTGGCGGCGTGGCCGTTCTCATGCTTGGCAGGCGCGACCTGAGGAGGAGTCTGCGCGGACTCCCGGGATGCGGAGATATTCAGTTTGTTCTGCCCCTCTGGTGTCTGCATCGTTCGATTCCTTCATTGCCGAGACGACTCGGCGATAAGTGCATTTAGCGCCTGCTACGTGGCTGAAGCGGTGCGCCGGTGCCGCTACGCCAGCTAAAAAGCTATGGCTTTACGAGGGCTGTTTCGGATACTCCTTGGGAGAGAAGCCCCGGCCTAGAGGCCGCGATCTTCCTGGGCCGTGGGCGCATCGGTTTTCGGCGCGATAGATCCCTCAGTCCCCTGACGGACCTCTCGTACGCGGCGGACGCGCCTGCGCCGACGCGCCTCCGGAGGCATGGGTTTCTCCTCCGGGAGAAGGGGGAGCTGGGCCGAAGGCGAACGATTTTCGCGCATCGCCAGGAGCGTCTCAATCTCTTCCCGGAAGTTATCAATATCGGCGAAATCGCGATAGACGGAGGCATAGCGGATGTAGGCCACACGGTCAACCTTCTTGAGGCGCTCCATCGCCATCTCCCCGATGAGGGAAGAGGGGACCTCGGCGCGGCCGAGGCGCAGGAGCTCAGCCTCGATCTCCTCCACTATCTTGTCAATCGCGCCCATAGGCAAGGGGCGTTTGGCACAAGCGGCGCGCATACTGACGGCAAGCTTCTCTCTGGAAAAGTCTTCACGCCTGGAATCGCGCTTGACCACCTGGAGGACGGCGGATTGGACCCGCTCATAGGTGGTGAAGCGCAGGCCGCAGCGGAGGCATTCGCGGCGGCGACGGATGCCGTCCTCGGCGGTCCGAGAATCGGTCACCTTGCTATCATCGCTGCCGCAGTATGGGCATTTCATATACCCATCCCCCTGCCACGGCCTGCCTAGGTGCTGACCTAGGCCTCCAAACTATCGCCGTCGCATCGGCCATAACGCGACGGCGGATTCATGAATTCAATTTCCTGTTATCTTTCTGATGGGTTAAAGTTTTATCACGGTTCAACGATGGCTGTCAAGAGCGCAATACCACAAATTGTTGGGATTTTCTAACAGTCTACCACAAGATTTTGGGCTAAACACAGTCCGCGCACGTTGGTGACATGATGCGCACATTGTGCGGAAGATTCCTTCACATCCATAGCGAGCGCTCCTGCGGAATATCCCGGCCGACCCTGGCGTTTCCCAAATAAATAAACCGGGCGCCAGGGCCGGCCGCTCAACCGACCTAGCTGCCGGTGGGAATTGCGTGCCGGCGCAGGAATGGAGGGATATCCAGGTTCGCTTCAGCCGTGGCGTGATTGACGGGGCTGCTCTTGATGACCCGGGCGCGCGCCTCTTCGATGGGTGTCACCGGGGCCTCCTTCATGGGGAAGCCTGCGCCGATGAGGGTGACGCGGACGCCGTTCTCCATGCTGGGGTCAATGTTCATGCCGAAGAAGATGTTGGCATCGGCATCCACCGCCTGGCGGATGATATCGGCGGCGGCGTGGACCTCGGTCATGGTGAGATCGGCGGGGCCGGTGATGTTCCAGAGGACGCCCTTTGCGCCTTCGATGCCCGCATCCAAGAGGGGGTTGGCGATGGCGGCGCGGGCGGCATCGGCGGCCCGGGTATCGCCCTGGCCGATGCCGATGCCGATGACGGCGGTGCCGGCGTTGCTGAGGACGGTGCGGACATCGGCGAAGTCCAGGTTGATCTCGCCGGGGATGGCGATGATTTCGGCGATGGCCTCTATGGAGCGGCCCAGGACCTCATCGGCCATCTTGAAGGCGTTGGAGATGGTGACCTTGCGGTCGCAGACGCTCAGGAGCGCATCGTTGGGGATGACCAGGATGGCATCCACTTTCTCCCGCAGGCGCCCGATGCCCTCTTCGGCGCGCTTGCGGCGCATGGCGCCCTCCCATTCGAAGGGGCGCGTGACGACGGCGACGGTGAGGGCTCCCTGGTTGCGGGCGAGCTCGGCCACCACCGGGGCGGCCCCGGTGCCGGTGCCGCCGCCTTCGCCCGCGGCGATGAAGACCATATCGGCATCTTTCAGGGATTCGGCCAGCTCTTCCCGGCTCTCCTCAGCGGCCTGGCGGCCCTTCTCGGGGTCGCCGCCGACGCCGAGGCCGCGGGTCAGCTGGTCGCCGATGCGGATGCCGGGCGCGCCGTTGCGGGCCAGGGCTTGGGCATCCGTGTTGATGCACATATAGGTGACACCGAATAGCTTGTCCTTGGACATTCGCGCAACGGCGTTGCTCCCTCCGCCGCCGACGCCCACGACTTTGACTCGAGCGATCCCCTCTTCAGCTGCCATTTTCATTTGTTCGGTCCCTTTCCTGGTGAGTTTGTACCGGCTGCCGCCGGATAAGTTCCTGACGTTAGCGCCCCGCCGCCAGAGACCCTCTTGTTCGCTTGTGCCTTCTTCGTTTTCGAATCCTGCCCTCCTTCTGGGCCGCAGCCCAACAGCCCAGAAGCTAGCTCCGCGCCCCGCCGAAGATCGGCAGAAGGCGGCGCATCCCCTGATGCGCAGGCCGCTGTTCCTTGAGCGCCGCGAATTGCGGATCGGCCTGCGCGAGGAGGACGCTGAGCAGCGAGACAAAGGCAGGGTCCTGGCCGATCTCCGTCCTAATGGTGCGCACCGGGATGTGGCCGATGCGCACGGGGTGATTGACGACGCGCTCCGCGAGCATATCGAGCGCCGGCATGCGGGCCACGCCGCCTGCCAGCACAAGGCCACCGGAGAGAGAGAGGGCGGGCGAGGCCTCCTTGGCGCGGGCGACGGCCATCTGGAGGATCTCCGAGAGGCGCATGGCGATGATGTCATTGATGTAGCCCAGGCGGACGCGGCGCTGGCCGGGGATGCCGAAGGCGGGAACGAGCATCTCATCGTCCACCTTGTAGGATCTGGGGTCGCCGCTGGCGCGCTCCCGGAGGAGGCTTTCGCAGACATAGGCGGGCGCGTGGAGGACGGCGGCCAAATCAGTGACGATCTGGTTGCCGCCCACCGGAAGGCTCGAGGTGTGACAGACGGCGCCGCCATCGTACGCGGCGATATCCGTGGTGCCTGCGCCGATGTCCACATAGAGGGTGCCGATCTCGGTCTCTTCCCGGGTGAGGACGGCCTGGCTGGCGACAACGGCGCTCGCGACAACCCAGTCCACATCGCGCCCGGCGATCTTGATAGCCTTCTTGAGATTGGCCATAGCCGAAACAGGGGCCGTCACGGTGTGCATCTCCGCTCGCGCGGAGACGCCGCGCATCCCGATGGGGGAGCGACGGCAGCGCAGGTTGTCCACATAGAAGGAGCGCGGCATGTGGTGCAGGGCCTGGACCTCAGGGCTGAGGCGGAGGCTCTTGGAGGCCTCGATGGCCCGGCTGACGTCCTTTTCGGAGACCAGGCCGTCGCTCCTGGAAATAACGGACTCGCCTGCGGTGTTCACGGAGACGATATGCTTACCGCCGATGCCGACATAGACCATGGCATCCCGATACTTGCCTTCGATGGCGGCATCCTCAAAGGCAGCCTTGATGGAGTAGGCGGCCTCTTCCGGGTTCTGGATGATGCCGCGCTGCAGGCCTGCGGAGGGCGCCTGGCCGAGGGCGAGGACCTCTAACTCCCGCTCCATATCATCCACCTCTATCCGACCGGCGGCGACACGGGTGAGAGATGTCCCCAGGTCAATGGCGATGATCGGTCGCTCGTCTCTAGCCAAGGCTGTCCTCCTGACTCCTTAAAGCCGCTCAGCCACGCGAAGCTTGGCCGAACGGCTGCGGGGGTTGCGCGTTATCTCTTCTCGGGCGGGGGTGAGCACAGCGCGGGTGATGAGGCGAAGGGTGGGAACCCGCGTTGTAGAGGCGAGGGGCATATCCGGGTTGTAGACGGTGCTGGAGGCCTCCTGGCGCATCCAGTTCTTGACAATGCGGTCCTCCAGGGAGTGGAAGCTGATGACGGCCAACCGGCCGCCTTTGCCAAGAATCTCGAGGGTCTGCCGGAGGGCGCTCTCCAGAGCGTGCAGCTCATCGTTGACGCAGATGCGTATGGCCTGAAAGACGCGCGTGGCAGGGTGGACCCGCTGGCGGCCTGCGCGCAGGGCGCGCTCCACGATCTTGGCGAGCTGGCCCGTGGTCTTGACCGGGCGAGCCTCGGCAATCCTCCGGGCGACGACGCGGCTCCTGCGCTCTTCGCCGTAGGCCCAGATGACGCGAGCCAACTCTTCCACGGGATAGGTGTTGACGATATCGGCCGCGGTCACGGACTGGCGCTCGCTGAAGCGCATGTCCAGCGGCTCATCGCGCTGGAAGCTGAAGCCGCGGGACGGCTCGTCCAGCTGCATGGAGGAGACGCCGAGATCGAAATAGACGCCGTTGACCTTGATGAAGCCGTTGGCGGAGCAGACGGCCTTGAGGTTGCCGAAGCTATCGTTCACCAGGAGGCAATCGCCCGCAAAGCGCTGGAGCCGCCGCTCCGCGATGCGGATGGCGCGGGGATCGGCATCCATGCCGAGGAGCCTGCCGCCTGGAGCCGCCGCTTCCAGCACCGCCTCCGCATGCCCGCCTGCACCAACCGTGCAGTCCACGTACAGGCCGCCGGGCACCACCGCCAGGGCGCTCACAAGCTCATGGAGCATCACCGGCGTGTGGGGCGTAGAGGTGCCGGAGTTCTTCATGGGCGTGTGACCAGCCGCTCAGCCAGGTCCGCGGGATCGCCCATCTTGGCCTTGCGATCCTGCCAGCCTTTGGCCGACCAGATTTCGAAATAGTCGTCGCTGCCCGCCATCACGATGTCGTCCGCGATGCCTGCGTGCTCGCGGAGCGGTGGCGGGACAACGGTGCGGCCCTGCGCGTCAACCTTGCCGGTAAAGGCCCCGGCGAGCATATGGCGGCGGACATCGCGCGCGGTCCGATCGAATATGCTGAGCCGTTTCACCTCAGCGATGACGTTCGCCCATGCTTCGTTCGTATAGACGGTGATGCAGCCTTCAAAGCCCATGGCCATGACAAGGCCGTCTTGCACTTCATCACGAAATGCGCGCGGCACGATGATGCGACCCTGAGGGTCGATCTTGCCTTCGAATGTGCCTAAGAAACTCACGCGCTCTCCTAAACTCACCAACAAACATCATATTTATGGAATTTTGCACCAGTCTACCTCCGTCGGGAACCAGTGTCAATAGGTTTTGGATAGATTTTTGAAAAGTCATGTTTTTGGTTTTGTATTGGCTGATTCGAGCCTGGAGATGACTTATGAAAAGTGATTCATGAGTCCCAAAACACAGGGCGGGACAGGCGCCGATGCACGGACGAAAGGACACCGAATCCGCACGCGGGAGACGCGAGGCAGCGGCAACGGAAAAAAGTCACGCGGTGGTGAAGGCAGGAGAGCGCCGCTTCAGCGGACCTGGATGGGAATGGAGCGGGACGAGTGACCGTGGTCAGCGGAGGGCGCGAACGTCCTTGCGCCACAAGCCGAGGGCGATGACAAAGACCAACAACATGATGCCGATGCTCACAAAGGCCACCTGGACGCCCTGCGCATCCACAACGTGCCCCAACGCGAGGGTGGTGAAGCCCGGCAGGCTATAGCTGATCAAGTGGAAGCTGAGCATGCGACCGCGGTAGGCGTCCTCCACGTTGGACTGCATCATGATGGTCACGCATGTGGTGAAGATCGCCTGGGCTATGCCGATGGCGATAAAGAGGGGCACGCCGATGGAGAAGCTAGGCACGTACGCGAGGGCGACGAGCAGGAGCGCCCAGGAGATGGAGCCGATGAGCAGTAGGCTGGCTTTGCCCCGGTAGCCGGAGAGGGCCGCCATCACGATGCTGCCCAGGATCGCGCCCAGGCCCATGAGGCTCACGATGAAGCCCAGGGTGCGCTCATCGCCGCCCAGCTGGTCAACGGCGAAGGGAGACATCATGTCCCGGAATGGAGAGGCGATGAGCAGGGAGCCTGTGCTGAAGATGTAGAGCCAAAAGAGGGGCTTGACCCGGTAAAGATAGCGCATCCCCTCCACAAGGGAGTGGAACGGCGACTCTCGCTTCACCGTTCCCTGGTGCGCAACCTTGGGCACCACAAAGGTTAAGGTGGCCATGGAGACGGCGTAAGCGGCGACCGAAAGGAAATAGGCCGGCCCGATGCCTGCAACATTGATGACCAGTCCGCCGATAGCCGGAGCGAAGAGCCGCATCCCGCTCATGAGACCGCCGTTGATCGCAAGGGCGTTGGCGAGGTACTTGGGCCCCACGATATCGAAGACGATGGACTGCCGGGCCGGCATGTGCAGGCTCGTGGCCGCGCCGGTCACCAGGGCCAGAAGCACCAGGTGCCATATCTGCACCACACCCAGAATCACCAAGACGCCTATCATCGCGGAGGCCGCGAAGGAGATGCCCTGGGTCCACACCATGATCCGCTTCCGATCAAAGCGATCAGCGATGACGCCGCCTATGGGCGCGCCGAGCCCCTGGGCGATGGCCGACATGAGGACGACGAGGCCGAGTTCTGCCGCCGAGCGGTGCAGGCTATAGGCGAGCCATGCACGGACGAGCTCCTGGTTCTGAAAGCCGAAGCTGGAGCCGCAGAAGCTGATGACGTACCGGCGGTAGACGGGAACAGAAAAGGCGGGAAAGATGCGCGACCCCAAGCGGCGGCGCAGGGACTCCTCTGCCTTGGCGGCATTCGCAACGTCGGGTACGACGGTGTCAATTTCCTGAGAGGACACGAAAAGCCATCTCCTCAGCGGCCAAGTTTATCACCCAAGCCGGAGCAGGCGACAGCTACTCAACTGCGCGGATGTCTCTGCGCCAGAGAACCATGAGGGCGATGAAGATGACGATGACGAGGCCCATGCCCAGGAAGGTTGTGCGCACGCCTGCCCAGTCCACGATGTGGCCGACGGCGAGGCCGGTGAAGCCCGAGGCGCGGCAAGAGACGCCGGAGGTTCTTGCTTTAGGAAACTCTGGTGGGCCCGGTTGGGATCGAACCAACGACCAATCGGTTATGAGCCGACCGCTCTACCATTGAGCTACGGGCCCTGGGAAAGCCGCGCGGGAAACTAGGCTATTGTACCCGGGATTCGCGGAAGCCCACAACAGGAATCAGCCCCTCCACGATGCGGCGCATTTGCCCTATGCTGTCCCGGCAATGACAACGCCTTCGCCAGCAGAACAGGCCATACGCGAGCGCATCGCCCAGGCGGGACGCATCACCTTCGCCGAGTTCATGGAGCATGCGCTCTATGGCCCCGGCGGCTATTACACCCGCGCCGAACCCATCGGCAGGCGCGGCGATTTCTACACCAGCTCACATGCCCACCCGCTCTTCGGCGCGCTCATCGCGGTCCAGATCCACCAGATGTGGAGGCTCCTCGGCTCCCCGGCGGCTTTCCAGGTGGTGGAGCTTGGCGCCGGAGATGGACGGTTGGCGCTGGACGTCCTTTCGACCCTCGATGGACTCGGCCTGCCGGCAGACTATCGCGCCATCGAACGGCACCCAAGGCCGGGGGGCATGCATCCACGCCTCGCCTGGCAAGACGACCTGCCCGATGAGTTCAGCGGATGTCTCCTCTCGAACGAGTTCTTTGACGCCTTGCCGGTCCATCGTCTCGTCAAAGAAAAGGGGAGGCTGCTCGAAGTCTACGTGACGGTGAGCGACGGCAGACTCATCGAGACGCTGGACACGCCGTCGTCGCCTGCGATTGCCGAGCGCCTGGAGCAAGAGGGCGTCCGCCTGCAAGACGGCTGGTCGGCAGAGGTCTGCCTGGCGGCGAGCGACTGGATGCGCCGGGTGGCGAAGGCGCTGCAGCGGGGCTACGTCATCACCATAGATTATGGCGACCTGGCGGAGGACCTGTATGCGGAGAGGCGACGCCGGGGGACGCTGACGGCCTATCACCGGCACACGCCGCAAGAAGACCTGTACGCCCGGATCGGGCAGCAAGACCTGACGGCCCACGTGGACTTCACCTCGCTCATCGCGGCGGGCAAGAGCGACAGCCTGCAGCCGGTGACGCTGATGACCCAGCACGAGTTCCTGCGCAACCTGGGAGCAGACGACTACTTGCCTCGGCTTGCTGAATCAACGGCAGGACAGGGGGAGTACCAGGCGAATGCGATGGCCGTGCGCGACCTGCTGAAGCTGGACGGCCTGGGCAACTTCCGCGTGCTCATCCAGGCCAAGGGGTCACCGGCGGCGCAGCTGGCCTGCCTGGGGCGCGATGAGGCGGAGACGGCAACGGCGCTGAAGCGCCTCGATCCGCTGCCCAAGCTCAGTCCACAGCACCTAGACCTGCTGGCCGCCCGCTACCCGCACCAAGCCCGGGACTGGAACCCCGGCTAGCGCCGCTTGGCCTTTGACGAGGCGTTAAGGCCGTCCTTGCGCGAGACGGCTTCGGCATCGCGTAGGAGTTTCTGAGCGCGAAGGGCGATGGCCGTGTCAATCATCTTGCCGTCCAGGGAGCCTGTGCCGTAGGTCTCGGCGTCCACGCGCTCGAACGCGGCCAGGATGCGCTTCGCTTCGCGGACCTCCTCAGGCGAGGGAGAGAAGACGCGGTTGAGGACGGCGAGCTGGTCGGGATGGATGGCGAACTTCCCCTTGAAGCCGAGTCGCATGGCTAGGCGGACATCGCGCTCTAGTCCTTGAGCGTCCGAGATGTCCACATAGGGGGAGTCAATAGCGAGCTTGTGGGCGGCGCGGGCGGCCACGGCCACCCGGTTCCTGGCGAAGAGGAACTCGGTGCCTTCGGCAGAGCGGGAGACGCCCATATCCGCGGTGAAGTCCTCTGCACCGAAGGCGACGGCGATGACGCGGGAGGAGGCGGTGGCGATCTCGAAGGCGCGCTCGACGCCGAGGGCCGTTTCGATGAAGGGTATGATGCGGATGCGGCCCACCGGGAGACGCTTGCCGCCCTCCAGGCTACTGATCATCTCATCCAGGTGGCGGATGTCATCGGGCGAGGCGATCTGCGGGAGGACAACGCCGGTGAGGTGCTCCGAAAGGACGCTGTTGAGATCGGCCAGCAGATGGGCGGAGCCGATCTGGTTGACACGCACAAAGACCTGCTTCCCGGCCTTGGCGAAGGCGGGAAGGGCATCGCGCACCATCTGGCGGGCGCGGGCCTTTTGCGGCTCGGGGACGCCGCTCTCCAGATCGGGCACCAGGGCATCGGCTGGGGCCGAGCGCGCCTTTTCAAGGAAGCGCTCCCGGTTCCCGGGGACGAATAAGAGCGAGCGAAGGGGCTCCATGTCTCCTCCAGCGGGTCTGGGTCAGCCCTTAGCGGTGGACCTTCTCAGCCCGTTCGATAGCTTGATGCAAGTCGAGGATCTTCACGGCGTTCTTCCAGATAGGCGTATCCACCATCTTGCCGTCAACGGCCACGGCGGCGGTGCCCCGCCTCTTGCCCTCTTCGAAGGCCCGCACGACGCGGCTCGCCCAGTCCACTTCCGCGGCTGACGGGCGGAAGACGGCGTTGATGGTCTCAATCTGCTTGGGGTGGATGGCAAACTTGCCCTTAAAGCCCAGGGACTTGGCGGTCAGGCAGTCCTGGTTCAGGTTCTCCATATCGTTGAAGTCCACGTTGGGCGTGTCAAAGGGCGTGATATCGGCGGCGCGGGCGGCGATGGCCGTCAGCACCCGGGCCGTCGCGATCTCCGCGCCCTCCTTGGTGCGGGCGATGCCCATATCGGCGCTGTAGTCCTCCGCGCCGAAGGCGATGCCCAGCATGCGCGGCGTGGAGGCGGCGATCTCGCGGACGTTGGCGAGGCCTTTGCCCGTTTCGATCCAGGGGATGACCTTGGTGTGGCCCTCCGGCAGGCCGCGCTCGCGCTCCAGGACGCTCAGCAGGGCCGACAGCTCTAGGGCCATCTCCCGCGACTCCATCTTGCCGATGCTGATGCCCACGATGTGCTTGGAGACGACGGCTTTGAGATCGTCCCAGGTCATGCCGGTGGTCATGCCGTTGCAGCGGACAAAGACGGGACGCCCGCCCGCCGCTAGACCAGGCAGGTGCTCGGAAAGAATCGCGCGGGCGTTGGCCTTCTCTTCAGGCGGGACGGAGTCCTCCAGATCGGGAACGATGGTGTCAGCGGGAAGGCCCGATGCCTTGCCGAGCATCTTTGGGCTGTTGCCCGGGATGAACAGCAGGGAGCGGAACGTGTTCACGCAAGCCTCCAGGGCGGGAAATCAACAGGTGAAACCAGGCGATAGTATAGCACAGGCCGCCCGGCTCATCTCTTGATTTTCGAGGTCTCCAGCCCACGGTGCAGCAGCTGTTGGTACCGCTCACTCCCGATGCGGGTGCTCCACCGACGCGCGACCTCCCAGCCGCTCTTTTTGCGCACCAGCTCCCACCGGTTGACGGAGAGCCGCCAGAGGGAAATGTTCTCTCCCTGGCGCCAGTAGACGCGCATGTAGCCGGTGGCGACCGCTCTATCGCCCCTGACCTCGATGACGAAGGGGGCCATGGTGTGGGCGCAGTTGGGGAGCATCCGCTGGTGCGGCTCGCCCAGGACCATCGCCTCCACGCCCTTGCGCCCCTTCATGGCGGGCTTGCCGTCCACGTCCACCAGGGTATCGGCGGCATAGAGGGCACCGGTGGCCTTGGCATCGCCGGTGTCCACGGCAAAGCCGTAGCGGATGATGACCTTGGCGATATCGCGCTCGTCCTCCACCATGCGGAGACGTTTCTCAAGCGCCGTCAGCCGAGCTTCCAGAGTAGCCATTGTCTCTTCCTTTCTACTGCGGCGACGTGCAGTGGGCGCAGCGCTTGGCGGCCAGCGGGATCTCGCTGAGGCATTCGCCGCACTTCTTGGTGGGGGGGGTCGGCGGGCTTCGGCTCGGAGCGCGAGCGGGCGATAAGGGCGTTCATGGGAACGATGACGAAGAAGTAGACGGCGGCGGCGACCATGAGAAAGGCGATGAGGGCGTTGATAAAGGAGCCGTAGCGGAAGACGCTGCCGCGCACGGTAAACGTCAAGTCCGAGAAGTCGCGCTCGCCGATGATGCCGAAGAGCGGGGTGAAGAGGTCTTTGACGAGGGAGGCGACGACGGCGCCGAAAGCGGTGCCGATGACGACGGCGATAGCCAAATCAACGACGTTGCCGCGCAGGAGAAACTTCTTGAAATCCTGAAGGACTTTTGTCACATGACCCTCCCAAAAAGATGTAGGGGCAAGGATACGGCAAGCCTTCGCCTTCGCCAAGCCGGACGAATCTTGGGGCAAGGCCGGCCCTTGCCTGATGCGCTATAGTGGGCGCGCCATGCCCATCTACCTCCACGAGACCTTTGAGTTCAACGCCGATACGGCGGAGGACTACCTTTCCCACATCGTCTCTAACGATATGCTGCCCATCGTGGAGGCCGGCGGCACCAGGCCCATCGGCCTCTTCCGGACGGCCCTCCGGAACACTGAGGGTGTCTTCCTCTGGGAGTTGAAGGACTGGCCACCGCGCCCCACCTGGAGCACGCGGGCACGCCAGGGGGCCATGTCCTCCTACCTGGAGCGCCGCCTGCCCTACCGGAAGGACTGGACCGATCGCTTGCTCGTCGCCGCGCCCTTCTCGCCCAACCGGGAGCAGGTTCTGGCGAAGCGCCTCAAGGACAAGGTCTACCTGCAGGTGACGGCCGAAGCCCTGCCGGACAAGCTGGAGGAGTTCATCGCCCTCATCGGCGGCGAGGGCGTGCCGCTCTCCAGGAGGCGCGGCATGGAGCTGGTGGGTTGCTTCGAATCGGCGGCGGGCAACATCCAGGGGAACGAAGTCATCATCCTCTGGGCGCTGGACGATTGGGCGCACTGGGGCAAGGTTCGCGAGGCGCGCAAGAAGGACAAGGCCGTGGGCCAGTACGTCTCCAAGGCCAAGGGCATGCTGCGCCGCTGGTCGGTGAAGTTTCTCTCGCCCCTGCCGGCGAGCCCGGTGCAGTAGATTCCCGGAACCGGGGCAACCCGCACCCTGTTACAATAGTCCTTGGTCGTGCTTAGGCGGGGAGTTAGCGGTGCCCTGTATCCGCAATCCGCTTTAGCGGGGCTGACATCCCACCATGAGGTCTTAGGTCGTCATCCGCCACCGTCGTTGCGCTGTGTTGACGAGTGGGTCCTGCGCGGCGAAGGCCTATAAACCCCGCCAGGTCCGGAAGGAAGCAACGGTAGTAGTCACCTTCGGGCGCCGCAGGAGCGCCTGCTCTGAGCAGTTCGATGGCGGTACAGGTGACGGCTGGTCCGAAGG
>Ga0194132_10005978_pt1 | contig 19262 bp, 14 predicted proteins | sample TA2KigOf80mmetaG_FD_148612 | JGI IMG/M metagenome (GOLD analysis project Ga0194132, IMG submission 148612) | Freshwater microbial communities from Lake Tanganyika, Tanzania - TA2015054 Kigoma Offshore 80m | ecosystem: Environmental > Aquatic > Freshwater > Lake | place: Tanzania: Lake...
CGCCTGAGCTTCCGGTGGGAGATGTTCAACGCCTTCAACCGCCCCAATTTCGGACTCCCGAATTCGGCCATTGGCAATCCCGTGGCAGGACAGATCTCCGGCACGGCTCCCGCACGGATCATGCAATTGGCGCTGAAATTCGCCTTCTGATCACTTCACGAGCATCTACTGATGGAGCGCGGACACCACCAGTTGGAGCGTCCGGCCGGTAGCATCGCCCACGCCGCCCGCTGGCGCCTTCCAACCGTCGCGGGAGCCGTCGTAGGTGTACTTGACTGGCAGGCGGGTCAGCTTCGGATCGTACTGCGACTCGTTGCCGCCCATCTTGTAGACGACCAAGTTGAGCGATGGCACCGCATAGATGCAATAGCCGCCAGCGCCGGCCTTCCAAAATGCGTCCTTGGGGACACCCGTGACGTGGCGGTCTTCGTTGACGTTGAAGTTGAAGCTGTGGCTGTAGTGCGGGTTGTAGCGGGCCATCCGTCCACACATTCGCGCGAATTCCGCGGGAACCACTTGCTTGCGGCCCCAGCGGCCTTCGTTCAACATCAGGTATCCGAACCGCAGCATGTCGGTGGAGCGGACGGCGATACTGCCGCCGCCTGGGGTGTGCAGCATCCGTCCGTTCGCGTCAATGCCGCCCTTGAGATTGGGCCGGTACATCGCGTAGCCCCACAATCCGAATCCCATCGGTTTGGTGAGCTTCTCGCGCATGTAGTCTTCCATCTCCATTCCGGTGATCTTGCGGACGATGATTGCCGGGATGTGGCTCGATGCGGTCGAGTAGGAGTAGCATTCGCCCGGCGCGCACCACAGTGTCTGCTTCATCGCGAAGCCGTCGGTGGTGGAATAGGGGCCGTTGTCGGAGGTGGGCTGTTCCCAGGTGTAGCGCTGGCCCTTCACGTACACCGGGTTGGTCCCGCGGATTCCGGCCGACATCGACAGGAGCTGGCCGAGTGAGATCTGGTCCTTGCGCGGATCGTCGAGTGGAAAGTACTCGCCGGGCAGGTATTTCGGGTTCATCACCCGCTGATCGAGCCCATCGGGGAAACGCGAGCCGTGCTCGCCGAGCATGACTCCCACCGCCAGGCTGGTGAACGCCTTCCCACAGGAGGCCAGCTCCGGCAGCGCTTCCCGGTGTCCGCGTCCGAAGTATTTCTCGTAGACCAGGTATCCGTCGCGGACGATCAGCAGTCCGCCATGCTGGCTGGTTTGCTGGGTGTAGGCGAAAGCTTCGTCGAGCTTGGCCTGGTCGAGCGCCGGATCCTGGCGGGTCCGCCAGCCACCTTTGGCATCGGGGGGAGGGAAGTAGGTGTCCTCCGCCACGGCGGAGGACAGCGCGGTGAGGGCGAGGAACAGCGGGCGCATCAGGAGCCCGGTCTCACTTCGACCATGGACTTGAGATCGAGGTCCTTTGGAGCCGGTCCTTCGGCCGTAACCGGAAGGGCGAGGTCGAGGTCGATGTTTTTGCAGTTGCTCGCCGTGCAGGCCTGGCCGCGGATGTTGATTTGGGCCGGTCCGCTGCCAGCGCGCTTCACCTTGGCGGCGAAGCGGATCGTGTTTTCGAATCCGAAGGTATACCAGCGGATCTCGGGCTTGGACAGATCGATGGGTTCGGGCTGGTACCAGGGGCCCGCGAGTTCGAGTCCGCCCGAAACCTTGATGGCGGTCGGTTGGTCAATCCCGAGCGACTGGCGCCCGGCGAGCTTCACGTCCGCCCGCTGCTTGTTGTCCATCGCGTAGGTGTGCCAGGGCGCGACATGGGTGGCTTCGACGATGAGGTAGGGTCCGTCGAGCCGGGCGCGGTAGGCGACGGAGCGCTTGTGTTCGTGCTGGACTTCGACCGGCGCGGTCCATTCGCCGGCGCAAGCGGTAGCGGCGGCCAGAAGCAGGATTGCGGTGGTTCTCATTTGCGGAAACTCATGCGGAACGTTTTCAGCCCCATGGCGATCGGTTTGCCGTCGCGCAGGACGGAAAGCGCGACGGTGTCGCCGGCCTTCACGCGCAACCGGATATAGAGGTCCGCCGTCCTGGCGACGGGATCCTTGGAAACTCCGTTCACGGCCGTGATGATATCTCCCCGCTTCAGTTGATGGGACTTCATCACTTCGGCGAACATGTCGACGCTCTTGACCTCGGTTGCGAACCCGTCCGGATCGAGCTTCAGGTGTTGCTTTCGCGCCGCGTCGACGGGGGTGCCGTCGAAGTAGACACGGGGCTCAATTGAGGACTGGCGCCAGCGGACATCGGACACCCACCAAAGCGGCGGCAGCGCGACGCTCAACTCGGCTGGGGCGCCGCCGCGTTCGACCGTGAGCTTCACGCGCTGGGCGTCGCGCGGGACCTGGTCGTAGCGGTGTTGCAGGTCGGCGAACGTCCATACCGCAGTCCCGTCCACCGCCGTGATCAGATCGCCGGACTTCATCCCGGCCGCCTCCACCGCGCCCTGGGCTTCCTTGACCACCAGTCCCCTGGGGACGTCCAGGTGAATTCCGATCGTCTTGATATCGGGTGAGCGGTAGAGGTGCCGCGGCTTGTCGAGCGTCCCGTCGAGCTCCCGGTGCATATTCTGGAAGTCGCCGATCAGGTGGCATTCGACGCAGTTGTTGCGGGCGTAGGTCCGCTCGACGAGCAGCGGGAACTGGCGCGGCGAGAGCGGGTCCGGACGCTTAGCTTTGGGGATTTCGCCGGCCTGGTACTTCTTGTGCAGCTCCAGTCCGCGCCTAAGCGCGGCCTCGATGCTGTCGAGGTGCAGGTAGGTGTCGGGCGAAGCCGAGTCGCGGCCGCCGTAACGCAGATAGATCTGCTCGTCGGCGTTCATCGCGAAGTAGTAGAGCGTATTGTTGCGGTCGTAGTCGAACAGGGCGATGTCGACATCGTCCATGCGGGTGATGCGCACGGCGACGTACTGCGCCAGCAACTGGCCGCGAGGTGAATTTTTCGGTGACAGCACAACCTGTGCGTCAAACATTCGCCCGGCTGTTCAAGGCTCGCACCGGTACTCGAGGAAGATCGGCTTGCCGGTCTCGCGCGCCTCCCGCAGGGCAGCCTTATAGTTGTCGAGCCACCGGGTACCCTCTTCCTGTGCCCATGCCGGAGCGGCCAGCAACAACACAACATGAGCCAAAAACGCGTTGGTCTTCATCGGTTTGGGTCAGCTCGAAGAATAGCATAGACGGCTCTCCGCACCGCGCGGTTACCGCTACACTGGAGGCAGCATGAAAGTCCTCACCCTCGCAATCATCCTGGCCGCGCCCGCGGTGCATGCCGAGCCGGTGAGCTACCGGATTGACTCGAGCCACTCCTCGGTCCAGTTCAGCATCCGGCACTTGATGGTCGCCAATGTCCGCGGCGAGTTTAGCAAGGTGTCCGGAAGCTTGGTCTGGGATGCGGTGAATCCGGAGAAGTTGTCGGTGACCGCCGTGATCGATGTCACCACGATCAACACGCGCGAAGCAAAGCGGGACGCGGACCTGAAGGGTCCTGACTTTTTCGATACGGCCAAGTACCCGGAGGCGAAATTCGTGAGCAAGCGAGTCAGCCGGAGTGGGGACGATCTGTTGGTGGTTGGGGATCTGACGATGCGCGGCGCGGTGCACGAGGTAACGCTGACCGCTTCTGTCCCGCCGGCGGAGGTGAAGGACGCCCGCGGCAACTTCAAGACCGGGACCACGGCGACGGGGAAGTTGAGCCGCAAGAAATGGGGGATCGTGTACAATCCGGCGTTGGAGACCGGAGGGGTAGTGATCGGGGATGAGGTGACGTTGACAATCGATATCGAAGCGGTGAAGGTCGTGAAGTAAACTGGAACAGAGAACCGCAATGCCATCCACCCAGACTGTCTCGACTGGCCAGTCTCCTGTGCCGTGGCCGGACGTGTGGCCGATCAGTGTCGATCGTTATCACTCAATGATCGAAGCTGGAATTCTGGGACCCGACGACAGGGTCGAACTATTGCAAGGACGCTTGGTGGAGAAGATGCCCAAGAACCCGCCCCATGCGGTGGCCAACCGTCTTATCGATATCGCGCTAGCCGCGGCAGTTCCGGCCGGCTGGACGGTCACGAATCAATCTCCATTGACAACCGCCGATAGCGAACCCGAGCCTGACGTCATGGTGTTCCGAGGCAGTCTGAAGGACTACCTGCACCGCCATCCAACCCCGGCAGAGGTGCCGCTGGTGGTTGAGACCGCGGACTCCTCGCTCGGCCGCGACCGGGGAATCAAGCGTCTGCTCTATGCGGCTGCCGCAGTCGAGAACTATTGGATTGCGAATCTCGTGGACCGCCAGATCGAGTGGTACAGCCGTCCCGTGAATGGCGATTACACGGAGATTTCCTTTTACCTGCCCGGCGACGAGATCCCGGTTGTCCTCGGCGGAAACGCCGCCGCCTCGATTCCGGTAGAGCGGCTGCTTCCCTGACTGTTGTATCTTGGCTGCGATGCGCACGTTGATGCTCGCAACCATCGTGGCCGGAGCCGTCCAGGCCGCCCCTTCCTTCCGCACCCAGGAAATCCAGGACAAGTGGGGAGTCGTTTACGCGGTCCTGATCGAAGACGTCAACAAAGATGGCAAGCCGGATGTCGTGGCCATCAATCCCACGCAGCTTGTCTGGTGGGAGAATCCGTCGTGGAAGCGGCACGTCGTCATGGACGGGCTCACCAAGAAGGACAACGTGTGTGTCGCGGCCGAGGACATTGACGGCGACGGCCACCTGGACTTCGCACTTGGCGCCGACTGGCAGCCGTCCAACACCAAGGGCGCGGGGTCGCTCCAATGGGTGAATGGCAAGGGCGGACCCGTGCATCCGCTCGGCGAAGAGCCCACGCTGCACCGGATGCGGTGGGGAGATGTCGATGGCGACGGCAAGAAGGAGTTGATCGTCGTGCCGCTGCACGGGCGCGACACCAAGGGTCCGGAGTGGGAAGGCAACGGCGCGCGGATCCTGGTGTACTGGCCGCGTCCGGGCGGTGAGTGGAAGATGGAGGTGGCCGACGAGTCGCTGCACATCATCCACAACTTTATTGACGTCAACGGCGAGATCTGGGCTGCGAGCAAGGAGGGCGTTTACGCGATCCGCCGCACCGGTGCGAATCAGTGGTCCAAGCGCAAGCTCGGCGAAGGCTCACCAGGCGAGATCAAGCTCGGACAGGTGAATCGCGTGCGGCATCTGGCAACCGTCGAGCCGTGGCACGGGAACAAGATCGTGGTGTACGAGGAGCCAGTCGAGGACCACACACCGCAAGCCGGAACTCAGGTGGTCCGGAAGGCCGTCCCGAATCAGCAGTGGAAGCGCAACGTCATCGAGTCAAACCTGCAGCAGGCGCACGCTCTCGGATGGGCGGACTTCGATGGCGACGGATCGGACGAACTCGCCGTGGGCTGGCGCAACAAGCCGTTCGGGGTCGCGGTCTACAAGCGGATGCCGGACGGCAAATGGGACAAGACGATGGTCGACGACGGCATGGCTACCGAAGACCTGGCGGTGGGCGACCTCAATGGAGACGGGCGTCCGGAGATCGTCGGCGTGGGCCGCGCGACGCAGAACGTGCGCATCTACTGGAACGAAACCAAGCCGCAGTGGACGCGCCACGTGGTCGCCACCGGATTCGCGAACTCAACCGCCATCGCCGCTGACTTTACGGGCGACGGCAAGCCCGACGTGATTACCAACAGCGGCAACCGCACCTTGCTTTACGTGGCGCCCGGCTGGAAACAGATCGTCCTGCACGAAGGCGCGGGAACGATCCACAGCGAAGCGCTCGATGTGGACCGCGACGGCGACATCGACTACATCGGCACGCGCTACTCGCCGGGATTGATCTTCTGGCTCGAACAGCCGAAGAATCCGCTTACGGACAAGTGGACCTACCACGTGATCGACGATGTCGAGGCGGGCGGAGTGGACGGGATCCACGGACTGATTCTCGGCGATGTCGACAAGGACGGGCGCCTCGACCTCATCGGCAACAGCGGCCAGCCCGGGATCGGCAACGCGCGTCCACCCAAGTTCCCGCGCAACTATCCGAATTCGCTTGCCTGGTTCCGGACTCCCCGGAATCCGCGGCAGGCAAAGCTTTGGGAGCGATACATCTTCGCCGACAAGGACGCGCCCGGCTTGAGCCACTACCTGGGTTTTGGCGACGTCAACGGCGACGGACGTCCGGACATCGCATCGGCCGCAAAGGTCGCCGATCAGGGCAACTGGTTCGCCTGGTGGGAGCAGCCACGCAATCCGCGGCAGCCGTGGAAGAAGCACCTGATCGCCTCGGATCAGGAGGGCGCGACCAACATCCATATCGCGGATCTGAACGGCGACCGCAAGGCCGACTTCTTCGCCTCGCGCGGGCACGGGCGCGGCATCGTCTGGTATGAAGCGCCGTCGTGGACGCCGCACGAGGTGAACGCGTCGATCGCTGGTCCGCACTCGCTGGCCATCGGCGATATCGATGGTGACGGCGACACGGATGCCGTGACCTGCGCGAAGGATTCCGGCGTCGCGGCGTGGTTTGAGAATGACGGGAAGGGCAACTTCACCACCCGCCACATCCACGAGAATCAGTCGGCCTACGATATCCGGCTGGTGGACATGGACCGCGACGGCGACCTGGATGTCCTGGTGGCCGGACAGGCGAGCCAGAATGTCGTTTGGTTCGAGAACCGGCTGAAGTAGCTATTTGCCGAGCCGCCTCCGCTTGTACTCCTCGTACTCCTTTTGCAGCGCCGGATCCTTGGGCCGGGGATAGAGGTCCGACGACCGGTAGCGGCCCGTGGTGAACTTGCCCTTGGTCCACTCATCGTGGATGTGCGTCTCCTCGGCGCGGTCGACGATGCCTTGCACGAATTGCGTCGGGAGGAAGTAGAGTCCTGTGCGATCCCCGAACACGACGTCGCCGGGAAGGACCGTGGTGTTGCCGATACGGACCGGGATGTTGTAGCCCGTCAGCGTTACCGCGCCGATCGCCGACGGATGAGCATGCCGGAAGTAGATGCCCATGTCGATCGGCTGGATGCCTTCGAGATCGCGGATGGCGCCATCCACGACGAGTCCGCCGTTCACCGTGGCGGACTTGATCGCTGTGGCGAGGTTGTCGCCAACTACGGATCCACCGTCTTCCTTGCCGAATAGGTCCACTACCAGGACGTCGCCCGGCTGGAGCTGATCAATCACCCACTGGTGCGCGCCGCTGGTGTAGTTACGGCGCTTCAGATCGCCGACGACGAGATCGTTCAAGTCCGGGCGCAGCGGCATGAACTGCGCGGTGACGGCGCGTCCGACCAGTTTCTTTTCCGGATGCAGGATCCGCCAGCCGCCTTCGTACTGATTCGGGTACTGCTTTTCGCGCAGGAATCCCCACGCCTCTTCAACCGTCAGTCCGCGGACTTTTTCGAGCAGGGCATCCGGGACATTCGGCCGTCCGTCTTCGAAACGAGGAAACGGATTCTGCCGGGTCAGATCGATCATCCGCTCTTTGCTGAGCGTGTGGTACTGCGCCGGAAGCAGCGCGGCGGACAGGGCGAGGGTAATCAGGGGCCGGATCATCACCCCGGCAGGTTATCACACCAGTTGTGGAGCGTGTTTCCGCAGGACCGCTTCGGAGAATTCGACGCCCATGCCGGCGCCCTCGGGCGCCCGGTAGTAGCCGTTCTCGAACGGCGCGGCACAGAGGCGCATCAGGTCGTCGCCGCCCTCACCAGTCATGAAGCTCTCCGCCATCGGACAGTTGGGATGTGAGATCACCAGTTGCATCGCGAAGGCGGATCCACCGCGGTGCGGAAAGACAGGCACCGAGTACGACGCAGCGTTGGTGGCGACGCGGCGAATGGCGGTGAGTCCACCGGACCAGGTGAGATCCGGCTGCAGGAAGTGGGCTGCCTTGTGGCGGAGCAGAATGTCGAACCCGTAGTGCGTGTACTCGTGTTCGCCGCTCGCGATACGGGTTCCTTTGACTTCGGCGCACAGCTTTTCGTAGCCGGACAAGTCATCGGGCAGGACCGGCTCTTCGATGAAGTGGAGCTTGACGCCTTGCAGCCGGTCCGCCATTTCGAGCGTGAACGGGACGTTCCAGCGGCACAGGCAATCGATCATCAGCAGGTTGTCGGGTCCAATGGTGTTGCGCGCCCGGGTCAGCATGTCGACGATCTTTTGCTTGACGCCATCGCCATCAGCGGGACCCAGGGGCATCGACATCTTGAACGCCTTGAATCCAAGCTTGAGTGCCAGTTCCAGGTTGCCGCCGGTGTAGTAGGCCATCGCCTTTTCTTTGACCGCGCCGCCCAGGAGCTGCCAAACCGGCTTTTTCGCATGCTTGCCCGCGATGTCCCACAACGCGAGATCGATCCCGCTCAGCGCTTGGACGGCGACACCTTTGCGTCCGTAGAACGAGGTGGACGCGAAGATCTGTTCCCACAGCATCTCGACGTTGAGGGCGTTCGCGCCCACCAACAAGTCCTGGATGTGGTTGTCGATCGCATAGACCGCCGCGCCGCCTCCGCCGCCCATGCCGTATCCGGTGATGCCCTGTTTCGTGCGGATCTGGACCAGGATCGCGCCGGTGAGTTGCGAGAACGGCCCGAACCAGCGCCACCGGTTCGGATCGAAGTCGGAGGTGAACCGGTTGGTTCCGAACGCCGCGGCACGCCGCAACTGGAACGGCGCCGCCTTCACTGAAGTGATCTCAATGCGCTCGGGAGCTGCAAACAGAGCCGCCGCGGGCGCCGTTATCAGGCTGCGCCGTGGGATCACTTGTCCGTCAGCGCCGCGACTCCGGGAAGCACCCTGCCGCCCAGGAATTCGAGCGATGCGCCGCCTCCGGTGGAGATGTGCGTAATCTTCGACGACACGCCCGCCACCTTGATCGCTTTCTCGGAGTCGCCTCCACCGACCACGGTGACCGCGCCGGAATCGGCAAGAATCTTGGCGACCGCCACGGTCCCGGCGTCGAACGGCGGCTTCTCGAACACGCCCATTGGGCCGTTCCAGATGATGCACTTCGCGCTTCTTAGCTCGTCCGCGAATTTACCCACCGTCGCCGGACCGATGTCCAGCGCCATCGTGCCTTCGGGGATCGTGGTGACCGTCTCGTTACTGGCGCCAGCCTTGAACTCCTTGGCAACCACGTGATCCACCGGCAGCACGAGCTTATCGCCTGCTTCGGCGAGCAGCTCGCGCGCGAGCTCCACTTTGTCCTCCTCGACCTTGGAATTGCCGGTGGGCTCGCCCTTCGCGCGCATGAACGTGTAGGCCATCGCGCCGCCGATGAGCAGCTTGTCGACCACCTTCGCCATGTTCCGGATGACCTCGATCTTGTCCGACACTTTGGATCCTCCCAGGATGGCCACGCAGGGCCGTGGGGGATCTTGGGTCACCAGGGTGAGGTACTCGACCTCCTTGTCCATCAACTGTCCGGCGGCCGCCTTGGACACGTGAGCGGCGATCCCGGCGGTGGAAGCGTGGGCGCGATGCGCCGATCCGAACGCGTCATTCACGTAGACATCGCACAGGCGCGCGAGCTGTTTTGAGAACTCCGGATCGTTGTCCTCTTCCTCGGAATGGAAGCGGACATTCTCGAGCAGCAGCACCTCACCAGGGGCGGGGAGCATGGCCTCGACCTCGGATCCTACGCAGTCCGGCGCCATCTTCACGGGACGGCCGAGCAGCTCGGCCAGGCGTGCGGCGCACGGAGCGAGGCTCATTTCCGGGTTCACCTCGCCGTCGGGACGGCCGAGGTGGCTGGCCAGCACGACCCCCGCGCCGTGATCGAGCGCATACCGGATCGCGGGAAGCGACGCACGGATCCTCGTGTCGGAGGTGATCTCCTTGCCGCCATTCGCGAGCGGGACATTGAAGTCCACGCGGATGAAGACGCGCTGGCCTTGTAGATCGAGATCCTTGATCGAAAGTTTTGCCATTGGGAAGGGTGAAACCGCGGTTGGAATTCCGATTTTAGCAGGCTCCGCCCGTTGAGCTATACTGGCGGCGGCGGTGGACCATGGACGTTGCGCCACGGCTGCTTCTCGACGCTCCGGACGAGTTGCTCACGTTCCGGCTCCGGCGGATCGGTGAGGGCATCGGCAAGGTGGTGTATGCGTCGCCGCATTGGGTGGTGAAACGGGAGCGCAAGCCGTCGGAAGTGGTGGCGCTGATCGTGTTGTGGAAGGCGCTGCGGAAGTTTGAACACGCACTGCCGTTCGGACTCGGCGACCGGCTGCTGGCCAAGCCGTCGCGCCAGTTGCGGTTCCTGCGCCTGGTCACGCAGGCGGCGATGCGCGTGGTTCCGAGGGGATTCTGGTTCACGACCCACGTCCGCGATGTGTGGAAGCTCTACCACCGGCGCGGCATGCGGGGCGAGGCGCTGGCGCGGGAGCACCTCAGCGGAACGGACCTGGTGCCGGAAACGGTCTCGTTTCCCCCGGTCCGGGTGCGGGTGCTGGGATGGCCCGGCTGGCTGACCGTGTCGGAAGCCACCGAGCGTGTCGAGGCCATACTGTACGGCCACTTGCGCGAACTGGCCCGCGCCGGTGAATTCGAGGAAATCGAGCGGTGGCTCAACCGGTTCCTTGAGGTGCGCGTCGCCGGCTGGTCGCGCGGGCTTTTCTATGTCGACGCGCACTTGAACAATTTCGGCGTCCTGGGCGGCCGCATTGTCCTGCTCGACGCCGGCGGAGTGACCAACCGGTGGGAGGATGCGGAGCGCCGCCTCGCGATGGATGAAGCGGTGGAGCAGCCCCACGTTCAACTGGGACTGGGCGCGATGCTCGCTCCGCGGCCGGACATCGCCGCCCGGTTCAACGAAAAGTGGAAGTCGCTGGTGAATCGCGGCCAGGTGCTCCGGCATTGGGAGGAGGCCGGGCGGCAGTAGTCCGCGCCGGTGTATGATGGGCAATCTCAATCTAGAGGTTCGATATGCGGGGTTTGATTACTCTTGCTCTGGCTGCTTCGGTGGCTTTTTCACAGTATGGCCGGGGTGTGATACTGGGCACCGTCAGCGACTCGTCGGGCGCGGTCCTGCCGGGCGTCAAGGTGACGGCCCGGAACACCGCCACCAATGAAACCCGCGAGTTCACTACCGACTCGCAGGGGAACTATCAGTTCACCGCGCTCATCGCCGGCCGTTACACGGTGTCGGCGTCCGGATCTCAATTCAAGACCGCCACGGTGCCGGACATCGAACTGCGGGTGAATTCCCAGGTCCGCGCCGACGTGGTGATGCAACTGGGCGTGGTCTCGGAGACCGTGTCGGTGCAGGCCACCACGCCGCAGCTTCAGACCAACACGGCGGTGATGGGCACGGTGATCGACACGCGCACGATGATCGAGCTGCCGCTCAATTCGCGCAACTTCTACGATCTCGCCGCGCTTACGCCTGGGGCGGTGAAGGTGCGGGGAGGAAGCTCCGTCATGGACGAGCGCTCGATCGAGATCGGCGGCGTGCGCAATACTTCGACCAACGCGATGCTCGACGGCGTCGACTTTTCGATCGGCAACGTAAACAATCCGGCGATCGCGCTGTCGCTCGACACCATCCAGGAGTTCAAGGTCCAGACCAATTTCATGGACGCCTCCTACGGCTACGGCGCGGCGGGCATCGACATGGTGTCGCGGCGCGGAGCCAACGACTTCCACGGCGTCGTCTACGATTATGTCCGCAACCGCGCCTTCCAGGCCGGGCAGTTCTTCCGTCCTTTGCGCGGCGCGCCACGGTTCTCCTACAACCAGTTCGGCGCCGCGGCCGGCGGCAAGATCCGCAAGGACAAGACGTTCTACTTCGGATCCTGGGAAGCGCGCCGCCGCCGAACCGGCAACATCCTGCAGGGATTTGTCCCCACGCCGGTGATGAGGCAGGGCGACTTCAACGGATCCGGCAAGACCGTCGTCGATCCGTTCAACCGCAACGCCGCGGGCCAGGCGATTCCGTTCCCCGACAACCGGATCCCGCAGGCCAGGTTCAGCCGGATCGCCCGGTCGCTCCTCGAATTCTTCCCGGATCCCAACCTCACCGGCCGCCCCGGACTCAACTACATCAGCACTCCGCCTGACCGCGAACGGCGCGACCAGGTCACCGGCCGGGTGGATCACCAGGTGTCGTCCAAAGGGCACCTGTTCGGCCGCTACAGCTTCGCCGACAACGCCCTTGTGGACGCCGCCTATCGCGTGGGCAAGGGCGTGATCCGGCCGGACCGCTCGCAGAACGGCGCGCTCGGCTACACACATACCTTCGGCGCGAATCTGATCGGCGAGACGCGCCTCGGATTCACCAAGGCCTACCTCGCCCGCGTGTCCGACGGCGACCGCTTCTCGAAGAACTACGCCGCCGAGCTGGGACTCCGCAATCTCGCCGCCATCCCCGGCGACTACACCGAGCCCAACATCTCGCTCGCCGAGTACAATCCCGGCGCCGGGCGCGCGTCATCCGGGTTCGCCGGCTACGGACTCCGTATCGTCCAGAACAACATCTACTACCGGGTGGCGCAGACGTTCACCCTGATCAAGGACAAGCACACGATGAAGTTCGGCGCGGACCTGAACCGGTTGATGATCGGCTACGACCAGGGCTCGAATCAGAATGGGTCGTTCACGTTCCAGGCCAACTACTCGGGCGACTCGTTCGCCAACTACCTGCTTGGCATCCCGCAGTCGGTCAGCGGCGGCGTGGGTGGCATCGTGGACCAGGGCCTGGACTTTGGAGGCGTCGCCAAGTACTCGATCGGGTCGCGCTACCAGTACTTCTTCCAGGACGACATCAAGCTGTCGAGCAAGCTGACACTCAATATCGGCGTGCGGTATGAGACGTTCCAGCAATGGCGCGGCCGTCTGGCGAACTTCGACCTGGGCACCAACCGCCAGTTGCTGGCCGGCCGCACCGAGTACTACGAGCCCGGCACCGGACTCGTGCGGGGCAACTCCGTCCTGCTGCCCCAGCGTCCCGTCGCGCCGGACAAGAACAACTTCCTGCCGCGGTTCGGACTCGCCTACCGGCTGGACCAGAAGACCGTCATCCGCTCCGGTTTCGGCGTCTTCTCACTGCTGAACACTGGCGGCGCATCGCTGGTGTCGATGACCTCCACCCTGCCGTTCTTCGTGTTCGCCAACCTGGTGGGCAATCCAACCACGCCGACCATCTTCATGGACAACATGTTCCCCACCGCGCGCGAATCGGCCGGCACCGTGGCATCGAACCAGGACCTCCGCCGCCGCGACGGCTACATGTTCTCCTACAACCTCAACGTCCAGCGGCAGGTGACCAACAACCTGCTCGTCGAACTCGGCTACATGGGCAACACCGGACACAAGCAAGTGGGCTCGGTGCTCGTGAACCAGCCGAGGCTGCCGCGGGATCCGAACAACCCGGAGCCGTTCACAGCGCGCCAGCCGTTCCCGCGCGCACAGGTGGGATTCTCGCAGACCACCAACTACCAGTGGTCCAACTACAATGCCGGATTCGTCCGGATGGAGCAGCGCGTGACCAAGGGGCTGTCGGTAACGAGCGCCTATACCTGGGCGAAGACGATCGATTCGGGCGCGGCGGGCCAGAACATGTATGACCGGCGTCCCGAGCGCGGATTGGCCGACAACGACATCCGCCACAACTTCATCCTTGGGTTCGTCGACGACATCCCCGTGGGCAAGGGCCGCGCGGTGAACCTGTCGAACCGCGCGCTGGATTTCCTGATCGGCGGATGGCAATGGAACGGGATCATCAATTTCCGCTCCGGTACTTACTTCAGCGTCGCGACCACGGGCGACCTCGCCAATGTGGGCAGTGGCAGCCAGCGCGCCAACGCGACCGGGACCCCGGCGCGCAAGCTGGATCCGCGCACCAATAACCTGGCGGGGCTCGACCGCGCCGCCTACTCGCTGCCCGCGCGCGGGACGTTCGGCACCGCGGCCCGCAACGTCCAACCCGGATACGGAATCAACAATTGGGACATCTCGCTCGCCAAGAACTTCCCCGTCGGCATGCTCGGCGAGCAAGGCAAGCTCCAACTGCGTTTCGAGTGGTTCAATTTCTTCAACCACACGCAATTCAACAATCCGGGCGCCACCTTCAACACGCCCGTGTTCGGACTCGTAACCAGCGCCGCCGATCCGCGCATCATGCAGATCGCGGGCCGGCTGCAGTGGTAGCCTGGCTTTTCGCCGCGGCCGGAATCCTGTCCACCGCCCTCATCGCCCAGGAAACGCGCGGGACGCTGTTCGGCCGCGTGCTCGACCCTACGGGTGCGCCCGTCGCGGGCGCCACTGTCACGGCCACCAACACCGACACGAACACGAACGCGCGGCTTCGCACCAACGAAACCGGCTATTATGAGGCGGCGCTGCTGCTTACGGGCAACTACCGGCTGACGGTTGAAATGGACGGATTCAAGCGCACCCAGCGTACCGGCGTGTATCTGCCCATCCGCTCGCGCGTCCAGGTGGACATCGCTCTCGAACTGGGCGCGCTCACCGAGAGCGTGTCGGTCACGGCCGAGGCTCCGCTGCTCGAAACGGATTCGGTAAGCTCCGGCCGCGTGATGGCCAACCGCGAGCTGGCCGACCTGCCGATGCCCATCAACAATCCGATCTTCCTGACCAACCTGACTCCCGGTGTCCAGACCACGGGCGGAACCACGCAGATCACCAACGTCGCCAACTTCATCATCAAGGACCAGTTCACGCCTGGCCGCGTGGGAGGCAACGAAGTGCTGGTGGACGGGGTGCCGAACAAGACCATCGACACGCGCATCGCCTACCTGCCGCAAGCCGACACCATCCAGGAGTTCAAAGTCGAAACTTCGAACTTCGATGCCTCCACCGGCAACACCGTGGGTCTGAACATCTCGATGATGACCAAGTCCGGCACGAACGAGCTGCACGGTTCCGCAAGCTGGCAACATTGGCAGCAGCGCTGGGGCGGGACTCCGTTCTTCATTCGCGAGCAGCGCCTGACCGACATCAACGCGGCGGTTGCCCGCGGCGACACCGCCCGGGCCGCGAGCCTGCGCGATTCACCCGCACTGCCCTCCGCCCACACCAACAACTACACGGCCACCGTGGGCGGACCCGTGATCCTGCCCAGGATCTACAACGGCAAGGACAAGCTGTTCTTCTTCGTCAGCTACACGGGCACGAAGGACCGGCTGACCGAAACCGGCAGCATCAACCGCACGATTCCTTCGCTCGCCAACCGCGAGGGCGACTTCTCGCAGTTGCTGCGTGCCGACGCGGTCCGCTACCAGATCTACGATCCGTTGAGCGTGCGCGCGGATCCGGCGCGGCCTCTAAACTTCATCCGCACTCCGATCGCCGGAAACATTCTGCCCAAGTCGCGTTTCGCCAATCCAGCCTACGAATCGTACCTCAAGTTCCTGCCCCGGCCCAACGCCGAGCCCACGGATCCGCGCAACGAGCCGCTGAACAACTACGTCGCCGTTGCGATGCCGTGGATCATGAACTACTACGCCATCACGAACCGGGTCGACTACCAGTACTCGGGCTCGCACCGGTTCTTCGGCCGCTGGACCTCCAGCGACTGGGACGAGGACCGCTTTGACTGGATGTACGAGGTCTTCCCCGGCCTCCGTGGCAAGCAGCAGAACACGCGCCGCAACCTCGGCGCGACGCTCGATTGGGTCTGGACCGCGAGTCCCGCCACGGTGGTGAACGTCACCGGCATGTTCAACGGATTCCGCCAGGGCGGCCTGCTGCCCGTGCCACGCCAGTTCAAGCCGTCCGACGTGGGACTTCCCAAGTACCTCGACGAGAAGGCGGGCGCCGAGACGATCCTGCCCAACATGACGTTTGACGGATACGAGGCGCTCGCCGGGGTGTCGTTTCCCGTGCGCCCGTGGTATCGCGTGTTCAGCGGCAAAGTGGATGTGACGCATATCCGCGGCGCACACTCGCTGCGCACCGGATTCGATATGCGGCGCTACTATTCAAACGGTGGCGGCGGTGGAAACACGTCCGGCCAGTTCAGCTTCTCGAACGCCTTCACGCGCGCCAACGACGACACGTTGACTCCCGCGGGCTCGCTCGGCCACAGTTGGGCGGCTTTCCTGATGGGGCTCCCGAGCGGACTGAGCATCAACACCGCGGACAGCTTCGCCATCCACAGCCCGACGTTTTCCTGGTACGCGCACGACAACTGGCGCCTGACGAGCAAGCTGACGTTGAGCGCCGGACTGCGGTTCGAGTATGAGCAAGGGACCACGGAGCGCTACAACCGTATGATCGGCTGGTTCGATCCGGCCCGCGAACTCCCGATCGCGCGGGCGGCGGCTGATGCCTATGCGCGCGCGCCGGTTCCGGAGCTTCCGGCATCCGCATTCGTGGTGCGCGGCGGATCCGTGTATCCCGGCTCGCGTGGCGCGGACCGCCACCTGTTCCAGGACCAGTTGATGCTGCTCCCCCGCCTCGCCGCTGCCTACCAGTTGAACAGCAAGACCGTGCTGCGCGCGGGCTATGGCATCTACTTCGACACGCTGAACATTCTGGTGGAGTCGGGCGGTCCGAACCAGTTCGGATTCAGCCGCGCCACCAACAGCATCATGACCACGGACTTCGGCGTCAACTGGCTGCTCGGGAATCCGGCGCGCGGAATCTCGCCCCTCACGGATCCGTTCCCAGTGCGCTCCGATGGCACGCGGTTCGACCCTCTGGTGCGCGACGGGCTGGGCGAAATGGCCGTCGCCGGGCGCGGATTTTCATTCAAACCCTACGACAGCAATCGCGCGCGGCAACAGCGATGGCGGGTTGGCGTGCAGCGGCAGTTCGGCGCCAAGGTGGTGGTGGAGGCCGCCTACGCCGGCATGTATTCGGACCGTGTCCCCATCAGCAACACGCTGCAGCCGCTGCCCGAACGGTTCTGGGCCGACGGTCTCAGCCGCAACGACGCGGTGGCGACGGCGATGAACTCGAACGTGCCAAATCCCTTCCGGCTGGACAACTTCAGCGCTTTGCGTACCGGGAATCCCGCCGTCTACCAGGACATGAGCACGCTCGCCTTCTACACGAGCCCGACCATCCGCCGCAGCCAGTTGTTGCGCGCCTATCCGCACATCAACGGGCTCACCAACACGCGCGTGCCGCTCGGCTCCGTGCGCAGCCACTCGCTCGAGCTCAGCATGCAGCGCCGCTTCTCATCCGGATTCAGCCTGAACCTCGGCTACACCGGACTCTACATCCGCGAGCGCGACTACTTCCACAACGAATTCGACGCGCTGCCCACCGAGCGGATGTCCTCCGATGGGCGTCCACACCGCTTCTTCGCCGCCGGGATCTGGGAGCTGCCGTTTGGCAAGGGCCGCGCGCTGCTCAAGTCCGGCGTGGGGAAGGTGCTCGCGGGAGGCTGGCAAATGGCGGCGACATACGAATACCAGCCCGGCGCGCTGATCGGCTGGGGCAACCTGTTCTATTACGGCAACACGGACGAGATCCCGCTCGGCCAGCCCACGCTCGGGCGCTGGTTCAATACGGACAACTTCGAGCGCGCGGCGGCGAGGGCTCCGGCGGCCTTCCACAGGCGCGTGTTTCCGACGGTGATCGACGGGGTGCGCGCGCACTCGCAGAACCGCTGGAACGCCAACCTGCAGCGGGAGTTTCCACTGATGGAGCGCGTGCGCCTGCAGTTCCGCGTGGACGCGCTGAACGTGTTCAACCGGTCGGGATTCGGGGGTCCGAACACGAATCCGCTGTCGACGCTGTTTGGGCGTGTGACCAGCACGCAGCAGAGCGACAAGCGGTGGATCCAGTTCCAGGCGCGGGTGCGATTCTAGCCGTCCCATCCCGTCGCGCTGTAGTGCGACGCATCCGGCGTCTGATACCGGACCTTGGCCAGCTCCGGCGTCTCCAGCCGCTTATACCCCTGGAACCGCGACTCGAGCGCGAAGTCCAGAATCCCGCTGGTGAGCATGGTCCGCTCCACCGGATACGGCGCTTTGCCGGTTTCAAACATCACTTCGATGTTCCTCACCAGGCACGCGAAATGGTGGTGCGGACGCCCGTCCTGCAAGTTCATGAGCGTCGACACCAGCTCAGCGCGCCCGTCCAGTTTCACTGCCACGGTGAAGTCGCTCACCATCCCGGTCATCAGGAACGCCGCGCCCCGCAGCCCGTCCACGTAGTCCACCACGAACACCGTGGGATCCTTCACCAGGTCGCGCGGCTGGCCGGCGGTCCGGGTCCGGCTGTGGCTCAGCGCCTGCTCGAATCCGCGCTTCACCGCCGGATTCCGCTCGATGAACTCCCAGCAAGCCTCGCGCTGGAGGCACTGCACGGCGCGGACTCCGGTCTCCCCGCCGCGTCTGCGCTCGGTCATCGCCTGGAGCGCTTCGAGCACGTGGAAGCCGTAGATGTCGAGTCCGCTGTACGACACCGCCACCGCGGAGGTGAGCCGCGCGCCGAACGGGGTGTCGGCTGCCGGCACGCGCCAGGCCACAGGGACCGACGATCCGGCCAGCATCGGGAACTTCAGCTCGCGCGAGATCTCGACCATGCGCCTGGACTGCCGCCAGCTCCACGACAGGTGCTTGTCGTTGAACACCGGGACCGCGCGGCCGCTCTGCCGGAACACGTCGGTGATCTTGAGGAACATCTCAAAGCGCGGGTAGAGCGTCTGCTCCTTGTCGTTCATCGGGTAGTTGCCATGCTCGCCGATGAGCAGGACGCCGTCGACGGCCAGCTTGTCCCCGCCAAGGGTGAGGGCGTCCGCGGCGGTCCGGTGGATGGGGACGTTGTGCTTGCGCGCCATCTCGCGGCTCATGTCGGCCTTGGGGACCTGTTCGGTGAACATCGACACGATCTTTGAGCGCGGGTAGGGAGGTTTGCCGTCCTGCCGGAAGCCTTCGAGGTACTTGCCGATGATCACGTCGGCGTGGGAGAGCGGACGGTATTCGGTGATGATGGCGGCGATGCGCTTGGGGGCGGTCTGGGCGAGGGCGGCGATGGGGGTCGACGCGAAGGTGCGGCGGGTCACTGGAGAATTCTACCGTACGGCTTGCAGGGCGCGGAGGATCATCTCGCGCGTGCTCCCGGAGGCCTTGATGTACGGGTGCGCGGGCGGCAGCGTCTTCCGCCGGATGGCAAGGGCCTGGTCGATTTCGCGGAGCGCGCCGGGGAAGTCGCCGAGGAAGTACAGGATCGTGGCGAGGTTGTTGTGCCTCGTTGCCACGTTGGGGTGGTCCGGTCCGAACTGGCGCAGGTCCGACTCCAGCGCGAGCTCGATCTGTTTTCGCGCCTCGGCGTGTTCTCCCAAATCGCGCAGGATGTTGGCGAGGTT
>Ga0194132_10005980_pt1 | contig 19260 bp, 22 predicted proteins | sample TA2KigOf80mmetaG_FD_148612 | JGI IMG/M metagenome (GOLD analysis project Ga0194132, IMG submission 148612) | Freshwater microbial communities from Lake Tanganyika, Tanzania - TA2015054 Kigoma Offshore 80m | ecosystem: Environmental > Aquatic > Freshwater > Lake | place: Tanzania: Lake...
TGGTAGTGTTCATCATGGCGTTGCTCTCCTTCGTGGATTCAAAACCCCGAGCCTAACGGCTCAAGGCGGGCAACGCCTGTCCTCCTATTTCAACATCGATCGGGACATCCCCCCCGCTCCCCGATCTCTTCAATTCCATCTGAAACGTCGAGGAGCCCTCTAAATAAGAAGCTACAAAACACTTAAGAGGTTCAATAAATTGCAAGGTCAGCCGAACTGCACTGCGCGAAGGTCGATTCTAAAGGCCATCGCTGCATTAGGTTTAAATTGCAGCGTCCATACTCCGATGTGGGCTCAAAACGACGGCTCATCGAGCGCAGCGCACAGTACCCCCAGAATTGCTCCGTCTCCTGCTGTACCTATCGTGTCCTCAGGACAAGCCTGGGATATGTGCTCTGGATATGGCGACCTAAACAACTGCTCAGGACGAGTTCGCGGGGTTCTCCAGGCTGAAGGTCGGCAAATTGGTCCTACGCACGATGGAATGGATTTTGCCGCAAGTCCGGGAACCCAAGTCGTCGTGCCAACGTGGGGTGAGTTCATCGCCACATTTCATCATGAAAATGCGGGCGGTACATTTGTGATGAAAACAACGGGAAGAATTTCGTCCCCAGAAATTTACGGTGGAGAAGGCGAATGTTATCTCGTATTGGCTCACATTGAGCCGACTAACAAATACAATGTGATGAAGGGGGAGAATCCGAGAAGACGAATTTATCTCAGGCCAGGTGACGAATGCGGTGTCATTCCATCAGCGCGACCGGCATGGGCCTTCCAAACCGATCACGTGCACTTGGGCCTTTTGCTTAGCCGATGGAACTTCGCAACGCATATGGATCCAACTAAATATTTCGGGGAAAGAATCATCGACATAGACCGAAGTTCGCTGCCGGAAAAAGTGCCAATGGGTCCCCTGAGACTCTTCGCTCCGTTTCTGCGACAGGCTGCCTAGTTAGACAGTAACGCTTAAGCCGGTTTCACATATTCGCTAACCCTTCCAGTCCGTCGCCAGGTGCACGACGCAGTCGCCCCGCTCGACGCGGCCGAAATGACGCTTGCAGATCACCATGCCGTCGGTTTTGAAGTGGCACGGCACCGGCTCGCGCGCCGGGTTGTCGACGAAGTGTACATGGCCGCAGAGCTGGCCGGTCCTGACGTTGTCGCCGAGCTCAACGGCGGGCTCGAACAGCCCAGGCTCAGGCGCGTAGACGTAGTAGCTCTTGTTGCGCACTTCCATGAGGCGCCGGGTCGGTGCCGTCATGCCGCCCTTGGGCGGCGCCATCACGCCGAGATGCGCCAGCTCGTTGCGCATGCCGCGTTCGACAATGCGCACGCCCTCGGTCGTGACGTCGCCCGTGCCGCCGAACTCGCCGCCGAGCGTCACCACGCCGCGGCGGATGCCGGCGCCGAGTGACTGGCGGCCGTCGATGCTGGTTGCCCAGACCAAGCCGATCGGCGCGCCGAAGATCTTGAGCGCGGCCATGGCGCGCTCGCCGAGGCGCTTGTCGTCGGACTGGCGCATCGAGACGAAGGGCAGATAGGCGAGCGAAGAACCGCCCGAGTGGTAGTCGTGCCAATACTCGGCCATGCCGAGCAGCACCGAATCGACGTAATAGGCGATCTGCTCGGTCGGCGTGCCGTCGGGATCGCCGGGGAAGAGCCGGTTGAGATTGCCGCCGTCGATCGGCGAGACGCGCGTGCCGTTGAGGGCGGCCGGCATGTTGAGCGCGGGCAGCATGATGATGCGGCCCTGGATCTCGCCGGGATCGACCGCGCGGATGAACTTGCAGAGCGCGATCTGGCCCTCGTATTCGTCGCCGTGGTTGCCCGCGGTCAGCAGCACGGTCGGACCCTTGCCGTTCTTGACCACGGCGACGGGAATCATGAGGTCGCCATAGGCCGAGCGCGTCACGGAGTGATGCAGGTGCAGCCAGGCTATCTGTTTGCCATCCTTCTCGTAGTCGACCTCGGCCCAGATGCGCGTGCGATTCGGCATGAGTCAGCCCCCTTGATGTCCTGTGCTCTCAGTCTTATCCCGTTTGCGCGTGCACGGAAATATGCTGATATCTCGCCCAAAACCGTGGAACCGGGACTGATATGTGCGGAGGAAGGCGATGACCGATCTCACCCAGGCCGATCTCGATGCGCTGCGCGCGCTCGACACGCCGACCGTGTGCAACGCGCTCGAGCTGGTGGTGCCGGAGCGGCGCGCGATCGGCTTCACGGTTGAACCCCTGGTCTGCGCCTTTCCGGATCTGCCGCCGATCGTGGGATATGCACGCACGGCCACCATCCGCTCGACGCGCCCGGCCGGGCTCAGCGCGCAGGACGCGCGCGCCAAGCGCATCGCCTATTACGAGCATGCCGCCTCCGGCCCCGGACCGCGCATCGTCGTCATCGAGGATGTCGACACCGCGGGCATCGGCTTCGGCGCCTTCTGGGGCGAGGTGCAGACGACGGTGCACAAGGGTTTGGGCTGCATCGGCTGCGTGACCAATGGCAGCGTGCGCGACATCCCGCAGGCCGCACCCGGCTTCCAGATGATCGCGGGCATGGTGGCGCCAAGCCACGCCTGGGTCCATCTCGTCGAGATCGGCGGCACGGTCAACGTGCACGGCATGACCGTGAAGCCGGGCGATCTCATTCATGCCGACCGGCACGGCGCGGTCGTCATTCCGATCGACGCGGCGCGCAAGGTGCCAGCCGCCGCTCAGCTCTGCACGCGGCGCGAGGCGGTCATTCTCGAAGCGGCACGCAAGCCCGGCTTCAACGTCGACATTCTCAAGAAGGCGCTGGCGAGCGCCGACGAGATTCACTGAGAGGGCGGCAGCTCGATTCCCGCCTCGCCGAGCCGGCGGCGCAGTTCGTCGATCTCGGCCTGCGCCTTGGTCAGCAGCAATCCGTGGTGCACTAGCTCGTACCTCGTGTAGGTGTCGAGGTAGTTCACGGGCGCGGCGAGCTGCGGCAGGAGCCCGACGTCCTCCTGGCGCAGGTAATAGCGGTTGATGCCATCGAACATGCCGAACACGTAGCCTTTGTTGAGGATGGTACGCTCCCATGCCGGCCAAGCCGGTTTGGCGGTGTTCGGCTCGGTCGATTCGATGATGACGAGGCGCGGCCGGAATCTCTGCCAGTCGGCGCCAGCGATGACGGCGGCTTCCCACCCCTCGGCGTCGATCTTGAGCAAGTCGATCTCGGTGCGGACGTGACGCTCGCAGACCTGGGCGAGCGTCTCGACATCCACCAGGCGTTCCTGCGGCGCAGTGCCGAGCGATTGCAGGAAGCTCAGCCGTTCATAGTCGAGCGTCGAAACCTGCGCCGTCGGGACGGCGTAGAAGACTCGCTTCTCGGCCTTTTCGCCGATCGCCATGTTGAGATTGGTGTCGGCCGGTCTGAGCAGGTTGAAGAAATCGAAGAGTTCCACGACCGGCTCGATGTTGATACCGCGCCAGCCGCGCACGTAAAAATAGTTCGTCACCGAGTCGCGCACCGGGTGGCATGCGCCGACGTCGATGTAAAAGCCGAAAGGTTGCGGAAATAGTCGGTCGACGATGACGTCTTCGCCATTCTGGGCGAAGGAGACCATGGGCGCATCCCCAGGTCTTCGCCGGTAAAGAACCATGGCACCTTGGCCGCGGTGATCGTTACTCTAGGCTAGGGTCAAGCCGTCGGCCGGTCAACCGCGGGGCCGCGACATGAGTTGCGCTCATTCCCCTGCGGCACGCACGCCGGCGCGCGGGGCTGCGCCCGGTTCGATGCGCGTCGCGAGGGTGGAGTACAGGCTGTCGGCCAGAGCGAATTCGAGCTGAACGAGCGGCGGACGCACCTTGAGCCACCGTTTGTCGCCGGTCTGACGCGCCCTTACCGCTTTCATGACCGGCACGAAGCTGTGGCTCAGGACCGTCTCGAGCATGGCCTCGACATTGGGCTGCAGGGCGGAATCGCCGTCATGCAGGCGACGCATCAGCTCCGGCGCGATGTTGGCGCAGCCGCAGATCGTGCCGACGCCGCCCAGCTTGAGCGCCGCCGTCAGGTGGTTCTCCGCGCCGACGAAGATCGACAGCGTGCTCCCGAAACGGCGAAGCAGCGGCTCCGTGTAGCTCCAGTCGGCCGTGCTGTCCTTGACACCGGCGACGCGATCGGGAAACCGGCGCACCAGCCGCTCGATGGCGGCGAGGCTGATGTTGACCGCGCTGATGCTCGGGATGTTGTAGAGGAAGATCGGAATGCGCCGGTCGCCCAGTTCTTCCATGATCGAGGCGAGGCTCGCGACCACGCCGTCATCGCCGGTGTCCTTGAAGAAGAAAGGCGGCAGCACGAGCGCGCCGGCGCAGCCCCTCTCCGCGGCGTGGCAGGTGAGTTCGATCGTGTCCACGATCGAGGCACAGCCGGTGCCGACCGTAATGCGCTCGCGCGGGATGCCGGCGGCGAGCAGGCCGTCGAGCGCCGCCCTGCGCTCGGCGACCGAGAAGGATGGTCCTTCGCCGGTGGTGCCGAACAGCGTGATGCCGTCGCAGCCGGACTGGAACAGCCAGCGCGTGTGCTGAGCGAGCAGGGCGACGTCGATCGCGCCGGCATCGGTGAGCGGCGTCAGAATGGCGGTGAACAGGCCGCGAAGCGGCGAAAGCGGGCTCATCTCGGTTCCCTGGAGGTCGCGGGGTCAGCCGGCACGATAGCCTCGCGCGGGTCCGGCGCAAAGCGCGATCCGGGCATATTGTGTATGCAAACACGGCGTGTGTCGGGCAGTATCCTGGCACAGGTCCTGGGTCGGGAGAGCGCCATGCTCAAGGGCATCGATCCGCTGCTGCACGCCGATCTGCTGCATGCGCTGGCCAGCATGGGCCATGGCGACGATCTGGTCATTGCCGACGCCAATTTTCCCGCTGCCAGCATGGCGCGGCGCCTCGTCCGGCTCGACGGCGCCGGCGCGCCGGCGGCGTTGCGCGCGGTGCTGACCTTGCTGCCGCTCGACGACTTCGTCGAGCATCCGGCCGCCGTCATGGCGGTGGTTGGCGATCCGGCACGCGTGCCGGAGCCGGTGCGCGACTTCCAACCGGTCCTCGCCGCGGCCGCGGGCCGGCCGGTCACGATCGAGCGGCTCGAGCGCTTCGCCTTTTACGACCGATCACGCGCCGCCTTCGCCGTGGTCGCGACGGGCGACGCCCGCAAATACGCCAACATCATCCTGCGCAAGGGCGTGATCGCGGTCGACTGATGGGCATGGATCCCGGCCCCAGACGCAGGCTCGGACGCTCCACCGTGGAGCTGACGCGGCTCGGCTTCGGCGGCGCGCCGATCGGCAATCTTTTCGCGCCTGTGGCCGACGGCGATGCCGTGCGCGCGATCGAGGCGTCATGGCGCGCCGGCTTGCGCTATTTCGATACGGCGCCGCTCTATGGTCACGGCCTGAGCGAGCAGCGCTTCGGCCGCGCGCTTTCCGGCCAGGTGCGCAGTGAGTTTGCGATGTCCACCAAGGTCGGACGCCTGTTGATGCCTGTCGACACGGCCGATGGCGGCGCCTATGTCGACGTTCCGGCTTTCCAGCCCACCTACGACTACAGCTATGACGGCGCCATGCGTTCGTTCGAGGCGAGCCTTGAGCGGCTCCGCCTCGACCGGATCGACCTGCTCCTGATCCACGATATCGACGCCTTCACCCATGCAGAGGAACAGCCGCGGCGCTACCGCGAGGCCATGGCGGGCGCCTATCGCGCGCTCGACGAGCTGCGCCGCAGCGGTGCGGTCGGCGCCATCGGCCTCGGCGTCAACGACTGGCGCGTTTGCGAGCAAGCGGCCGCCGACGGCGATTTCGACGGCTTCCTCGTCGCGGGGCGCTATACTCTGCTGGAGCAGGAGCCGCTCGACAGCTTCCTGCCGCTCTGCGCGCGGCGCGGCATCGGTGTGATCGCAGCCGGCGTGTTCAACTCGGGAATCCTCGCGACCGGCCCGGTTGACGGCGCCATGTACAACTACCGTCCTGCGCCGGCCGGCATGCTCGACCGCGCGCGGCGCATCCAAGAGCTCTGTCGTGCCCACGGTGTAAGCCTGGCCGCGGCCGCGCTGCAGTTTCCGCTCCTGCATCCCGCCGTGACGTCGGTCGTGCTGGGCATGCGGTCGGAGGCCGAGGTGATTCGCAACCTGGATCTGATGGCAGCCGACATCCCGGAGGGGTTGTGGCGCGATCTCAAGGGTGCGGGGCTGCTCCATGCCGCAGCGCCCACAAAGTCGGCGGAGCCGCCATGACTGTGCGATCGATCGACGCACACCAGCACTTCTGGCGCCTGGCGCGCGGCGACTATGGCTGGCTGACGCCGGCGCTCAAGCCGATCTATCGTGACTTCGGCCCAGCCGAGCTGCGGCCTTTGATGGGGGCGTCCGGGGTCGACCGGACCATTCTCGTGCAGGCGGCGCCGACCGAGGCCGAGACGCTGTTCATGCTCGAGGTGGCGCGCGCGTCGGGCTTCGTCGTCGGCGTGGTCGGCTGGGTCGATATGGAGGCACCTGACGCGCCAGCCCGCATCGCCGCGCTTGCCGCCGATCCGCTGCTACGCGGTATCCGTCCCATGATCCACGACATCGTCGATCCGGATTGGATGTTGCGGCGTGAGCTGGAACCGGCGCTTCGCACGATTGCCGAGCGGGGCCTCGTCTTCGATCTGCTCGTCCGTCCGGTGCATCTGCGCAATGCCCTGACCTTGCTCGAGCGACACCCCGAGCTCAGTGGTGTCATCGACCACGGCGCCAAGCCCGACATCAGGGGCTGGTCCCCTGGCGACGCAGATTTCCGGCGCTGGCAGGCCGACATGTCGGTGCTGGCGCGGCAGACCAGCGCGGACTGCAAGCTGTCGGGTCTTGCCACGGAGGCGGCGGCCGACTGGCGCACAGACCACCTGCGTCCCTATGTCGATGTGCTGCTCGAGACCTTTGGCGCACAACGATTGATCTGGGGCAGCGACTGGCCAGTCGTCGACCTGGCCGGCGGCTATGGCAAATGGCACGCGGCGGCCGAAGCCTGCATCGCCGGCTTGCCTGCGACGGATCGCGCCGCGATCTTCGGCCTCAACGCCGCGCGCCGCTATGGCGTATGATGCCGTCCGTGGATGGACAGCGCACGAAGCAGGCGACATGACGGATCAACCAGGCTACGCCGCCCATGGTGGGATGATCTTCGCGTTCGGCGACAAGGTTCCTCTGATCGCGCCCGACGCGTTCGTGGCGGCTAATGCCGCGGTGATCGGCGATGTCGAGATTGCATCGGGCGCCAGCGTCTGGTTCGCCTGCACGCTGCGCGGCGACGACCACAAGATCACGATCGGTCCGCGCACCAACGTTCAGGACGGCACGGTCATCCACGTCTTCGAGCAGAAGTATTCGACCACGATCGGCGCCGACGTCACGATCGGGCACAATGCCATGCTGCATGGCTGCGTCGTCGAGGACCTGGCCATGGTCGGCATCAGCTCGGTCGTGCTCGACGGCGCCACGATCGAGACCGGTGGAATTCTCGCCGCGGGCGCCGTGCTGGCGCCCGGCAAGCGCATCAAGGCGGGCGAGCTGTGGGCCGGCGTCCCGGCCAAGCTCGTGCGCCCCGTGACCGAGGCGGAGCGCGTCTTCATCCGCGACAACGCCGCGCACTATGCCAAGCGCGCCGGGCAGTTCCTCAGTGGCTTTGCGCGGCCGTCGGCGCCGCGGCGCGCCTAATCCGCAGCGGATTCGGGTCTCGGCGCATGACGCGTCGGGCGGCGCAGCAGAGGCAGGAGCGGGATGGCGATCAGCGCGACCGTCATCAGTAGCATGAAATCGTTGATGTACGAAATGGTCGTCGCCTGACGCATCACCTCGTCATTGAGCGCGGCGCGTCCCGCCGGGGTCGACAGGTTCCAGAGCGACGATTGGCTCATGTCCCGCACCGCGCCGGCGAAAGGTGTCAGGTGCTCGACCAGCTCCGAATGCACCACTTGGGTATTGCGGCCCAGCATGTAGATGACGAACGAAATCCCCATGCTGCTGCCCAGGTTGCGGATCAGACTGACGAGAGCAGCACCCTGGGTGCGCAGGTCGCCGGGCAAGGTGGCGAACGCAATCGTGCTGAGCGGGACCCAGATGAGGCCGAGACCGATGCCCTGAGTGATACCGGTCGTGATGATCTCAGTCACGCCGACATCCGCGGTGAATCCCGTCATCTGCCAGAGCGAGAGAGAAACCAACGAGAAGCCACCGAGCAGCAGATGTCGAGGGTCGACGAGGTTGAGCAGCCGGCCGATGAAGAACATCGTGATCATGGTGCCGATGCCGCGCGGCGCGAGCGCCATGCCCGCAGTCACGATCGGCAGACCGACGAGGTTTTGCAGGAACGGCGTGATCAGCGCGATCGTCGCGAGCAGAACAATGCCGGTCAGAAAAGTGAACAACAAGCTGGAGATGTAGTTGCGGTCGCGAAAGAGGCGCTTGTCGAGGAAGGGCCGATCGGTGGTCCAGCTGTGCACAATGAACAGGTAGAGGCCGAGGATCGAAAGCGTGGCCTCGATGAGGATCTCGGTCGACGAGAACCAGTCGAGGTGCTGGCCGCGGTCGAGCATGAGCTGCACCGCGCCGACCGACAGGCTGAGCGCGCCGAAGCCGAACCAGTCGAAGTCGCCCTGCTCGCGCGCGTGCTTCTCCGGCAGCGCAGCGAACAGGCCTGCAATCGTCAGAAGGCCGACCGGCAGGTTGATGTAGAAGACCCAGCGCCAGTTGTACCATTCGGTCAGATATGCGCCGACGGTCGGGCCGAGAATCGGGCCGACCATGACCCCCACGCCCCAGACCGCCATGGCGTGTCCATGCTTCTCGCGCGGGTAGACGTCGAGCAGGATCGCCTGAGACATCGGCACCAGCGATGCGCCGAACATCCCCTGGAGTAGCCGGAACACCACCATTTGCTCGAGTGATTGCGCCATGCCGCACAGCATGGACACGATGGTAAAGCCGGCGATGGAGAAGAGAAAATAGCGCTTGCGCCCGAAGCGCCCGGCAAGCCAGCCGGTCGGCGGCGTCATGATGGCGGCCGCGACGATATAGGAGGTCAGGACCCAGTTGATCTGGTCGAGCGTCGCCGACAGCGTGCCCTGCATGTGCGGCAGAGAGATATTGGCGATCGTCGTGTCGATCGTCTGCATGATCGTCGCCAGCATGGCGCAGACGGTGATGGCGCGACGGCGCGGCTTGCTGATCAGACCGTTCATGACGATCAGCCGCTCAGGTCGACAAGCCCAGCGAGCGGCGGACGAGTCGGACGAAGTCGGGCCAGCTTCGCCGGTGGCCGGTGTCGATCTCGACGCTGGCGCTCATGCCCGCGCGGAGCGGCGGGGCGCCGGCTGGCATGTCGATGCGCAGACGGACGGGAATGCGCTGCACGACTTTGACCCAGTTGCCGCTCGAATTCTGCGCGGGCAATAGAGCGAACTCCGCTCCCGTCGCCGGGCTGATCGTGTTGACGGTGGCGCTCCACACCAGGTCCGGATAGGTGTCGATCACGACGGTTGCCGGATTTCCGACGCTCACATGGGCGAGGTCGCTCTCCTTGGGATTGGCCTCGATCCAGACCTCGTCGCTGAGAACCAGGCTGAAGGCCGCCTGTCCGGCGCCGAGATACTGGCCTACCTGGAGTGCCGTCACATTTGTGACAATGCCATTCGCCGGCGCGCGGATCACCGTCTGACGCAGATCGCGCTCGGCCTTGTCGGCCAACGCCTGCACGACGGCATAGCGGCCATAGGTTTCGGGCGCGGCATTGGGCGCGCCCTCGAGCGCGGCACGCGCGGCTGCGGCTTCCTCGCGCAGCACGGCAAGCGTCTGCTGAGCATTGTCGAGATTGTGACGCGACTCGTCGAGCCGCGCCTGCGTGACCGTGCGGCCCTGCATCAGCTCGCGCTGACGGTCATAGTCGCGCCGGAAGTATGCGATGTCGCTTTCGGCGCGCCTGATGGCCTCCTGCTTCTGGCGATAGGTGGCGCGCAGCGCCTCGATGTCGTTGCGCACCGTGACGAGCTGCGCCATGGCACCGGCCAGCGCCAGCCGATAGGACTCGTCGTTCAGCCGGAACAGGATCTGGCCGGCTTCGACGCGCTGGTCGTTGCGCACACTGATTTCGGCCACCACGCCCGAAACATCCGTGCCCAGCGTCACCTTGTCTGCCCGGACATAGGCATTGTCGGTGCGCACGTAGCGCCCGCCCGCCAGATAGATGTGGACCCCGACAACGGCGACCGCCACGGGCACCAGCAGCAGCAGGATGCTGCGCAGCAGGCGGCGCAGCGCCGCGGCACTCGGCCGGGCGGCCGCGGCGCCGAGGTCGAGTCCGTCGAGACCGTTGCGCGGGCTGTCAACCATGGGCGCGCTCCGCGCCGGGCTCATCGGCAACGGTATCGTCTGCGTTCGCTTCCTGGTTGCGCGCGTCTGCGCTCAAGCCGTTGCGTGCGCTGCGCTCCGAGAGGTTGGCTTTGACGGCGAGCAGCGTGTCAATCAGCGTGTCTCGCTGCTGCTGGGTCAGGCCGGCCATCGCCTCATTGCGCGTTTCCAGGCCGAGAGCGCGCATCTTTTCGATGTAGGGCAACGCCTTGGCCGTGAGCTGCGGTATGCGTACGCGTCGGTCGCCCGGTTGCGCGCGGCGCTTGATGAAGCCCTGCCTCTCGAGCTTGTCGAGCAGGCGGGCGAGCGTGATCGGCTTGACCTCGAGGATTTCGGCGAGCGCGTTCTGATTGATGTCGCGGTGGCGCGCCATGTGCGCCAGCACGGAGAATTGCGCGCGCGTCAGGCCGAGCTTTCGGGCTTTCGCCTTGTGGTCGAAGCGCCGGCGCAGCAGGCGGGCAACGTCGTGCAGGACGAAACCGAGAGCGCGGTCGAGGCTTTCCGGCGGCATGGCGCGATGACGAAATGGGGGGTCTGGGTCGTTCGTAAGCATGCTTATCATAGGCTGGCTTATCGACCTGTCAAATGGCTGACAATGTGCCCGAAGGGCGAGCGCATTGACACCAAACTGGCGATTGCCGACAATCGCCTATTCCCTGCGGTTCCACTGGTAATCGATTGATTTGTAAAAGAAATGCCAGCGAGGAAATCGCCGGGCCGTTCGACGAAGAGGGGAAGCCTCGATGATTTCGGCACGCAAGACCTATGGCAGATCGAAGAGCGACAGGCCGGGCAAGAAGGGACAGCCTGCTTTCGGGGTGGGCGCCCATGACGGCATCCAGTACCACTTCTTTGCCGGCGACAAATTCTTCTCGGTCCGCGTGGTCGAGACCGACACGCACAAGCACCAGTCGGCCTGGCTCTACGACCGCCGTGCGCGCGAGGTGCTCAACATCGACAGCGCGCGGGCACTGAAGCAGGGACGCGGAGATCAGCTCGACATTTCCGGCCCACGCTTCCGCATCCGCGCCGACCAGACTGGCGGCGAGATCGGTGTGCTCGACGCCAAGCAGCGTCCGTCCTTCGAGATCGCGTTTCGGACCCCGATCAGCTTCCACTGGGACTTCCCGGGCGGCCCGGTCATCCATCAGCCGCTGATCAAGGCCGAGATCGCCTATCGCGGTGAGACGCTGCGCGCGGTCGGCTACAGCAAGCGCTACTGGTACGACGACCCGATCGGCTACTGGTCGTGGCGCTTCATCCAGGGATCGTTCGGCCGCTCCATGCTGTGGACGGCGGAGGCGAATTTCGACCTGGTGAAATACGACTACTTCAAGATCGTGCGCCCGAGCGGAAAGCTGGAGCAGGCAGCAAACCGCGATTCCATGCACCGCCAGGAATACGGGCGCGCCATCGTCGGCCGCACCACCTACGAGATCGACCTCCAGGAGCTCGGGCGCTGGGAGACGCGCATGCACACCAGGTTGCTCGACACGAAGCTGCGCCAGAGATTCTGCAAGATGACGCTGCGCCGTGGCGACAAGGTCGAAACCGGGTATGCTCTGAACGAGATCGCCTGCGGCACTGCATGGTGACGCGATCGGCGACGACGTTCCGGCAACATCCGACGACCAGAGCAGGGAGCATGTCTTGAAGTTCGGCTTCTTCACGACGCTGTCCGATCCGGGCAATCCGCGCGGCTTCACCCGGATCGTCGAGGATCTGCGGGAGCAGGTGGTCACCGCCGACCGCGGCGGGTTCGACGCGATCTGGCTGGCCGAGCACCATTTCGGCCCCGAGGGCATGGGCAACATCCCCAACCCGCTCATGTTCGCGCTCGACCTCGCGCACCGCACCAAGCACGTGCGCTTCGGCATGTGCGCCGTGATCCTGCCCTGGTGGCATCCGATCCGCGTCGCCGAGGACATCGCGACGCTCGACCACATGATCGGCGGCAGGCTCGACGTCGCGTTCGGCCGCGGCATCTGGCCGCGCGAGGGGCCCAACTTCCATCCCGCAGCCAATCCGAAGAACTCCGAGGTCAATCTCGCTCTGTTCAAGGAGAGCCTCGAGATCGTCAGGAAGGCGTGGACCGAGGAGTTCTTCAGCCACAACGGGCCGAACTACACCTTTCCGGCGGCCGAGACGCGCTGGAGCCACCCGATGTTCCCGGCCGATCCGCGCTGGCGCGACGGCGATGTGGTGACCAAGCTCAACGTCACGCCGAAACCGTTCCAGAAGCCGCATCCGCCGCTCTGGCAAGTGTGCTCGTCGCCGAGCTCGATCGAGTTCTCGGCGCGCAACGGGCTGATGCCCATGCTGTGGCAGCCGCCGGCCAAGGGCGTGAGGCATTTCCACGACATGTACCAGCGCATTCGCTCGGAGACCGAGGGAAAGCCCTTCAAGCTCAACGGCAACATTGCAGTCCTGCGCCAGATCTACGTGGCGCCGACCATGGAGCAGGCGCGCGCCGAGGGCGAGAAGGCGACGGCCTTTGTCTATCTCTACAACAATCCGTTCCGCGGCCTCGCCATGTTCATGAACCCGGGCGAGCAGCCCACTCCCGACATGAAGATGGGATTCGACTTTCTGCAGGAGCGCGGCAACACGATCGTCGGCTCGCCCGACTACGTGGTCGAGCGCCTGCAGGAGTTGCGCGAGATCGGCGGCTGCGAATATGTGCTGCCCGACATGGCGCAACCCTATCTCTCGCAGAAGCAGATCCTGGCCTCGATGGAGCTGTTCGCGACCAAGGTCATGCCGCGGCTAAGATCCTAGCTGTCCGTTCTCAATCGGCCGGGCTGGTGCGCGTCGCGGCTTCGCGCCGGTCGCTCTCGGCCATGATCGCAATCATGCCCAGCACGATGGCGACGCCGAGCCACTGCCAACCATCGAGGCGCTCGCCCAATACAGCGATCGCGAGCAGGATGCTGATGATCGGCTCGATGTTGCTGAGCATGGCGGCCGGCGTCGCACCGATCCGGGCGATGCCGCCGAAGAGGCCGAGCAGGCCAACGGTGTAAAATCCGGCATTGGCGAGGAAGGCGAACCAGCCGAGCGTTGTCTGCGGTAGCGCCGGCGGGCCAGCAGCAAGCTGCACGACGAGTGCGATCGCACAGGCGACTGCCATCATGTAGAGCGTGCTGACAATCGCATCGTCTGGGTGGAGCGTGCGGCTCGTCCACATGAACGAGCCCGCCGCGCACAAGGCGCCAAACGCGGCCAGTGCGATGCCCAAGGGATCGAGCCGGTCGAAGGCGACGCTGAGCGTCAGCACGAGGCCGCCGAAGGCCGCGAGCATCAGGGTGGCGCGCAGCCAGGTCAATCGCTCGTGGCTCACGATGGTGCCGAGCAGTCCGACCACAAGGGGAAAGCTGTAGAAGATGAGCGACGACAGGCTGACGGGTATGTAGGCGACCGAGCCGACATAGCCATAGGCGGTCAAGACCATCATCACGCCGATGATGGCGCTGTGCTTCCAGACATGCGTTCTGACGCGCAGCACACGGCCAAGCGCAAGCGCCACCAGCAGAAGGGTCGGCACGGCAACAACGAATCGCACCGTCGTGATGCTCATCGTGTCGGCGCCGGCGTCGTAGGCGAGCCGGTTGAGCGTCGGGGTGAGCGCGAAGCACACGGCCGAGCCCAGCACCATGAGCAGGCCCGGCACATCGAACCCCTGGCTGCGCCAAGCGGTCATGCGGAGGGCGCGCCGCCACCGAGACGATCGGCCCAGCGCCGGATCGAGTCCTTGTAGCCCGCGGGCATGGGCAGGCCGGCAACTTCGTCGAGGCCGAAGGTCGCAAGCTCCTTGTGCTCGTGCGAGACGCGCAGGCCCGCAAGGCTCGCGACCAGGCAGCCATGGGTGACGATCAGCACCTCGACGCCGGGCAGAATGCGATAGAGCCAGCAATCCAGGAGATCTGACACCTCGGCCTGGAGATTGATCTCCTCGCGGATCTCGCGGACCAGGCAATCCGGCGGATGCTCGCCTGGCTCCAGCTTGCCGCCCGGCAGCTCCCATTCGCCGCGCTCGTTCTTGAGCAGCACGACCCGACCGTCCGAGATGATGACGCCCTTGACCGAGACCGGAAACCGGTAGGCGCGGTTGTCGGTCGCGCTCACGACGAGGCCTCTCGGCGGTATTCGCGCCAGTTCATGAACAGGATGGCGCCGAGGATCAGCGCGCCGCCGAAATACTGCAGCGGTGCCAACACCTCGCCCAATATGACGAGCGCACAGATCAGGCTGACCAGGGGCTCGAGGTTGAGGAGAACGGCCGTCGGCACCGACCCGATGCGCGCGATCGCGATGAAGAAGGCGGAAACGCCGACGATGTAGAGCACGCCGCCGCCGAGCAGCGCGCTCCAGCCGGTGCCGGTCACGGGCGCGGCGAAGCCGCGATCCAGCAGCATCCACAGCGCGAACGCCGAGACCGACGTCGTCATCATGAAGAAGTTGGCGGTCAGGCTGTCGATCTCGCGCATCAACCGGCTGCTGAGCAGGAACACGATGGCGATTGATATCGACGCCAGCAGCGCCAATGCGACGCCGCGAATATCGATGCCGTAGAAATCGGCGCCCAGCGTGAGCGCCACACCGACGAACGCGATGCCGAGCGAGGTCGAACGCACGACCGTCAGCGCCTCGCCGTCAACGACCCGGGCGAGCACGGCCACGACCAGCGGAAACGTATAGAAGATGAGCGTGGCCAGGCCGACTGGGATGAAGTTGACCGAACCGAGATAGCCGAAGGAGGCAAGCGCAAGCGGTATGCCGACGAGGGCTCCGCGCAGCGACTCGCGTGATAGGAAGCGGGGTCGCAAGCCCATGGCACGCGCCAGGAGATAGACGCCGACGAAAGCCGCGAGCGAGCGCACGAACAAATTGGTCGCAGCATCCGAGCCGGCATCGTAGGCGTAGCGCGCGAGCGTGGGACAGGCGCCAAAACTGACCGCGGCGGCAACCACCGCGACGAGCCCGCGCGGGTCGAATGCGGCGCGTCCGGCACCGGCGCCTGCCTGCGATGTCATGAGATCAGGCCGAGGCGCGCGGCGGATGGCCGTTTGCGGCCGAACGGCGGCTCGAGTCGCGGTCGACCAGGCAGGCGAGAAAAGCGCGCCAAACATCCAGCATGCCGAGACTATATGGGGCAATTGCCCCAGGTTCCACAGGCGGCAACCTCACGCACGAGCCAGCGCGGCAAGCGCCCGCACTGGACGAAATGCCCGGTAAATGCAATATTTCCGCGCCACTCCACGAGCATGCGGTTGACACGGATGACCATCGGCACACGTCTCTATACTTGGCTCAAGGGCGAGCTCGTGGGAACCGACCATTTCGGCAACCACTACTATCGCGAACGCGGTGTCAGCGACATCAAGCGTGCCCGGCGCTGGGTGCTCTACAATGGCGAGGCCGAAGCGTCCAAGGTGCCGCCGGAGTGGCACGCCTGGTTGCATCGCACGGTCGACGATGTGCCGACGGGCCAGGCCGGCAAGCCGCACAAGGCGTGGCAGAAGGAGCACATCCCCAACCTGACCGGCACCGAACTCGCCTACCGCCCGCCGGGCCACGTGCTCAAGGGCGGCCAGCGCGACCGTGCGACGGGCGACTACGAGCCCTGGAAGCCGGCTTGACCACGACGATTCCGGGCCGGACGGCGGCCCGGCAGCGGGGACATCAGCAATGCGTCGGAATGTGATCGAAACCGTGATGGGTGCCGTCGTGCTCGTGGTCGCGGGCATGTTCTTGTTCTTCGCCTATTCGGGTAGCACCGTGCGCACGGTGGGCGGCTACGAGCTGGTCGCCCGCTTCGAGCGCGTCGACGGCATCGCGGTCGGATCGGATGTGCGCATCAGCGGCATCAAGGTCGGCACGGTCACCGATAACTCGCTCGATCCCAAGAGCTACCTCGCGATCGTCAAGATGAGCATCAAGCCGACCGTGCAGGTGCCGGCCGACACGGTCGCCGAAATCGCGACCGAGGGCCTGCTCGGCGGGCGCTACCTGGCGCTGGTACCCGGCGGCGACGACCAGATGCTCAAGCCGGGCGGCGTGATCAAATTCACGCAGGCACCGGTCGATTTGACGACGCTGCTCGGCAAGTTCGTGTTTTCCGCCGCTGATTCCGCAAGCAAGAAATCCGAGCAGCCGAAATAGGTCCGCCAAATCCGACTGCCGCGGGAACTCGGCGTCGCCCGCTTCCGTTGCCAGCCCGAATCTTGCCGCATTCGCCGACTAAGCCATGACGACCATGACGCGCGGGTCACTCGCACTGCTCTCCATGCTTGCGCTGCTGGCGGTTCCGCGCGCGGTGTCGGCGGCCGATGTGGCCATGCTGCAGGGTCTGGACAAGATCACGGCCCGGGTGTCGACCTTCGAGGCGCCGGTTGGCCGCACCGTGCGCTTCGGCACGCTTGCCATCGTCATCCAGTCTTGCCAGAAGCGGCCGCCCGAGGAACCGCCCGAAAGTGCCGCCTTCATCGAGATCAATGACATGAAGCCGGGCGAGACGGTCGTCACCCTGTTCCGCGGCTGGATGTTCGCCTCGAGCCCCGCGGTCTCCGCGCTCGAGCACCCCGTCTACGACGTCTGGCTCATCGACTGCAAATAGTCGAGCACGATCCGGTCGCCGGGATCGGCCTCCAGCGGCAGCGTGGCGGCCTGGCCGATCGCGTGGGCGAGGAGCTGGCGGTAGCGGGCACGCGGAATCTCCATGGCGCCGAAGCGCCGGAGATGCGGCGTGACGAACTGGGTGTCGAGGAGCGCGAAGCCGCCGTGGCGTAGCCGCGCGACGAGATGGACGAGGGCGACCTTGCTCGCGTCCGTCGCACGGCTGAACATGCTTTCGCCGAAGAACGCCCCGCCGAGCGCGACCCCGTAGAGGCCGCCGACCAGCGTCTCGTGCTGCCAGCATTCGACGCTGTGGGCGTAGCCCGCGAGATGCAGCTCGCTGTAGAGCCGGCGGATCTCCAAGTTGATCCAGGTGTCCGGCCGGTTGACGCGCGTCTCGGCGCAGCCGTCGAGCACCGCTTCGAAAGCCGTGTCGAGCCGCACCTCGAAGCGCCGCCGGCGCACCGCGCGCCGCAGGCTGTGCGGGATGTGCATGCCGTCGAGCGGCAGCACGCCGCGCTGGTCGGGATCGACGAAATAGACCGCCGGGTCGTTCCGGCTCTCCGCCATGGGAAAGACGCCGATGGCGTAAGCCTGGAGCAGCAGCTCAGGCGTCAGGACGGTCATGACGTGTCAGCCCACCCGACCCTCCAGCCAATGTATGTCGTAGGTACCGTCAATGAAGGCCGGGTCGGCCAGGACGCGCTGGTGCAGCGCGATGGTGGTGTCGATGCCGTCGATCACGCATTCGCTGAGCGCGCGCCTGAGCCGCATCATGCATTCGTTGCGCGTGCGGCCGTGGACGATCAGCTTGGCGATCAGGCTGTCGTAATAGGGCGGCACCTTGTAGCCGGCGTAGAGCGGCGAATCGATGCGCACGCCCGGACCGCCCGGCGGGTGATAGTTGGTGATGGTGCCGGGCGAGGGCCGGAAGGTCTCGGGATGCTCGGCATTGATCCGGCATTCGATCGCATGGCCGTCGATGCTGACGTCGGCCTGAACGAAGGCCAGCTTGGCGCCCGAGGCGATACGAATCTGCTCGCGCACGAGGTCGATCCCGGTGATCTCCTCCGTGATCGGGTGCTCGACCTGCAGGCGCGTGTTCATCTCGATGAAATAGAACTCGCCGTCCTGGTAGAGGAATTCGAGCGTGCCGAGGCTGCGGTAGCCGAGCTGGCGGATCGCCATCACGGCGCGCTGGCCGATGCGCTCGCGCGCGGCAACGTTGAGCGCCGGCGAAGGGGCCTCCTCGAGCACCTTCTGATGGCGGCGCTGCAGCGAGCAGTCGCGCTCGCCGAGGTGAACGACATTGCCGAGGCCGTCGGCGACGATCTGGATCTCGATGTGGCGCGGATGGTCGAGATATTTCTCGAGATAGACCGTGTCGTTGCCGAAGGCGGCCTTGGCTTCGCTGCGCGCGGTCGCGATGGCGCGGTGCAGCTCATCGGCGCTGTGCGCAACCTGCATGCCGCGCCCGCCGCCTCCGCCCGCCGCCTTGACCAGAACCGGGTAGCCGATCTGGCGCGCCAGCGCCAGCGCGTCGGCATCGCCCTGCACGGGTCCGTCGGAGCCGGGCACGCAGGGCAGGCCGGTCTGCTGCGCCGCCTTCTTTGCCTGGATCTTGTCGCCCATCATGCGGATGTGGTCGGGCGAGGGACCGATGAAGGTGAAGCCGTGCTCCTCGACCATCTCGGCGAAGGCGGCGTTCTCGGCGAGGAACCCGAGGCCTGGGTGGATCGCGTCGGCGCCGGTAATGGTCGCGGCCGACAGGATCGCCGGCATGTTGAGATAGCTGTCGCGCGCCGAGGGCGGGCCGATGCACACGCTCTCGTCGGCGAGCCGGACGTGCATCGCATCCGCATCGGCCGTCGAATGGACGGCGACCGTGCTGATGCCCATCTCGCGGCACGCCCGATGGATGCGCAGCGCGATCTCGCCTCGGTTGGCAATGAGGATCTTTTCGAACACGAGGAGCCCGTCAAACCAGGTCCGCGGCCATCACTCGATGACCATCAGAACTTCGCCGAACTCCACGGGCTGGCCGTTCGCCACGAAGACCTGCGCCACGGTGCCGGGTTGCGGCGCCAGGATCGGGTTCATCACCTTCATGGCCTCGACGATCAGCACCGTCTGGCCCTGCTTGACCTTGTCGCCGACGCGCACGAAGGGCGGCGCGGTTGGCTCGGGCGCCACATAGGCGGTACCGACCACCGGGGAGATCACGGCGCCGCGCACGGCAGCCGGCGCGCCGCCGCC
>Ga0194132_10005981_pt1 | contig 19258 bp, 14 predicted proteins | sample TA2KigOf80mmetaG_FD_148612 | JGI IMG/M metagenome (GOLD analysis project Ga0194132, IMG submission 148612) | Freshwater microbial communities from Lake Tanganyika, Tanzania - TA2015054 Kigoma Offshore 80m | ecosystem: Environmental > Aquatic > Freshwater > Lake | place: Tanzania: Lake...
AAGCCGTCGTCCAGGCCGAAGCCGTGAGCCACGCCCAGGGCGCCACCCGCCGTACCGACGGTCCGTCCAGATTCCCGCGGTCTTACATGAGCGGCGACATTTATCCGGGAAGCACGGGACTTGACGTGATTGAGCGAGCCGCAGCGGGTCCGAGACGACGTCATCAAGTGCCTATTCGCAGTTGAAGGAACCCACCGATGCCAGCAGAACGACAGCTCGACGAGCGCATCATGATGGACGAGCGGATTCAGGACTTGGCCGAACCGGTCGAATCCGCGGCGCCTCGAAGCTGGCCGCCCGCCCGGGCACAGTCAGGCCGTCCTTGGCGAAATCGTCGCCGCTCGGAGCGTGTGAACATGGTCTCGAGCGAGGTCCTGGTCAGCATCGACCAGGAGCCAGCCAACGTCATCGATTTGTCGGTCGGTGGCATACAGTTTCGAACCAACCACCGGCTGACTCCAGGATCGACTGTGTTGCTCCACATTCTCTGGCGCGACGAAGGTCGGAGCTCGCTCGCGCTCGGTCGCGTGGTCTGGGCGATCTATGAAAAGCCTGCGCGCTTCACGTCGGCACAGTACCGGGTCGGCGCGTGGCTCGAACAATCAGACGTCTCGTCGTTCCGCAGAGTCGTTCAGCGATTCGGAGTACGAACCACGAATGCAGCTATCGAGGTGGTCAGCCACCGCTGGTAGCGCCTCGGGAACGCACGCCCTCCGGCATGACGGCACGCCCGGGGCCCCGCATATCGATTTCGATGCGGGCTGGGCGCAAACCGCCTTCCCCCATCTGCCCGGATTTTCGAGAAGCCGCTATTTTGCAGACTAACTCTTCTGTAGGCTCCCTCTGGTGTGACTTCGACTGACGACAGCACGTAACTTCATTTCTGTACCTGAGACGCTGTCCTCCTATCTCGTTGACTAATAGTAATTTGTCCTTCAAAGATCGCCAGTACATCAAGTCGAAAGATTTCTCCGAATTACGAGATTTCTTCTTGCTGGACTCCAAATGCTGTTGTATTCTTCTGTTCTCTAGATTTTCTTAATTGACGTTATTGTCATCCAAAGAGTCTCTCCGATGACGACTGAGAGCGGGATAGTTGGCGCAAGCCCGAAGTGGCAGCACATCCACCATGAGATCCGCCTGGCCGGTCCCACGGACGCGAAGGTGCTCATTACGGGTGAGAGTGGCGTCGGCAAAGAAGTGGTGGCGCACCTGATTCACCGCCACAGCCGTCGCGCGCACGGCCGGCTCGTGACACTCAACTGCGCCGGGGTGCCGGAGTCGCTGCTGGAGTCTGAGCTCTTCGGTCACATGCGCGGCAGCTTCACCGACGCCCACAGGGACAAGCGTGGCCTGCTCGAGCAAGCCGACGGCGGCACGATCTTCATGGATGAGATCGGCGAGATGAGCCTTCGGATGCAGGCCCTGCTGCTGCGCTTCCTCGAGACAGGCGAGATCCAACCGGTCGGCGCCCACGGTCCGGTCAAGCGTGTGGACACACGGCTCGTCGCCGCGACGAACCGGGACCTGCTCGTCCACATCGCCCAAGGCGCATTCCGCGAGGATCTTTACTACCGCATCAATGTCATGCACATCGCCGTGCCACCGTTGCGTGAACGGCCCGAAGACGTGCCGGTGCTGCTCGAGTCATTTTTCGATCGGTTCGCGGCACAGTATCGGCGTGAGCGGCCGGCGCTCACGGCCGAGGCCTTGTCGCTGCTCCTCGCCTACCAGTGGCCGGGGAACGTGCGCCAATTGAAGAACGTGGCCGAGCGCGTCGTGCTGCGCGATCTCGGACGGCCTCTGGCGATTGCCGATCTCCCACGAGAAATCGCCGACGAGGCGCTCCAGGCGGCGGCGCCTGTGACGGCCAGTGAGGCAGGACGGCCTGACCGCTTCGAGCGGCTGCTGCGCGGCGAATCGTTCTGGACCGCGGTGCACGAGCCGTTCATGTCGCGCGATCTCACGCGCGAAGAGCTCCGTCATCTCGTCCGACGCGGCCTGACGCGGACGCACGGCAGCTATCGTCAGCTCACGGCGCTCTTCAACCTGCCGTCCACGGACTACAAGTCGTTGCTCAACTTCCTGCGCAAGCACGACTGCCACATTCCGTACAAGCCGTTCCGGACCGTGAGCGGCGCGCCCGCGGCCGGCCCGGGCCCGAACGCGGGGCCGCAGAGCAGCCCCACGGGGGCACGGAGCTCTGCGGATCGGCGCTTCGTGGCGCACTCGGCCTGACGCACTTCCCGGGCTGATCGGCGGCGCGCCGGCACCCGAGCGCTCGCGTATACTGCTGGCACATGCCTTCACGCGCGCCACTCGTGCTGTGGCTTGGCGTCGCCCTGCTCGTGACAGGCCGCGCCGGCTTCGCCCAGTCGTCCGCGCTCGCGCCTCCCGGTCCAACCGCAAGCCCGGCACCGTCCTCGGACGCCGACACGAACCCCTCCGATCTCCGCCTCCTCCGCGCCGCCATGGAAGGCGCCGTCGATGAGGTCTCGCGGGCGCTTGCCGAGAAGGCGAGCGTGAATGCGACCTCCGACTCGGGGAGCCCTGCGCTTGCGATCGCCGCCGTGCACGGACACCTGAGCGTGGTCAAGGCCCTGTTGGACGCCGGGGCGGATCACTCGATGGTCGACAAGACCGGAGCGTCGCCGCTCATGGGTGCGGCCGCACAAGGCCACACAGCGGTGGTCGAAGCGCTGCTCGCAGCCGGCGCCAACCTGCATGCGGCCGATCGCAACGGCCTGACGGCCGTCATGGCAGCCGCGTCCGCCGACCGCCCAGAAATGATTCGCTTCCTGGCCTCGAAGGGCGCCAATGTCAACACGGCCGACAAGCAGGGCGCCACAGCACTGATGGCGGCCGCCTACGCGGGGCATCAGGCGTCGGTCACTGCACTGCTCCAGGCCGGAGCCGCGGTCAATCTCACGGATGAAAGCGGCCGCACGGCGCTTCTGGCGGCGGCGCTCGGCGGCGATCCCGCCGTGGCGCGGGCACTGCTCGCTCGCGGGGCAGACCTCCACGTGCGTGACCTGGCCGGGTCCACGGCGCTGGCGTACGCGGCGGCCAACGGACACGTCGAGTTCGTGAAGATGGTGCAGGAGGCCGGCATCACGGGCGGCGTCGACTCGGCCCTCGCGCTCGCCGCCAGAGGGTGCTACACCGAGGTCGTGAGGGTCCTCTTCCAGGCCAAAGCGAACAGCAACAGCGACCTCCAGGGCACTCCCGCCTTGATGCTCGCCGCAGGCGCTGGCTGCACCGATGTCGTGCGCGAGCTCGTCGATCGTGGCGCACGACTCGACGCGACGGACCCCGATGGGGGCACGGCGCTGATGGAAGCCTCGGCCCGCGGACTCCCGGCAATTGTCGAGATGCTGCTCGCGCGAGGCGCGGACGTGGAGATCCGCAACAAGCGAGGTCAGAACGCCTGGGGCTTGGCGGCCATGGGCGGCCACCAAGACGTGATCGAGCTGCTCAGAGCCGCACGCCAGCAAACCGCCGAGAAGGACAAGCGGTAACCCAAAGCCCGCTCAGGGCTCGCGGAGGTTGACCGTGAGCCGAGCGGGCTCCGAGGCTTCGACGGTGACGTGGTGCCGCCGCTCGCCGAGCTCCGGATGCCGCAGCGTGACCTCATGTTGGCCCACCGCCACGCTGATGCTGCTGAGCGGCGTCTGACCCACCGGACGGCCATCCACCCAGACATCAGCCCACGGCGAGGCGTTGACTGCAAGCGTGCCGGTGGGAACCGAGAGGCGTACGGATGTCGCCTGCCCGGCCATCACCTCCAACGTCCGCCGACTCGTGAAGCCGATCGCGTCGTTCACGAACTCTAGATCGTGTCGACCGGGTGCAAGGGCGACGCGGCCGCTGCCGGTCCGCTCCAGCCGTCGGCCTCTCTCTTTGACCTCCACGTCGACAGGCGCCTGAACGGACACCCACCCATGGGCCGACCGACCAGATTCTGCAGCGGGAATCGGCACCGTGACGCTCTTGCTCACGCCCGCCTCGATCGATACGACTCGTCGCACCTCCCCCTTCGGCGCTTTGATCACAACAATGTGCTCGCCGGGTGGCAAGTCGGTGAGCGTCGTGGGCGTCACGCCACGAGGCACGCTGTCAATGACGACTTCGAGGCCAGCCGGCTCGCTCGAGAGCTCGAGGCTGCCGGTCGTTTGAGCCGGCGGAGCCGGCGCGGGTGGCGGCTGAGGCAGCTCAATGAACTGAGCGGTCAGACTGCCTGGGGTGATCGATACGTCGAGCGTCCGTGATTGCCCCTGAGCAGACACATTGACCTGATGCGGACCCTCGGCAAGCGTGAGCGTGATCGGCGTCGACCCGCGCGGCTCGCCGTCGACGGCGACGCGTGCGCCCGTCGGGTTCGTGCGGATGTCCAGCGTGCCCGTGGTCGGTCGCGATGCGGAGGGCGTGGCACCCAACCGACGGCCCGCAGCCACGCTTCCCGCAATGAGGACCGTCAGTGCGAGTAAGCCGCCGAGGTACCGCAGCGCGCGGTGGGGCGTCGCCGTCTGCCGACGAAACGCCCCCACGCGGCGATCGCCAATCCGCCGGCGATCCTCGGCCGCCTCGGCGCGAGCCTCGTGTTGCGCCACCACGACCTGATCCGGCCGCACGCGTCGCTCATCTCGAGTGGCCGGGCGCAGCTTCAACACAGGCGGTGCCAGGCGTGCCTGGACAGTACCGGAGCCCGTTACGTCGCTCGAGCCGGACAGACGTCGCCGCGCCTCTTTCGACGCGCCCCCAATCACCCGCGCGGACGACTGGCGTGCAGGCGGCGCACTCTGCGCGCCATCTACGAGCGCGGGTTCCGGATCGAAGAGCTCGAGCGAGGCCGCGGACGCAAGCAGGAGAGGCGGCGGCATGACTGGATGAGAACGTTCCTCACCCAATGTTTCCGAAGTCGGTCCAACAGAGGATGGCGATTCCGTGGTGCGTGATGATTCGATCGGCTCGACGGCCGGCCCAGTGCAGGCCGTCAACTGTGCGACAACGGCGCGCAGGCTCGATTCGGACGCCGGGCCGTCGATATTCGCCAGCACGCGCGCCAGCTCGGCCCGCGCATCGATGGCGTTGTCGAACGAATTCCGTGGATCCAGCTGCAACGCCCGGCCGAGCCAGCCGCGGAGCCCTGCCGGCAGCGGCGCAAACGTGCCGCGCGCCGAGACCGCCCACGCGGCGCCCACCACCTCACCAACGCGAGAGGGGTACTCGTCGTCGCGAAGCGGCCGCCCAAGGATGAGCGACAGGGCCACCACACCGAGTTGAGTCGCGTCCACTCGGTGATCGATCGTGGGATGCCCGGCCGTTCGCGGCAACGCGATCCGAAGCTCCCGCCAGTAGCGTTGCTGCGAGAATCGGAGCTGTTCGACCGCGGCGCCAAGCACGTAGTCGCTGATGCACACACGGCCCTGCGGCGTCACGAACATCCGCTCCGGACCAAGTGCTCCATGCGCCACGTCGGGCATCGTCTCGTGCAGCGCTGCGAGCGCATCGACCGTCTGACGCAACACCGCGAGGCCCGTAGCCAGATCGAAGTGCAAGCCGCGTAGTGTGACCGCGCTGAGCAGCTCCGACAGACGGACGGCATCGACCCCGTCGCTCCAGACCGCCAAAATCGCCTGATTGTCGGGCGGTCGCTCGACGCCGCGGACGGGGATGAAACCGGGATGATGGAAGAACGACAACCGGCCGACTCGCTCGCGCAGCGCGAACTCGAACGCCCCGGCGGCCGCAAGGTCGGGAGTCAGACGCAGCACCGTGCGAGGACGACCATCGGGACCCACGACCGTTCGCCGTTCGCCCAACCCGTCCTTGAAGGCGGCCACTTCTTTCGACGCAGGCAAAGGGGCTGGTGGCATGGTTTGCGCTGACCGTTGAACTGGTCATGCGCAAACCATGCCGGTGGCCGTTCCTGCGCTGAATCGGTGACGTCACCAGACTTCAACGGCCGAAAAGTGACAGTACCGCACGCTGCGGCATGTCTCGAAGGTCGTCCGTCAAAATGGAGACAATCTAACGCCGTAAGCGAATCTGCGGAACACGTCCAATTTGTCGCGCGCCGAATGAACTTCTCTTTGAGCGACTGACGTGACTCTGCTATTCAGATGAGATCGACATGCGACCGCAGTCTTCGCAACGGAGATAGACGATGGGGTGTGACTCGCAGTGCCCGATGATACGGGCTGCGGCCACACCACACCGGGGACAGATAATTGATGAGCTTAATGTCCTTTTCGCCATCGTTGCGTACTCCTGCCTGTAAGACGCCGAAATCGCCTTTACGGTCCATCGATGTGGGCTCGTGGGCTCGCCCGCAGTGCTCGGACGAGGTGGGCCAGATCGGACGGAAGGGGGGCCTCGAATATCAGAAACTCGCCAGATAGCGGGTGCTGGAACCTCAACCGCCACGCGTGGAGTGCCTGCCGCGGAAAGCGGTGATCCGCCTGTGCGTCCGGAGGCGCGTACTGGCGCTCGCCGATGAGCGGATGGCCATGCAGGCTGGCCTGCAGCCTGATCTGATTGCGCCGCCCGGTCACGAGTTCTATCTCGAGGAGCGCGGCCGAACCGAGCCGTTCGCGCAGGCGGTAATGGCAGAGTCCCTCGACGGCCCGCGGGTCGCGCGCATGGGCCGACCGCTGCTCGCGACGCGCATCGTCCCACACAAGCCAATCGCGCCAGGTTCCGCGTTCCGGCTGGGGAATGCCCGAGACGATAGCGAGATACTGGCGCTCGGGCTCGTGGCGTCGGAACTGTCGCTCGAGATCCTGAAGCGCCGAGCGGGACGTCGCGAACACGACGAGCCCGGACGTGTCGCGGTCGATGCGGTGCACGACCAGGGGTCGCCGCGCACTCTTCGAACGAAGGTGCTCGGCGAGCAGTGTCGCAACCGAGGGCGACGTGGGACGAGTCGGCAACGGCACCGTGAGCAGCCCGGGGGGCTTGTCGAGGACGATGAGGTGGTCGTCCTCGTAGAGCACGCGCAGGGAGGTGCCGGAGGTGCCGCGCACGCGCATGCGTCGGTGTGCGCTGCCGGGGCGGTCTATCCACAAGTGGACGACATCGCCCGCGCCGATGCGACGCCCCGCGTCGGCGGCGGACGCCGGCCTCCCGTTCAGGAAGACCTGTCCACGTTCAAGGGCGCGGGCGGCACGCCGGCGGGAGCCCAGCCGTTCGGGGGCGGCCAGGAAGACGTCGAGCCGCCCCGGCGAAACCCCCGGCTCGAGGATCCATCGGCGCCCCGGTCCGGCGTCGGGCTCAGCCATGGGCCGCCGTCGTCGGGCGACTCGGCGGGACCCGGGAGGCGACCAGCCGACGCGAGCGCTTCGCTATACTGTGCCGGTTGTTCCGCGATCTCCCTCGTCGAGCGCGTTGGTACATCGGATCGTTCATCGCGGCCGGCACCATCACGTTCCTCGTGCTGCTGCCGCGGGCGGAGCTGTTGCCGATTCTGCCGCTGCTCTTCCTGGTCCTGCTCTCGTCGCTGACCTCGACGTTCAAGATCCAGTTTCCCATCGCGACCGGCTCCAACATGTCGGTCTCGTACGTGGTCGACATCGCCTCGCTCATTCTGCGCGGTCCGCACGCCACGATGATCGTTGGGGCGGTCAGCGGGTGGAGCCAGACGGTCCTGAGCAGCCGGACCCGCAACCCACTGTACCGCACCATGTTCAACATGGCGTGCCTGGCCCTGACGGTGGAAGCGGCGGGCCAGGTGTACATCCGGCTGGGCGGCACGTCGCACATCGACGCCTCCTCGGTCGTGCCGCTCGTCGGCATGGCGCTCACGTATTTCTTCGTCAACACGATCCCCATTGCGTTTGCAATCGCGCTGACGACGGATCAGCGGCCGTGGCAGGTCTGGAAATCGGAGTTCGCCTCGACCGCCGGCGACTACCTGCTCGGCGCCGTCGCGGCCGCCGCGGTCATCGCGGTAATGGAGAGCGCCGGGACCTGGCTGACGCTCATCGTCTCGGCGCTCCCGCTGTACCTCATCTACAAGGTCTACCGTGCCGGGGAGGAGAGCGAAGCGCGTCAGGGCGCGATTCTCGAAGCCGCCAACGACGCCATCATCTCGACGGATCAGCAGCTCAGAATCCGAGAGTTCAACAGCGCCGCCGAGCGGATGTTCGGCTACTCGCGCATGGGCCTGCTCGGCAAGTCGGTGGACATCCTGCTGCCGCCGGCGCTCCGGGCGCAACAGCTCGCGGCCATTACGCGCTACCAGGCCACCGGTGACGGTCCGCTGGCCGGCCGGCAGGTCGAAACGGTCGCGCGCCGCGCCGACGGCACCGAATTTCCGATCGAGCTCTCGGTCGCCCGCGTCGCGGCCGACAGCCGCATGCTCGTGACCGGGTTCGTCCGCGACATCACCGAGCGCCGCGCGCTCGAGGAACAGCTCCGTCAGTCGCAGAAGCTCGAGGCCGTCGGCCGTCTCGCGAGCGGTGTGGCGCACGACTTCAACAACATCCTGATGAGCATTCTCGGAGCGGCCGATCTGATCCTGATGCAGCTCGGACCCCAGGATCCCGCCCGGAGCGAGGCCAACGAGATCAAGGTATCGGTCCAGCGCGGCGCCGGCCTGACGCGCCAGCTGCTGGCGTTCAGTCGGCGTCAGGCCACCGTGCCCCGCCTGGTCTGCCTTCAGGACATCGTCAGCAGCATGGAGATGCTCCTTCGGCGTCTCATCGGTACGGAGGCCGAGCTCGAAATCGCGCTGGCGACGAAGCCGACCCTCGTGCGGGCCGATCCAGCCCAGATCGAGCAAGTCGTGCTCAATCTGGTCATCAACGCACGCGACGCCATGCCCGAAGGGGGGCGTCTGACGGTGCGCGTCGAGGACATCGACGCAACCGAGCCGAGTGCGGCCGTGCATGTCGAGGGACGCGTGGGCCATTACGCGCGACTGAGCGTGAGCGACACGGGCACGGGCATCGACGAGGCGATGCGGTCGCGCCTGTTCGAGCCGTTCTTCACCACGAAGGAAGAAGGCAAGGGCAGCGGGCTCGGCCTCTCGATCGTCTACGGCATCGTCAAGCAGAACGACGGCTACATCGCGGTGGTCAGCGAGCGCGACAAAGGAGCCACGTTCCACATCTATCTGCCGCTCGCCCACGCGACGGTCGACAGCGCCGTGCCGGCCCGGTGAGCGGCGCTCGACCGAGCGCTCGGTGCGGGGCTCCCCACGTCATGACAACCGCGACTTGGTCTCGCTCACCGGACCCGAAAGGGCGAGCGCGAGCGTGACGACCAGGAAGGTCGCAGCGGAAAGGTAGGGGATCCCCTCGCCGTAGCGCTGCAGCGACGCGTTTCCCCACACGGGTCCCAGCGCCCGACCGAGGCTCTCGACCGCGGCGGCCGCGCCCTGCACGCGGCCCTGCTCGTCCTCATGGGCGGCGTGGCTCACGAGCGCCGAGACGGTGGGGTGGGCGAAGCCCATCCCGAAGGCCACCGGCACGAGCGTGAGGGCGAACATCGAGACCGAGGGTGCCAGCGTGGCCGCGACCAGTCCGAGCGCCGAGCAGGCCAGGCCGAGGAGGAAGGTCGACGTATCGCCGAGACGAGCCACGATGGGGCGAATGAGCATCCCCTGCACCACCACGCCGAGGAAGCCGAATCCGGCGAAGAAGTACCCGGTGCGCTGCGCGTCGAACCCGAAGCGGCGCGCGACGAACAGCGCAAACGTCGTCTGGAAGACGGCGAATGCGAACCAGTAGGTGAAGTCGATGGTGAGGATGCGACGCACCTTCGGGCGGCGCATGACCGCGGCCAGCGCGCCAAGCGGCGAGCCCGTCGAGGCCGTGGCGCGGTGGACGGTCTCGGGGAGCCAGAAGATGGCCATCAACAGGGCCACCGTCGTGAGCCCAGCCGCCGCCCAGATGGGCGCCGCGTAGCCCATGGGCACGAGCGCTCCGCTCAGGGCCGGACCGAGAATGAAGCCCAGCCCGAAAGCCGCCCCCACGAAGCCGTACGCGCGCGACCTGTCCTGCGGCTCGGTCACGTCGGCGATGTAGGCGCGCGCCGTCGAGATGTTGCCGCCCGAGAGCCCGTCGATGATCCGGGCGATGAAGAGGACGCCGAGATGCTGGGCCGTCGCCATGAGGACCAGGCTGAGCGCGGTCCCGGCCAGGCTGAAGATCAGGACCGGCCGCCGCCCATACCGGTCCGACGCCGCGCCGAGCACGGGCGCCGCCACGAGCTGCCCGAGGGAGAACAATCCAAAGAGAAGCCCGATCGTCAGGGGGGACGCCCCGAACCGCTCCGCGTAAAACGGCAGTAAGGGGATGATGATCCCGAACCCAATCAGATTGACCAGGACGGTCAGAAGGATGACGAGGAGCGGTCGAGTCACCGAGAGGCCCCCGCTCGCGCCCGGACCCTCTGTGGTCCCCGGAGGCGCACGAATCGAGCTCAGCTACCGGGCGGCGGCGAGCACCGCGCGACCCTACTATAGTGCCCCGCTAAAATCGGCGCTTGCCTGGATCCAGGAGTTACGGTAAGGTGGGGCCTCTGGAATCGGCTGCTCGCGTGTGTCTTCGCCCTACCTCTGGCCCCGTCTGCGTTTGGTCGTCAGTCTACCCCTCGACTCCGTGGTGTTGAGCACCCTCGCCATCGGTCGCGTCAAGCATTCGGCGGTCCAGCCGGGCGTCGACCTGCTCGCATCCCGGGCCATCGGGAGCTCAGGAGCGCGCTGATTGGGTGTTCGTCTGTTCGTTGGTAACCTGTCGTACAGCACGACCGAAGCCGACCTGCGGACGTACTTCGCCGCCGTGGCGCCGCCTTCGCAGATCGTGCTACCGGTCGACCGCGACACCGGTCGACCGCGGGGCTTTGCGTTCGTCGAGTTTCCCGAGCGCGCGGACGCCGAGGCCGCCATCCAACGCTTCAACGGGCAGGTCCTCAACGGACGCCCGCTGGCGGTCAGCGAGGCGCGCGCCCGGGAGGATCGGGGACCTGGGGGAGGGGGCGGCTACCGGCCCGCTGGCCCTCCCGGACCGCGACCCAGTGGAGGCTTCGCGCCACGTCCACCCTCCTTCGGTGGCCCTCGTCCGTTCGAGGCGCCACCCGGTGGTCCGCCACGGAATCGCAACTTTGGTCCCGATGCCAAGCCGCAGCGCGGTGGCAGCGCAAAGGCGAAAAAGAAGGACGCCGAACGTCCACGCGGTCCGATTCCACTCAAGAGCACGGGACGATCGTTCACGCTGGACGACGATTCGCCCGACGAACTGCCGCCCGACATCGACGACATCGCCACGAGCCGCCCCCACACCGAGGGTGACGACGAATAAGCGATCCGGTGACAGCGAGCGATCAGAACCTCTGGGCCCAGGTGCTCAAGAGGCTCAGTCAAGAAGTCGAGCCCGAGGAGTTCCGTCGCTGGTTCTCGACCACGAGCTACGCCAGCGACTCGGGTGATCAGATCACCGTGTGGGTCTCGACCGAATCGGTCCGCCGGCACCTGGCGACGCACTACCTGTCGGATATCGAGCGCACCCTCGATTCGCTTCGACCCCACACCGCCATTCGCTTCGTCGTGGCGGGCCTCGGCGACGACGAAGACGTCGACGCGTAGGCCGGGATCGCGTCAGTGGCCACGCGGCGCCGCGAGCTGGAGGCGCCCACGCACCTTCTCGAAGGCCGTCATCATCTCACCGATCATCCGCGGCACTCGGCTCGTCCTGGCATAGACCCATCCGGTCTCGCGCACGAGCGGGCGGCCTTCGATGCGCGCGCAGAAGAACTGACCCGCGCGCACCTCGCGGGCAATCGCCTGGTACGGCACGATGCTGATGCCGAGACCCGTCTTGACCATCGCCTTGAGGATCTCGACGTTCTCGGTGTCCATCACAACCGTCGGCTCGATCTTCTCCGTCAGGAAGAACGAATCGATTACGTCGCGTGTCGCCGACCCGGCCTCGAAGAGCACGAACGGCTGACCGGCCAGCTCGGCCGGGGCCACCCGCCGCAACCGCCGACCGCGTGCCAGCGGATGCGTAGGCATCGTGACGAGCAGCAGCTCCTCCCGCAGCACCGGGACCGTCACCAGATCCGACTCTTCGACCGGGAGCGTGAGCAAGCCGGCGTCGACACGACCCGCGCGAATCTCCTCGAGCGACCGGCCGGCCGCCGCGACGGTGAGCCGGATCTCGAGCTCGGGATGGACGCGCTTCAGGTGCTTGAGCAGCGGAGGAAACACGTAGAGGCAGACGGTCATGCCGCCTGCCAATCGGAGCCGCCCACGGAGTGCGCCGGTGTGATCGGTAATCGCGCCCACCGTCTCGCGAACGTCCTGAGACACCCGCTGGCCGAGTTGAACGAGGCTTTCGGCGGCGGGCGTCATTCGCACTCTGCGACCGACGCGCAGAAAGAGCGGCTCACCGAGCTCCTCCTCGAGCAGCAGCACCTGCCGGCTGATCGCCGACTGCGAGACATTCAACTTGCGACCCGAGGCCGTGAACGACCCGGTTTCTGCGATCGCTTGCAGGATCTCGAGCTGACGGAGGTCCACGTCGTCAGTATTGCAGAATCGAGAAAGGAGGCTCGCGTCTCGAGCGATTTCGACGTCGCGGTAGCGTGGTGCTCGGTCCGTCAGTCATCAGTTCTCGGCCCAAGAGAGCACCCAGTTCCGGCTGAAACGTGACGACTGACACAATTCAAACCTGCTCTAGCCGTGCGGCACAACGGGCGCTCGAGCCGCCAGCGGCATCATCGGGTCGAGGAGCACACGTTTCGCCTCACGAGCCCAGCCTTCTTCCCAGGTGGGCTCCGCCGATCGACGCGCGCCCTGACGGAGCCGCTCGAGCGAGACCTGGTCGCCCGGGAAGCGCTCGAAGAGGTCGAAGAGAATGTCCGAGAGGTGGCGGGCGTTGGAGAAGAGCAAGCCGTTGTCCGCATGTCGCACGCGCTCCGCCAGGCAGGCCCCGTAGTCGAGCGCGCAGACCGGCACGCCCGCGCCGAAAAGATCGGCGACCTTCATCGGAATGTCGAGACCAGAGGTCGATCGGTGCAGGCACAAGCCCAAATCGGCGCTACCGACGACGCGGGGATACTCGGCGGGCTCGAGCCACCGGGCCCGCAGCTGCACGCGCCGGGCCGGCAAGCCGGCGAAACGGCGTTCGAACTCGGTGCGACGTCGGCCGTCACCGGTCACGAGGATCGCCAACTGCGGGAAGCGGCGGCCTGCGGCCCCGGCCTCCCACCCGCGGATGCGCTCCTCGAGGTGCAGCACGGCGTCGATAACGACGTCGAAGTCCTCGTCTTCGGTCCAGCTCTAAGGACACACGATGAAGCCGGTCGGCTCGTTGCGGACTCCCATCCGGCCGAAAAGAATCTGGCGGAACTTCTCGCGTGCGTGGGGCTCGAGCGAGACGAACCCCGAGGCGGGACGATCGTAGAGCACGTGGACGTGCCGCAAGCCGAATCGGCGCTCGAGAAATGTCGCCATGCCGCGCGACACGCACAGATTGGCGTGAGCGCGCTGTCCCTCGCGACGTTCGAGCCAACGGGCCGCGCGCACGGCCGGATGCCAACGGCCGAGGCGCTTCTGCAACAACGTGTAGCCGAGATTGTGCCAGTCCACGACGAAGCGGACGTTGCGCGAGATGCCGACCGCCAGCCACGTAACGAGCAGGGTCGGAAACGCAGGCGGGTTTTGAACGATGACCACGTCGGGGCGCTCGAGGGATCGGAGGCACCGCCAGAGCCGCACGCCGATGCGGAGCGCGTCACCGAGCGCGACACTCGAGTAGGCCATCGACGACACGACGGCGTACCGCGAGGTCGATGGCGTCAGCCGATGAATCGCGATGCCGGGGAGCTCGGACAGCGTCCGCGGGACCGGCGTGCCCTCGAGCCCGACGAGATCCACGCTGACGCCAGCGTCGGCGAATGCGCGGGCGTGATACTGCATGCGCGCACACCGGCCGAGGTCAGCGAGGGCAACGACAACAGCTCGCATGGACGTGTCCGGCTGGATCGTCCACCATTCTACCGGAAACGCCGCACCTGCCCGGATCTCCAGGTCGACTTCGGCGCTCGCCGACCGCGGTGCTATCGTAGGCGGGATGGATCGGACACCGAAACGTCGTATTGACGGGTCCGGACCGGCGCTCGGCGGCCACGCGACGGCGGTGGAGTCGGCCTGTCCGCTCGATTGCCCCGACTCGTGCAGCCTCACGGTGACCGTTCGTCACGGACGCCTCGTCACCCTCGATGGGGGCCACATCAATCCGGTGACCAACGGATACATCTGCGCGAAGGTTCGGCGGTTCGGCGATCGGGTCTACGGACCGGACCGGCTGCAGCACCCGGCCGTCCGCAAAGGTCGAAAGGGCGAAGGGCGATTCGCCCGCGTGTCGTGGGATGAAGCGCTCGCGCTGGTCGTCAGACGCTTCGAAGAAGCGACGGCGCGCGCTGGCGCCGAGTCGATTCTGCCCTTTTCGTACGGCGGCTCGAACGGATTCTTGACGCAAGATGGGCTCGACCTGACCCTCTGGCGGCGACTGGGCACCTCGCGTCTCGCCCGGACGGTGTGTGCGGCGCCGACGGGCGCGGCCAATCTGGCCCTGTACGGCAAGATGCCGTCGGTCAGCTATCAGGACTACGTACACGCGCAGCTCATCGTCGTGTGGGGCGCCAACCCCTCGGTGTCCGGCATCCACCTTGTCCCCTACATCCGCGAGGCGCAGAAGCGCGGAGCGGCGCTCGTCGTGATCGACCCTCGCCTGACGCCACTAGCCCGTGCCGCGGATGTGCATCTGCCCGTGCGCCCGGGCAGCGACCTCGCGGTCGCCCTCGCCCTGCACCGGTACCTGTTCACCAACGACTACGCGGACGAGGCGTTCCTCACGGCCCAGACGGTCGGCGCCTCCCGCCTGCGCGAACGGGCGGAGCACTGGACGATCGACCGCGCGGCAGCCACCGCCGGCGTCGATCGGCGCTTACTCGAGCGCGTGGCCGAGCTGTACGCACAGAGTCGGCCGGCCGTGATTCGCTGTGGATGGGGACTCGAGCGCAACCGCAATGGCGGCCACGCCGCCCTGGCCGTGCTCGCGTTGCCCGCAGTCGGCGGCAAGTTTGGCGTGCGGGGTGGCGGGTTCTCAATGAGCAATTCGGCCTCGTGGAACCTGGATCGCCGCTGGATTGGGGCCGAGGAGCCGTCCACGCGCGTGATCAACATGAACCACTTGGGGCGCGCGTTGACCGAGTACGCCGACCCGCCGGTTCGCGTTCTCTTCTCGTACAACAGCAATCCCGTCGTCACGGTGCCCGACCAGCGGCGCGTCTTGCGCGGGCTCGAGCGCGAAGACTTGTTCACCGTCGTCTTCGAGCAAGTCATGACCGACACGGCGCTGTATGCGGACGTCGTCCTCCCGGCGACGACCTTCGTCGAGGGATACGACTTCGCCCGCGCCTACGGGCCGATCAGTCTGCAGCTGACGCGCCCGGTCATCGACGCGGTTGGCGAGGCACGGTCGAACGCCGATGTCTTCGGTGAGCTGGCGCAGCGCCTCGGCGTCTTCCGCGAAGACGATGCGGCGGGAGAGCTCGACCTGCTGGTCCGTGTGCTCGGCGAGCTGCCGACGACGATCGGGGAGGCGATCCGCGTCGGCGATCAGCCTGCGCCGCCCGGCGGATTGACGCCCGTCCAGTTCGTCGATGTCTTTCCGAACACACCCGATCGACGGGTGCACCTCTACCCCGAAGAGCTCGAAGCGGTCGTTCTGGACGGCCTGTACCAGTACAAGGCCGATCCAGCCACCGATCGCTACCCGCTGGCGCTGATTTCACCGGCCAGCGATCGCACCATCAGCTCGACGCTCGGCGAGCTGCCGCGGCCCGACGTGAAGCTGACCATCCATCCACTGGACGCCCAATCCCGTGGGCTGGAGGAAGGCGACCTGGTGCGCGTCTACAACGATCTCGGCGAGGTCCACTGTCCGCTCACCGTCTCGCCCGTCGTACCCCCTGGTACCGTCAGCCTGCCCAAAGGTCTCTGGCGCCGCTCGACGAGCAACGGCAGCACCGGCACGGCGCTCGTCCCCGACACATTGACCGACATCGGCGGCGGCGCCTGCTTCAATGACGCGCGTGTACAGGTGGCGTCTGTAGCGGTGGCGTGAGACGGATTGGTCCTTGGTCCTTCGGGCTCGGGCCTTGGGCTGTCCCTGGTCCCTAGGTGTCCCTCGTCCTTAGGCCCTGGTCAGCGCGAGCACGCGGCCTTCGAGGACCAAGGACGGACCAAGGACAGACCAAGGACCAAGGACCAAGGACCAAGTCCGGACCAAGAACCAAGGCCGGACCAAGGACGAAGAACCAGGGCCCAAGGACCTATGAGTATCCTCAAAACGCCTGTCCAATACTGAAGTGCAAGCGCCAGGGACGGGGCTGCGGCAGGCCATCCACGGTGAGCTCCGGGATCGTTGTCAGCTGATAGCCGACGTCGAATCGAATCGGTCCGACGGGCGTGCGATAGCGAAGGCCCACGCCGGCGGCATACTGCAGGTCATCGAATGCGAGGCGCCAGCGCTCGCCCCACACGTTGCCCGCGTCGACGAAGAGGACGCCGCCCAGACGACCTGAGAGCCGTGCCCGCAGCTCGGAGCTCATGGCGAGAAGGCTGATCCCGCCAATGGGCACCCCGTCGAGCAGTGGACTCACCTCGAACCGTCCCCACCCGCGGACGGTCGTCGCGCCCCCGAGGAAGTACTTCCTGGAGAACGGCACGTTGGCGATGTCGCCATCGAGGGGAGCGATCAGCCCGGCCTGCAGCCGGTTGGCGAGTACCAGATCATCGCTCAACGAAAGGTAGTGCCGAAGATCCGACGACAAGGTGCTGTAGCTGAAGCTGCCGGGCAACCAACGCGCGGCGTGCTCGGCGCGAAACGCCATCTGATAACCGCGAGTCGAATCGAGGAGGTTGTCGGCCGTCGAGCGCTGGTAGTCGAAACCCAAGGACGTGAAGGTCCCCTCCTGCCGGCGCGTGTTGGGGTCAAGACCGAGCGCGATCAGGTCATCGTCGAGACGCGGATCGTTCAACGTCTCGTCCGAGATCGTGCTGCTGCTTCCTTCCGCCGTGAGCGAGACTGCCCACGACGCCACGGCGCTCGGGCGCCGGGTGACGACGATCCGTCCTCCAGTGACCTCCGACCGGTAGGCCGGCGTGAAGGTCCACCACTGCTGCCCATCCGCGCCCAGCGAGACCCGAGGATTGAGGAGATACGGCTGTGTGAAGTCGACACGCACGCCGCGGTCGAGGGACGACCAACGTCCCCGAACACCCGCCGTCCGCGCTCCACCCAGGAAGTTGACGTGGCGGTACTGACCCTCCGTGCGCAGCTTGTCTTCGGTGCCGTAGCCCGCTCCGATATTGACGCGCTGATGCCGACCCTCGGCAACGGTGACGCGGGTGCGCACGACTGGATCGCGCCGCTCGGGATCGAGCATTTCGACGTTGACGAACTGAAAGAGCTCCATGCCGTAGAGGCGGCGCTGACTCGTCTGCACGAGGCTCCGGCGATAGACATCGCCAGGTCGGTAGGTGAGCTGACGCTGGATGACGCGATCGCTGACACTCGCCTCACTGGTGTTTCGGACGATATCGACCGGGCCAAAATGCGACAGCGGTCCAGGATCGGCCACATACGTGAGCGTCACCGCGCTCCCGCCCGCCCGTTCCGCCTCCGTGACCGTCACCCGGGCGTACGCGTACCCATGGTCGCGGAGCTCGTTGACCGCCTGCTCGCGCAGCGCGGTCACCTCCTGCCGGTTACGAGGCTCCCCGGTCGTTACGGGCCCGTCCTCCTGCAGCGCCCGCAGGTGATCCGGCGGGAGCACGTCGAAGCCCTGCCAGTCCACGTCCCCGACGAGCACAGGTGGGCCCTCGTCGATCACAACCAGCACATCGACGACGTCCTGGGACGTTCGCGGATTGATGTCCGCCCTGACCACCCGCGCGTTCGGGTACCCACGGTCCGCGTAGAACGCCTCGATGCGCTTCAAATCGGCTTCGAGCCGCCCCTTGTCGAACGGCGCTTTCGCGCCCCAGGGCAGCCGCGACCCTTCTCGTGTCGCCAGCGCGCTCCGCAGACGCGACTCGTCGACAGCGTGGACGCCGGAGAAGTTCAGGCGGCCCACGTGCACGGCGTCGGCCTCCTCGCGGCAACCTGGCGCCGCAAGCGCCAGACAGACAATGGAGAGTCGGACGGCCCATCGGCGCGCGCGACCTGGACGGCGAGAGCCCACCACTCACACCTTATCCCAAGTGCTTCAGACGCTGCTCACGGCGGCTGCAGCCCGGCGGCGAATGCGAGCGCTCGCCCTGGAGGGGAGGCGAAGCACGGAGATGGCGAGATGTGGAAGCAACAAGTCGGGCTCCGTCCAAAGAACATGCGACGGAGCCCGATGTCTGGATCGGGGCTGCTTAGCGTGTAAGGTTCACGACCAGCGCGGCTCGTCGGTTGAGTCGCCGCGTCTCTTCCCGAGAGTTGTCGTGCTTGGGCCGTTCCTCCCCGTAGCTGACGGAGCGGAGTCGGTCGACCATGACGCCTCGACTCACCAGGTAGTCGCGCACCGCGTTGGCGCGGCGATCGCCGAGCGCCAGGTTGTACTCCGCCGTTCCGATATTGCAGGTGTGCCCTTCGATCTCGAGGCGCAGCTTTGGGTCTTCACGCATCGCCGTGACAGCCTCGTCGAGCAGTCGCGTCGCTTCGGGTCGCAAGGTGTAGCGATCGAAGTCGAAGTGGACGTCCTCGAAGGTGTAGTTCTTGACCGGCGGGCGTGTGACCTGGATGTTGACGGTGTCGGTGGCGGTTCCCCCCTTGCCGTCACTGACCGTCACAGTGACTGGAACGGGCCCTTCCTGCTGCGGCGCCGTCCACTGAGACGTCCGATCAGTCGGTGATGCCAGCGAGCCGTTGGGTGTCGTCCAGCGGTAGGTCAACGTGTCACCGTCTGGATCGTTTGCATCGGCGCGAACCGTGGCCTGCTGGCCGACCTGCACTGTGCACGGATCGCACTGGGCCTTGACCGTCGGCGGGCGGTTTTGCGGCACAACCGGCGCTGGGGGCGGTGTCACCGCCACGGCCGGCGGCGGGGGCGGCGGCGCGACGTAGACGCGCGTGCCAGGATGGAACCCGATGCGGACCTGCCAATCGACGAAGTCGCCGAAAGCGTCACCGTCGGTGCCGAAACGGTCGCGGTCCCGGCGCGGTACGTTCCAGCTGACACCGCCGCCGACGAAAAA
>Ga0194132_10005982_pt1 | contig 19253 bp, 16 predicted proteins | sample TA2KigOf80mmetaG_FD_148612 | JGI IMG/M metagenome (GOLD analysis project Ga0194132, IMG submission 148612) | Freshwater microbial communities from Lake Tanganyika, Tanzania - TA2015054 Kigoma Offshore 80m | ecosystem: Environmental > Aquatic > Freshwater > Lake | place: Tanzania: Lake...
CGCGCCTCCCTCGCCAGCGACGTCCGGCTCCGGCGGCCGCACCGGCGGCATCGGACGACGGTCTGCCCCAGCAGCACGACGAAGAGGGCCTCGAACCACCTGGCCCGGACGATCATCGTACGGCTGGAGCCGCACAGGTGGCAGGGAGGTGTCACCGCGTGCTCGTGTGTTCTGCGGTGGTGGATCCGTCGGTCACCACCGCGGCTCCATTGAGTCGCTCACGAATCGACCACACGACGTATGCCTGCTGGTCGATCGACAACTCGGGAAAAACCGGCAGCGCAAGCGTTTCGCGCGCCGCGCGCTCGGCTTCCGGCAGCCTGCCCGGCCTGTAGCCGAGGGCCTCGAAACAGGGCTGCAGGTGCAGCGGCACCGGGTAGTAGACCTCGGTGCCGACCCCCGCCCGGGTGAGGTGCTCGCGGAGTCGATCCCGGTCGGGCACTCGAATCACGAACTGGTTGAACACGTGCCGCGCGCCCGCAGGCTCCGCAGGAAGGGCCACGCGATCGAGGACCCCCGCCTCCTCGAAGAGCGCGCGGTACCGGTTCGCGTTCCGCCTGCGCGCGTCGGTCCAGCCGTTCAGCCTGGGGAGCTTGACCCGGAGGACCGCCGCCTGGAGCGCGTCCATCCGGAAGTTGCCACCCACGAGCGCGTGGACGTACTTCCTCTCGGCGCCATGGTTGCGCAGCAGCCGCAACCGGTGCCCCAGGTCGCGGTCGCGGGCCACGACCAGGCCGGCGTCTCCGAAGGCGCCCAGGTTCTTGCTGGGGAAGAACGAGAAACACCCGGCTGTCCCGAGCGCGCCCGCAGCGCCCGCAGCGCCGGCCGGGCCCCTCGCGCCGATGGCCTGCGCCGCGTCCTCGACCACGGGCACACCGGCTCGCGCAGCCACCTCGCCGACGCGATCCATCCGGGCCGTCAGCCCGAACAGGTGCACCGGCATGATCGCCTTCGTGCGGGATGTCACCGCCGCCGCCACGCCGTCCGGATCGATGTTGAACGTGGCGGGGTCGATGTCCACGAACACCGGCGTGGCGCCCAGCCGCGCGATGACGCCGGCCGTCGCAAAGAACGAGTAGGCGGAGGTCACGACCTCGTCCCCCGGCCCCACGTTCAGCGCCATCAGCGCCATCAGGAGGGCATCCGTGCCGGACGACACCGCGACGGCCTCCTGGACGCCGACGTACTCGGCGAGTTCCTGCTCGAGCGCCGCCACCTCCGGGCCCTGGATGAACTGCTGCGAGTCGCAGACCCGCCGAATCGCCGCCTCGATGTCCGGGCGGAGCGTCGCGTATTGCGCCTGAAGGTCGAGGAGCGGCACGTGCATCATGCAGGACGTCGAGGGTGTGCAGCTCCGGGAGGCGGCTGCCCGGCCGGGGCGTCATGGACGGCAAGGCCGCACAGCACGGCGAACAGCGCCGCGTTGCCGGGCATCTGGAGCGGGAAGTCCACGAGTGACTGGAGCGCCACCGCCACGATACCCGTGATGGCGCCGGCGCGGATCCAGGCCGCGGATCCCGGCGGGACGGTGAACCGCCGCCACGCCTCGACGGCGAACAGCGCGAGCGCCACGATCGCCGGGATGCCGAGCAGCAGGCCGCCTTCGGCGGCGAGCTGCAGGTAGTCGTTGTGCGCCTCGCGGAGGTGCGCGTCGGGCAGGACCGTCTGGTAGAAGAGCGTCGAGATCCCGTACGTGTTGAGCCCCGTGCCGGTCGCCCAGAAGTCGCCGGCGATCCTCAGGGTGTCCTGCCAGATCGGCAGGCGGCTCTGCAGCGACGCGCCGTCGGCCGCGCCGAACCTGGCGGCGATTGCATCCAGCCCGGTCCAGCTCACCACCGCCAGGCCCACCAGCAACGCGTACGCGAAGCCGACCATCCGCCGGCCCATCGTGGACTGCCGAAGCGCCACGGCCGCCGACAGGAGGATCGCCACGCCCATCGCGGCGATGCCGGATCGCGAGAGCGTCAAGGTCAGCGAGAGCAGCATGACGAACAGCGCGAAGGCCAGCAGCAGCAGGCGGTTGGCGTCCGGGGTCGCGAGCCACAACATCCGCTCGCGCCACGACCGGGCCTCCGCGGGCGCTCGCTGGAGCATGGCGCCGAACAGGCCGAACCCAACGGGAATCGCCATCAGCATCCAGCCCGCGAAGTGGTTGCGGTTCACGAACGATCCGAACGGCGTGCGGCCCATGCGCGGCGTCCAGAAGCCGTAGATGTCGCTGGTGCCCGCGGCCCGCTGCACGATCCCGATGAGCGCCATCACCACGCCCAGCACGACGATGCCGGTGGCGAGCGGCCGCACGAACGAGCGGGTCGCCGAACGGGCCACTCCCGCCAGCAGGAGGCCGAACGCGGCCAGCAGGCCAAGGGCCAGCCACGTCCGCGACGGGTCGATCGACAACGCCCGCGCGTGTGGCCCCTCGGGCGCCAGCGCGTAGGACACGTCGTAGTTCCCGACCAGGGCTTCGCTGGCCGGCGACACGACCGCCAGCACGCGCTGCGGCAGCGGGACGGTCTGCAGCATGGCGGCGACACCCACGACGGCCAGCCCGCCCAGGGTGAGGACCGGCAGCGGGCGCGCGCCGCGGATGAGGCCGGCCACGCCGACGGTGCCGCTCGCGACCGCCAGGGGCACGAACGCCCACGGGTACACCGACCCGAACGCCAGTGCGCCCCAGGCCAGCGTCAGGACAACGGCCAGCGGCATCGACACGCCAGGCAAGCCGGCCCCTTCACACGATCATCCGGACCACGCCGAACGCTTCCGCGTACGGGGCCCCACATTGCGCCCCGCGCACGGTGGCCAGGCTCCGGATGAACTGCTCGCTCGAGTACGGGCGCGCCTCCTGCGAGCGGTAGTGCTGGAGCGCGCGGACCTTGCGGTCCAGTACTGCGGATGTGAGCTTCACGAACGCCGTACTTTCGAACGACACGAGGTTCTGCGGCAGCTCGTAGCCGAGGATCGAGCTGTGCTTGAACGCCCGGAACCCTTCGGCCGCCACCGTGGCGTGGTCCTGGTGCGTATCGACCCAGGAGGGCATCAGCACCAGATCCGGCGCCCATTTCCGCGACAGCGACACGAGCCGTTCCAGAATCTCCTGGCGCGCCGCGGGGAAGTGGCGTACGCGGAAGTCCCAGACCTCGCAGCGATCGGGCGCAATGCCCAGGTCCGCCGTGCACGCCCGGCACTCCCGCTCGAGCACATCGTCCGGCAGCCCGGCTGGCACCGACTCCTCACAGCGGCTCAGCGCGATGTAGCGCACCTCCGCACCCGCTTCGACCAGGCGCACGATCGTGCCGGCGCACCCGAACTCGTCGTCGGTGTGGGGACAGAGGACCAGCGCTTTTCCCACCCGCTCCAGCCACGGCGTTGTCATGCCTCCGACCTCCGCGCCCCGCGATCGCGGTCCAGGGGCCGGGCCGGGTTTCCGGCGACCGTCTCGCCCGGGGGCACGTCGCGCACCACGACGGCGCCCATGCCAACCGTCGCGCCGGCGCCGATCACGAGCTGGTTCCGGATCGACGCGCCCGGCGCGCACCAGACACCCTCCCCGAGGGAGACGCTGCCGCCGACCATCGCGTGGGCCACGATGACGCTGTGCGCGCCGACACGGACGTTGTGAGCGATGTGCACCAGGTTGTCGACCTTCGACCCGGCGCCGATCACGGTGTCGGCCAGCGACCCTCGGTCGATGCACGTATTGGATCCGATCTCGACCCCGTCCTCGATTATGACCCGCCCGAGGTGGGGAAACCGTTCCCGGCGACCCGACGCGTCTTCGGCGTAGCCGAAACCGGGCAGGCCGATCGTGCAGCTGGCGCCGACGCTGACGCGCGCCCCGAGATCCGCGTTGGCGATCACGGTGTTGGGACCGATGACCACGTCCTCGCCGATGGTCGTGTTGGAGCCGACGACCACGCCCGGGCCGAGCGACGCGCGCGGGTGCACGCGGGCCCCCTCGTGGACCTGCCGTCCGTGCGGCGGCCAGGCGGTGACGAGCAGGTCCGGAAAGAAGTGCGTCACGACTCGTCCGAAGGCCAGCTTCGGGCTGCGGCACCTGACCACGGCGCTCGCCAGCCCGGACACGTCCAGCCCGAGGGGTGCGCAGAGCAGGGTTCCGCGAAACGTGCGGGACAGGTCCGCCCGCCTCTCGGCCGCGCGGGGAGACAGCCACGACAGGTCGCCGTCCACCGCGTCCGCGAACGTGCGTACGGCACGCACGGGGCGCGTCGCGAGCCCCGGGGGAAGATGCACCGTTGCCACGGGGTCGACGGACTCGAGAAACGCCACGATCGCGCGGACGTCCGGGCCGGACGGGGTCACGGCATCAGGCCCCGCCGCGGGGGGGCGGCGGTGGCCGTCCAGCGCCGGGACGCCACGGGACGCCGGACGGGCGGAGGCTCCCGCCGGGGCGGGAGGAGGTCACGGCGGGGGATCGGCGCCGGCACGCGCCGGTGAGCCTCTGCGGCCGGCTCGTCGTGGGCGCGCAGCCAGAGGCCGGCGAAGGCCAGCCCGAACCAGAGCGTGGACGGTCCCGAAAACAGCGTGGCCTCCGTCATGCCGACCAACATCACCGGACCGACCACCCACAGGATCTCGCGGTGGCCGTCCCTGACCAGGTTCTTCACCCACCACGCGAGCGCGCACAGCAGGCTGATCAGGTAGGGATACCCGACCGACGCGGCGGCGTCCAGGTACGCGTTGTGCGAGCCGGCGTCCCGCAGGAGCGTCCGCTGCACCTGAAGGCCGGCGGTCGCGGGGCCGGTTCCGAAAATCGTGGTTTTCGCGGACGACACGGAGGCCTGGAACGCCGTCTCCCAGAACAGCGTCCGGCCGGTTTCGAGGGACCGGAGCCGGACGAGCACCTGGGGCAGCACCTCGATCGCCACGACCATCAGGATCACCATGGCGCCCGCGATGGTGAGACGGAGGCGCGCCTGGGAGCCGGAATCGGCCTCGCTTCCGGTGCCGAACGCGGCGAGGGTGGCCAGTCCGAGCACGGTGGCCAGCACGCCGGTTCGCGACTGCGTCGCCAGGACCAGCGACGCGAAGGCCACGACCGCGAGCCATCGCGGCAGACCCCTGAGCGTCAGCAGCGCGAGGAACGTGCAGAACAGGAAGAAGATCGCCGCGGCGTTGGCGTTTTCATTGAAGTTCTGGAACCCGTCGCCCGGGCTGAGGTCGGCTGCCGGCAGGCGGTACAGCGCGATGCCGAGACACACGGCCAGGAAGCCGCGTATGAGCCAGCCGAGCTCTGTCCGGCTGAGCGGGATCGAACCGAGCGCGAACACCCCCAGTGCCAGCGCCGCGGAGATGCCGCTCCGGACGGTCCCCAGTCCGGAGTCTGCGCCGTTGACGAGCATGCTGAGGCTCAGGAAGAGCATCGGGAGCGCGAAGAGCGATCCCCCGAGGCGGTCCAGCTGGAGGTTGAGCGCCAGCAGCACCGTCAGCAGCGCGACGGTGACGGAGTTGAAGTAGCTGTCCGGCCCGCCCCACTCCGACCAGCGCAGCGTGATCAGAACGATGACCGTGAAGAGGATCAGGGTGTTGGCCGGCGCCAGCATCCTGGCATCGAACGTCAGCCTGCGTTGCGCCATGATCCTCCCTGTCCGCACGGGGCGGCCGCAACCGCGCCAGCACCCGCCCGGGCGCCGGCCGCCCGCTCCACGTGTTCTGTGAACCAACCGTACACCCGATCCGGCGCAAACTCGACGTCGTACACGTGCCGGGCGCTCGTCCCGAGCCGGGCGGCCAGTCCGGGCGTATCCGCGAGCCGGCGGATGGCGGCGGCCAGTCCCGCCGGGTCACCCTCCGCGTAGCGGAGCCCGCAGGCCTCGCGCTCCACGAGGTCGCCCACCAGGCCGTCGAAGCCGGCAATCACCGGCAGCCCTGCCGACAGGTACTGCACCACCTTGTTCGAGACGGCCGCCGCCGAGTCGCGGCGGTGGCGATAGGGCGCCAGGCCGGCGATCGAGATCCCCATGAGCGCGGTCATCGTCGCCGCGTCCACGAAACCCGGCAGCACCAGCGTCGACACCCCGGCGGCGCTCCGGCGGATCGACTCGAACTCGTCGCCCAGGCCGCAGAGGATGATCCGCACGTCGGGCCGGTCCTCCAGCGCCCGGGCAGCCTCGACGACGGTCTCCAGGTCCACCATGCTCGTGAAGGCGCCGAAATAGCAGATGTTCCGCGTGCCGGCCGTCACACCCCTCAGCGCCAGGTCCGCCAGCGCCCGTTCCCGGTCTGCATCCGGCACCTGCTGCGGGAACCAGGTCAGCGGGATCACCGCGTCACCGGGACTCCGGCGCCGTGCTGCCAGCTGCAGCGCCCAGTCGAGGAACGGCTCGGTGATCCCGATGAGCCCGTCGGCGCCCGCGAGGATGCGGCGGGCGAGCGGCCTGTTCAACGAGGCGAACATCCTGTAGACGCCGCCGCGCACTCCGGTTTCGACGTCCGCGAAGATGTCGGGCCACATGTCGCGCACGTCCATCAGCACCGGAATGCCCCTCGCGCGGCCGTAGCGCACGGCGGCCAGCGCGGTGAAGAGCAGGGGGAACGCGCAGACGATGACGTCGGGCGGCTGCGGGCTGGCGCGCATCCGGCGCCACATGGCGGCGGCCAGCGCGATGTCGTCGAGCCAGCGCCGGAACGACACGTTCCACCGGTAGCCGGGACTCGACACGAACTCGATCCGGAAGCCGGGCTCCACCGTGGCGGCCCCCGCCGCGAGATCGCGGAACCGTTTCCGCTGGTGGTCGAAGGCCGCCGTCCACCAGACGACGTCGTGTCCGCGGCCGGCGAGGCATCGCGCCAGCTGGCCCGTCCGGAAGAGCCGCGGCTGGCCGCGATCAACCGGCGTCGGCTCGCCTGCCTTGATCAGCCAGACCTTCATGTGCGTGTGGACGTTACGGGCCGCGGCTGTCCGAGCACGATGATCATCTGCCAGGCCAGCAGCCGGACGCCGGGCACCCGCAGCATCCAGGAGTCGATCCAGTTCAGTGCCCGCAGCACCGGGGTGAAGAGCCGCCGGCCCCGGAGGGGCGTCGCCGCGATGCTGAACAGGTGGAAGTACTTGACGTCGATCGAGCCGAACCAGCGCCTGGCGAGCGCGAGGTCCCGGTGCCTGAGGATGTGTTCCCGCTCCCAGGCCGTCCGCAGGTGCGGCGTCAGGCGGCGGTACGCCGCGATGAGCGGGTTGTAGCCGAGCGCCTCGCCGGCGATCACCACCCCACCCGGCTTCAGCAGCCGCCTGAGTTCGGGGAAGGCCTTCGACACGTCGAGATGGTGGAGGATGCCGAAACACACGATGACATCGAACATACCGTCTGGAAACGACGTCTGCTCCGCGTCCATGACCGCCAGGGTGACCCGGTCGCCGAACCCGGCCTCCCGCACGCGCTCCTGTGCGGTCCCGACCGACTGCGGTGAGATGTCGATCCCGTAGACCGTCGCGCCGAGCGCAGCCAGCCGCACCGACGTCCCGCCCAGCCCGCAGCAGTAGTCGAGCACCGTGCGTCCCGGCACGTGTGCCTGGAGCCACCGCTCGATGAACGCCGCACTGGCGGTCGTGGTTGCGTACCACTTCTTGTTGGAGTACTTCCGCCGGAAGTCGTCGTCCGACAGGGCCCGGCGATCGCGTTCCCGCCGATCGTGGAAGTCCTGCTCTTCGAGCTTCCGGGCCTCGACGCCCATCATTGCACGGCGCTCCACGCCTGGGGATCGGAGTAGATGGTCACGCCGGCGCGCGTGAGCTCCTGGAGGCATGACAGGAAAGATGGGGCGGTGATGATCCAGGCCGGCCCGGCACCGAAGGTGAACCAGCGGCGCCCGCCGTGGACGTCGAGGTAGCGCCCCATGGCGTCCCGCATCCAGTCGCGGTCGGGCGCATCGATGCGGCGATCGGACCACCGTGGTGCGTACGCGCGCACGGTTCGTCGCACGGTGCTCCCGCCGGCATCGACGTACGACACGGCCGTGCCCTCGTCGTACGGGTCGATCGGGAACCCGTCCCGGGCATCCTCTGCTACGTGGTAGAAGCTCACCGGTCCCATGTCGACGCCAAGGCCGAGCACCTTGCCGCCCACGTCCACGAGACGGGCAAGCGGCGAGTCGGCATGGCAGACCCTCGGATCGCGATCGTGCCCCCCGGTCAGAAACTCCGCACGCGCGCCCCACGCGCACATCGACGAGAACGGGTGCGAGCTGCGGCGCACGCCTGGCCACTGCCGGAAGGCCTCGGCCACCGCGCCCTGCCGCCCCGGCTCGACGCGCAGGTCAATCGGCCGGCCGGCCGCGCTGGCCGCGACCGCGGCGTCCCGGTCGACGTAGGCGGGCATCAGCAGCGTGCCGTCCGGGCCCACGGCTTCGATGAGCGCAGTGACAACGGCCGCGGCGCCACCATCGATGTTGCCGAGGCGGGCGAGCGCAGCGTGCACCACGAGCGCGTCACCCCGGGACACACCAGCCCGGGCGAGCTGCTCCAGGAGCCGGCCCGGGGACACCGCCGGCATGAAGGCGCGCCGGGCGGACCGATACCAGTGACGCACGCGGCGCGCGGTACGCAGCCCCGAGGGTCCCAGCCGCGCGAGCGCCAGCGACCTCACCGACACGCGCGAAGCGCCTCCGTCGCCCGTGCGCGCCCGGGCTGAAGCCGTGACGCCGCGTCCCGGAAGGTCGTGAACGCGACGTCCGCGCCGCAGATGTCCAGCAGCCGGCGGTGGTAGGTACGGAGATCGTCGACCATCTGCCCGGTCAGCCCCTTCGGGTGCACGAGCAGGGAGCAGTACGTGTCCGACACCTGGTGGCGCGCCATCCAGGCCCGCGTCACGGCGAGCAGCACCTCCGGATCCTCCGGCAGCCGCAGAGCCGCGAAACGGTCGGCGAGCACGCGGCCCTTCCGCGCGATCGATTGCCGCCACGTCCCCCCGTCGGACACCGCGCCACCGTCCAGGTCGCGCGAGTGACCCCGCCCGTACAGCGGCGCCGGTGGAGCCAGGCGGAACCGGCCGTATCGCCCGATGCGCCGCGCCATGGCCGCCACGCCGATCCGGGCGGCGCCAACGGGCACTTCGAACACACCGTCTCGCGCGGCGGCGTCGAGGCCGGACTCGCCGTCGAGGAAGTAGTTGGCGGCGTCCGGCGCCCGGCGGTAGTCGACCTGGTTGCGACCGGTTCGGAGGTACATGCCCGGCACGACGCTGGAGTCGATCGCGTACCCCGCGTCGACGAGCGCCCGGATGATCGCGCGCGCCCCCGGCTGCAGGCCGTAGCCGCCAGCGCGGAACGCCACGGCTTCGTAGCGGCTGTCGACCGGCTGCAGCAGGTCCTGGAGGTATTGTCTGGCCCGCTCCAGCAGCCTCCGGCTCACTTCGTATGTCTCGGATTCGCTGCGCCCTGCCCCCAGCAGGAACTCGGACGCGGCGAAGCGCCACTCGGCGCCTCGCCGCTCGGCGGTCATCCAGTGCGGGTGCAGGTGCACCTGCACGTCGTGGCCCGACGCCACCGCCTCGCGCAGCTGCCGCTCCACGGCCTGCACGAACCGCGCCTCCCCGACCTCCGCGTAGCGCCACAGCGACATGACGTCCACGAACAGCGTGACCGGCACGCCGAGGTCACGCGCCACAGCCAGCAGGTGGTCGGTCGGCCGCACGAGCACCTCGACCTCGTCGTCGTTCCGGGTCCAGTAGACCTCGTAGTCGAGGGAGTAGAGGAGGTGGTGCGACACGGTCGGTCGGCTCACCCGAGCCGCGCGTAGAACGCTACGAGCTTCGCCGCTTCCGCCGGCCAGTTGTAGCTGGTCTCCACCGCCGTCCGGCCCGCCAGGCCCATCCGCGCTGCGGCGTCGGGATTGTCCACCAGCTGCCGGATCGCGGCCGCGATGGCGTGTTCGGACTGCGGGTCCACGCAGATCCCGGCGTCCGACCCGGCCACGATCCGGCGCCAGAGCGGGAAGTCCGACGCGATGACGGGCACGCCGGCGGCCATGTATTCGAACAGCTTCGTCGGCTGGGCGTCCAGGTGGTTGGGGCGCGGCAGGAACGTGACGACGCCGGCACACGACTCCGCGAGAACGCGCGCCACGGTGGCGCGGTCGACCGTGCCGAGGTAGTCCACCTGCGCCCAGCCGGGCTCCGCACGGAGCGCGGCTTCGAGACCGTCTCCCTGGATCGCGCCGCACAGCACGAGGCGAACGTCCGGCGCCTGCGGCATGGCACGAACCAGCAGCGCGATGCCGCGGGCCCGCGACATGACGCCCACATAGCACACCTGCCGCCTGCGGCCGTCCGTGCGGGCAGGCGGCGCCATCTCGTCGGGCAGCGGGTAGTTGTTCACGCACACGACGCGATCCCCGAGCGCGGCGAACCGGCCGGCGATGTGCGGGGTGGCCGCCACGACGCCGGCGAACCGTTGCACGGCCCGCCGCTCGTAGGCGTCGAACGCCCGTGACACCGCGCCCCGCAGCCCTGCCGGGATCCATGGCTTCGATCGGATCTGCGCCGGCACGTCCTCGTGCACGTCGTAGACCACGCGCACACCCCGTTTCGACAGGCGCACGCCCACGGGAAGCAGCTCCGGATCGTGGAAGTGCAGGACGTCCGGCGCCAGGGCCCGGACCGCGGCCTCGGCCCGGCGCACCTGCGCCCACATCCGCTCCGCGCGCGAGGACGGCCGCCGGCCCAGGTCGTGAATCGACACGCCGCCGACGACCGCGTCGCCCTGCCCGTCGCCGAGCACGAGGTGGACGTCGTGGTGCGCGGCCGCCAGGGCGGCACACTCCTTCAGCTGGATCCGTGCATCGCCGCGCGCGTGGGCCGTCGTGGCATGGCACACCCGCATCACCCGGTCACCCCGGCCACGCCGAACTCCCGCTCCCAGAGCGCGGTCACGTGAAACCGCCACAACACGGGCAGCGGGGCACGCCGCACGGTGGGCGCGATCGACGAGGTACCGCACGCCTCGGCGATCAGGGCGGAGCGCGCGACGGTGTCGAGCATGGCCTCGCGGGCGTGGCCGAGCCAGTGATCCGCCGGCGCCTCGAACCCCATCTTCCGCGTCCGCCAGACGACGGCGGGGGGCAGCCGGTCGCGCATCGCCTCGCGCAGGGCGAGCTTCGTCCAGCCGTCGCCGATCTTGAAGGCCGCCGGCAGGTTCAGCGCGAGCTCGACGAGCCGGTAGTCGAGAAAGGGCAGCCGTGCCTCGACGCCATGCCACATCGAGTTCCGGTCTTCGTATCGCAGCAGGTGCGGCAGGCTCTCGTCCTCGACCTGGCGCCGCTGCAGCTCGAAGATCGACTCCGGCGCCGGCTGGCGATCCCGGAACGCGGCCAGCGGTGGCAGCCACGGCGCCCCGCCCATCTGCCGCCGGTAGCGTCGCCAGCGCAGGGCCGGGAGCGAGAAGTAGGCGAGGAGCTGCGCCTGCGTCAGCAGCGTCAGCTTGTCGTTGTGCCGCGAGAGGGCGCGCATCTGGCGCCAGGCGGACGCCATCCCCTCCGTCGCAGCCAGCTGCCGGACGACGGGCACGGCGTAGCGCTCGTACCCCAGCAGCGTCTCGTCGCCGCCCTGGCCGTCCAGCAGCACGGGGATGCCCTGCCGACGCGCCGCCTGCATGACCAGGAACTGCAGGCAGGCCGACGGCGTCTGGAACGGCTCCTCCTGCGCCCGTACGACGTCGGGCAGGACCGCCTCGAACGCGGCCCGATCGGCCCGCACCACGTGCCAGTCGAGCCGTGCGTGCTCGACGACCTGCCGCGCGAACGCCGACTCGTCGTGCGCCGCCGAGTCCGGCACCGCCGTGATCGCCGCGAACGGCCGGCCCGGGCCGGCGGACAGGCGGGATGCCAGGGCAGCCACGCTGGAGCTGTCGAGCCCGCCGCTCAGGCACGTGCCCACCGGCACGTCGGAGCGGAGCCGCAGCCGGACGGCATCTTCCAGCAGCGCGCCCACCGCCTCGCCGGCCTCCCGCGCCGACGCCGGCGCCACGTGCTCCTGTCGGGGCACCCGGTAGTAGCGCTCGACGGTGAATGTCCCGCGCCCGATCCGGTAGTGCAGGTTGTGTCCCGGCGCCAGCCGCCGAACGCCCGCAAAGAACGTCCTTGTGCCGCGCTCGTCGATCGAGAAGCCGAGGAAGTCGAGGAGCTCGGGACGGGAGGCCTGCCGGCGATCGAGCCACGGGAGGATCTGGCGCAGTTCCGACCCGAACACGAACGCGTGCGGCGTGTCGGCGTAGCAGAACGGCTTGACCCCGAAACGGTCGCGCGAGCAGAACAGCACGTCCGCCGCCGGGTCGTACAGCGCAAAGGCCCACATGCCGTTGAAGCGCTGCACGCAGGAGGGTCCCCATCGATCGTAGGCGGCGAGAATGACCTCGGTGTCGCTGGTGGTCCTGAAACGGGTCCCCTGTCCCGCCAGCTCGGCCCGCAGTTCGACGTAGTTGTAGACCTCGCCGTTGTAGACGATGACCCGCCCGGTGTCCGGGCACCGCATCGGCTGCGCGGCCGCCTCCGACAGATCGATGATCGCGAGCCGCCGGTGTCCGAGACCGACGCGACCCTCGACGAACGTGCCGGACCCGTCCGGCCCCCGATGGGCCACCGCGTCGACCATCACCTCCAGCCGATGGCGATCCGGCGGGCCACCGTCGCGAACCACGACACCGGCGATGCCGCACACGCCGCCTCACCACCTCACTGCGGGACCGCGACGCCATCGACCAGCAGCGCCGTCAGCTCCCGGTAGTCCGGGTAGGTGATCAGGACGGCCCGGTGCGGCCCGTGGAACACGCAGAACGCGCCGGCGGCCACCGCCTGCGCGCCCGCGGCCACCGCCTGCCGGATGTCGGCCAGTCGTCCCACGCCGCCGTTGGCGATCAGAGGGACCGGACACCCGGCGGAGGCCGCTCTGATCAGCGCCTGGTCCACGCCGCGCATCGTGCCTTCGCGGTGCACGGCGGTCAGCAGGATCTCTCCGGCGCCGGCGTCGATGGCGCCGCGCAGGAACGCCTGCCAGTCGCGGTCCACGGTGCGCCGCGCCGCCGCGGAGTACAGACGGTAGCGGCCGAGCCTGTTCTCTGTCACGTCCACGCTGACGACCACGCTCTGCCGCCCTCCGCGGGCGGCGATCGCGGCCACCAGATCGAGATCCGCCAGGGCCGCGGTCTGCACGCTGACTTTCTCGACGCCGGCCGCGAACAGCCGCGTGGCCTGCTCGACGGTGCGCACGCCGCCGCCGTAGCAGAGCGGCATGAAACACTCGCTCGCGAAGTCTTCGACGAAGGCGTAGTCCGGCTCCCGCCCTTCTCGGCTGGCCGCGATGTCGAGCACGATCAGCTCGTCCACCTCCTTGTCGTTGAAGATCCGGACGGCGTTGACCGGATCGCCGACGTACTTCGGGTTGGCGAAGCGCTCGGTCTTCACGAGGGCCCGCTGCTCGATCAAGAGGCAGGGAATGACGCGGTGCTGCAGCACGGACAGCGACACCTACCGGCGGAAGCGGTGATACACGGCCATGAGCGGCCGGACGCGACCGACGAGGCGCTTGTAGGACGGGTAGTCGTGGAACGTTCGGCGCGGCAGCGCCATCAACCGGTCGAACTCCGGGCGCGTGAGGCCCAGCTTCTTGACGACGTAGTCGCGATCGGACTCCTGCTGCGCGGTCGGGTAGTCGTCTTCGGCCAGCTCCTCGAGCGCCGCCTCGCGCGACAGCTGCCCGGACCAGATGAGCGACGAGAGGTGCAGCCGGCGGATGTCCACGCCGAACTTCACCGGCAGGAAGTACCGCAGGTAGAAACGCGTGAAGATCGACTCGTGGTGTTTCCCGCCGTAGTCGCGCCAGCCCAGCGCCTCCTGCAGCGTCCGGACGGCGTCAGCCTTCCGGTATTCCATGTAGTCGAGGATCGGCACCCAGCGGATGCCTCCGATGACGGCGTACCGGACGAACTCGAGGACGCCGCACCGGGGGTAGGTCGCGAGCGGCACGGTGCCGAAGCGCCGATGGATCTGCGCGATGTACCGCCAGTCCGCGTGCCCCTGTGCCCACGCCGTCACGCCGCCGCTCTCAGTGGCCATGTTGTGGCCGCTCAGGATATGGCGCACTCCCTCGCGCGCGGCGGCGGCGTACAACGACGCGTAGATGGCATGGTCGGTCGGAATCTCGAGGTCCGACGTGGAGGCGGCGAGAAACGCCCGCTGGAGGTCGCTGAACTCCCGCCAGTCGAGCACGTGGGTGTCGAGGTCGATGTCGAGCTGCTTCAGCGTCCGCTCGATGTTGCCGACGGCCAGCTCCGAGTCCCAGCCGTTGTCGAGGTGAGCGGCCAGCGGCCGGAGCCCGAGCGCCTTGACCTTCCAGGCGACATACGTGCTGTCCACGCCGCCGCTCACGCCGATGATGCAGTCGTACCGTCGGCCGCGGCCCTGCCGCCGGATGTCCGCCACCAGCGCCTCGAGGGCGCCAGGCTCGAGGCGACGCACGAGTTTCGGGTTCCGCACGGCTTCGCGGTGGCGGTGGCAGTGGCTGCACACCCCCTCGGCGTCGAACGTGATGTCCGGGTCGGTCGTGTCCATCAGGCAGGCCGCGCAGACCCGGTAGCCCGCCGGCGCGGCGACCGCGTCGCGCGCCTCTGCGGCGACCGCACGCGCCAGCCCGTTCATCCCGCCTGCCCCCGATCCGGCGTCGCCACGCGCTGGCCGGTGACGCCTACGCCAAAGATGGGCCGCCCGGCACAGAGCCGGCGGTACGCCGCCGCCGACTGGAAGCCGACGATGCGGAAGCCCCGGTCTTCGTACCACTCGACGATCTCGTTGACGTCGTGCCGGTGTGCATAGCGTGGCGTCAGCCAGTCGCGCAGACTGTGCTCCGTGTTCGCGCGCGTCCACAGGCCGCGGTGGGCGACGCGCCGCTGCAGCACCGGGTGCAGGAGCGTGGCGAGGCCCCGCACGACAGCGCGGCGCACGCCCCTGGGCGCGCGGCTGAGCCCGGGCCTGACCAGCGCCTCCGCCCCGAAGGCGGCGCGGCGCACGAGGTGCTTGCCCCGCTGCCGCCACGATCCCGTGGGCGCGTTCCCGAACATCAGGTGGTCGCCAAGGCCGTACACCCAGACGAACAGGTGCCCGCCCGGCGCCACCTGCGCAGCCAGGCGGTCGAACGCCGCCCGCGCGGACCACGTGTGGTGGATGACGCCGTGGCTGTACACGACGTCGAACGCCGCGCGCGGAAACGGCAGGTGGAAGACCGACGCGATGACGAAGTGCGCGTCTGGCAGATGCCGGTAGCGCCCGGCCGCGTCGAGCAACGCGAAGTTGAGATCGACGGCCACCGTTTCGCGTGGCGACGCCACTTCGCGAAGAGCCAGAGTTTCCCGGCCAATGCCGCACCCCACATCGAGGAGGCGGCCGACCCGGTGGTGGCCGTTCAGCCAGGGCAGGAACACCTCGCGGTTGAGCTGCACGAGATCCTCGTGCGTGCGCGCAAAGGACAGCTCGCTGTCGTGGGTCAGCGCCCACTCCTCCGTGAAGGTCTCCTGCACCGCGCGCTCGCCCTGCTCGCAGGGCCCGTCTGGCATCTGCAGGCCCGCCAGCGCGTCGACACGCTCGCGGTGCTCGGCGCGGAACCGATCGTGGAACGGCGTGCGGAACGTGAGGAGGACCGGCACGAAGCGGCTCACCGGGTAGCAGACGTTCGCGCGATCGGACACGAGGACACCCTCGCGCGTCACGGTCATCGGCCCGGACGGGGAGTCGACCTCTTCCGTCTCGAACGGCACCAGCCGGAGGGGCCCTCCGGAAATCGGGCACGCGAGCCGCTCGACGAGCGCGGCCTTCATGCCCGCGCCCGCTCCCGTGTGTGTCCGCGCCCCATCGCCACTTCGTAGACCGTGCGCAGGCGCTCGACCACGGCCGCCTCGCCGAAACGTTCGACCGCGAACCGCCGAATGGCGGGCGCCTGCGCCCGCCAGGCCGCCCGATCGTGGACGAGGGCCTGCATGGCCGCCGCCGCCCCCTTGTCGTCGTCCACGGCCACCAGCCGGCCGACGCCGTCGTGCACGAAGTCCTGCGGCCCGCCGCAGCGGGTCGCCACGACCGGCAGCCCCGCAGCCATCGCCTCGACGAGCGTGACCCCGAAGGTCTCGTAGCGGCTGCAGAGCGCAAAGCCGTCCGCGCGCTGCAGGGCATCGCGGACCTGTTCCCGCGTCAACGCGCCCAGCCAGCGCACCCGCTCGCGGATGCCCAGCTCCCGCGCCAGCGTCTCGAACGCGGGCTGGTCGCGGCCGGCGCCCCCGAGATCGAGCAGCACGCCGGACGGATGCGGGAACGCGGCGGCAAACGCCCGGAGCAGGGTGTCCACGCCCTTGTCACGGAGCTGGAAGGCGATCGACACGAACCGGTACGGGCCGTCGGCCGGGCGATCCTCCGTCGGCCGGAAGAAGCCGGTGTCCACGACGTTCGGCACGACGGCCGGCGCGACCATCGGACCGATGGTATCGAGCGTGGCCAGGAGCGCCGCGCTGACGCCGATCATGGCGGAGGCGTCGCGCATGACCGACCGCACGTACGGCGACTTCCAGGGGGCGATCCCGGCCATGCCGTATTCGCCGGAGTGCTCCGTCACGACGTACGGCACGCCCGTCTGCTGCCACGCGGCGCGGGCCGCCACGCCGCCCCACAGGATCTCGTGGGCGTGCACGATGTCGGGGCGCCCGAAACGGCGGGTGTAGTGATCGAGCAGTTGCGGCGCGCGGGACAGGAACTGCCGGGCGAACAGACGGGGCACCTTCGGGAGGCACCAGTCGTTCGCCCGCACGACCGGAATGCCCTCGTCGTCCACCTCTTCCACCTGGAACCGATGGCGCCCCACGCCGCCCTTCGTGATGGACCTGAGGGCGCGCGGAGCCGGGTCGATCACTCCCACCCGAACGCCGTTGCGGTGCAGGGCCCGCGCCTGGTCCCGATAGAAGATGCCGGACAACGGCTTGTAGCTTCTGGGGTACGTCGCGGGCAGCAGCAGAACGTGCACGCGGTGTCGGACCTACGCCGCGGCCAGATCCAGGAACCGCCTGAACAGCGTCATCCCGAACCGGTGGCTCTTCTCCGGGTGGAACTGCACGCCGAAGACCCGGCCCGCCCCGACCACGGCCGGAAACGCGTACCCGTAGTGCGCGGTGGCGAGGACGTCCTCCTGGTTGCGGCACACGAGGTGGTACGAGTGCGTGAAGTAGAAGCGCGCCGCGTCCGCCGCCGCGATCAGCGGGTTCTCCCGCACGATGGTCGGCTCGTTCCACCCCACGTGCGGGACGCGCGCCGCCGATCCGGGTGGAAGCGTGAATCGTCGGCACTCCGCATCGATCAGGCCCAGGCCCTCCTCGACGCCTTCCTCGCTGCGACGGGTCAGAAGCTGCATGCCGAGGCAGAGTCCCAGGAGCGGCGTCCCGGCGCGCGCGGCGTCGAGCACCGCGTCGAACAGCCCGCGCTGCCTGAGGGCGTGCACGCCGTGGTCGAACGCGCCGACGCCGGGCAGCAGCAGTCGCGGCGCGGTGCGAACGGCGTCCGGATCGTGTGAGAGGCGCGCCGTACCGCCAATGCGCCGGACCATGTTGAGCACCGACCCGACGTTGCCAAGCCCGAGATCCACGACGGTGACGCTCGCCGCAGCCGTTTGATCCGGCCGGTCATCGACCCGTGCGCGTGCCGCAGGCCCGGCGCCGTCGCCGCTCACGCGGCCTCGCGGGGCGCGAGCAGCTGCCGCCAGCGGGACAGTGAGGGATCGAAGCAGAAGAACGCCCGCCCGAGGTCCGGCGCCGCCGGCGCGTGCAGCGCCTCGACCAGCTCCCCGGCCGTCGTCACGAACCGGGCTTCACGTACGGGCCGCAGCGGACTCAGGTTGAGCCCCGATTCGGCCCCGAGCACGACGATCGGGACGCCCATCCAGGCCGCGTCCACGGCCGCCGACGTGTCGCCGGCGCTGAAGACGACCGCGGCGTCTCCGAGCAGCCGCTCGACCGGCTCGGTGGAGACGCGGGGCGGTGTGCCGAACCCGGCCTGGTCAACCAGATGATCGACGGGGCAGAACGGATGCGGCCGGATCACCACGCCCCGGAACCGGCCCAGGGCGCCCTGCCGCTCGGCCCTGGCGAGCAGCCCGATCTGGCGGCGCGCAGCCTCGGCAGAGATGCCGGTCAGCACCAGCAGATGGCCATCCGCGGCGTCCGGTACCGGCGCCCGGCGCTGGCGGTCGGCCAGGTGTTCGTAGCGCAGCGCCTCGGCTTCGACCACGACTCCCGGCGGCCAGCCCAGCGCGTGAAATCCGGCAGCAGCCGAGGGACCGATCGCCACGAGCCGCTCGGGGCCGAGCCGATGCCGTGCCGCACCGGCGCCGCCGACGCGGTTCCGCAGCAACCCGGGCGCCGAGCAGAGCGGTGTGTGCGCGACCGCCAGCGCGCCGCCCCCGCCCGCAGCCTTCCAGGCGTCGAGCAGCAGGTACTCCCAGCCCTGCCCCTCCCACAGGTAGAGCAGCCTCGCGTCCGGCGCGCCGGCGTGTGCCACCGCCCGGCGGCAGGCCACGGCGTAGAGCGCGATGAACATCGCGTGCCGGCCGCGCGTGGACGACAGCCAGTCGTCTTCGAGCAGCGGGTAGACGTCGATTGCGCTGCCGGGAAGGCGGCAGGCACGCGCAATCGATCGGAACCTGAACCCGGCAACCGCCAGCCGCAGGTAGAGCGCCGCGGCCCGGATGACGTCGCGCCAGCGCACCTGCTCTTCCAGGAACGCGAAACGCTGCAACGTACTCGTCGCCTGGCCGTTCAGCGCGTCGCGCAGGGAGACGGCCTCGTCCAGCGGCATGTCCCCGCTGTCGCTGAACAGCCAGAGCCAGTCGACGTTCAGCCGGCGCTCGTCGATCAGCCGGTGCAGCGCGCGCCAGTACCCCGACTCGAACCGGCCGGCCGCCGCGGCGCCCCGATCGATGTTCGGGAAGTAGGTCGCGATCACGAGGCCGGATCGGCTCCCGGACACGGCTCGACGGGGCGCCAGGCGGCGGCGACGACGAACGAAGCGCAGGAGGTAACGGAGGGCCTCCACCACATGCAGCGTCCCCCCGTGCCACTCTGCCGCACGGGGCGGCTCCTCGCGCCACTCGAACGACCAGCCGCGGTCGCCGGTCCAGCGGCGCAGCACGTCCGCCAGGCTGCGGTCGCTCCCGTCGTAGGCGATCCCGGTGCCGCCGCCGTCGACGAGGCCCTCCAGCAGTCGCAGTTTCAGCACGTCC
>Ga0194132_10005985_pt1 | contig 19246 bp, 11 predicted proteins | sample TA2KigOf80mmetaG_FD_148612 | JGI IMG/M metagenome (GOLD analysis project Ga0194132, IMG submission 148612) | Freshwater microbial communities from Lake Tanganyika, Tanzania - TA2015054 Kigoma Offshore 80m | ecosystem: Environmental > Aquatic > Freshwater > Lake | place: Tanzania: Lake...
CCCTTTCAGTGGGACCGCGTAGAAGTGTGCGGACGCTCGCCCCGAATCTGTCTCTAAGTCTCCGAAAAGCTTCATCCAATGCCCGTTTTCACGACTCAGCGCCGACCAAAAGTATCTGCCCAGTCTTGGTGCATACAATTTTATGCACCAAGCACCAAACCAAAAGGCTGATTCAGTGCATAATTTGGGTAGAACGTGCCATGGAAATTCTGGGTTCCGCTCTTGGTGACGATGCGGATCTGCCCGCCGCCCGACCGGCCATACTCGGCGGCATAGTTCGCGGCCAGGATCTGCACTTCCTGCACTGCATCGACATCGGCAGTACCAATACTCGTGCCGTTTGTCCGTGTTCGTATGCCGACGGCCCCGTCGTAAGTGATCAAGTTATCCTGCGAGCGGGAACCGTTGATGTTGAAGCCCCCATTGGTCAGGCCAAAGCTGAACTCAGAGAGCGAATTGTTACTGCGTACCCCAGCCTTCAAGCGAGCGAGAAGAACAGGGTTTCGACCGTTGAGCTGCATCAGCGCGATTTGACTGGACTCTAACAGCTTGCCCACTGTTGCACTATCCGATTGCACGCTCGAGAGAGAAGCGGCGACTTCAATCGTCTCCGTCAATTCGCCCAACGCAAGCGTTGCATCGACTGTGGCTGCAATGTTCGGGTCGATCTTCTTGTTACTCAACTGAAACTTCTTGAATCCACCGGCCTCGGCTCCGGCCTTGCCGGCTACAGCATCGATCAAAACGATCTCGTGCGCCAGGCCCTGAATCATGGCGGCATAAGCGATCGTCGACCCGACGGCGCCAGCCCCGACAATAGCGATCCGGTCGAGCCGGTCGAGTTCTTGCACATTAGAGTTCATTGATTGCACCTTGGCACCAGCCCCGGTACCGGGGTAACGAACAGGCAGGGCGCCGTCAAAGTCTCGTAAGTCCTTGAGTCGAGGTCGAGGCCTTGCTAACGCGCGGGCTACTGAATTTGGTCCACGCGGCTATTCAGTAGCCCTACCGTAAGGGAGGGCTCACGACTTTGACGGGACCCTGAACGAACAGGCAGCCAGCGCTCGTGATGATGCTACATGATGCTACAATTCGGTTTCAGCGTCTGGCGCTGAGACCGGTCGTATCGGAACCCGACCGGCCAAAGGAGAAGAAATACCTTCATTCATGGCACAGATCAAGATGTATACCACAACGCGGTGCGGAGACTGTCGCGCTGCCAAGCGTTTTCTCGCCGAAAGGCAGATTCCATACCAGGAGATCGACATCGAAGAGGTCGATGGCGCCGTAGAAATCGTCCTGCAGGCAAACCAGGGCAGGCGCTCGGTACCAACGTTCGACATCGATGGGAAGTTCGTGAGTTGCAGCCCGTTCGATCGCCGAAAGCTGTCTCGAGCTTTGGGGCTCGAGGAACCGTGAACGGCGCGAGCCCCGGCGGAGGCCTGGTCTTCAGCCAACCCAGGGATGGGTACCGTTTTTCTAGCGATTCGGTAGCGCTGGCTGAGTTCGCCCAGTCCGGCACAAACGAGGTGATCCTCGACCTGTGCTCGGGCTGCGGTGTCGTCCCTATCCTCATGTGGCAGCGCCGCCCATTTCGCAAAGCGATTGGGGTAGAAACAGACGCAGAGCTGGTTGCGCTAGCAAGAGAAAACGTCGCGCATTTCCAACTTGAGGATCGGGTTCAGATCTTGCGGGCAGATGTCCGGAGCCTAAGCTGGGAAGATCTCGTTCCCTTCTCTCCATCAATTTCGGCCAGCCGGTTTGACGTCATCACCTGCAATCCCCCCTATTGGCCGCTGGGGACTGGGCGAATCAATCCGACCTCGCAAAAAGCCACCGCCCGTCACGAGATTTCGCTGGCGCTTGGGGAATTGTTGTCTGCAGGGGGGCGTTTTCTCAAACCGGGCGGGCGACTTTATCTGGCGCATCTGGAGGCGAGGCAAGCCGAGATCCTGTCAGGTCTTCGCAACGAGAACTTCGACGTCGCTCGAACGTGCAGTCTACCCGGAAAAACTCGACGCATCTTATTCGAAGCCCGGCTGTGCGAGGCCAAGTTCCCACAACCGGGCTGACGCTGGCCAGCCGCCGATCGAGAAGCCGCTGATGGCCGAAGATCTGGCGCTAAGTGATCTCAATGAGCAATGGCCAGCGTCTGCCGAGCCGCTCGATCAGGGCTCCGTCAAAGTCTCGTAAGTCCTTGAGTCGAGGTCGAGCCCTTGCTAACGCGATTTGGTCCACACGGCTATTCAGTAGCCCGACCGTAAGGGAGGGGTCACGACTTCGACGGGACCCTGGCCGCTCGATGGCTTTCATTGTCACCCGCCGCGATTCACCCTATACTGGAACTGCTTTGACGGACGCGGGTTTCCCAGATCTTCTGGCGCTGCCATGCTGCCACAAAAGTCCACTCTTGCCAGTCTGCTCGGCCTGTTGATCCTCATCGCCACCGCTGTGGCGCAAACGGACGACCGCCCTCTCCGGCGTTCCCGTCGCGTGGTTCGAGATCTTTCGGCCGACGACGTTCTGGAAATGAGCCGGGCGGAAAAAGGACGCGATTTTGCATTTGCGCGTCTTGTGTACACCGGGGGGTACGGTTGGCGCTACGGGGCCTGGACCACGGATGCACCTAAAGCAGATCTGACGTTCATCGCCGGCATCAAGCGCCTGACCAACCTTAACGTCCGGGAACGAGAGCTTTACCTGCCTCTGACATCGAAGGAGATTTTCAAGTATCCATTCCTCTACGCAGTCGAAATGGGCTACCTGGAACTGTCTCAGGAGGAAGCAGACACTCTGCGCGAGTATCTGCAGCGCGGCGGTTTTCTGGTGGTGGACGATTTCCACGGCACCTACGAATGGGAAAATTTCGAGGCACAGATTCGCAAGGTCTTCCCCGCATGCAAGATCGAAGAGATCCCCTTATCGCACCCGGTATTCCACTGCTTTTTCGACGTCGAAGCCCTAACCCAGGTGCCCGGCGCCCAGACGCTCTACAGCGGAGTTACTTACGAGAAGGACGGGTACGACGCCCACTTCAGGGGCATTTTCGACGAAACAGGCCGTCTGATGGTGATGATCAACTTCAATTCGGACCTGGGCGACGCATGGGAATGGGCCGATGTCCCATACTATCCGGAAAAGTACTCGTCGACGGCCTACCGGCTTGGGATCAACTACATCATCTATTCCATGACGCACTAGGCCCCCGCCCCGCGTTCGCGAAGACGACCCGCAGCCGAGCGGCTGCGAAGAGAAGCCTGGAGCCGAAGAGCCGTACTCTTCGCGAACAGATTCCACCTGCTCGGCGATTGGCGGAGCCGGTGTGTTTGTCGCTCACCGGAGCCTCCGAAGCAACGCGCAGCCTGACCTCGCAACGATGTCGGAGCGTCTGCGCACGCCGGGTTAAGATTGCGGAGCAATGATCCCCATGGATCCGGTGTTCCAGTTTCTCTTCAAGTACAAATGGATGCTGTTCGAGAAGGGCAAACTGTCTTTCGAACGCATGCCAGCGGGCTGGGCGCTGCTTATCCTGGTCACGGCCTGCGGTGGCGCCGCCTTTCTGCTCTACGCCAGCCGGCTGCGCTTGGGCCAGAATCCCAGACTGTCCTGGAAGCGGCTGCCACTTCCACTCTTGCGCGCGTCGACCTTGCTGCTGCTGCTGTTTGCGCTGCTTCGGCCTTCGTTGCACGTATCGACCTTGTTGCCGCGCGAAAACGTGGCAGCGTTGCTCTTCGACGATTCCGCTAGCATGACGATCCAGGATGTCGGGGGCAGAAGCCGTCTGGACGCCTTGAAGCAGTTTCTGGACCCACGTCAAACCACCTTCCTGGCGGATATCGAGAAGAAATTCCGGACGCGCTCGTTTCGGTTTGCGGCAAACGCCCAAAAGCTCGACTCGCCCCAGACGCTTCAAGCGGGCAGCGCAGGCACAAGTTTGGCGGGCGCCATCGACGATGTGCTGAACGAGCTTGAGGGGGCTCCACTCGCCAGTATTGTGCTTTTCACAGACGGCGCCGACAACCGTTCCCAGAACCTGGCAAGCGTCCTCGCCAAGCTCCAGGCCCGCAAGATCGCGGTGCACGCCTGCGCCGTCGGAAGCCCCGAGATCGAAAAGGACATTGAAGTGGTCCAGGCCAGCGCGCCGCAGAGCATCCTGCCGGAATCGATCGCCACTGCCGTTGTGTCTCTGCGAAGCAATGGATACGCAGGCAAGAATGTTGTTGTGGAAGTGCGCGAAGAGGGAAGACTCGTGCACTCGAAGCCGGTGGCGCTGGTTCGAAACAACGATATTCAGACCATCGAGCTGAATCTGGCATCGAAGGGAAAGGGGTTGAAGTCCTATGTCGTCTCCGTGGGAGTTCAGCCGGGCGAGCCGATCCAGCGCAACAACTCCCGGCCCTTGCTGTTGAACATCGAAGACTCGCGGCCAAAGATTCTTTACCTCGAGGGAACTCCGCGCTGGGAGTTCAAGTTCATCCGCGCAGCCATAGAGCCAGACAAGAATTTGCAGCTGATGACGTTGCTGCGTACTTCGGGCAACAAGTTCTATCGCCAAGGCGTCGAAAGCGAAGACAACCTGGCAGCCGGTTTTCCGACTTCGAAAGAAGAGCTGTTCCAATATAAGGCGCTCGTTCTCGGCAGCATCGAGTCCGCGTTCTTCTCCGCGGAACAGCTGAAAACGATCGCCGACTTCGCGAGCGAGCGAGGCGGTGGCTTCCTCATGTTGGGAGGCAGACAGTCGTTCGATGCCGGGAAGTATGCTGGCACACCTGTGGCTGATGTGCTGCCCGTTGTACTCAACCAAACGCAGCCCTCGAGTTCTTTTGTCCTGGAACCGGTCAAGTTCCGCCTGACTCCCCATGGACGTTCACACTTGGCCACCCGCCTTGATGTGGACGAATCGGCAAACGAGAAGCGGTGGAACGTCTTGCCGCAGCTAGAGGAATACAACCTCATCGGAACTGCCAAGCCTGGCGCGACCGTGCTGGCGCAGGGCAGCGACGCGCGCCGCACCCTGCTCCTGCTGGCAGCGCATCGCTACGGGCGGGGGCGAGCCGCAGCATTGATGACAGGCAATTCCTGGGCGTGGCAAATGGAGATGCCTCACGAAGACGACTCGCACGAAGTGTTTTGGCGGCAAATGTTGCGCTGGCTGGCGGGATCGGCCCCCGATCAGGTCGATTTGGCGCTGGACCGCAATGTCGTTCCAGACGGTGAGGTGGTGACTCTAGCCGTCGAAGTAAACGACCCGTCGTTCACTAAGCTGAACGACGCACAGGTGTCTGCCATCATCACGCCGCCGGGCAGCAAACCCATGGAGATGCCGCTGCCGTGGATTGTCAAGAAAGACGGCATTTATCAAGCTGAGTATCGGCCGTTGGAAAAGGGCATCCATCGCGTCCAGGCCACGGCGATGCGCCATGGCAAAGAAGTCGGCCGATCCGAACGCTTCTTCACCGCCACTGAATCGAATGTGGAATTCTTCGCTGCTGGCCAGAACAGAGAGATCCTGCAGCGCATCGCTTCAGAAACTGGCGGCCGCTACTACACGCTCGACAACGCCACACAACTGCCGCAAGAGATGTCTTACGTCGAGCGCCCGAATTCGGTGCCTCAGATTCTGCCGCTTTGGGATATGCCGATCCTCCTTATCGTCGTCTGTTCTCTGCTCATCTGCGAATGGGCCTGGAGGAAACGCGAGGAGTTGGCATGAGAGCTTCCGCCCGGGTGCCCGCGCCGCCTCTGCTGCCTGTCGCAATTCTTGCAGGTTGGTTGCTGCTGCTGGCGCAGGCAACATTCGCCCAATCGTCCAGCTACGCACTGATTGTCGCCAGCGCCTCTGGAGGAGGCGCGTTCAAGGACCGATTTTGGAAGTGGGCAAGCCAGATGACAGAGACGCTCACAAGCGAAATGCGTCTTCCCCGCGAGAACATCATCCTGTTGGTAGAAGATCCTACCATGAATCCCAGCCTGGCCACGGGCAAGGCTACAAAAGCGGAACTCGCCAAGGCCTTCGATGGACTCGCTGCCAACGTACCCTCCGACGGCCGCTTGCTGGTCCTCCTGATTGGCCACGGAAGTTTTGACAACAACGAGTACAAATTCAACCTGGTTGGCCCCGACGTGACCGGCACAGAACTGAAGAACTGGCTCGATCGCTTCAGCAATCGCCAGGTCGTGCTCGTCAGCAGTACGCCCTGCAGTGGAGTTCTAACGAAGGCGTTGAGCCGCCAAGGCAGGATTGTCATCACCGCGACCAAGAGCGAATTCGAGAGCAACAAGACGATCTTCGCGCAGTTCTTCGTCGCGGCGTTCCAGAACAAGGCAGCAGACGCCGACAAGAATTCTGAGATCTCCATGTTGGAAGCTTATCAGTACACTGCTCAACAGGTAGAAGCCTGGTACAAAGAGCAGGGCCGCCTGGCGACCGAGCATCCTCTGCTCGAGGATAGCGGAGACGCAACGGCCGCTCCCCGTCCATCACCTGCCAACGGGGAGGGGCTGCTGGCAGCCAAGGTCTCCCTGAGCTCGGCTTCCAAGGCGTTGCCGGGAGCTGGCTCGGATTCGCCCGAGTTGCAGGCGCTGAACGCTGAGAAGCGACGGCTGGAAGAAGCCATTCAAGATTTGAAGTATCGGAAGACCGCCCTTCCCGAGGCCGACTACAGCAGCCAAATGGAGAGGCTCTTGATCGAGCTGGCGCAGACGAATCAGAAGATCAACCGTGTCACGAAAAAGCGGTAGCAGGCAACCGAGGATCCTGCTGGGAGCGGCCACTTGCCTGCCTTGGCGCCGCTGCGACCGGCGACGAACTCAGGTGCTGCCAGGTGGATGTATCAACAAAGGGTCTGGAACTGATGACGTATGACCACCCGTTGCTGCGCGCCGAACGAGGGTAATCCCGAGCTTTGCAGCTCATGAATGGCGTGGCGTTGGCGTTATGAAGAAAGTATTTCTACTTTCCTTGATTGGCGCGGTTTTGAGTTTCTCGCTCTGGCTGGCACGGCAACTTGCCGATTCCGGAGCAACGCCAGAGACTGCCAGGCTCGCACTGCAGCGCGGCGACTATGCCGAAGCGCAGCGCGCTTACGAAAGTCTTGCCAACGCTCCGGGCCCCAGCCAGAAGGAAGGCCGCCAAGGCCTCATGCACTGTCTGTTGCTGACCGGCCAATACGAAGCGGTCGAAAGTCTCGCCACCAGCTACCTGAATGCCAGTCCCGAGTCGCCCGAATGGCGCTTTTTCCTGGGCAAGGCTCTGGCCTTGCGCGGTAAGTATACCGAAGCGAAGTCGGCCTTCGAGCGAGCAATTCACACGCAGTCTGTCACCGCAATCGACGCGCAACTGCAACTTGCCCGGCTGCTCGAAGCGTCGGGAGAACTTGACAAAAGCCGGGCGCTTTTTTCGGCCGTGCAAGAGCGCGCCGAAGCAGGTGGCAGGTTGGATCTGGCTGCACAGGCGCTGCAACATCTGGAGCGCTTCAAGGAGTCGAACAGGCTGTTCAAGCAAGCCACGGCACAGAACTCCGCGGACTTCGAGACCTGGGTCGCCTGGGGAAATCTGTTTCTGGAAAAGTACAACCCTGCCGAGGCAGCTTCGGTCTTTGCCGATGTCCTGAAACTCAATCCGAAACACCCGGAAGCCCTGTTAGGCCTGGCTCTCAGCCGTGGTGAAGGAGCCGGAGATGAGGTGGAAAAGCTGCTGGCGACAGCGCTCTCAATCAATCCTAACCTCGAAGCGGCTCACGCTGCCAAAGCGCAGTTTGCCCTGTTGGCTGAGTCTTTCGACGCCGCCGAGCGCGAGATCTCCCTCTGTTTCAGGATCAATCCAAATTCCCTCGAGGCGCACACTCTAGAGGCTGTGCTGCACTTTGCCCAAGGCCAAGATGCTGCCATGCAAGAAAGTATCCAGGCTGCGCTTCGGATCAATCCGAAGTATGGAGAAGTGTTCGAATCGCTCGGCCACTTCTGCGTGACTCAGCGTCTGTACAAGGAGTCGGTAGAGTTCTTCAAGAGGGCCATTGAAATCAATCCGCGGCTTTGGAAAGCCTACGCGGCCCTGGGAGCGAATCTGATGCGGATTGGAGAAGAGAAGTCCGCCAAAGAGATTCTGGATCGCGGCTTCGAAAACGACCCCTACAACGTTTGGACTTTCAACACACTCAAGCTCATTGACAGTTTTGCAAACTTCGAGAAATCGAATACGGCGAACTTCAACGTCCGGCTGCATCAGAAGGAGGCGAAGCTTCTGGCACATTATGTTCCAGACCTGCTGGAAGAGGCTTTTCGCTCACTCTCCAGCAAGTACCAGTTCACGCCAGAGACGCCTATCTACTTCGAAATGTTTCCCGACCACGAGGATTTTGCCGTGCGAACGATGGGCGTGCCCGGGCTCGGCGCCTTGGGAGTCTGCTTTGGCCGTGGTGTCGTGATGGACTCGCCGAGTGCGCGCCCCAAGAGCAGCTTCAACTGGGGGAGCACGCTGTGGCACGAATTCGCTCACGTCATCACGCTGCAGGCAACGGATCATCGCGTTCCCCGCTGGTTTACGGAAGGGCTCTCGGTCATGGAGGAGCATCGCGCCAGACCAGGCTGGGGAGACCGCTTGAATCTCGACATTGTACGAGCGATCCAGGAAAAAGAGCTCTTGCCGATCGCCGAGTTGAATCGCGGATTTCTGCGGCCGAAATCTCCAGGACAACTTCAGCTTTCGTACTTTCAGGCAGGGCAGGCCTGCGACTTCATCGAGAAGGAATTCGGCTTCAAAGCAATTCTGAAGATGCTGGCGCTGTTCAAGGCGAAGGCAAGCTTGTCGGAAGCGTTGAAGCAGGCGCTCAACCAGACAGCAGCGAGCTTCGACCAACGATTCAACGCCTATATCGATAGCCAATACGCCAGAATCAACGCGGCCGTGGACTTCTCTGTCCTGGAGAACCGTGAGCTGATGCAGGATCCGAAGAAACTTGCAGCGCTGCTAGCCCGGCATCCTGACAATTTCTTTGCCAACCTGAAACTCGCAAGCTATCATCGAAAAGAAGGTGAGCAGGCCAAAGCCGTCGCGTATTTCAACAAGGCCAAGGAGATCTTTCCTGGCTACGTCGAGTCCGACAATCCCTACAAGCAACTTAGCGAAATCCACAAAGAGCAGGGCCACCTGGCAGAGGCGGCGGCCGAGTTGCAGGCACTAACAGCCATCCACGACAGCGACTTTCCTTCGTTGAAGCAACTGGCGCTTTGGCTCAAGGAGCTGAACAGACCGGTGGAAGCCCGGCAAGCGTTAGAGCGAGCCATGTTTGTCTATCCTTTCGACCCCGAGTCCCATCAGCTGTCAGCCGAACTCGCTCGAAGCGCCGGAGACCATCGGATTGCGTTGCGGGAATATAGGGCCTTGTTGGCGCTCGACCCATCTGACAAAGCGGGCATTCATCTCAGCACGTCCAGTGTCTTGTTGGAAATGGGGAGGAAGGCAGAGGCCAAGAAAGAAGCTCTAGCCGCTTTAGAGATTGCGCCTGGATTTGAGCCCGCACAGGAGTTGCTTCTGAAGACTCTTGAGTCTGGCTCGAGGCCATGAGCTCCGCTGGACCGATTTGGAAGCGGGCGCAAACGGCGCTTTCAGGCTAGGTTTTCGCATCTTGATCTCTCAGCGGCCCCGGGTGGCGCTTGCGTTGGCGGCATGGGTTCGAGGCCCGGTGGCACGGTGTATCCACTTGCACCGGCGCGCTGAGGCTAAGAAGCGCCATGTGTGTGGCCTTGTGGCTTGTTGGCACGCCCCAGCGCCAGGCTTTTGAGCCTGACCGGCGGATGAACGCACGGTACGCGACCGGCCCTGGCCACAAACGCTCTCGACCGGCGCACTGAGTTTCTGCCCGTCACTTCTTCGAAGGATTGCCCAACACCGATCGGAACCTTGGCTATGGACACTCGCTCTATTGACATGAATGCCACCCCGTACGCGCCTGCTACCAGGGAAGCTACCGAATCTGAAGAACTGATTCTTGAAAGACTCAAAAACGCGCACGAACGGATTTTGAAGGAAGTTCGTAAAGAGATCATCGGCCAGGACAGTGTGGTGGAACAGGTTCTGACGTCGCTGCTGGTTGGCGGTCACTCGATCATCACAGGCGTTCCCGGACTGGCCAAGACGCTGTTGATCAAGACCATCGCCAGTGTCACCGACCTTAACTTCAAGCGCATTCAGTTCACACCCGACTTGATGCCGGCCGACATCACCGGAACAGACATCATCGAAGAAGACCACACAACCGGTCATCGCACGCTGGTTTTCGTTAAAGGCCCCATCTTTACCAACATCCTTCTGGCCGACGAAATCAATCGGACGCCTCCAAAGACACAGTCGGCCTTGCTGGAGGCGATGCAAGAGTACAGCGTGACGGTCCAGGGAACGACCTACCCGTTGGCACGCCCATTTTTTGTGCTGGCGACCCAGAACCCGATTGAGTTGGAGGGCACCTACCCGTTGCCGGAAGCACAGCAGGACCGGTTCATGTTCAACATCGTCATCGACTACCTGTCCGAGGACGACGAGATCGCGGTTGTGAACTCCACGACCGGCAACCGGCAGGCCCAGTTTGAACCCGTTGTGACAGGACGGGACATCTTGGATTTCCAGCGCGTGATTCGCCAGATTCCCGTCGCCGAAGATGTGGTGCGCTATGCCGTCAATCTCGTGCGCGCTTCGCGACCCAGCGACAAGTCGGCGCCCGATTTTGTCCGTGCCTGGGTCAACTACGGCGCCAGCCTGCGGGCCTCGCAGTTTTTGATTCTCGGAAGCAAAGCACGCGCTGTAATGCAGGGACGCTACAATGTCTCGACAGATGACATTCGCCACCTGGCTTTTCCCGTGCTCCGGCACCGCATTCTGACCAACTTCCACGCTGAGTCGGAACGGGTCGATGCGAACAAGATCATTCAAAAGCTCGTCGAGACAGTGCCTGCGCCGAAGTCGGGCATTCGTGGGTAACATCAATGCAAGCCACCACCTCTCAGTTCCGGTTTCTAGACCCAGCGGTGCTCTCTAAGATCGCGAGCTTGGAGCTGGTGGCGCGCACGGTCGTGGAAGGCTTCGTTTCAGGGTTGCATCAATCTCCGTATCTTGGGTTCAGCGTCGACTTCGCCGAGTACCGACAGTACATGCCAGGCGACGACATCCGGCGCATCGACTGGAAGGTCTACGCCCGTTCTGACCGTTACTACATGAAGGAATACGAAGGCGAGACCAACACCAACGTCTATCTGCTGCTCGACATCAGCGCGTCAATGGGGTACAAATCGGGTCCCCTCTCGAAGATGGAATACGCGTCCTATCTCGCAGCCTGTTTAGCTTATTTTGCCCAGCAACAGAAAGACAGCGTCGGGCTGGTGACTTTCGACGAAAACTTGGTTGAGAAGCTGCCCGCTCGTTGCCGTTTGGGACACATCTCGAGCATTCTGCATATCCTGGACCGGGTCAATCCCACAGCCAGCACTGAGTTTCGAAAGCCTCTGATGGCTTTGGCCGAGACGTTTCACCGTCGGGGCATCGTTGTCCTGATTTCGGACCTGTATGCCCCCGCCGCAGACATCATCCGCAGCCTGCGACAGTTCCGTTTTCGAGGCAACGACATGGTGGTGTTCCACGTCCTGGATCCGCAGGAGAAGGAGTTCAAGTTTTCGCGGTCGTTTCGACTGGAAGACATGGAAACCAAGCGCGAGATCCTGATGGTTCCCGAAGAAGCCCGGGAAAACTATCTGGCCCAGCTCAGCGCTCACATTGAAACGATCAAGAAGGAGTGCGGCGCTCTGGGCATTGACTATCTGCAGCTGGATACCTCGCGGCCCCTCGACTACGCCCTGTACACATACCTGGTCACACGGCGAAAATCGATGTAGATCCGAATCCGGTGTGGGAATCGGTTATGCAGCTCCTCAATCCCTGGTTCTTGCTCGGTACGCTGGCGGTCATAGGGCCTGTCCTCATCCACCTGATCCGCAGAGACGATTCGCGCAAACTCCCGTTCAGCTCGCTGATGTTCGTAACTCGATTGCCGAAGAAGTCGCTCCGGCAGCAATCGTTGCGGCACTGGCTTTTGCTCTGTCTTCGTATGGCGGCACTTCTGTTGCTGGCCTTGGCGTTTGCCCGGCCCTTTCTGGTCTCAAAGGTTGCCGAGCCGCTTCGATCGTCGAGCGACCGGTCCTGCATCATCTTGCTCGACCACTCGTTCAGCATGCAGTTCGGAGATCGATTCCAAAAAGCCCAGGCGCGGGCTCTTCGGCTTTTGGACGAGCTGACGGGACGCGACACGGTCCAGGTTGTCGCTTACTCGGACACCACGACCGTCCTGAACAACCTGCAAACAGACCGCTCTGCGCTGCGAACGCTGGTTCGGGATCTGCGTCCCAGCTATCGCAAGACAAACCATCTGGGCGCGCTGAAGCTCGCTCAGCGGCTTCTCAGTTCGGCTCCCAACGATCGCCAGGAGATTCTGTGGATCAGCGATTTTCAGGAGACCGGGTGGGCAGAGGCTGTTGGCGACACGACGCTGATGGCCGGCGTCTCAGTTCAGCCGTTCGATGTGGCCGAAAACGAGGGAGGAAACCTCAGCATCAACCAGCTGAGGCTTAGCCGGGTGACGGAAAACGACACGCCGCTGACGCGAATCTCGATCCGAGCCGCCGCTTCTGGAATGGCCACAAGTGCCGGCAGAGTCGTTCTCGAGCTGAACGGGAAGAGGATGCAGGAGAAACCGCTGGCGATCCAAATTGACCAGTCACAGCTCGTCGAGTTCGATGCAATAAATCCGCCTCCAGGGCTCGCCAAAGTCGAGATCAAGCTGGAGCCACGCGATCCTCTTCCCGCCGATAACGTCTATCGCTTCACAATGAACAGCGTGCAAAAGCTCAAGCTGCTGATGCTCCAGGAGGGTGGAACGCAGGATGGTTTCTACATTGCCAAGGCTTTGTCAGCCACCCAAGACTCACCCTTTCAATTGGAGTCGCAGGAGATCACCCAAAGTGGAGCGCTCGACCTTGCAAGGTTCTCGGCTGTCCTTGTCAACAACGTGGGCCGTGTTCCCCCGAAACTCGCTGGTGCGATTGCCGAGTTCGTTCGTGGCGGGGGCGGCCTCATTGTCGCGCTGGGCAACCGCGTACGAAACGGCAACCTGGGCGAAGCGTTAGATCGCGTGATGCCTGCAAGCCTCGCCAAACCAGGACTCCTTTCTAAGGAGAAGCCTCGTTTCATTAGCGAGCTACAGAAGGAGCACCCCGTCTTCGAGGGATTCAACCCGACACATCACTCGTATTTCATGACGACTCCCATATCGGCAACAGTCCCGGCGAAGCCTCACCTCTCGAGCGCTGTGCTCGCCAGCTTGGAAGACGGGACGCCCTTGCTGATCGAAGAGAGCTTTGGCAAAGGCCGCAGCTTGTTGTTTACCTCTTCGCTCAATATGGACTGGAACGACCTTCCCCTGAAATCGGTGTTCTTGCCGTTTCTCTACCAGCTCGTGAAGTACAGCGCACGTTACGACGAAGAAGTTCATGCCTTCTCCGCCGGTGAAGTGGTGCCACTCAATAAGTTGAATCCCATGCTGGGAAGAGCGCTCAACAGGATTTCTGGAACGGCCGAGGCATTCAGCCAGGCTTGGCAAATCACCACGCCGGCCGGGCGCCAGGCCCAAATCGCCGCCGCAGACCTGGTGCAGTCGCCCTTCTTTCAGCTTGAGGAACCCGGTTTCTACCAGAGCCGCGTTCACAATTTCGACAGCGCGGTCGCCGTTAACGTCGCAGCTTCCGAGTCAGATCTGAAGAAAGTGGCGCCAGACAAGATTCTGGCTTCGCTGCGGAGAGTGAGCCGGGCAAGCACCGGCGCCGCGCGGACCTCGGAGCCGACTCAGGATCAGCAGGAGGCATGGGAAAGCAAGCAGAGCCTCTGGTGGTATCTATTGCTCCTCGTCATGGCATTTTTGCTCGTTGAGAGTTTGTTGTCCAACCGCTACTATAAAGGAGTGCACGCGCCCTAGCCGGGTGAATCAGGAAGATAGCGCACGACAGGCTCGGGAAACCGTCGCAGGCCGCCGGAGCTTTCAGAAACCGAGGAACTCGGATTGTCCTCGCGTCCTGGCCCGCACTGTTAGACACGACGGAGATTCCGTTTTCGTTCCACGTTCAGCGCGCTGCGGGCTCCGTCGCGACCCAGGCCCACCCAAACGGCGCTGTGCTTGTCTGCACCGGGGAGAGCACCAGACACGTTGGAAAGCGCGCAGTATCGTGGGGTACCGCCATGACTCAGGAATTTCGACAACTTCAAGGCAAACTCGGCGAAGTTAGAAAACGCCTGAAATGGATCACCGCGGCCAAAGGCCTGGCCGCGGCTCTGGCCGCCAGCCTGATCGTTGTGGCGGTCGCGGTTTATTGTGTCGACCATTGGAACTACACCCAAACGGCCGTAGTCACCGCACGTCTGTTGTCGCTGCTCGCCATTGCCGCTTTGTTCGCCTGCTTTCTGATCCGGCCGCTGCTCCGGCGCGTTGAGGACGTCAAACTCGCTCGTTACATCGAAGAGCGGAACCCGGTGCTTCAAGACCGGCTGGTCAGCGCCGTCGAGCTGGGCAACCAAGAGGAGTCAGGTGCGCGGCCAAACCCTATCCTGCCCCTGCTGTTGCGCGATGCGCTGAACCGCTGCCGCAGCCTTCAGGCCAAGTCGCTGTTCAATCCGCGCGAGCCGCTTCGATCCGGCGCCGTCGCGTTGGCGCTGATGCTTGTCTTTGTTCTGCTGCAGGCGTTCGGGCCGGAGTACTTGCAATATGCAACGCTCAAGCTCTACGCCAATTGGTTCACCCCTCAAGCAGTCTCGCTTTACAGCATCGAAATCGAACCTGGAAACGTGCAGGTGCGAAAGGGTTCGGACCAGCTTGTGATCGCAAAGCTGATCGGTTTCGACTCGGGCCCCGTTCAGCTTTACTCCCGCCGCCACAGCAGCCCGTCGTGGGAAAAAAACCCGATGGAACCGCAGAAAGGCTCGAACCAATTCGGTTTCCTCTTCCTCGATATCAGCGAAGAGGTGCGTTACTACGCACAGTCAGGAAATGTCCGCTCGGGTGAGTTCTCCATTGCGGTCAGCGAGACCGCCCGCGTCGAGAGAATCGACTTGACATACCACTTCCCCGCTTACACCGGCCTGCCCGTTCGCAGGGAGGAAGATGGAGGAGAGATTTCGGCGTTGAAAGAAACACGAGTCGACGTCCTCGCCCATACGAGCATTGACACGGCTTCAGCTCGAATTTTGCTTCAGGATGGCAGTGCAGTCCCCATGCGCAAAGTCGGCGAAAAGCAGTTCCTGGGCCAAGTGGCCGTGAAGCGGGACTCGTCGTACAGAATCGAGCTGGCTGATTTCGCCAAGAACGGCTCTGTGGGTTCGCACGAGTACCCCATCACCGCGTTGGATGACCAGCCCCCCCTGGTGTCCTTTTCCAAACCTGGCCGCGACAAGAAAGTGACCCAACTCGAAGAGGTCCTTGCTGAAGTGAAGGCCAATGATGATTTCGGCTTGAACTCGCTGAAGTTCTACTACACGGTAAACGGCGGAAAAGAGAATGGGGTCGATCTGTTCCAGCGCAGCCGAGGCGAAGCACCGAAAACACTGTCCGGCACCCACACGTTCTTTCTGGAAGAATTCAACCTTGAGCCCGGCGATGTGGTGAGTTATTACGCCAGAGCGTCAGACGCGCGCGCCACCAGCGCCAGCGACATCTACTTTCTGGAAGTACGCCCGTTTGGCAAGGAATTTTCACAGGCACAGATGGGCGGTGGCATGGGCGGCGGAGCCGGTGAAGCGGGTTCAGTGCTTTCGTCCCGGCAGAAGGAGATTTTGGCGGCGACCTGGAGGCTCATCCGCGATCAGAAGACTTTCGGCAAAGGGGAGTACTCCGACAACTTGAAGCTCGTGGCTTCACAGCAGCAGAAGCTGCAGCAACAGACCAGAACGCTGTCGGAACGCATGAAACGGAGGGCACTGACTACACGCGATCCCGAGTTTCAGAAACTCTCCGACAACTTGGAAAAGTCCATCGAGGCGATGACCCCTGCCCATCAGCGCTTGTCTCAGGAAAAGCCGAACGAAGCCCTTCCGCCCGAGCAGACAGCCCTGAATTACTTGCTGCGAAGCGAAGCTTACTTTCGGAAGATCCAGGTCGCTTTCGGTAATGCGGGAGGCCCGGGGGAAGCTGCCACGGGAGCTCAGGAACTGGAGAACCTGTTCGAGCTTGAGCTGGATAAGCTTAAGAACCAGTATGAGACACAGCAGCAACGGAATGCCATGCAGGGCCGAAACCAGCTGGATGAGGCTGTGCAGAAACTGAAGGAACTCGCCGAACGCCAGCAACAACTGAACGAACGTCAGCGCCAGCTGGCTGTCCCCGGGTCGTCACGAGGTGGCAGCCAGTCGGAGCAACAGCAGATTCAGGAGGAAGCCGAGAAGCTGGCGCGCCAACTGGAGCGCCTCTCGCGGGAGAAAGAAGACGAAGAGCTTCTCAATGCCAGTCAACGGTTGAAGCAGGCAGCCCAGGAGATGCAGAACGCAGGTGCTCGTTCACCGTCTGGCGGCAGCCAGAACCGCGGCCTCCAAGCACTCAGCCGTCTTAACGATGCACGCCGAACGATGGAAAACCGCCGACGCGGCAACTTGGCCGACGATTTAAGGCAGCTTCGAGCCGACGCTCAACAAGCCGGCGAGCAGCAGGAAAAAATTCAGGAAGCCCTCGAGAGACTGTCGCAGGATACGACAAGCGGGACTAGCGGCGTCACTCCGCAGGCGCGCTCCGCCGAACAGATGATGAAGCAGATTCAGAAGGCCCGTGGGATCCTGCGTGAGAAAGCCGAGCTCGGCAAGACGTTGAACTCCATCGAACAAGGCGTTTTCGATTCCGCAAAAAAGGCTGCAGGTCAAGACAAACCAACCTCCCAGCAACTTCAGTCGGCTGGCAATGCCATGCGCGACCAGCGCATTCAGGACCGCGTTGCCCAAGGCGGGCAGATGATTGCGCGCGGGTTGCTTGAGATCGCGAAAGAAAGGGAACGAAACATCCAGGGGTCGATCGACGAGCTGAAGCAGAAGATCGACTCGGCGGAAAAGGCCTTCGGAAAGGCTCCCAGCGATGCCAGTACTGCGGAAGAACGCTTGAACCGTGCGTTGAACCGCGCTGGAGATCTGCGCGAGAGTATCGAATCCATCGCGCACCGGGTCAGAGAACTGAGGCTAGCTCGGCAGCGCGGCCGGCCCGACAAGCCGGGCTTCGGGCAGCCTGGAAAACCCGGCACAGAATTGGGTGAAGGTTCTCAAGACACTCGCAGCGGGAAAGAGCAAGAACGGAATTCCACCGGGCGCGGGGAGCAGAAAGGAGAGGGAAGAAACGACTCCAGAGATTCCGGAGGCAATAAGAATGCCGAGGGCCAAGCGCGGGGGAAGAGCCAGGGTAACTCACCAGGCCAGAGTGGCAAGACTCCGTCTCCTGACGGGCAGCCAAACCCAACCGAGACTTCCGGATCCACAGATGCCGGCGGTGCGCGCGGCAACAGTCCTCAAGCTCGGGCTGCTTCCCGAGCGGGTGAGCGCCAGAACTTTGGGCCAAATCACCAAAACGAGGGCGCGATCAACTTTGGCGATTACACTCTCGAGCCACCAGGAATCGGTTCAGAGCAGTCCCGACAGTTTAGGGCGGAGTGGGACTTGCGTCTAAGGGAAGCCCAAGAACTTCGCAGAGACTTGGGCGATCGCAAGGATTTGGTCAGGCAGGTCGAGGAAATGCTCGACCGAATGAAGCAAATGAAGTCCGAAATCCCTTTTGACGCTGAGGAACTTGAAAGACTTCAGGGCAGTATCGTCGAAGGCTTTCGGCAGCTTGAGCTAGACCTGAGCAGACAATTGCAGCAGATGATTTCCCGTGAGAGTCTTCATTTGGCCAAAGATGAAGACGTGCCCGAAGGATATCGCCGGCAGGTAGAGGAGTATTACAAGGCGCTGTCGAAGAGAAACTGAGCACAGCGTTTCCTCGTTGCGATCAGTTGTCTTGCCGGGCGACGCCCGGGCACTCTTCAGCTTCGTGCCTTCCCAGGCTCGCTGAGCCGTCACTTCGCAATCCGAAGATCGCCCAAACCCCCATCAAGCCGGTAGCTGTCTAGTCCCGATCTCTCGCCCATCGCGCCTATCAAGCGGCCTACAGCCCTTGTAGTAGAGGCCGGTGCCCGCCACTCCACAAAGCGCATTCGAAGAAGACAGAATGTGTGGATTATGTCACTCCTCGGTGAGAAATCCGCCTGGTCGAACTAGCAACAGCACAAACCCTCTTGAGGAAGATGCCCAGCCACAGGTCTGAACTCTTGATGGAAACTGAGGGCAGCGCGATCAGCCGCGGGCATGGGGTTGCCCCTGGTTTCCTTCAGACGCCTTTTGACGTAGGTTTTGTCTTGACGCGGAACGTGCAAACTGCGCAAATTTAATTGTGCCATCTTGTTTCTCCATGCCTCCTTACGAGACTTTGACGGGACTCTGCAAGATCGCCGCCCGCTACGTGCACTCAGTGGCCGGGCCGCCGAACTGCAGGAACTGTGGTTTGTGGTTCTTACTGCCGCCGACCCAAACAACGCAGGTCCTTGGCCTATGAGGGCTAATGTCCTGGAGCAATGCCCCTCTAGCCGCCAAGGTCAGGGCAACTCTCTCGCCAGGCGCAAACCATCTGGCACGATCAGAAGGAACAGAGCCGCCGCAGTGGCTAAGATGCCGAGTGCCACAGCCCACATTAGGAGTCATTCAGAAATAACCTAACACTAGTGTCCAGCTGTTCGAGCCTACAGTGTCTACAAGTTGTTCATGTCAGTTCAGTAACGGGAGTTTTTGGTAGTGACCGATTTCAATTTTCTTCACTCTTAGGAAGATCCACCCGGGAGTCAGTTTTGTCACAGTGAACGGCAACTTATCAATCGTTGCAAAAGTACTTGCTTAATCTAATCGAATCGAGTATAGTACGGGGCATGCGACGAACTAAGAAGACTCCTACTCAGAAGGACCTGGTCAGTGTACGATCCCAACTGCGTTATGAGAAACGCCGGACGGCCGTCGAGGCGGTGCGCAACGGCGAATCGGCTTCGACGGTGGCGCGCGTGATGAAGGTTCCCCTCCGAACGCTGTTCAGCTGGATCGCCCGCTACCGGCTGGGGGGCGAGCAGGCGTTGCAAGAAGGGCGACGCAGCGGCCGAC
>Ga0194132_10005986_pt1 | contig 19242 bp, 13 predicted proteins | sample TA2KigOf80mmetaG_FD_148612 | JGI IMG/M metagenome (GOLD analysis project Ga0194132, IMG submission 148612) | Freshwater microbial communities from Lake Tanganyika, Tanzania - TA2015054 Kigoma Offshore 80m | ecosystem: Environmental > Aquatic > Freshwater > Lake | place: Tanzania: Lake...
ATTGACACGCGCTCGGACATCTACGCTCTGGGTGGGATTCTCTATTTTATCCTGACAATGCGTCCGCCAGTGACGGGCACGAGCTTGGACGAGATTCTCAAGCGTGTCATTTCGGGTGATATCGCCTCGCCTAGTTCGTTTAACAGCAAGACGACTGAAAACCCCACCGCCGGACCCGTACCGCACTGCCCCGACGGCCTCATCCCCGAGGCACTGTCCGCTGTGGCAATGAAGTGCTTGGCGCGCGAGCGCGAGCGACGTTATCAGACCGGCGAGGAACTGCAGTCGGACATCGCGGCTTATCAGGCTGGCTACGCTACACGTGCGCAACAAGCGAACTTTCTCACGTTGATGAGGCTAATGTTTCAGCGAAACAAGAAGGAGGTCTTCATAGCCGGCTTTGGCGTGCTGGCGGTGATCTTCACCGGACTGGCTTTCTTAGGTAAGGTTAAGCTCAGTGAGATTAAAGCGCGGGATGCACTTAAGGAAGCTAAGCTAAAGGTCGAAGAATTGCGGCAGACTGCCCCCTCTTTTGCCGTTGTGGCCCAAGCTGAATTGCGAAAACTTAACTTCACCAACGCACTGGCCAATGTCGATCAGGCCATCAAGCTGGACGGGACAAACGCTGATTTCCACAACATAAAGGGCGACATTCTCATGTCACAGTTGCAGATCGTAGACGCCCGTAAAGCATATGAAAAGGGTCAGGAGCACGGCTCAAGTAACTCCTCTGCTGCCCGCAGCTCTGGCGTGTGTGCAGTCATCCTCCGCGATAATCCCGATCCGGCGAATCTCAGCGAAAAGAGCAAGCGTGACGTCTATGAGTTATTCCGCGAGCAGGGCCGAGTAGAAGAAGCGGGTCGTATCTTTACCATGATCGCGGCTACGGACACTCAGATTCTCGTGGGCCTGCGGCGTCAACTCGCCAACGCGGGCATCAAGCCGGAGTTGCTTGAGCGCGACAGTGCGGGCCGCTACAGCCTCGACCTTAGCGAAACGCCGGTGAACGACTTGCGCTCGCTCGCCAATATCCCAATCGCCTCGCTCAGCCTCGCCGGCTCCACGAACATCACCGATCTCAGTCCGCTAAAAGGGATGCCGCTAACCACACTTGACTTAAGCGGCCTTGCCAACTTGAACAACCTTGTGCCCCTAAGGGGCATGCAGTTGACTGCGCTTAACCTCAAGGGCTGTGCCAAAGTGTTGGACCTCGCGCCGTTAGCTGGCATGCCGCTAACGCATCTCGATCTAAGTGACACGGGCATATACGGGGACCTAGCACCGCTGGCCGGGGTACCGTTACGGTGGGTGAACCTTGAACGCACCAAAGTCATCAACCTAGGCCCGCTTGCAGGCGCGCCATTGCAGTTCCTAAACATCAATAACACCCGCGTTCGCGAAGTCGCTCCGCTCGCTGGCATGCCGCTTACTACGAACCTCATGAGCCAGACGTCCGTGCGCGAGCTCACTGCACTCAAAGGCATGAGGCTTCAGCATCTAACTTGCTCTAAGACACCGGTACAGGATCTTACTCCTCTTCTCGGCATGACCTCCTTACGCCTGTTGGATTTGCGCGAGGCTGGTATCACTAATCTTGCGCCGTTGGCCGGGATGCCGCTGGACGTGCTTAAGCTCGCCGACACGCAGATCACAGACATCGCGGCGCTGCGCGGTGCGCCGTTGACGGTGGAACTCGATTTGACAGGAACGCAAGTTACCAGTTTAGAGCCCTTGCGCGGCGCAGCTCTGCAAAACCTAAACTTGTCCAAGGTGCCCGTTACCAGCCTCGCGCCGCTGGCCGGGATGCCTTTGAAAGTGTTGCGCATGGATAGCTTGCCTACGCAGCCGGACTTGAATCCGCTTTGGGAGTGCCAGAATTTGGAGCAGCTCGCAATTCCCTTCCCGTCGCCCTCGGTGGTTGCTCTTCGCCAGCTTCCAAAGCTCAAGCGCCTCGATTACTACGTGCCAGTGGACAACTGGGATCGCGCGAAGACTCCGTCGCAATTCTGGAAGGACTGGGACGCCCGCAATCGGTAGACGGCGTTCACATCGGCTAGGTCGCGCACCTAGCAAGAAAACATCTTGTGCTCGCCGGTGAAGCCGCCCAGCGCGTGCGCGCCTTGCGAGGTAAGCTCAAAGTGTGGTTGTAGTTCGGTGGCAGACGGCTCGCTCATGAGGCAAAATAGATTTAATGCCCCGCAGACTTTTTCCATGCGGAAAACAAAGTTGACCTGCGGCCCGATAAGGTTTTCCTCGCCCTGCTGGAGTGAGCTGTCCATCCGCACCTGCCCGTAGTGAAGCACGATGCGGAACTGAATTGGCGTCGTCTTCTGCAATGCGCGCAGGCCATTGATAGTCGCGACGATGGACTCCGCCGCGGTGATGTCCATCGGCCAGTAGGCAAGGAAGCCGTCGCCGAGGTATTTGTTGATGTGGCCTTGGGTCTGCTCGATGGTCTGCTTGCAGGCCAGCACCCACTTGCCGACCATCTGCGCCAGCTCGTCCTGCGCGACGGTCTGGCTCATCTTAGTGAACTGGCAAATGTCTGCCACTAGTAGCCAACACATGCCGGACTTTGCGGTCTGGTGAGCGGCAGCAAGGGTGACCATCGCTTCCTCGTTCTCATCGCTGGCCGGCTCGCTAGCGCGGAAAACTAGCTTGGTTGTCGAGATCTGGATGCGGTCGTTATTCTTGAGTTGCGCGGGCATCCGCATGCGTTGACCGTTGAGCATGGTGCCGTTGCGGCTACCGAGATCAACAAGGTAATAGCTGCCGTCTCCTTGTGCGTGGATAATGGCGTGACGGCGCGAAACCTCGGCGTCGTTGATGGGCAGCGTGTTCTCCGCCAGCCGCCCGATGGTGCAGGTGCCTTGTAGCGGTAACTGCTCTCCGCCATCATTTTCCAGCCAGTATTGCATCGCGTGTGTTTTGCCGTAGCCCATACGCATGATGGACTCTGATTTGAGTCCCTGTCCAGCGAAGCATTTAACGCTTCGAAAGGAGGCGAAATTCCAACTTGAATTTTTTTGGGCTAAAGTTTTTCGCGGACGAAAACAATCAAGGGAATGGACGCCGCCGGCTCAAAGGGTCGCCAGCCCGGTGCGCGCAGAAACTCCTCTCGCTGTGGAGAATCCCGCCGGAGCAACACCACGCGGGCGCCCGCGGCAGCAAAGTCCTCCGGCCTCGCGAGGGAATCATCACCAAGCCAGCGCTCGCCCAGATGAAATGCCGTGTACAGCCCAGCCCGTCCGCCAGGTAGCAGGCCGCTCCCAGCAACCGGTCCATCCCAGCGATTATGTTTCACCTGTTCGGCTATCATTTTTGCCGCCGCAGGCGTCACATTGGGTAATCCCCTCAGTGCTGCAAAACACCATGCCAACGAGCTGAGCGCAAATGACCAAAGCAAGATTTGAAAACCAACTTGGCGCACCTTTCCGGTTCGCGACAATGCGGCCAGCCCGAGCACCCACAAACAGGGCCATACTGGCCAAAAGTAACGGTTGTCCTCCGGCATCACCAAGAACGGTAGATACATCCCCCCAAGCAACACCACCGGTAGGATTGCCATCCGCCATCGGCGGGGCAACGGTCGAAGCTGGGAAAAAGCACACCGAAAAACCACGGAAAGTAGTGCGACAGCTCCCAGTCCTAGAAAATCAACTGCCCCAAGCCAGCGTCGCCAGGTGGGTAGGCTCTCATTACTCAGCCACTCGCTCCACGGTGCGAGCCATTTGAGGATGGTTATTAGGTTTTGACCTGCCACACGGAGTTGATGTTGGAAGTTCTCCCCACTCGCGAATGGCGACCAGTAGCGATAAGCCATGCGCGACGGTTCCTCCCACTGCGTCACGCGCCCAGCGTCTGGCTGGTGCAGCGTGACCATCGCCGGGTGATAGCGGGATTCGTCGCCCGGCCCTGCCAGCGCGTGCGCGATGGGACCGGTCGTGGAAAAAATGAACTTTCCATAGTGTAGCGAGAGAGTGGCAATCCATGGCCCTGCCACCAGTCCGAGACAAAGCCAGATTACGCCAAGTTTGGCTGTGACTTTTCGCCGTGAATCGGGTCCTCCACACTGAGCGAGCAGCGTGAGGCTGACCGTCAACAGTATTGCCCATGGTAATGCCACTGCTTTTGCGAGATACGCCAATCCCCACCACATTCCAGCCGAGATGGCATGCCGCTGCGCTCGGTCAGCCAGATGTTGCCTCATCAAGGAGAAAGTCCAGAGGGCGCAGAAATTTTTTGCACCGATGGAGTTTTCTGGCCCTGCGCCCGTCTCGGCAGTGCCGTGCATTTTTTGTGTTTCCTCCTTTGGTGCGCTGCCCGAGGTCAGGAGGGCTGTTACGGTTGCTGCCATCGCTAGCCCCGCCAGCCCGGCGAGCAGCAAGTCTGGTGAAATATTCCGCACCGACCAAAACACTGACCAGCCTGATGCAATCCAAGCGCCCGCCAGCGTTGCCTTAGATGGCAGTCGGAACGCTCGAAACACCGCTACCGCTCCTGCAAGAAACACAACTCCTGAAACCACCATCACCACTCTTGCCGCAGTCAGCGGCATACACCCCATTTTTAGCAATGGCACCATTTGCCAGCTTAACAATGGCCCCCAATAGCCCGTCATTGCCAGCTCCCACTGACCGTTCGCGTAATAGCCCGCAATCCGGCAGTAGGCAACGGCGTCAGGGTTCAGTTGGTCTGCGTTGCGCCATGCTGCGACCAATAAGAGCAAGGCTTGTACGATAAATACCGGGGCAAGTTGGCGGTGCGTGATCATGACCAACCTCTAATGGAGGTTCGGGTGCAGGGTGCCGTGTGCGTTGAAGGCTCACTCATGCACCATGCGTCACATTTCACGCACTCCTCACTCATATTTTTCTACCCACCCACATCAGCTTTGCCCAGCCAATAAACTTGCGCTCGACCGCGAAGCCGTTTTCTAGCACGCGCAGAATCAACTCTGGTTCCCGCAACCACTGCTCGTAGGTGGTTTGCTCCAACTCCGTCATTCGTTCTAGCGCGTCCAACTTGGCCCACGCGCGGCGCGCTGCGTGGAAGCTTCCAACCCAGTGCACAAACTGCAGAAACGGCGTTCGCCAAGGCTCCACCACCATGAAACGGCCCCCGGGGCGCAAGACGCGTCGCACTTCACTCATGACGCGCTCCAAGTCCTCCGGCAAAGACGGCAAATGATGGAGTCCCCCCTGCACTATCATGACGTCTCTTGCGGCGTCGGGGAACGGCAGTTGACGGCCATCCGCGACCACACACTGCGCCGGGCCCTGGTAGTGCGTCAGCAGGGCGGGTGATAAATCCACCCCTTCCAGCCGCGTGAAGCCCAGCTGTTGCAACGCGTGCAGTCCATTGCCACGTCCGCAGAATAGCTCGGTCACCTCCGCATCCTTTGGCCAAGATTCCGCGCCGAGTTTTCGCAACCGCCGCAGAAATTTCCGCTGTTCCTCCTTTGGTGTTTCGAACCGCAGGTAGGCCTCTTCCCATGCGTTTGGGCTAGGCGCGTTCATAGCAACAGCCCAAAAGGGAAAGGCCACAAAAAATGGCAGTAGGCACAGGGCTGATATCTTTCGCGTTTCCTGTGCCTTTTTCAGGGGAAATTTGCTCTGCTTCGTGGCTCATTTGCGATACCAGCCGACCACTGCGACGAAAAAGCTTGCGAGCACCGTTTGAAATCCCAGGGCCGTGAGCGTTACACCGGGAATCACCCAGCGCATCGTGTGCGCGTAGTCCAACCGGCCAAAGTTCGCCGCTCGCCATTGTGCTACCGCCGCGATCAACAGTCCGATGCCTGCGGCCAGGACGATGCCGCCCAACAACAAGCCGCGTTCGAGCGAGAGCACTTCGCGCAGCTGGGCCAGCAGCCTCGTCTCCGGCAGGAAGCCTTCGCGCGCGGCCAGCGTCCGCGCCAGCCAGCCAAACAGCAACGCTTGATAACCCACCATCAGCGCGAGGCTCGCGAAGAGCAGCGTGTGGGCGTCGAATGTCGCGCCGAACAGGGTCAGTCCCGGCATCGCCACGCCGTAGCCCAGTGCGCCCAGCGCGAGCAGCAGCAAGCCCGGATGCACAAACAGCCAGCGCGGACTACAAATTAGAAAGAATCGCAGCGTGCGCCAGCCGTCGCGGAAAGTGCGCAGATGTGGCGGATGCGCCGTGCGTCCGTCGCAGTGCAGCGTGATGGGCACCTCTTCAATGCGTGCCCCGCGCAGGCTCGCCTTGATAAGCATCTCCGTGGCGAACTCCATCCCCTCGCAGCGCAAGTCGAGCTTCGCAACCAGGTCGCGGCGAAAACCGCGCAAGCCACAGTAAATGTCATTAACTGGCACGCGGAACATCCGCCGGCCGAGTGCCGAGAAGAGCGGGTTTCCCAGCCACCGGTGAGATGGTGGCATGGCTTCGGGCTCAATCGTTCCTCCGCCTGCCGGCAGCCTGCACCCCTGCACCAAATCTGCGCCTTCGCGCAGTTTCTCAACGAACGCCCCGAGCGCGGCGAAGTCGTAGCTGTCGTCGGCATCGCCCATCACCACAAACCTCCCGCGCGCCTCCGCGAGGCCGCCGCGCAGCGCATTGCCATAGCCACGCGCAGCCACCGCCACCACGCGCGCGCCTAGCTTGCTCGCAAGCTCTTGTGAGCCATCCGTGCTGCCGTTGTCCGCCACAAGCACTTCGCCGGAGACCCTGTACTCGCGTAGGAACCGCAGTGCCTTCTCAATGCACTTAGGCAGCGTCTCCGCCTCGTTCAGGCATGGCATCACAATGGACAGCTCCAGTTCGGAGCTACTGTCGGAGCCAGAGTTAGTGGGTGCGGACACACCCGGGTTCTACCAAGTCGTTACGCCCAGCGACAGTTTAGAGTGTAGCCCGTTCGCTGCGGCGCATTGAAAAAAACACTTCGAGTTGTGTAGGCACTTGAGCCTCAACGTAAGAATGTCGAGCCGTGGCTACGACTGTTCCGCGTTCGACAGCGTCCGCCAAGTCCCATTAAGCTCTCTCTGATGCCCGACGCCCCGGACAACTCCGTTAGCCGCCATTATCTAGGCGAGGCAGGACGCGCCTATCACCACGGCAAGCGGGGCATACCGCCGGAAGCATTTACGTGGGTCGCTCGGCTACGAGCGGAAAAGTTTGTGCCGCACGTTTGCGGATCGGATGTGGTTGTCGAGTTCGGGGTGGGTGCGGGTTGGAACCTGGCGGAGCTTAAGTGCGCACGACGCATCGGCTTCGACATATCGGACCTAGTGGAAGCCGGGTTGCGCGAACGGGGCATTGAGTTCGTGCGCGATTCAGCCTCGCTGGCGGATAACAGCGCCGACGTACTGATCTGCCATCACATGCTGGAGCACGCGCTGAATCCTGCTGCGGCGCTTGCGGAAATCCGCCGCGTCCTTAAGCCCGGCGGCAAGCTGCTGCTCCATGTTCCCTTTGAAGAGGAACCTCGCTACCGAAAGCACGACCCCGCCGAGCCCAACCATCATCTCTTTGCGTGGAACGCGCAGACGCTTGGCAACCTAGTGGCCGAGTGCGGCTTCAAGCTCGACGAGGCGAGCATCGGGAAATTTGGTTATGATCGCGCCGCGGCGGCGGCGGCAGTTAATTACCATCTGGGCGAATACGGTTTTCGATTGCTCCGCTCTCTCGCCCACTTGGCTATGCCCGCTTCCGAAGTGCGTGTGATAGCCAGGAAGTAAGCGCACAGTTCAACTCGCTTACGGTTCAAAGCAGTTTCCCCAAAGCCTTCGCCAGTTTTTCGTATTGTGGCAACGCATTGTAAAGTTGCGCGGAGATGCGGAGCAGGCGTTTCGGAGGAGCGGGCCAGGGTATGACCGGGACCTCGATACCAAACTTGTTTAGCAGTTGATCTTGCAAGGGGTCGAGGTAAAGCGGGTTCTTCGTTTGCTTGATGCTGCGCGAGTCAGGGATGGGCACGGCGGCAAGCGCGCCGATAAACTCCGCTGGGCATGGCGGTGGAATCTGCAGCGACTCGCAAAGCACGTGCCGCGCGCTCAAGGCGAGTTCGCGGTTATGCTTCATTACCGCTGGCCAGCCGCCCGGCAGCAATAAGCGCATAAATTCTATGGCTCTAGGCACGGAGAGCGCCGCCGTCGGGTCGCCAGTACCCGTCCAGCCAAACTCGATCAGTAAGCGCGAGCGGTTCGTTCGCGGCGAGTTCGCGCCGTGGCTAATAATTAGCGGGCGAATATTTTCTTGCCGGTCGGCACGCACGTACAGGAACGCCGCGCCCTTCGGCGCGCAAAGCCACTTGTGGCAGTTGCCGGTGTAGTAGGCCGCATTGAGCGCATGCAAGTTCAGCGGCAACATGCCGGGGGCATGCGCGCCGTCCACCAGCGTGTCCACGCCGCGCGCGTTCAACTCGTGTACAAGCAACTCGATGGGCAGCACTAGCCCGGTTTGGCTGGTCACGTGGTCCACCAGCGCAAGCCGCGTATTCGAGGTTACGGTGTCCATCACAGCTTCGATGACTTGCTCCACGCTGCCGAGAGGAAACGGAATCTTCGCTACCACAACTTTCGCCCCGGTGCGTTGGGCCACGAAGTCCAGCGCGTTGCGGCAGGCGTTGTACTCATGGTCAGTTACGATTAGCTCGTCGCCCGGTTCAAAGCTAAGCGAGCGGAGCACCGTGTTTACGCCCGACGTGGCGTTGGGTACAAAGACGAGGTTGTCTGCTTGGCCGCCGAGGAACTTTGCCAGTTGGACGCGCGCTTCGTCGATGAGCTCCTCCAGGTCGCGGACGAAAAACTTCACCGGTTGTTGTTCCATGCGTTCGCGCAACTTGCGTTGGAACTCCAGCACGGCGAGCGGGCAACTGCCGAACGAGCCGTGGTTCAGGAACGTCACGCTGGGATCAAGCGGCCAACCTTTGGCGCTGGACGGAAATTGGGCGACCGGCCTGGAATGCTTGCGGAAGGGAGCCATGAGGCGCAGAGGAACCAGAGCCGGCTGATTCAAAGCGGACGAGCATTTCTTAGTCTCGTCATCCTGCAATCATTGCTTCGCCCGGCTGGAGCTTCATAAGCTCGGGGTCGAGGCTGTTGATGCGGCAGAACTCGCGATAGGCATTGGGTGAAATCTCACTGGGCTTGATTTCGCTGCGTCCGCCCCAGAAAACGTTTGTGTAGCTCACTGCGATACCTAGGCCGCTGAGGTGCTCATCAATTGCCGCTTTGTGCGCGAGCACCAGTGACTTGTCCGTGCCGTGCGCCACGCCCATCACGTTCACATTACGAAACTCGGGGCCGCCCTCTCGCCAGTAGGCGTGCGTCATGATGTGGTGTCGGCCAACTTGGCGGCCGGCCTCGATCTCGCGGCCCGAGGGAACAGCCCAATGGAACAGCGCGTTAAATTTTGTGACCTTCTCGCCGGTGGCGAGGGTCTTGACGTGCTCCAAGAACGTCGAGAAGCGCCCGATGATCTTGCGTTCGTTGAAGTCAGCGGCGACTTTCAGAAAAGTCTTTAGCGGCACGCCCGCCTCGGTAGCACGCGCAGCCCATAGGTCAGGGGCAAGCTCCTCCGGCTTGAATTCGCGCTTCACAGCCTCAAGGATGCGCCATTCTGATTCATTCAGCGTTACCATCGCCACGTCGGTTGCCTCGGCGGGTACGTCCGCTTTGCTGCCCGGCTCCATGCCACGCCGTCGCGTGTGGCCGACGCCGAGAGCGAATAGTTTTTTCGCCGGCATAAGTCGAAAATGCTCAGCGCCGATGCGCCCGGCGAGATATTCGCAATGACGCGGCATCGAGTAGCCGGCCGGAATTTTCAGCGTCGTCCATAGCTTGTAAGTTGAGCCGGGCGTGGCCGCATCGGTCGAGCGCGTGACCACGTGGCCGGAGAATGGGTCGTTGGCAAAAAGGTCGTCGAACGCGGCGTCGAGCTTCGGCTGCGGCACTTTCCAGGCCACCAGCGCCCCTTGGGCAAGATTCGTGGCAAGCAGCGTCTGCCGCACGCGGCGAATGACGCCCGCCCGCAGCATCGCGCGAATGCGCTCAATGACCGTTTCGACCGGCAGGCCGGTTTGCCGTGCGATCTCACCTAGCGGGTCGACCTGGAAGCCCTGCAACTGGTCCTCGGAAATAGCGAGGATGCGGTGATTGATGGGATCGGCAATTTCAACCGGGATGGTAGCGACGCTCATGGTTCAGAATTCAAACGCAATTATATTAGCATCATCACCTACGGGGAAATGCGCCGCCAGCCACTTTTTTTAACCCAACCGCGGGCTGCTTAGGGTTAGATGCACCCGTTCAACCTAAATTCCGCGATTAGAAATCCCAAAACTATAAAGAAGGCTTAAATTTGAGAGTGAAATCCAGCATGAGTCATATGCGTAAGACCGTGCCGGTAAGTAACTTTTCCAAAGTCGGTGGTTCGGGCTTAGGATCACTCCAGAATTCCGTGTTTTAGCCCCCAAATTCGGATTCAATTTAACCCGGTGAAGGCGGTGCCGTTGGGGCGACGTTCGTATCCATTGCCGGCTTTTCTCGCTTACTGAAGACAGGGCTAGGCCGGCGTGCGTCAAGCACGATCCGGAAGCCGACAATTTCTACGCGATGGCCCGGTGAGTTGAAGAGCCGTGCAGAGGACAGCAGTTGGTGCGGTTTGGCGCTATGCCACGACGCGCCGCGCAGCACGCGGTGGCGCTTCTGTCCGTCATAAGTATCCGCGCACCATTCCCACACGTTGCCGCTCAGGTCATACAGCCCGTGCCGGTTCGCGGGGAAGCTGCCGACGGGTGAGGTGTAGTCGAAGGTGTCGCGCCGCAGTTCTGCGTCGTAGTTACCGAAGTTCTTGGGCGGCGGCCAGTCCTTGCCCCACGGATATACGTCGGGGATTCGCCCGTCACGTTCGGCGGGCGTGGCGCCGGTTTCTTGCTCGAGGTCCACGGCGGCGCTCCATTCTGCGTCCGAAGGTAGGCGATATTCGTCCCGCTCGCCCAAGCGGCCTGCGCGGCGCTCGGCCTCAGTCAGCCAGTGGCAGAAACGGCAGGCGTCGTCCCAACTCACATTTATGGCAGGGTGCATTGGCTCCTGCCTGAACCTCGGGCGCGGCCATTTCTGGTCGGTTTCCCTCGCGAAGGGCTCGTAGTCCTGCACGCGGACGGGCCATATGCCGAACAGCGCCGCCACGCCGGGCACGGGCAGAAATTTCATGCCAAGTGAGTTGGTGTGCGCTTCGCGGTTCAGACGCACGGGAATAACACCCAGGTCCGTGCGCCGGCCAAACTGCACCGTGACCGTTCGCGCTAGCGGTTCATAGAGGCTCGCGTCCAGGGTGAGTTGGTAGCCGCCCGGTTCGACGTGGTCACCGGAACGCACCGGTGAACCGTTAAGCCAGACGAAGGTATGCCCAGTGTCCTCGATGGCGCGGCCGTCGGCTTCCAGTCGAAAGATTACACAGGTTCGCTTGCGAAGTTGCCGCCTGGCAGCCTTCCCGGCTTTGACCAGTGCGAAGACGGCCGCGACGGGCCCAACGAACGGAAGAAGCTGACGGGAGAAGCGCGCGGTGAGCGCGGCGACTAGCAGCACGCCCAAAACCTCGATCAGTGCCCGCTTGCGCGCCTGCTCGCAGCGCCGCCGCAGGTTTTCGCGCTCACCATCCAATTGGCCGATCAGCCGCCGGAAAAGCCAGTGTCCCTCGCGCGCAAAGTCGGAATTTTTCCAAGCCTCGAGGCTGAGGTGGAATTTTGTGAGGAAATCTTGAAATTGCTGAACGCTGTTCTCAAGCTCTGCTTGCCGTTCCGGCACGCTCCACGGTTGTGCAAACGGGGCACGCCACGGCACGTCCAACTGTTGTCGCACCCGTGCGAACTTCTCCTCCACGTCGGTCAGATTCTTCCGCCAGCCTTCGACGGCCTCATTGACATGTTGGTAGGGCAGATCCGCGAAGACTTGGTTCATTCCTGCAAGCATAGCCGATGCGCGCGCGAAATCGCCCGCCTCGGCCAGTGCGTGAGCCTGCTGCAGCGTGGAGGTTTGTGTTTCGTACGTCTCCAACAGCACAGCGCTTGCGGCTCGCACAGACTCGAGATGCTCAATCACCCGCGAGTGCAGCGGGCCATCGCCGTTTGCAAACTGACAAAGCTCGGTGCGGCCAGTTTGCAAAAGTGCTGACTGCGGGCGCGCCAGCTTGCAGAAAGCGACAACGTCTGGCGCGAGGTCTACGCCGGCCTCTTCCTCAGACAAATCTTTATTCAGAAACCCGGATGCCAGCTCGTGCTGCCGCTCGACCAGCGAGCCTAACGCCGCATCCGCCGCTACTTGACATTCGGCGACCTGCGTCTTTGTGAGCGACTGCGGCTTGGCGGCGAGGATAGCCTTGCCAAGTTCTAGCTGTTCGCTGGCAAACTTCCCAACACGCCGCACGACCTCTTCGAGCCGATCCAGTTCGCCGCACATGAACGCCTCCGGCTCGTGCGGGATGTCGCCGACTGCGCGATGCGTGCCGAGGTATTCGGCCAGCTCTATTTGAAACTGCCGGTGCGCGAGCATGTCCGACTGTTCGGTGAACGAGCGGCTGGTCTCGCGCAGGTTTGCGGCAGTGGCCTGCAGGATGGCTAGCTTGCGAGTGAGGGCGAGGTTCATCCGAACTGGCGTTTAAGCTGATGCAGCAGTGCCGTGGACTCGGCAATGGACTCCCGCGACTGGTGGACGGCCTGCTCGTGTTTCAGGCGCTCGGCCAACTGTGCCTCCTCCATCGCTGCGCGGGCCTGTTCCAAGGCGATTCGTTGCTGTTCCGCTGTCCGCCGTTCTTCCTCCCAGTCTTGCAGAGCCTGCAATTGCTGCAATTGCACCGTCAGCAACCAAGTCAGCAACGCTAGCACTAACGCACCTAACAGGAGGGCATACGCGCCGACGTTCTGGTTCAGATGCTGAAAGAGGGCGAGCATGGACAAACCCCAAAAAATACTCCCGTATGGCGGCGGGTACAATCTCCAATTCCGCTTCGCTTGCGCGGCTCAGTGGTTGAACAGGAATTCCTTGCTGCTCAGCAGGCTCCAGTAAAGGTCTTCGAGTGCGTCCCGACGTTCCGTTACGCCGGCATCCGTTAGCAGCTTGAGTGAGCGCGCTCTCTCCGTCGCGGTGGGCGGGCGGGAGAGCGTGCTGAGAAAAGCCTCATCGAGGATTTCCTCGTTAGACTTTTTATCGGCGATAAGCTTGGCGATGGCGTTGTCCTTCGTGGCGAGCTTCTGATTGATGGTGTCGCCGTTGGCGATGTGCAGTGCCTGCGCCATGCTCGGCTCTTCGGTGCGCTCGCATTCACAAGTCTGGAGACGGTCGGCGCGGCCAAAAGTTTTGAGGAAGTAACTCGCCACGTTCGCGTCGGGGAGTTGAAGCGCGCGGAGATTTGCTGGGTAACGGTCGCCGATGCCGCGGTTTGCGTTCCGCAAATCGCGGCGAAACTCGGTGGGCACACCGGTGACTTGCGAGTAGGCGTCGAGCAGCGCCTCGGCCATCAGCCGGCGCGGGTAGTAGCGGGAGTAGTAACGCGTGTCTTCACCGTTGCCGGGCAGCGTCTCGCTGCTGCGCTGGTAAGTCTCAGACTGGAGAATTGCGCGCATGAGCGCCTTTAAGTCATAGCGCTGGTCGGCAAGGTGTTTCGCAAGCGCGGAAAGCAGTTTTTCGTTGCTGGCCGGGTTCGTGACGCGCAGGTCGTCAACGGCCTCGACGAGGCCGATGCCCATGAAGTTCGCCCACACACGGTTCACGATGGCGCGGGTGAAATAGGGGTTTTCGCGTGCCGTTAGCCACTTCGCGAGCGCTTCGCGGCGGTCGTTGGGCGAATCTAGCGCGATGGCTTGCCCGTCGAGCGGACGCGGCGGCAGCGGCTTGCCGGAGAGCAGTGCGGGAACGTCGCCAGACGCGGCGGCGAAAATGATTTTGTCGCCTTCGCCCCCAGAACCGTTTTTTGCGCGGACGCGCGCGAAGAGGTTGGCAAACTCATAATACTGGTCGTTGGTCCACTTCTCCATCGGGTGGTTGTGGCACTTGGCGCAGTTGATGGCCAAGCCCATGAATGCAACGGTCGTCGTCTCGGCCATGAGTGTCGGGTCGTCGTGCAGCACAAAGTAATTGGCCGCGCCGTTGTCCAGCGTGCTGCCGCGCGCGGTCACGAGCTGGCGCACGAACTCGTCCCACGGCGTGTTCGCCTCCACGTGGCCGCGAATCCATTGGTAGTAGCTCCACATCGCGGGTTGCGGGAGCTTCGCGCCGTTGACGAGCAGGAGGTCGCTCCACTTGTAGCTCCAGTAGTCCACAAACTCCGGCCGCGCGAGCAAGCGCTCGATGAGCGCGTCACGTTTCTTCGCTGAAGCGTCGGCCAGAAACTCGCGGACTTCCGCCGCCGTCGGCAGCGTGCCGAGTGTATCGAGGAACGCGCGGCGGATGAAATCCGAGTCGTTGCAACGCGGCGAAGGCGGAACGTTCAGTGCCTTCAACTTCTCGTTCACCAGCTCATCAATGAAGTTGCGCTTCGGAGCTTTGCTGAAGGTGGAAGAAGCCAGTTTGTTGTCGAACGGCACCGTGACCGACGCCAGCGCGAGGCGGCTGAGAAACCAAGCGGACACCGCGCCTTCGCCCCGGCCCATCACGGTGACGAGGCCGTCCTCGCCGACGACGCATACGGCGTTGTTTGCGCTGGTGAATTTCGCGTAACGCGTTACGTCGCGGACTTCGCCGTTCGCGAACGTCGCTCGCACGAGCAGTTGCTGTGGGACGCCGGGCTTCAGCACGACCTGTTCGGGCAGCACCTCAATCTTCGCGATGCGTGCGTCGCCGGCCTGCGGCGCGGGCGTCCCATTCGCAATCCACTCGGCGAGAATTCGGTAGTCGAGCGAGTTGGTGGTGAAACGCTCGCCGCCCTTGTGAGGCACGGCGATGGTTGGCTTGATGAGCAGGAGGCTGTGCGCCGGTTCAGCGAGTGTGACACGCCGGCCCAGTGCTGAGCGTGTGATGGCGCGGTGGTCGCCGTCGTCGTCGTAGCCGCGCAGGGAGAGCTTAAATCCGCCCTGGCCCGCCGCCGCGCCGTGACACGCGCCGGAATTGCAGCCGGTCTTCGTGAGCACGGGCTGGACGTGGTTGCGGAAGTTCCATGCGAAGGGCTTTTCCATGTCCACCACGCGGACCTCGGCCTTAGCGGAACTGCGGCCGGACTTGCCCGTGATGATCGCCGTGCCATTTCCCACTGCGATGGCAAGGCCGTTCTCGATGCGCACGACCTTGGGATTGCTGGAAGTGAACGCGACGTTGTTCGTCACCTGACCCAGCAAGGTTTTGCCATCAGCCATCTCCAAAACCAAGCGCTGCTCGGCAGCCGGGCCGGTGAGAGTGAATTTAGCGGGGAGCAGGGTGAGGGATTCCGCCCACAACATTAATGGCAGCAGCAATAAAAAAAAGGCAGCAAGACTGCGTGACTTCATGACTAATCAGGCTAGCTAAAACAACTCCTTTACCTCGCGCACGCCGAAATCCACTAATGCGAAAGGCCGTCCTTGAGGACCCGGTAGGTGTGTGTCGAGGTCGAGGCCTAGGCTCTTGTAGATCGTGGCGACGATTTCGCCGGGGTTCACGGGTCGTTCAGCGGGATACGCGCCTATGTCGTCGCTGCGGCCCACGACGCGGCCGCCCTTCACGCCGCCGCCAGCGAAATAGACGGACCAGCATTGCGGCCAGTGGTCGCGGCCGCCGGCGGGGTTGATGCGCGGGGTGCGGCCGAACTCGGCGAGGTTGCAGACCATGGTCTTGTCTAGCAAGCCGCGCTGGCTGAGGTCTTCGATGAGCGCGCTGTAGCCTTGGTCATACATGGGCGCGACGATGTCCCTCATGCCGGCGATGCTGGTGAAGGGTTTCGAGCCGTGGATGTCCCAAGTGATTTCGCCGAAGACGGTAAGGAAGGTGTTGACCGTCACAAAGCGCACGCCGCGCTCGACGAGTCGCCGCGCTAGCAAGCAGCACTGGCCGAAGCGCGTGAGTCCGTAGCGTTCGCGGACGGTGAGCGGCTCCTTGGTGAGGTCGAAGGCTTCGCGGGCTTTCTCGCTGGTCATTAGGCGGTAGGCGGCGGCGAAGTTCGCGTCCATCAACTTCGCGGATTCGCTCGACTCAAACTTCTTCACGGTGTCGTCCACGACTTGTCGCAAGTCGCGCCGCCGGGCGAGCCGGGCTTCGCCGATTTCCTTCGGTGGCAAGAGGTCGGGCACTTTGAAGTCCGGCTTAGACGGATCGGAATTCAGGACAAACGGATCGTAAGCCTTGCCGAGGAAGCCGGCGTCTTGGCCGTGCGGCATGTTGCCGCCAGTGGGGCCCATCGGCTCGGGGAGGATGACGTGCGCGGGCAGTTCGCTGCGGCGACCTTTGAGAAATTCCAGCGCGCAGCCCGCGTGGGGCGTGATGATACCGCCAGTAAAGAGCCGGCCCGTCTGCATCATTTGATGGCCGGTATCGTGGACGGCTGCTGCCGTGTGGTAGCAGGAGCGAACGAGGGAAAACTTGTCGGCGACCTTCGCGTGGCCGGGGAGGATTTCGGAGATGTGGAAGTCACCCTTGGTGGAGATGGGCTTGAACGGCCCGCGAATCTCACTGGGCGCATCGGGCTTCATGTCGAAGAGGTCGAGCTGGCTCGGCGCGCCGAGGTTGAAGATCATTATGACGGCTTTTTCGTTTGAGTCGGCACTGACCTTGCCGGCAGCCTGAGCGGCGGAGTAATCAGCCATGGTGAGGCCGAGTGCGCCCAGGGAGCCGACTTGAAGGAAGTCGCGTCGCGTGATGCCGTCGCACGTGGTGATAGACCCCTCTCCGGTGACGTTTAACATGGCTACGTTTGGGCTGTGAAATCTGGCGTTGGCCTGCCAAGGGGCTCGGTTAGTGGCCAGTATCTGTCAAAGTTTTCCATATTTAGGGACGAATCATGGGGCGCGTCCATTGACTTTTTACGGGTTTGCCAAGTCGAGCTGTCATTGCGCAACTTATTACACGACCACGCGCTCAGCAAGTATTGCCGGAGCGAGCATCTTACTCCTACCACCTCGGCAGGTTCCAAGTTACTCAGGACTTACGCTCACGGAGGGAGGTTTAGGAAGCAGATTGACCTTGGTAAGGGTTCAGGAGGGTGGTTCTGTATCGCTAATTTTTCTTTGTGCACGACCTCTTCGCCACTGCTGAAAAGAGCTTTAGATCGACTTTGCGTTCATCGGCTGAACGGCTTGCGGCCAGCAACATCTTCATTGGAACATCGAGCTGGAAATACGAAGGTTGGCTGGGGACCATCTACGATCCACTCCGTTATTGCTATCGCGGGAAATTCGCCGAGAGCCGGTTCGAGCGGGACTGCCTCTCCGAATACGCCGAGACGTTCAAATCGGTTTGCGTGGATGCCGCCTACTATCAGTTTCCGTCGGAGAAATACCTGGCTGGTCTGGTCGGTAAAGTGCCGGCTGGCTTTTGTTTCAGCTTCAAAGTAACCGACGACATCACGTTAAAACGGTTCACCGATCTGCCCCGTTTTGGCATTAAGGCTGGCAAACCCAACCGCAACTACCTCAACGCCGAGTTGTTCATCAGCGCGTTCTTGAAACCTTGTGAACCATTCCGTGATAAGATCGGCATGCTCATCTTCGAGTTCAGCCGGTTCTACCCGGTTGATTACGCGCAAGGCCGGGATTTCGTCGCAGATCTCGACTCGTTTCTTGGCAAGCTGCCTGCGGGGTGGAACTACGGGGTAGAGCTGAGGAACAAAGAATGGCTTCAACCCAACTACTTCGCTGTGCTCCGTCGTCACGGAGTCGTTCACGTTTTCAATAACTGGTCGAGGATGCCTACGGTGGGAGAGCAGATGCTGGTGGCGGGTAGTGAAACGTCGGATGCAGTGGTGGCTGCGAGGTTTCTGCTCAAGCCCGGCCGCAGCTACGAGCAAGCCGTTAAGCAGTTCAGTCCCTATCGATCAGCGAGGGAAATCAACGAGGAAGCTCGGGCGGCCGGAAAGAAGCTGATCGCCAAGGCGAAGCAGCAGGGGAAGAAAGCATTCATCTACGTCAACAACCGTCTGGAGGGGAACGCACTGGCGACAATTAGCGCGATGATTCAGATCAGCGAATGAAGGTCAACCGCCGCGTCATTCTGCACCTCGACATGGATGCGTTTTATGCGTCGGTCGAGCAGCGTGACAATCCGCAACTCAAAGGCCAGCCAGTCATCGTTGGTTCACCGCCGACTCAGCGTGGCGTGGTGGCAGCCGCGAGCTACGAGGCGCGGAAGTTTGGAGTCCGTTCCGCGATGCCCAGCGTGACAGCGGGAAAATTGTGTCCGCGAGGTGTGTTTGTGCGGCCCCGCATGGAGGCCTATCGGGCGGAGTCGCAGGCCATCATGGCGATCGTGCGGCAGTTGGCCGGTGAGCAAATCCAGCAGGTGTCCGTGGATGAAGCTTACGTTGATGTCAGCGCGGCCTCCGCGGCCGGAACCGCTGATGTTGCGCTCGCACAAACACTGCCCCTGGCCCGCCGGTTGAAAGCCACCATCCAAGAACAGCGACAGTTGACCGCTAGCATCGGCATCGCGCCAAACAAGTTGTTGGCCAAGCTCGCCAGCGACTTCCAGAAGCCAGACGGCCTGACGCTCATTCGGGAAACCGAGAAGGTCGCCTTCCTGCGCCCGCTGCCCGTGCGGTCACTGCATGGCGTCGGCACTGTGACGGAAGAACACCTCCTCAAAGCCAACCTGCGAACCGTGGGTGACTTACAGGATTATCGGGGTGATTTGCGAACGCTGGTTGGGAACTGGGGAACGGAACTCAAGCGGTTCGCGTTCGGTGAGGATGACCGGCCGTTAGATCTGGGCGACGACATCAAGAGCATCAGCAGCGAGAACACGTTCCTTCAAGACACAGATGACCGGCCAACGCTACGGAAGTGCCTGCGCGAACAGGCGGAAGAGATTGCCGCCAAGCTGGAGCGGCGACGACTGGCTGCCTTCACCGTGCAGGTGAAAGTTCGCTACGGCGACTTCACGACTTTGACTCGGCAGATTTCGGTCGAAGAACCCGTGCAAGAGGCGCGGGAAATTTACCGCTTGGGCTGCTGGCTGCTAGGCCGCGAGAAGCTGGTTCATTGTCCGTTGCGGTTGATTGGCCTTGGCGTCAGCGGGCTGCATGAGGTGCAAGCTCGGCAACTTGCACTCAGACTGGCAGTGAGCCAGTGAGCTGAGCCAATCAGCTCCGCTTCCAACTGGTGTC
>Ga0194132_10005988_pt1 | contig 19229 bp, 18 predicted proteins | sample TA2KigOf80mmetaG_FD_148612 | JGI IMG/M metagenome (GOLD analysis project Ga0194132, IMG submission 148612) | Freshwater microbial communities from Lake Tanganyika, Tanzania - TA2015054 Kigoma Offshore 80m | ecosystem: Environmental > Aquatic > Freshwater > Lake | place: Tanzania: Lake...
GGTGGGGGGGGGGGGGGGGGGGAGGGGGGGGGGGGGGGGGGGGGGGGGGGGGGGGGGGGGGGGGGGGGGGGGGGGGGGGGGGGGGGGGGGGGGGGGGGGGGGAAGGTGACCGGCTTTGCCCCATTGCTGAAGAAGGAGCTGTTGGAGCAATGGCGGGCATTCCGCCTGCTCACGTTCGTGGTCGTCCTGGCCGTGCTGGGAATCGGCAGCATGGTGTTGCTGCTGTTACTGCCGCAGCTGCTGGAGGCATCCGGTGAAGCCGTCGGCTCGTTGCCGGAGTTCGTCGCGGGCGACGCTTTCATGAGCTATCAGGCGAACGCCGCGCAGCTGGGCGCCATCTTCATCATCCTGGTGGCGATGGGCAGCGTGGCGCGCGAGCGCGAGCGTGGGCAGGCGTTGATCATCCTCAGCAAGCCGGTCACGACGGCGGCGTATATCGCGGCGAAGCTGGCCGCCTACGGGACGATGATCGCCATGACGGGCCTCGTGGCCGGCACGGTCGCCTGGCTTTACGCCAACGCCCTGTTCGACGGCGCCGTGGCGGTCGGTGACGGGGTGGTGCTAGTGCTGACGCTCACGGTGTTCCTGGTGTTCGCGGCTTGGGTGACGATTGGCGCGAGCGCGATGTTCCGCAGCCGGCTGGTGGCGGGCATCGTGGCCGCGGCCGGCCTGCTGTCGTTGGGCGTGACGGGCGGCCTGCCATGGATAGGCGACTACATGCCGGGCGCGTTCCTGGGCTGGGGGGCCGCCGCCGTGGAGGGCGTGGCGGTCGAACCCCGCTGGGGGGCGTTCCTGGTGACCGTGGGGATCGCGGTGCTCACGCCGGCGCTGGGCTGGCACCGGCTTCGCCGCGACGAGGTTTAGTCGCGCGGCCGCAGGCGGTCGGACGAGTCGAGCCAGATCGTGACGGGTCCATCGTTGACGAGCTCGACCTGCATCATCGCCTGGAAGCGGCCGGTTTCGACGCGGAGGCCGGTCGAGCGGAAGCGCTCGACGACGTCGGCGAACTTGGCCGCCGCCGCCTCGGGCGGCGCGGCGCCCGTGAACGACGGCCGGCGTCCCTTGCGGGTGTCGCCGTAGAGCGTGAACTGGCTGACGATGAGCAGGTCAGCGCGCTCGTCGAAGGCGGAGCGGTCGAAGTGGCCCTGAGCGTCGGGGAAGACGCGTAGGTTGACGGCCTTGTCGACGAGGTACGCGCCATCGTCTTGCGTGTCGTCGCGGCCCACGGCCAACAGCACGAGCAGGCCCCGGCCGATGGATGCGATTGGCTCGGCATTGCCGTCGGCGGCATTGCCGGCGATGCGTATGGATGCCCTGCCCACGCGCTGGATGACGGCGCGCATTTAGCCGTCGGCGCCGGCGGTGCTGGTCGACGACGGCGCGCTTTCGGAGCCGTTGCTGGCCTTGCGCGCGTAGTCGGTGGTGTAAAAGCCCGAACCCTTGTAGACGACCCCGACGGGATTGATGGTGCGCCTAGCGACCACGCCACATTGCGGACAAGGCTGCTTGGTTGCCGCCGAGAAGGTCTGCTTGAGCTCGAAGTCGTGGCCGTTGGAACAGCGGTATGTGTAGGTCGGCACCGGACTGCTCCGAGGAGGATGACTGGATTAGCAGTCGATGTTTTCGACTGCTAACGCAAAAGCATACGGGCCGAGCCCGCCGGTGTCAACGCTCCAAGGGCGTGGATGGGCGCCAGGTTGCGACGGCCTGCCTCGGTGTGCTACGCTAGCCGCTCGCGCTGCTGATTCTGGCGCGGGATGGAGGCGAAGCACAAACGCATGGCGTTCGTAACACTACGAGACGGCGAGCCCGGTGAGGGGTTGTTGAGCCGGTTCCGGTCCGCGGTGACGCGCGAAGGCGTGCTGAAAGAGCACAAGGACCGCCGGTTCTTCCGCTCGAAGGGCGAGAAGGCGCGACTCGCGGCACGCCGCTCCGCACGCCGCCGCCGCCGCGGGCGCGGGTAAACACCACTGATCTTGTGAGGATAGGCCCCGATGCGTTCGGGGCCTATCCGCGTTAATCTGGCCTTGGCCTGTGCTATACTGCCAAACCATTCAGGGCGCCACGATGCGGCGCATGGCACCGGCATTCATGACCAGAGGGGGCGCGTGCGTCAATTTCGGCTCGCGTTAGCGCAGATGAACTCCACGGTGGGCGACCTGGCCGGCAACACCGACCGGATTACCGCGCTCGTGCGCGAGGCCGCCGCGAAAGGCGCCGACCTCGTTGCCTTCCCCGAGCTCGCCATCACGGGCTACCCCCCGGAAGACCTGCTGTTCAAGCGGCAGTTCCTGGCCGATGCCGATAAGCAGCTGCGGCGCGTCGTCGCCGCGAGCGCGGGCATCGCCGTCGTCGTCGGCACGCCGGACCTGAGCGATGGCGACCTCTACAACGCGGCGGCCGTGGCGCACGATGGCAAGCTGGTGGGCATGTACCACAAGACGTATTTGCCCAACTACGGCGTGTTCGACGAGGACCGCTATTTCCGCGCCGGCCGCGAGTGCCCCGTGTACGTCATCAACGGCGTGCGGGTCGGCGTCAATATCTGCGAGGACATCTGGTATGCCGTGGGGCCGACGTCGGTGCAGGCGAGCGCCGGCGCCGAGGTCGTCGTCAATATCAACGCCTCGCCGTTTCACCGGGGCAAGGGCGCGTATCGCCAGCGCATGATCGCCACGCGCGCGGCGGACCACGAAGTGTTCGTCGCTCACGTCAACATGACCGGCGGGCAGGACGAACTCGTGTTCGACGGCCAGAGCCTCGTCTACGACCACCGGGGCGAGCTGGTGGCGCGCGGCCCGCAGTTCGAGGAGGCGCTGCTGGTGGTCGACGTGGACGCGGACGCGGTGCTGAACACGCGCCTGCACGACCCAAGGCTCCGCAAGGAGCCCCGCTACGCCGCTGGGACGATCGGCGTGCCGCGCGTCATCGAGGTATCGGAGCACCGGCCGAAGGAGCGGGGGCCCGCGGTCGTTCCGATCGTGCATGAGCCGATGGACCCAGCGGGCGAGGTCCACGCGGCGCTCGTCACCGGCACGCGGGACTACGTGCGGAAGAGCGGCTTCAAGGGCGCCGTGATCGGCCTCTCCGGCGGCGTCGATTCGGCGTTGGTGGCGGCCATCGCGGCCGAGGCGCTGGGCCCCGAGCAGGTGACGACGTTCTTCATGCCGTCGCGCTATACCTCCCGGCAATCGTATGACGACGCGGCGAGGCTGGCGCAGTCCGTGGGCGTGCGCATGGTGACGCTGCCGATCGACGGCGTGTTCGAGCGCTACCTGAACGAGCTGGCACCGCTGTTCGAGGGACGCCAGCCCGACACGACCGAGGAGAACCTCCAGGCCCGCATCCGCGGCAACTTGCTGATGGCCGCCTCCAACAAATTCGGTTGGCTGGTGTTGACCACGGGCAACAAAAGCGAAATGGCGACCGGCTACGCCACGCTGTACGGCGACATGGCCGGCGGCTTCGCCGTGATCAAGGACGTGCCGAAGACGCTGGTGTGGCAGCTCTGCCGCCACCTGAACGCCCAGCACGGGCGCGAGGTCATCCCCGAGTCGATCATCGTGCGGCCGCCGACCGCGGAGCTGCGCGAGAACCAGAAGGACGAGGACTCGCTGCCGCCCTACGCCCTGCTCGACCGCATCCTGCAAGCGTACGTCGAGGACGACTGGAGCGTCGATGAGATGGTGAACGCGGGCATGCCGCCGGAGGCTGTCGCGCGCACCGTCAAGCTGGTCGACCGCTCGGAATACAAGCGGCGGCAGGCGCCGCCCGGAGTGAAGATCACGCACCGTGCCTTTGGCCGGGACCGCCGGCTGCCCATCGTCAATCGCTACCAACCCATTTAGCGACGGTGCCCGCACGTTCGCCGCAAGCCCCCTCGCGAGCAAATGCGCCGTTTGTGACAAACGGTGGTTGCGAGGTCGTAGCTCGCGCAAGCAGAATCATCAATAACGAGACAGTCACCGGCTGCCTGTGCTACGATTAGTAAGCAGGTGGTGAAGAAGGCGAGGCGACGAACGTGTCTGATAAGTCGAAAGCGCTAGAACTGGCGATTGGCCAGATCGAACGTCAGTTCGGACGTGGATCGATCATGCGGCTGGGCGAAATGGCCCAGGGCATGAGCATGGACGCGATACCGACCGGCTCGATATCCCTGGACTTGGCCCTCGGCATCGGGGGCATTCCAAAGGGACGCATCGTAGAGATATACGGTGCGGAGTCGTCGGGTAAGTCCACGCTATGTCATCACATCATCGCTGAAGCCCAGCGCCGGGGCGGCTCAGCCGCCTATATCGATGCTGAGCACGCCATGGACCCCTCCTACGCGGCTCGCTGTGGCGTACAGATCGACAGTCTCCTGATCTCGCAGCCGGATTCGGCCGAGCAGGCGTTGGAGATCGTCGAATACCTGATACGCAGCGGAGCTATCGACGTTGTCGTCGTAGACAGTGTCGCGGCCCTTGTGCCGAAAGCCGAGCTGGAGGGCGACATGGGCGATGCCCACGTCGGCCTCCAGGCGCGACTGATGTCGCAGGCCTTGCGCAAGATCACCGCGGCCACCAGCCATTCCAACACCGCCGTCATCTTCGTGAACCAGTTGCGAGAGAAGGTCGGTGTCTTCTTCGGTAACCCGGAGGTGACTCCGGGTGGCCGTGCGCTGAAGTTCTACAGCTCCGTGCGGATCGACCTTCGCAGGATCGAGTCGATCAAGCAGCAGACCGACGTGGTGGGGTCGCGTGTGCGGGCCAAGATCGTGAAGAACAAGGTGGCTCCGCCGTTCCGCCAGGCGGAGTTCGACATCATGTTCGCGCAGGGCATCAGCAAGTCGGGGGACCTCCTCGACCTTGGTGTGAGCATGGGCTTGATCCGCAAGTCGGGCGCTAACTACAGCTTCGGCGATACCCGTTTGGGTCAAGGCCGCGAGAACGCCAAGGAGTTCTTGCGGGCGAATCGCGACGTAGCGGATGAGCTAGAGGCGCAGGTGCGCGCGAAGGCTGCCGCGGCTCCTCTCGACAGGATAGTCGGAGAGGCCGCCGAAGAGCCCGTTGGCGCCGGCGCCGAGGACTAGCGCGACACGTTCGTCTCCTGCCGGCCATCACCTCGCGAATGCGGCTGGATGGTGCGGGCATGACGCTGAGTGAACGGAATGAATTGGAGAGGGCACGAGCGGCCGCGCTGCGCGCCCTCTCGTCGCGGCCGTACTCCGCGGCACAGCTTGCGTCGAAATTGAAGGCACGCTTCGGCGATGAGGCCGTGGCGGCTGCCCTCGCCGAGATGACGGCGCGACGCCTGCTCGATGATGCCGCGTTCGCGAAAGCATGGCGCCAAAGCCGTGAACATGCTCGCCCCCGAAGCGCCGGACTGGTGCGTCGAGAGCTTGAGCAACGCGGCGTGTCCCGCGCGGTGGCCGAGGCCGCCGTCGCCGGCATGGACGACGATGCGACTGCAGAACAGGCAGCACGCTCGCAGCTCCGCCGGTTGGCGGGGCTTGACCGCGAGACCTTCACCCGCCGGCTCGGCTCCTATCTGCTCCGACGGGGCTACGGCCAAGCCGTGGCCTATCGGACGGTGCGGAGGTTGCTGGCGGAGGCGGACTCGCCGCAGGGCGCGGATTGACCGCGCGACGGTTCATATCACCGGGTCCATCCGGCCGCGAAAACGGCGCGCGCATGGCCCGGACTTAGGAGGCTTTATGGAAGTGGTTTTCGCTGTGGTGGCGCTGGTGTTGGGCATCGGCATTGGTGCAGGCGCTGGGTTCCTGTTCCGGAACGCGCAGCTCCGCAAGAACAATGGCGCGGCGATGCAGACCGCGGCCAAGATCGTGGCCGATGCGGAGGAGCAGAAGAAGCGGTTGTTGTTGGAGGCGAAGGAAGAGGCGCTGCAGACGAAACGCGAGGCGGAGAACGACCTGCGCGAGCGTCGTCGCGAGCTGCAGCGGTCGGAGAGTCGCATCGCCAACAAGGAGGAAGCGCTGGAGCGTCGCCTGCAAGGCGTCGACCGGCGCGAGGCCGCGTTGGGCGAGCGCGAGAAGGAGATCGACGCCGTGCGCGCGTCGGTCGAGGAGTTGAAGCAGCAGCAGGCGAAGGCGTTGGAGCAGATCGCCGGGTTGACGCTGGCCGAGGCCAAGGACCAGATCATGCAGAAGGCCGAGGCGGAGATGCATCACGAGCTGGCGAAGCGTTATTACGAGCTGGAGCGCCTGATGCACGCCGACGCCGACCAGAAGGCGAAAACGGTGATCGCGCTGGCGATTCAGCGGCTGGCCGCCGACGTGGTGTCGGAGACGACCACCTCGCTCGTGCCGCTGCCGAACGATGAGATGAAGGGCCGGCTGATCGGCCGCGAGGGACGCAACATCCGCGCGATCGAGGCGGCCACGGGCGTCGATCTGATCATCGACGACACGCCCGAGGCGGTGACGATCTCTTGTTTCGACCCGATCCGCCGCGAGGTCGCCCGCTTGGCGCTGACGAGCCTGATCCAAGACGGCCGCATCCACCCCGCTCGGATCGAGGAGGCGGTGGAAAAGGCTCAGAAGGAAGTGGAGGAGACGATGCGCCGCGCGGGCGAGCAGGCCGTGCTCGACGCCGGTGTGCGCGGGCTGCACCCGGAGTTGGTGAAGCTGCTGGGGCGGTTAAAGTACCGCTACAGCTACGGCGAGAACGTGCTGCTGCACTCCGTGGAAGTGGCGCAGATCGCCGGCATGCTGGCGGGCGAGTTGGGCGCGAACATTCAGGTGTCGAAGGCGGGCGGCCTGCTGCACGACATCGGCAAGGCGTTGACGCATGAGGTGGAAGGCTCGCACATCGAAATAGGCGACGAGGTCGCGCGCCGCTATAGTTTGTCGGACGCGGTGAAGGCGGCGATCGCCGAGCACCACGAGGACGACCGCGGCACGCCCGAGGCGTTCATCGTGGCCGCCGCCGACGCCATCAGCGCGGCCCGGCCGGGCGCGCGGCGCGACACCGTCGAGTTCTACCTGAAGCGCCTGGAGGCGTTGGAAGACGTCGCCAACAGCTTCCCAGGCGTGCAAAAGTCGTTCGCCATTCAAGCGGGCCGCGAGGTGCGCATCCTCGTCCAGCCCGAGCAGATCGATGACATCGAGGCCGCGAACCTCGCTCGGAACGTCGTGAAGAAGATCGAGGAAAACCTCGTGTACCCCGGCGAGATCAAGGTGACGGTGGTGCGCGAGACGCGCGCGGTCGAAGTGGCGAAGTAACGAGCGGAGGAGCGCCGTCCCGCTGTTGTCGGCAACGGCGGGGCGGCGCTCCGGGCGAGGAGTCGTGCGATCGTGCGAGTGTTGATGGTGGGAGACATCGTTGGACGAGCGGGCATGCGCGCGCTCAAGGCCGTGCTGCCGGGCCTCCGCAAGGAGGAACGCCTCGATTTCGTGGTGGTCAACGGCGAGAACGCCGCCGGTGGCTTCGGTATGACCGAGGAGACGACCGACGGGATCTTCGATGCCGGCGCGGACGTCATCACGTCGGGGAACCATGCCTTCGATCAAAAAGAGATCATCCCATTCTTGCAGGGCGAATCGCCGATCCTGCGGCCCGCGAACTTCCCGGCGCGCACGCCCGGGCGCGGCGTCGTGAAGATTGGCGATGTGGCGGTCGTCAACCTGCAGGGCCGCGTGTTCATGCCCGAGGGGCTGGACTCACCCTTCGAGACGGCCGACCGCATCATGGCGGAGCTCAAGGCGTCGAAACCGAAGGTGGTGCTGGTGGACTTTCACACGGAGGCGACGTCGGAGCAGACGGCGATGGGCTGGCACCTCGACGGCCGCGTCACCGCCGTCGTCGGCACGCACACGCATGTGCCCACGGCCGACGCGCGCTTGTTGCCGAGGGGCACCGCGTTCGTGAGTGACCTCGGCATGACCGGCCCCGTCAACTCGATCATCGGCAGCCGGCCAGAGGATGTGCTGGAACGCTTCCTCACCGCCATGCCGCGGCGGCTCCGCACCGTAGAGGACGGGCCCGCCCAATTCAACTCGGTGCTCGTGGAGGTCGATGGCGCGACCGGCCGGGCGCTCAGCATTCAACGCATCGACCGAGTGGTGACTTAATGGCGAACGATCAGACGCCCGCTTCCCGCATCGACTTGCACATGCACACGACGCTCTCCGATGGGAAGCTGACGCCGACACAGCTCGTGGAGTTGCTCGACCGCCGTGGCGTATCGATCGCGGCGATCACCGACCATGACTCGATCGAGGGCTTGGACGAGGCGTTCGACGTGGCGAAGGGCCATCCGCGATTGCGGCTCGTCGCCGGCATCGAGATTAGCGCCGACCACCCGCTCGACGAGAAAAGTGACCTGCACATGCTGGGCTACTTCCTGGAATATCACGATGCGGCATTCCAAGCGCGCCTGCGAGAGTTCCGCGAGAGCCGCGAGATGCGCGCCATGCACATGGTGTTGAAGCTGGCGCGACTCGGCATGCCGGTGGACTTCGAGCGCGTGAAGGAGATCGCCGGCGATGCCGGCATCGGACGCCCGCACATTGCGCAGGCCATGGTGGAGCGCGGCTACATTCCGAACGTCAAGGCGGCGTTCGATGGGATTCTGAACGACAACGGCTCCGCGTTCGTCTCCCGGCCTCACATCAGCATGGAGGAATCGGTGGAGATGATCGAGGGCGTTGGCGGCGTCGCCGTTTTGGCGCATCCCCTCTACGTGACCAACTACCGCGAGCTGCTGCCAAGGCTTCGCAACATGGGCGTCGCGGGGTTCGAGGTGCACTATGCCGAGTTCACGCCGGAGCAGCGCGCCGAACTGGTGCGTTTGGCCGACAAGCTGGGTATGCTGCCTTGCGGCGGCAGCGACTATCATGCCATGGGCCATCCGGGTGAGCACTTGCCTGGCTCCGCCGGACCCTCGGCCGAAGTGTTCGCCGAGCTGGAGCGGCGCGCCATGGCGAACCGGGTCCGCCGCTAACCCTCTTCGGGGCCCACGGGCTGCCGACGGCATCGCATGGACGACACGCTGAAGATCGCCCTGGCATTGGCATACGGCTACGTTATCGGCGCCGTACCGATGGCCTTCATCGTCGGCAAGCTCGTCAAGGGCGTCGATCTGCGGAAGGTCGGCAGCGGCACGGTGGGCGCCTCCAACGTGTGGCACAACATTGGCAAGTTCTGGATGTTCCCGGTCGGCATCTTCGACCTGTTCATCAAGGGGCCGACACCGGTCATCGTTGCACGCGACCTGCTCGGCCTGGCCGTCGAATGGCAGGTGGCGGCGGCGCTGCTCGGCATCGTCGGTCACAACTGGCCGGTGTTTCTTGGCTTCCAGGGAGGGCGCGGCGTGGCTCCGACCACCGGCGTCTTGCTGGCGCTGGCGCGCCCGGAGCTGGCCGTGTTCGTGGTGTTGACCACCGCCGGCTGGCGGCTGACCAACGCCGCCGCCGTGTGGGTGCTGCTGGGCTTCGCGCTGATGCCCGCGCTGGCGGTGTGGTGGGGGCGGCCGCAGGCCATCGTGTGGCTCTTGGTGGGCATCCTCGCGGTGACGGTGGCGAAGCGTGTCGCATCCAATAGCAAACGGCCGGATGGCATGCCGCTTGGCAGGTTGCTGTTCAACCGCCTGGTGTATGACCGCGACATCGCGGACAACGAGGCGTGGGTGCACCGTCGCCGCGTCGCGGGTTAGGGGAGGTTCCGCTGGCGGAGATGACCTGCTATTGGCATCCGAACCGCGAAACGCGCTTGCGGTGCGGGCGGTGCGGCAAGGCCGTTTGCGTGGACTGCATGCGCCACCATCCGGTGGGTATTCGCTGCAAGGAGTGCGCGCGGGCGCAGCGGCTGCCGACCTACCGATTCGACCGGACGGACGCGCTACGCGGCGTCGGGGCGATGTTGGGCATCGGCGCCGGAGCCGGCGGGCTCATGTATCTGGTGACGCTGCTGCCGTTCGGCGGCTTCTTCATGCTCTTCGTGTGGTTCGGCCTGGGCATCGCCATGGCCGAGGGAATCGGCGCGGCAGTGAACCGTCGCCGCGGACGTCCCTATCAGGTCCTGGCTGCCGGCGGCGTGGTCATCGCATTCGGCGTGACGTGGCTGCTGTCGTATTTCTTCCGGGGGGCCATCGCCATCGACCTGTTCGATCTGTTCGGCGTCGTGCTGGCGCTGGTGGCCGCGACATCGCGGCTCCGAGGCGGCATTTGAGGACACGACGAGGGGACGGCGCGGCGCACCGTCCCCCCACGTTGCCGGCGGCGGAAATGGGGCTTAGTCGCTGAAGCCCTTGCCCTTAATGAAGTCAACCGCGTCTTGAATGGTGCGGATCTTCCCGGCGTCCTCGTCGGAGATCTTGAGCGACTTATCGCCGCTGGTGAACTCCTCCTCGAACGCCATGATGAGCTCGACCAGGTCGAGCGAGTCGGCGTTCAGGTCGTCCACGAACGACGCCTCGGGCTTGATGGCCGCGTCATCGGACCCCAGCCGGTCAACCACTACCTTCTTCACTCGCTCGTAAACCGTAGCCACGAAGGCCTCCTCAAGTACGCTGTTGGTCGTTCGTCTCGGGCCCGTTCGCGTCAAGATACGCGCCGAGCGCGCCATTGATGAAGCGTGGCGATGCATCGCCACCGTATGTTTTTGCCAGCTCGACCGCCTCGTTCACGACGGCCTTGGCCGGCGCGTCCATCGCGAACCGGAGCTCGTACAGCGCGAGGCGGAGGATGTTGCGGTCCACGACGGCCATCTGCTCGACGGGAAACGCGGGAGCGTGCCGCCGGATGAGGGAATCGAGATCTGCCCGGTGGCGCTGAATGCCTTCGAGCAGCACCTCCGCGAAGGGACGGCCTGGCAGGGCGGCCTCGAACTGCTCCGATTGATTCGCCAGGGCGGCGCGCCACTCGTGACCGGTGATGTCGATCTCGTAGAGGGCTTGCAGGGTCAGCGCGCGTCCCCGGCGGCGGGCAAGGATTTCGCCCCGCGCCGGATTCTGTTCCTTCGGTGCCATCTCGTTCCCTATCGAGCTGTTAACGAGCGTTGCGTCATTCCCATGATGGACGCCCGCGGTAGCTTACGTGAGCGCCGCGAGGCCGTCTAGCTCCCCGATCGAGATGGCGGTCGCCGCGGGGACGATACGCTTCGCCAAGCCGCCGAGCACCTTGCCCGGCCCGATCTCTATGAACCGCGTGACGCCACTGGCGCCCATGCGCTCCATGGATTGCTGCCACAACACCGCGCCGCAAAGCTGACTCGTCAGCTCCTGCCGGATGGCCTCGGGCGTGGCGATGGGCTGCGCCGTCGAGTTGGCGATGATGGGCGCGACGGGCGCGCGGAAGTCGATGCGCTCCAACTCGGCGTTCATGGCGACCTGAGCCGGGCGCATTACCTCGGTGTGGAAGGCGCCGGCGACCTCCAGCGGAATCGCCCGCCGTGCTCCACGCTCCTTCGCGAGCGCGATGGCCTTGTGGAGCGTTTCGATAGGGCCGGCGATGACGATCTGCTCCTCGCTGTTGACGTTCGCGACCTGGGCGCCCGTCTCGGCGCACACGGCGCGCGCGGCATCGAGCTTCATGCCGAGCAGGGCGGCCATGCCGCTCGGAGTGGCGGTCGCGGCGGCCTGCATCAGCTCGCCACGGCGGCGCACCAGCCGCACGCCGGTGGCGAAATCGATGGCATCGGCGGCGACGAGCGCGGTGTATTCGCCGAGGCTGTGCCCGGCGAGGAACGAGGGGCGCGGTGCTTGCCCGCCGAGCCGCTCGCGCATCGCGCGTAAGTAGGCGATGCTCACTGTGAGGATGGCGGGTTGGGCGTTGTGCGACTGGGTAAGCTCGTCCAGCGGGCCTTCGAGGATGATGCGGGAGAGGGCGACGCCGAGGGCGTCGTCGGCCTCGGCGAACGCGGCGCGCGCGGCGGGCGACCGGGCGTGGGCGTCGGCGCCCATGCCGACAACCTGGGCTCCTTGGCCGGGGAACAGGAAGGCCGTGCGCTCGTTCGTCATGTCCCTCTTACGTCACGTCCGCCGCGCGGTGCCCGACCGCTCCCGACGAGCGCTGACCCGTTGGGCCGGTGCACGGCATGGAGCGAGACGCATGGCCGAGTTAGGGGGTCTCGGTCGTGGCGGATTCGATCCGCAGGACGTCACGCCCGCGGTAGTAGCCGCATGAAGGGCATACGCGGTGGGCGGCCATGGGGCGGTGGCAATGGGGACAATCCACCACGTTGGGCAACGACCGGTGCTGGTGGGCCCAGCTGGTGCCCTGGCGGGACTTCGAGCGGCGACGCTTAGGCAGCGGTGGCATTGTTCCTCGTTCAACCGTCCGTTTCGTTCAGTTTAGCGCAGTATCCGTTTTAAGCCGGCCCAGCGGAGATCGACCTCCGTGGGGCACGCGCACGGGCCGAGGTTCAGGTCGGCCCCGCAAGTTGGGCACAGTCCCAGGCACTCCGGCCTGCAAGCCACGGCCATTGGCGTGGCCGCGATGCTGTATTGCCGCACCGCCTCGGTGAGATCGAGGGTGTGGTGCGGGTCGATGAAGAACGCTTCGTCGGCGTTCTCATCGGCGTAGTGCACCCTCGAGCCGGTAGTAACGTCCACGGTCGGCAAGTATTCCTCGTCGATCGTGAAATCCACCCAGGTCATGAATGAGGCCGTGCATCGTCCGCAGACCACATCGGCCGCCGCTTCCAGCGGCACATGCGCCCACACGCCCTTGTCGGTGCGCGTCAGTGTGAGCTTGCCCCGGACGTAGGACGTGGCGGGTTGATCCTCCTGCTCGCCCCACGGGGTGTCGACGCCGAGGATGCGCTTGGACCCTACTGGTTCCTTGAGTAGCTGCGCGACGTTAACCAGTAGTCCCTGCATGTCCCCACACCTCCACAAACGCCCATGTTACAACACGCCGCCGGAGGGCATCAAGGCGGCGGACAGGCGGCGGTGCGGTGGGCGGCTAGCCCAGGAAGCGCCGGAGCTGGGCGGCCTCCTCCAGGTAGTGCGAGACGTTGACGTTGCGGCTGCCGTGCATGCCGGCCCACACCGCCGTGGTGAGGCCCTCGTGCACGCGGTCGACCCCATTGCCGTCGAAGCGGTGCGCCGCCTTGAGGTATTCGTCGCCAAGCAGTTCGCGCACGCGCTCCTCGTTCATGTAGCGCAGGGCGACGTTCAGGTCCAACTGGAAGCTGGGATACACGTCGCGGAGAAAGCGCATGTCCTCGTCGTCGAGCGTCACGAGGCCGAGCAGCTCGGGCGGCACGCCGATGGAGTAGAGCGACGCGCAGAAGCTGATGGCGCGCGGGAGGGTGACCTCGCCGGCGTTGCCGAGCGTGCGGCCGTAGCCGAAGAGCCCGACGTGCAGCTTGCGCTCGCGGCGGCGCGGCACATAGCGCGAGACGTTTTGGACCAGGGCGGCCAACTGTTTCACGCGGGCTTGGTACTCCGCGGTGAACTTGTCGATGAGGCGGCGCGCGCGCTCGACATCGATGTGCACCGGCTCGCCGCGCTCGTGCGCGAGGAGCTGGCGGATGCCGGAGCGGACGCTCTCCTTGTCGTAGTCGTATTTGAACGCCGACTGCACGGTATAGGTCTGCACGCTGGGGTACTCGGTGAAGGCGCGCTCCACGGTGTGCGGCGTGAGGTGGCCACGAAACGGCACCGAGCCGACGCCGACGATGGGGTAGATCGGCACGCCGATCTCGCCTTCCAGCCGGTCGAGCTTGTCCAGGGCGATCTTCAACATGAGGTCGGCCGAGAGGACGCCGTAGTTCAAGGCGGGGTCACTGCGGGCCAGGAATACGCGTTGGTAGGGCACCTCGCGGCCTTGCAAGTATTCGCGCACGATCTGATCGCTGTGGATCTGGTGCTCCAGGTCCTCGATCAGGGGGATCACGCGGATGCGCTTGGGGAAGAACTCGCCGATCCAGTGCTGCACGGTGTAGCCGTTCGTGAGGGACTGCGTCTCCTGGCCGACGATGAACTTAGTGTAGTAGTCGTCGATGCGGGCCAGCTCTTGCGCCGAGGTGGTGAACGGCAGGATCACCTCTTGGATGGGTGCTTCATCGAGCTTGCCGCCATAGAAGCTGCGGGTCACGTCCCAAGCGGTGGGGATGCCTTGAAGCGCCTCCACCATCGACTTCCGCATGTCGATCTCGATGGCGGGGTTGGGCACGCGCAGCGTGAGGATGCAGTCCTGGCCGAGCTTGCGCTCGTGCTTGAAGAAGTCGACGTAGTTGCTCAGCAGCTTCTGGACGACGTCTCGGTCGGCTTCCTTGCCTTCCGAGTCCCACATCTGCTCGTCGCAGCCCATGTCGAAGACCTCGACGGCTTCGATGATCTCGCCTTGCCCCTTCACGACGCCATTGGTGGCGAATGCCGGAGGGGTGGCGTTGTCCGGGTGCTGCGTGCTCATTACCTTCGGAATCAAGGGCATGTTGGACTCCAAAACCGGGCTCATGGCGCTCGTCATCCACAGCGCCGGCCGCTTGCATGATACGACGTTCGAGAATAGGCCACCAATCGGGAGGGGGCCAAGGGAAGCCCGCCACCGCCTTGATCTGTTGGCCCGTCAGCGTACCCGGTCAACGAAACCCGCCTTCTTGCGCCAGTTGGGGTTTACCTTCACCCACAACTCAAGGAACACGGGCTTGCCCTCGATCGCCTCGATCTCGGGGCGGGCCAGCACGCCAATCTCCTTGAGTGCCTGGCCTCCACGCCCAATGAGCAGCTGCTTTTGCGACGGCTTATCGACGGTGACGACAACCCGAATGTAGTCCGGCTGGCCTTCGTCGCGTCGCTCGCGGTCGTCGACTTCGACCGCCACGAAGTAGGGTATCTCCTTGCCGTACATATGGAAGACTTTTTCCCGCACGATCTCCGCGATGCGGAAGTCCGGCGGCCGGTCGGTCAGCATCTCCTCGGGGAAGAGGGCTTCTTGTAGCGGCAGGTGCCGGGGGATGAGGTCCGCCAGGCGATCGACCCCGTCTCCGGTGAGCCCGCTGACCGGGACGATTTCGAGGAAGGAGTACGCGCCCGCGTAAGACTCGATGACCGGCAACAATTTTGCCTTCGCGATGGCGTCGATCTTGTTGATGACCAACAAGGCGGGGCGCTTCGCGTTCCGCAGCTGCGCGATGAATTGCCGTTCGACATCGCCGGGCGGCCGTGGCTCGGCGACGAGGAGCACGAGGTCGGCCTCGGCGAGCGCGGTCGAGAGCTCGCGCGACATCGCCGCGTCCAGGTGGTCGCGGCCTTTTTGCAAGTACCCCGGGGTGTCGAGCAGCCCGGCCTGGAACCGTGGGCCGTGGAGCACTCCGAGCAGGCGGTGGCGCGTGGTGTGCGGCTTCGGGCTCACGATGGCGAGCTTTCGGCCGAGCAGGGCGTTGAGCAGCGTGGACTTGCCCACGTTGGCCCTGCCGATGATGGCGACGAGGCCGCTGCGGAACGCAGGCTCGGGTGGCGCGAGTGGCGCGTTGCGTTTGGTGCGAGGCATGCTGCGTGTGGACCGCCGAATTCGGGTTGGGCTGCTCGGCCGTGGCGCGTGGAGCAGCGGCTGCGATGCGCGATGCGGTTTCCATTGGCTCGCACGCCGTGGCGCCGCCCCATCCGGCACCGTCCGGCCTCGTATCGCGGCTCGGCAGGCGCCGCACCGTTTTAGCCGGGAGCCGTGGACCGCTGGCGGGCCCGACTCCAGACGCCGTGCGTGCCTTGGATGGAGCGGGAGAAGGGATTTGAACCCTCGACCCTCTGCTTGGGAAGCAGATGCTCTGCCCCTGAGCTACTCCCGCTCGCGTCCACCATCATAGCCGCTCGCAGCGGCGGTGAGAATCCTTGGGAAGGTGCGCCGCGCTGGATCGAGTGCTATGCTGCGAATAGCGCGCCAGTCGCGGCGATGGGGCGGCTCCGAGCAGGCATCGATGAGGTTCGCGTGAGCGCACTCGAGGAAATTCACCGACGGATCCACGTATGCACCGCGTGCAATCTGCACAAGTCACGCACGCATGCCGTTCCGGGTGAGGGGCCCGCGCATGCACGCGTCATGTTCATTGGCGAAGGCCCCGGCTATAACGAGGACCAGCAGGGGCGGCCATTCGTCGGCGCGGCGGGGAACCTCCTGAACGAGCTGCTGGGCATGATCGGCTTGCGACGGGAGGACGTGTTCATCACCAACATGGTGAAGTGCCGCCCGCCCCAGAACCGCGACCCCTTCCCGATCGAGATCGAGACCTGCTCCGGTTACCTGGACGGCCAGATCGCCGAGATCAAGCCCGACGCGATCGTGCCGCTCGGACGCCACGCGCTCGGCTGGTTCTTTCCCGGCGGCACCATCGGCGCGCTGCGCGCGAAGCCGAGGAAGGTGGGCGACGTGACGGTGTTCCCTCTGTATCACCCGGCGGCGGCATTGCACAACGGCGCGCTGAAGCCAACGCTGGAGCAAGACTTCAGGAAGCTCGGCGACCTGCTTGCTCGGATTCGACAGGAACGAGAAAAACCCGCGGCGCCACCATCTCCAGCGAAGCCTGGGGACAAGCAGTTGAGCATGTTTTAGCCGGGCCTGCGGCGAGCGCGCGAAGCAAATCCACAACGGCAGGCACAGGACAACATTGGCGAACTCAATCCGCATCGTCCCGCTGGGCGGCCTTGGCGAAATCGGCAAGAACATGATGGCGATCGAGTATGGCGACGACATGGTCGTCATCGACTCGGGGGTGATGTTCCCGAAGGAAGACATGCTCGGGGTCGACCTGGTCTTGCCGGATACCACGTTTCTGCTGGAGAACCGCCGGAAGCTGCGCGCCATCCTCATCACGCATGGTCACGAGGACCACATCGGCGCGCTGCCATTCGTGCTACGCGACTTCAACGTGCCGGTCTACGCGCCGCCGCTGGCGTACAACCTCATCACGATCAAGATGCGCGAGCACCACGCGGGACGCGACATCGACCTGCGCGAGGTGGAAGCCGGCGACGTGGTGAAGTGCGGCGCCATCCGAGCCGAGTTCGTCCGCCTGAATCACAGCATCCCCGACGCGTGCGGGATCGCCCTGTTCACCCCCGGCGGTACTGTGTTCCACACGGGCGACTTCAAGTTCGACTACACGCCCGTCCATGGCCTGCCAGCCGACTTCCACCGGCTGGGCGAACTCGGCCGCCAGGGCGTGCTCTTACTGCTGTCGGACTCGACGTATGCCGAGATGCCGGGTTTCACGCCATCGGAGTCGGTGGTGGGCCAGGCGCTGGACCGGGCCATCGGCGATGCGCCGGGGCGCGTGCTGGTCACCACGTTCGCATCGCTCATCGCCCGCGTGCAGCAGGTGATCGACGCGGCGGTGAAGCACAACCGAAAGGTCGCCATCGCCGGACGCGGCATGATCGACAACGTCCGCATGTCGCTGGCGAAGGGCTACATCAAGGCGCCCGACGGCACCGTGGTCGACCTGAAGCGACTGGACGACCTGCCGGACCACCAAAAAGTGATCATCACCACCGGTAGTCAGGGCGAGCCGACGTCGGTGCTGGTGCGGATCGCGAACAAGGGGCACCGCGAGATCGCCATTCGGAACGGCGACACGGTCATCATCTCGGCCACGACGATCCCCGGCAACGAGACCGTGGTGAGCAGGACCATCGACAACCTTTACCGTCAGGGAGCCAAGGTGCTGCACGCGCGAAACGCGTTCGTCCATGTGCATGGGCACGCCAGCCAGGAAGAGTTGAAGCTCATGCTCAATCTCATTCAGCCGCGCTATTTCGTGCCGGTGCACGGCGAATACCGCATGCTGGTGGCGCACAGCGACCTGGCCCGTGCTGTCGGCATACCCGACGAGAACATCTTCGTGCTGGAAGACGGCGACGTGTTGCGGGTGGGCCGTGACGGCGCCGGGCGCGAGGAGCGCGTGCCCGCGGGCCACATCTACGTCGACGGCATGCAGACGTTCGACACGCGCAGCCTGGTGCTGCGCGACCGGCGGGCGCTGGCCCGCGACGGCATCGTCGTCGTGGTCGTGCCGGTCGACCACGCCACCGGCGAGCTCGCGGGCCGCCCGCAGGTGGTGTCGAGCGGGTTCGTGGAGGCCAACGAGGCCGCCGACATGGCGACGCGCATCGAATCGCTGGTGGAGCGGGCGGTGAACGACGGCGTGGAGCGCTCCGAGGAGTGGAGCTACACCGCCAGCCGTGTGCGCGAGGCGGTCACCACATATCTCCAGGGCGAAACGGGCCTCCGGCCAATGATCATCGCCGTGCCCCTCGAAGTCTAACTTTGGACGCCATCTAATACATTTCCGAAGAAATTCGGCATGTCGTATAGTGGTCGGCATGCCGAATCGCGCCCGAAGGAAGCAAGCCACCCACGCCAGGGGAGCCTCCGCCGGCGGCGCCATGAGTTGGTCGCAGCCCGGCCGGCTGGCCGGCTCGGCCGCCGCGCTCGCGCTGGTCGGTGTCATCGCCGCGTTCCTCTTCCGGCCGTCGCTGGTCGTCGATCCGGCGACTGAGGCGGTGAAGTGGGTGATGGAGTCGTTCGGCGTGGCGCTCGCGCCCGCCGGGCTCTGGGTCGTGACGGTCGCCGTATTGACGTGGAAGCGCCCGGCGTGGACTTTCCGCCACTGGCGCCACGTCGTCGGCTCGGCGTGCCTCATCGTTTCCGCGACCGGAGCGCTGTCCTACTACGAGGCCGAATTCCCGCTGAACGGTTCGACGCTGTTGGGCGGCGAGTACGGCTTGCGGGTGCAGGGCGCCAACCGTCTCATCGGTTATCTGCGCGTCATGGTGTTCGCGGTGGCCGGCGTATCGCTGCTCGCGCCCAGCCTCATCGCGTGGCTGGTGCGCGGCTCGGCGAAGGGCGCCAACGTCACGGCCAAGGGGGCGTTGGCCGCGACCAAGGGCGCGACGGCCGCCGCTCCCGTGGTCGCCAAGGGCGTGGTGACGGCGGTGGTCAACACCGCCCGGGCCGCCGACGTCGTGGCCCATGCCTACCAGCGCAGCTCCTTGCCGTATGCCATGGGGCGGCTGTTGGGGCGCACCTACCGCGGGTCGCGCACAGCCGTCGCCGCGATGCGCGAGCCCGACGCCGCCGACCAGCAGTTGGCGACCGAGGTCGATGAGTTCTTCAATCGAAACGGTGCGGCGCTCGACGACACGGCCAAGGAGGCCGAGGCCCCGACGCCGCGCGGCCGCAGGCGCGCGTTGAAGCCGCCGGCGGTGGCGCCGGGGTTCGCGCCGCCGGTCATCATCAGGCAGCCGGTGATCGAGGAGCCCGTGGAGGCGGTCGCGCCCACGGCCGA
>Ga0194132_10005990_pt1 | contig 19224 bp, 22 predicted proteins | sample TA2KigOf80mmetaG_FD_148612 | JGI IMG/M metagenome (GOLD analysis project Ga0194132, IMG submission 148612) | Freshwater microbial communities from Lake Tanganyika, Tanzania - TA2015054 Kigoma Offshore 80m | ecosystem: Environmental > Aquatic > Freshwater > Lake | place: Tanzania: Lake...
CCGACGGTCACCGCCGGCAACGCGCCCGGCTTGAACACCGGCTCCTCGGCGATGGTGCTGATGGCGACGAGCGAAGCGGAGAAGCGCGGCAAGACGCCGATCGCGACGCTGATCTCGTGGGCGATGGCCTCCGGCCACCCTGACCACATCGCGTCGATTCCGGCGACTTCGGCGAAGCTCGCGCTCGACCGCGCCGGCTTGTCGATCGACGACATCGACCTCATCGAGATCAACGAGGCGTTCGCGGCGGTGCCGATCGTCTCGACGTTGCTGCTCGCAGGCCAGAACCGTGACAAGGCCGAGCGGATTCGCGAGAAGACGAACGTCAACGGCGGCGCGATCGCGCTCGGCCATCCCACGGGCGCGACCGCGGCGCGCATGGTGATGACGCTCGTCTACGAGCTGCGGCGCCGAAAGGCCGCGAACGGCAACGGCCGCCCCTACTACGGGCTAGCGACGCTGTGCGGCGGCATCGGCGAGGGCGAAGCCGTCATCGTACGCGTCTAGTTCGGCATCCGCGTCTATTTCCGCGACAAGGAGATCGATCGATGAAGAAGATCCGAATCGGCAACGGCTCGGCATATTGGGGCGACATGCTCGAGCCCGCGATCGAGCTGGCCGACAAAGGCAACCTCAACTACCTCGGCCTCGACCACCTAGCCGAGCTGACGCTGGCGATCCTGCAGCGCATGAAGGCGAAGAACCCCGAGGAAGGCTATATCTCCGACCTCATCCCCTGGACGGAAGCGCTCTTGCCGCACACGCGCAAGAACGGCGTGAAGATGGTCACGAACGCCGGCGGCGCGAACCCGGAAGGCGGCGCCCGAAAGGTCATCGAGCTGGCGCGGCGCATGGGTCACGAGGGCATGAAGATCGGCGTCGTCTCCGGCGACGACGTCTTGCCGAAGCTCGCCGAGTACGAGCAGCAGGGCTTCACTTTCAAGAACCTCGACACGGGCGAAGAGGGGCTCGATCGCATCCGCAAGGACATCGTCGCCGCCAACACCTACGTCGGGTCGGAAGGCATCCTGGAAGCGCTGCGCGGCGGGGCCGAGATGGTCATCACCGGCCGCGTCTCCGACAGCGCGCTCGCCGTCGGCCCGATCATGCACGAGTTCGGCTGGACGTTCGAGAAGCCCGACTGGAACAAGATCGGCGCCGCGATCACGGCCGGCCACATCATCGAGTGCGCCTGCTTCTGCACCGGCGGTGGATCGGGGCAGTGGCGCGAGGCGAAGGAAGCGTGGCGCATCGGCTTTCCGATCGCGGAATTCCGAGAAGACGGCAACGTGCTGATCACGAAGGTCCCCGGCAGCGGCGGAATCGTCAACGAGTGGACGGTCAAGGAGCAGCTGTCGTACGAGGTCAACGATCCGTTTAACTACTACATGCCGGACGGCATCGCCGACTACACGAACCTGCGCGTCGCGCAAACCGGACCCGATCAGGTGCGCGTCACCGGCATGGGCGGCAAGCCGCGCCCCGACACGTTGAAGGTCTGCATCGGCTACCGTAACGGGTTCGTCGCCGAAGGGCTGCTGCTGTTCTCCTGGCCCGACGCCCTGGAGAAGGCGAAGCGCTCCGAGGAGATCGTGCGCAAGCGCTTGGAGCTGCTTGGTGTCAAGCCAGTGGATCTGCGCTTCGACTACGTCGGCCTCAACGCACTGCACGGCAGCGTCTCGGGTCCGCCGCCGGCCGAGGTTCAGGAAGTCGGCCTGCGCTTGGCCGCCCGCTGCCGCACCGCGGAAGAAGCGGACGTCGTGCGCCGCGAGGCGACGCACCTGTGGACGCTCGGCGGTGTCGGCACCGCGTTCGGCGTGCCGGTCCGCCCGCGACCGATCGTGTCGCTGTGGCCAACACTGATTCCGCGTGACGCCGTACGGCAAGTCGTCTCGGTGGAGACGGTCTGACGTGAGCGATACGACGATCACGACGCGCCTCGACGGACGCGTGGCGCGCATCACCCTGGACGCGCCGCGCCAGCGCAACGCGCTGACTTACGACACGCTACGCCAACTGATCGCGGCGCTGCGCGAGGCGAACGCCGACGACAACGTCCGCGCCGTGCTGCTGTCCGGCGCCGGCGGCAACTTCTCGGCCGGCGCGAACCTCAAGGAGTTCCAGGCCGAGCTGGCCGAGCCGCTGTCCTACCACTGGGGCAGCGCCGACCTTTGGCAGGAGCTGTTCACGTTGCTGCCATCGATGGGCAAGCCGGTCGTGGCGGCCGTCGCCGGCAACGCGCTGGCTGGCGGCTGCGGCTTGGTGGCCGCCGCCGACGTCGCGATCGCGGCCGACGACGCGAAGTTCGGCCTGACCGAGATCCGCATCGGCTTGTTTCCGCTGATCGTGCTGCCGGCGATGCGCCGCGCGATCGGCGACCGCGCGACGCGGCACTTGGCGCTCACCGGCGAGGTCATCGACGCGGCGGAAGCGCTGCGCCTCGGCCTCGTCAGCCGTATCGTCGCCGCCGACAAGCTCGAAGAGGCGGCGACGGCCGTCGCGGCGGAGATGGCGAGGCGCAGCGCCGAGGCGCTGCGCCTCGGCAAGCACATCCTCAACGAGACGGGGGAGATGACGTACGCGCAGGCCCTCGCGTTCGGGCGCAACGTCCGCGCCATTTACTTGAAGAGCGAAGGGTTATCAGAAGGCATCGCTGCCTTCCTCGAGAAGCGCGCGCCCCGCTGGTAGGAGGAAGAGTCATGCCCGACCGGTTCTTCGAGGAGTACGAGATCGGCGAACGCTGGCGGACGCGCGGCCGAACGGTCACCGAAGCCGACGTCGTCAACTTCGCCGGCATCAGCGGCGATTTCTTCCCGCTGCACATGGACGCGGAGTACGCGAAGGGCACGCGGTTCGGGCATCGCATCGCGCACGGGATGCTGACGCTGTCGATGGCGACTGGCCTGGTGCCAGCCGATCCCGAAAAGGTCGAGGCATTCTACGGCATGGACGCGGTGCGGTTCGTGCGGCCCGTGTTCATCGGTGACACCGTGCACGTCGAGATGGAGGTCGCTGGCAAGACGTCGCGCGACGACGGCAGCGGCGTCGTCGACTTCAAGCAGACGGTCGTGAACCAGCAGGGGAAAGCGGTCTTGACGAACCAGTACAGGCTGTTGATTCGCAAGCGTCCCAAGGAGTGACCGGACGATGAAGAAAGTGAAGCTCAAGGACTTGGCGTACACGCGGTCGGGCGATAAGGGCGACCACTGCACTGTCGGCCTGCTCGCGTTCAACAGGGACAACTACGAGATCCTCCGCAAGCACGTGACACAGGAGCGCGTGAAGGCGTTCTTCGGCGACATGGTGCGCGGCCCCGTGAAGATCTACGAGCTGCCGAACCTCAACATCGTGCACTTGGTGCTGCACAACGCGCTCGGCGGCGGCGCGACGCGCACGCTGCGCTTCGATCAAACCGGCAAATCCATGGGCACGGCGTTGCTGCGCATGGAAATCGAGGTGGCGTAGACGTGGACAAGAAGGTCCAGACCGCGCACCAGATGACCGAGACGCTGCTGCAGAAGCGGGCGTGGGTCACCAAGGGCGGCGATCCCAAGTATCACGCGCAGCTCGAGCAGCAGAACAAGATCTTCGTGCGCGATCGGCTGAAGATGTTGCTCGATCCCGACTCGTTCGTCGAGGACGGCATGCTGACGCGATCTCAGGACAACCTGCCCGCCGACGCGGTCGTCTGCGGCTTCGGACGCATCGACGGCCGCCAGGTCGCGATCATCGCGAACGACATCACCGTCAAGGCCGGCACGTGGGGCCGCAAGACGTACCAGAAGATGACGTACACGCAGCAGAAGGCCGACCAGATTGGTATTCCTCTGATCTACCTCGTGGACTCGGCGGGCGCGCGCCTCGACGAGCAGCACTTCTGCTACGCCGGCCACGACGCGATGGGCAACATCTTCTACAACCAGATCCAGTACTCGGGGCGTATCCCGCAGATCTGCGTGTTGTTCGGCCCGTCGCCGGCGGGTTCTGCCTACGTGCCGGCGCTGTGCGACATCACGATCATGGTCGACAAGAACGTCTCCGCCTACCTTGGGTCGCCGCGCATGGCCGAGATGGTCATCCGCGAGAAGGTCACGCTCGAGGAGATGGGTGGCGCACGCATGCACTGCACGGTCAGCGGCCTCGGCGACGTGTTGTGCAATAGCGACGAAGAGGCGCTCATGGCCTGCCGCAAATACCTGTCGTTCTTCCCGCAGAACTGGCAGCAGCCGGCGCCGCTCGTCGACGCGCGAGAGCCGATCGCCGGAAAGGCGATCGAGCAGATCGTGCCCGTGCACCAGGGCTTGCCGTTCGACATGAAGGACCTCATCCACCGCGTCATCGACGAGGAGTCGTGGTTTGAGATCAAGGCGCTGTTCGCGCAGGAGCTCGTCACCGGGCTGGCGCGCATCGGCGGCCGGTCGATCGGCATCGTCGCCAACCAGCCGAAGGTCAAGGGCGGTGTGTTGTTCGTCGACTCCTCGGACAAGGCGGCGCGGTTCGTCTGGCTGTGCAACGCGTTCAACATCCCGCTGTTGTTCCTCTGCGACATCTCCGGGTTCATGATCGGGTCGCACGTCGAGAAGCAAGGCATCATCCGGCACGGCGCCAAGATGCTGTTCGCGGTCGCCGAGGCGAAGGTGCCGCGCATCTGCGTCATCGTCCGCAAGGCTTACGGCGGCGGCTACCTGGCGATGTCCGGCAACCCGATGCAGCCCGACTGCACGATCGCGCTGCAGACGGCGCGGCCGGCGGTCATGGGCCCCGAAGCCGCGATCAACGCCGTCTACTACAACAAAATCATGGAGCTGCCGGAAGACGAGCGCGAAGCGTACATCGCACACAAGCGACGCGAGTACGAGGAGAACATCGACCCGTATTCGATCGCGTCCGAGTTCTTCATCGAGGACATCATCCCCGGATCGGATCTGCGACACGAGCTGATCGCGCGATTCGCGATCTACGCGAACAAGAAGTGGGAGCGGTTGGAGCGGCGCAACGGCGTCATGCCCGTGTAGTCTGTCTCCGCGCTCGCCCGGTCGGACCACGAAGACGCACGGAGACGAGGGTGCCCATGAAGACTATGCCCAATCAGATCGACTTCGGCGGCGTGCTGGTCGACGCGCCGCCGCCGGTGCAATTGCTCGACACGGCCGGCAACCTGCGCGCCGACCAGCCGCCGATGACCGACGAGCAAGCGATGGAAGGTCTGCGCGCGCTCCTGCTCGGCCGCCGGTTCGACGAGCTGTGCATCCTGCTGCAGCGGCGCGGCCAGATGGTGACGCTCGCGCCCGGCATCGGTCAGGAGGCGTGCACGGTCGGCAGCGCGATGGCGCTGCGCCGCGACCGCGACTGGTTCATCCCGCAGTATCGAGAAGCCGCCGGCCAGCTCTACCACGGACTGCCGCTCGTGCAGGCGTTCCTCTGGCACATGGGCAGCCCGATCGGGTTCGCGATCCCAGAGGGCGTGAAGATGATGCCGTTCAACGCCGGCGTCGCCGGTCACGTGCCGCACGCGGTCGGCATCGCCTGGGGACTGAAGCAGCAGAAGAAGGACGGCGTGACCATCGCGCACTTCGGCGACGGGGCGACGTCGCAAGGCGACTTCTACGAGGCCGCGAACCTCGCCGGCGTCGTCAAGGCGCCGGTCATCCTGTTCTGCCAGAACAACGAGTGGGCGATCTCGACGCCGCGGTCGCTGCAGAGCGCCGCGCCGACGCTGGCGCAGAAAGCCGCCGCCTTCGGCATCCCCGGCATCCAGATCGACGGCAACGACCTGTTCGCCGTCTACGAGGTGACGCGCCGCGCCGTCGAGCGCGCGCGCGCCGGCGAAGGGCCGACGCTCATCGAAGCGCTGACGTACCGGCTCGGCATCCACACGACGGCCGACGACGCCAGCCGCTACGAGCCGTCGCACTTGAAGGAAGACTGGAAGGACCGCGATCCGATCCTGCGGCTGCAACGGCACCTTGAGCGCCGCGGCACGTGGAACGCGAACATCGGCGAGGCGATGGAGGCCGAGGTGAAGGCGCAGCTCGACGCCGCATGGGCCGACGCGCAGGCGTCGCCGATCCCGAACATCGGCGAGAGCTTCACGAAGGTCTTCGCCGAGATGACGCCGCGGCTGCGCGAGCAGCAGGCGCAGGCGGAGGGGCACGATGCGTGAGGTCACGATCGTCGAGGCGGTTCGCGAGACCCTTGCCTACGAGATGGCGCGCGACGAGCGCGTCATGGTGCTCGGCGAGGACGTGGGCAAGACCGGCGGCGTATTCCGAGCCACTGACGGCTTGTACGAGACGTTCGGACGCGACCGCGTCTTCGACGCGCCGCTCGCCGAGAGCGCGATCATCGGATCGGCGATCGGCTTGGCCGTCTCCGGCATGATCCCCATCGCGGAGATCCAGTTCATGGGGTTTACGCACAACGCGATGAATCAGATCGCAGAGCACCTGGCGCGCATGCGCTACCGCTCCTGGGGCAGCATGCCGCTGCCGGTGACGATCCGCACGCCGTACGGCGGCGGCGTCCGCGCGCCGGAGATGCACTCCGACGCGTTCGAGGCGTTCTTCACGCACTGCCCCGGATTGAAGGTCGTCGCGCCGGCGACACCGGCCGACACGAAGGGCCTGCTGCTGTCGGCGATCCGCGACCCCGACCCGGTAATGGTGCTCGAGCCGCTGCGCGGCTACAGGTTAATCAAGGGCGAGATGCCCGACGGCGAGTACACCGTGCCGATCGGCAAGGCGCACGTCGCGCGCGAGGGCGCCGACTGCACGATCATCGCCTGGAGCGCTCAGGTCGAGGTCGCGAAGCGCGCGGCGGAAGAGGCTGATAAGCAGGGCGTCTCCGTCGAGGTCGTCGATCTGCGCACACTCGTGCCGATGGACATGGAGACGGTTTGTGAATCCGTCGCGAAGACGGGGCGCGTTGTCGTCTTGCAGGAAGCGAACAAGACGAGCGGGTTCGCGGCAGAGGTCATAGCGTCGATCCACGAGGACGATGATTGCTTCTACGCGCTGAAGGCGCCGATGGTGCGCGTCTGCGGCCCAGACACGCCGTACCCCGTCCAGTATTTCGAGGAAGAGTACCTCGTGACCCCCGACAAGGCGCTGCGCGCGGTGCTGAAGACGGTGAACGCCTGATGGCTAAGCTCGAGTTCCGCCTGCCCGACGTCGGCGAAGGTCTCGCCGACGTCGAAGTGGTAAAGTGGCTGGTCGCTCTCGGCGCCGACGCCCGCGAGAACGAGCCACTTGTCGACGTCGAAACGGACAAGGCCGTCGTCACGATCCCGTCGCCGGCGAGCGGCAAGGTGCTCGCGCACGCGGTGCCCGAAGGAAAGCGGCTCGCGGTTGGCGCCGTGCTGGCGACGATCGAGGTTGAGAGCGAAGCGGCGCTGCGCGCAGCGGCACCCTCGCACGGCGCCGTCGGCCACGGCAGCGGCGCGACCGCGAGCGTGGCCCCCGCTGCCGGCGTTGAAGATCCCGTCGCGCCGAGTGCGCTGGCCGGTCCCGTGCGCGCGGCTCCCGCGGTGCGCAAGCTCGCAGCGGAGCTCGGTATTCCCCTCGAAGCGCTTCGCGGCAGCGGCCCGCAGGGCCGCATCATGTTCGAGGACGTTCGCAACTACGCCGCGAAGGCCGGCGCACCCGTTGCCAAGCCTGTCGCATCTGCGCCAACGCCCGCCGCGCCCGCGATCAGCGTTGCGACGGGCGCCAGCGGCGACACGGATCGCGTGCCGCTGCGCGGCGTTCGCCGTCGCGGCGTGGAAGCGATGCTGAAGTCCGTGCAGTCGATCCCGCACGTCACCGGCTTCCAGGAGTTCGACGCCAGCGCGCTCGTCGCGCTGCGCTTGCGCCTGCAGCCGCACGCGCAAGCGGCCGGCGTCAAGCTCACGTTCCTGCCGTTCCTCGTCAAAGCGGCCGTGCGGGCGCTGCAGAAGCATCCCTACTTCAACGCGACCGTCACAGACGACGGCGACGATCCGGCGATTGTCTACAAGAAGTTCTACAACACCGGCATCGCTGTCAGCGCGCGGACCGGGCTCGTCGTCGCGGTCATCCATGGCGCTGACAAGCTCGGCCTGCTCGATCTCGCGCGCCGCGCCGACGAACTCGCGCAGTCCTGCCGCGCCGGCACCGTGCCGCCGGAAGCGCTGCGCAACGGAACGTTCACGATCACGAATGTTGGGCCGCGCGGCGGCTGGTTTGCGACGTCGATCATCCGCCACCCCGAAACCGCGATCCTCGGGCTCGGGCGCATCGAGGACCGCGCCGTGGTCCGCGACGGGCAGATCGTGGCGCGGCCCATCCTGCCCGTGTCGTTCTCGTTCGACCACCGCGTCGCCGACGGGGAGGAAGCGCTGACGTTCTTCGAAGATCTGCGGCACCTGATCGAGAACCCCGAGGTGCTCTTGCTCGGCGAGCCGATGTGGCCGGGCGCGATGGGAAGGCCGAGTTGACGACGCCGCGCCTCGGCGTCCGACTCCCCGCCACCGGCAACCTCGGTTCCGCGACGGACATCGTCCGCGTCGCGCGCTGGGCGGAGGAGCTGGGCTACTCGCACGTCTGGCTCAGTGACCACATCGTCCTGCCCGAACGCGTCGACTCGTTCTATCCCTACGATCCGCAGGGCGAAGGGAAGTGGCGCGCCGATCCCAAGGGCGGATGGCTCGCCCCGCTCGTCGCGCTGACGTGGGCGGCCGCGGCCGCGCCGTCGATCGAGCTTGGCACGTCCGTGCTCGTCGTGCCGATGCGCAATCCGTTCGAGCTCGCGAAGCACGTGTCCAGCATCGATCACCTCGCCGGCGGGCGCGTGCTGCTCGGCATCGGCGCGGGCTGGATGAAGGAAGAGTTCGACCTCATCGGCGTGCCGTTCGAGTCGCGCGGCCGCCGCACCGTAGAGATGGTCAAGCTGATGCGCGCGTTGTGGAGCGGCGAGCCGATCGACCATCAGGGCGAATTCTGGCAGGCGAAGGATTTTTGGATGTCCCCGCTGCCGCCGCGCCGCGCCGTGCCGATCCTCTGGGGGGGACACAGCAAGGTCGCGATGCAGCGCGTCGCGCGGCTCGGCGACGGCTGGCATCCGATCTTCCGGACCGTCGAGCAAGTGCGCGAGGGATTGGAGTTCATCCGCAGAGAGTGCGACCGAGTCGGGCGCGATCACACGACGCTGCGGCACGTCGGCCGGCCGATCGAGCCATTTTCGGTGGAGATCGTGGAAGCGTACCAGAAGCTCGGCATCGACGACTTCATGTTCGTGCCGCCGTTCTCCGGGCCCGAGCTCGCGGACACGCGCCGCGACATGGAGCGCATGGCGACCGCGGCCGGGTTGAAGCCGCGCCGCTAACCGCCCGTGTCCGCGACCACCGGCACGCTCTCGATGAGGCGGCTATTCTCGAGCAGGCGCGGCGCTGATGCATCTCCCTCCTTGAGGTAGGGCTCGCCCTCGGAGAGATACGCGAGCATCGTCATGGTCGGCCCCCGGTCATCGATGATCGGCGTTTCACGCATTCTTCGGGTCCGCTCTTAGCGCAGCAGCCGCGACATCGGAGGGATGACACGATGGCGAAAGCAGCAACCGCATCGACCCCCGCCAGATACATTGCGCAGCTCGACGAACCGCGTAGATCCGAGATCAAAGAGCTGGATGCTCGCATTCGCAAAGCGTTTCCGGCGTTGAAGCCGCACGTGCAATCGGGCATGATCGGCTACGGCAAGTATCGCTATCGTTACGCCAGCGGGCGCGAGGGAGAGTCATCACCAATCGGGCTGTCGAGCCGCGCTCAATACATCTCTGTGTACGTCATGGGCGCCGTCGACGGGAAGTACTTCGCCGAGCGCGCGAAGAAGCATCTGCCGACGGCGAATATCGGAAAGTGCTGCATTCGGTTCAAGAAGTTGGAAGACGTGGATTGGAAGGTCCTCGCGCGCGTGATGCGCGAAGGCGTGCGCGCGTTGAAAGCCGACAAAACGACAGTCTCCGTGGAGGAATCCCGATGAGCGACGCGATCGACATCACAGCGCCCGTACCCGGCTTGGTGGCCACGGTTTCCGTGCAGGCCGGCGCCAAGGTCGAGGAGGGCGACGTCCTCATCGTCCTGCACTCGATGAAGATGGAGATTCCGATTCCCGCCGAGGGCCCCGGCACGGTCGCCGAGGTGCTCGTCGAGGAAGGCCAGGAGATCGACACCGGCGCCGTCATCGCGCGCCTGACCGCGCTGTAGTCGATGGCGGCCTTCCGCAAGGTTCTCATCGCGAACCGCGGCGAGATCGCGGTGCGCATCATCCGCGCCTGCCGCGAGCTCGGCATCGGCACGGTCGCGATCGCGTCGTCCGCCGATGCCGACGCCGTGCACGCGCGGCTCGCCGACGAAGTGTACGAAGCGGGCGGCCCGAAGGCGGCCGAGTCGTACCTGAACCTCGACCGCATCCTCGAGATCGCCAAAGAGAGCGGCGCCGAAGCGGTCCATCCCGGCTACGGGTTCTTCGCCGAGAACGCGGCCGCGGCGCAACGGATCATCGACGCCGGGCTCGTGTTCATCGGTCCGCGGCCCGACGCCATTGAGCTGATGGGCGACAAGGTGCGGGCGCGCGAGGCGGCGCGAGGCGCCGGCGTGACCGTCTCCGGCGGCACAGGGTCGCTCAGCGATCCTGACGCGATCCGCTCGATCGCGCGCGAGGTCGGCTTCCCGGTCATCCTCAAGCCGACCGCCGGCGGCGGCGGCATCGGCATGCAGATCGCCGAGGACGAAGCGGGGCTCGACAAGGCGCTGCAGACCGCGCAGCGGCTCGCCAAGGCGAGCTTCGGAAACGCCGACGTGTACCTCGAGAAGTACCTGCCCAACGCGCGCCACATCGAGATCCAGCTCCTCGGCGATGCGCACGGCAACGTCACCCACCTCAACGAGCGCGAGTGCAGCGTGCAGCGCCGCTACCAGAAACTCGTCGAGGAGTCGCCGAGCGTGGCGCTGACGCCGGTGCTGCGCGAGCGGATCGCCGGCGCAGCGGTGCGTCTGGCGAAGGGCGTGCGGTACACAAGCGCCGGCACCGTCGAGTTCCTGCTGGGGCCAGACGGGGAGTTCTTCTTCCTCGAGATGAACACGCGCATCCAAGTCGAGCATCCTGTCACCGAGATGATCACCGGCGTCGACCTCGTGCGCGAGCAGCTGCGCGTCGCCGCCGGCGAGCCGCTATCGGTTACGCAGGCGGACGTAGCGGCACGCGGGCACGCGATCGAGATCCGCATCTACGCCGAGGACGCCTTGCGCAACTTCCTGCCGTCCATCGGGACGCTGACCGCGTTCGCGCCGCCGCTCGGGCCGGGCGTGCGCGTCGACAGCGGCGTTCGCGAGGGCAGCGCCGTGACGATATACTACGATCCGATGGTCGCGAAGGTCATCGCCTGGGACCGCGACCGCCCGGCCGCGATCGCGCGCCTAAGCCGCGCCCTGGGCGAGATGCGCGTCGAAGGCGTCAAGACGACGCGCGAGCTGGGGCTGTTCATCCTCGGCTTGGACGCGTTCCAGCGCGGCCAGGTCAGCACGCGCGCGCTCGAGACCGATTGGATGGCCAAGTTTAAAGAGGCCGCGCACACATGAAGACGATCGATCTCATTCTCGTCGCGCTGTTCGCCGCGTTGACGACCATTGGGGCGCAGATCAGCGTGCCCGTGATGCCGAAGGTGCCGTTCACGCTGCAGGTGTTCTCCGTGCTCGCGGCCGGCGCGATCCTCGGCGCGCGGCGCGGCGCGATCAGCCAGCTCGTCTACTTGCTGCTCGGCGCCGTCGGGTTGCCGGTGTTCGCGCGATTTGGAGCGGGGCTGCCCGTGCTCTTCGGTCCGACCGGCGGCTATCTGTGGTCGTATCCGATCGCGGCGCTCATCGTGGGGATCGCCGCCGACCGCGCTGCCGCCGGCGGCGACCGAGGCTACGTGCCGATGGTCGCCGCCGCGATGGGGCTCGGCCTCGCCGTCATCTACGGGCTCGGCGTCGTTGGGCTCGTGTTGTTCGGGGCCGTGCCGACGATCGCGCGGGCCGCGCAGGTCGGCATCGTGCCGTTCCTCTGGCTCGATCTGGTGAAGGCGGGCGTCGCGCTCCTCGTCGCGCAACGCGTGCGCGGCGCGATGCCGATGCTGGCGGCGGGTCAGGGGCGGGCGGGGAGTTACAACTAAGCACGACAGCGCGCGGTCCCCTCATCGCCGCCACAATCATCCGGCGATGAGGGAAATCCGCCGACCGTAGTCTCCCTGACTACTCGAGCGGCAACGCCAATCTGAGGACACGTTCCCGGCCGCCGAGCCAGCGCACGACGAGCTCCACCGCCTTTGCCTACGGTTGGATCGGCTTCCGCGTATGATCCGTCCTCTGGAGGAGCAGTCCCCCCGCTCGATGATGTGAGCTATCAGCCGTCGACACCCACCGCACGGCCGGGAATCGCTGTCCCCGGTCCGTTCGCAAGTACACGTTCTTCACGAAGTCGAAGCTTGTCAGATCGCCGAAGTGAGTGTCGAGCTCGACACGGAACACGATATACCGCTTGGTGTCCACCTTACCCGCGAGCGCGTGAGGCGGCGTCGTTTTCGATGCCGCGTCGCTGACATACGACGCTTTGACCGTGATCCCGTCTCGATCGTTCGTTCTCTCGACGCCGGCCGCGGGCGTACCCGCCACCGAGGCGACGGCCAGCGCTGACACAATCCGCGTCATCGCGATCACACGCGCACGGATCTTTCGCCTCCCGTACATGCGGCGCCCCCTCTAATCAGTTTTCTCATCGCGAGCCTCACGCTACAGCCGTCCGCCTGCCTCCTGTTACGGCACCTGCACGAGCAGTGTGATCACCACGGCATCGAAGCCGCCGATTTCGTGATCATGAACGACGAGCTGACGCGGATCCCGGAGGTGATCGATCGGTCGCGGCGCCTGCACGCGGTCCTCTGGCAAAACGTCGCGATCGCGATGAGCATCAAAGCCGTCTTCTTGCTGCTGGCGGTGCTGGATCAGGCATCGATGTAGATGGCGGTCTTCGCCGACATGGGCGCGAACCTGCTCGTCGTGTGCAACGACTTGCGGCTGCTGCGGATGAGCAGAGAGCGGTCCTAGCGGCGGTGATAGGGGAGGGCCACTGCAGGGGCCCGCTGGGTGTTGGAATCGCTCTCTGTGAACGTTTTGTCGCGCTTTGAGCATCTTGTAATTAGGTATTGCATGGCCGGCAGTGTCGTGATTATGTTTCTCCAACTGTGAAGACTTTTCGCTCGCCGTCCCTTCGGCAAGTGAAGCATTATTTCAATTCGAAGCCCCCGGTGACCGTTTGTCGCAACCGGTCAAGGAATTTCGCGGGCGGCTCCTCCCGGAATCTGCACGGCTGGCCGGCTATGCCGCGCTGATCGAAAAGTACGACCTTCGGGCTCCCCTTCCAACTCGTCTTGTCGCTATCGCTGAGCGATCCCGTCTACGCAAGACGGACGTGTGGGAACTGCTGCCAAGCAAATATGCTCCATCGGCGACGCTGGCCGGTGAGCTCGAGGTCGCGCTGAAGTACGAAGGCGTCGATCTGGGCGTTCTCGCCAAGCTCGTCGAGAGAACGCGACCCTAAGACATCGCTCGAATTGTGCGCGAAACCCCCACCGGCACCTGCGCACGGCGCATCTGGTACCTCTACGAGTGGCTGACGAATCGGCGGCTTCCGCTCCCCGACGCGACCAAGGTCAAGGCCATCCCTATACTCGACGCGGACCAACAATTCGCCCTGACGGCGGCGACTATCTCACCACGCCATCGCATCCTGGATAATCTGCCTGGTACGCTCGCGTTCTCTCCCTTGGTCCGCCGGACAGCGAACCTCGTAGACTTCGGCGAAAAGCATCTGGACCGCGCAGCGCAAGAGTTCATCGGCAAGATCCACCCGGACGTGCTTAAGCGCGCGGCTGCGTTTCTTCTTTTAAGCGACAGCAAAGCGTCCTTCGCAATCGAAAAGGAAGCCCCACCAGCCCAGCGCGCCGCGCGATGGGCTCAGATCATCGGAGAGGCGGGCAGCCGCTCCCTTAGCGTTACCGAATTGGAACGACTGCAGCGCAACGCCATCGGCGACGCCCGCTTCGTTCAGTTGGGCTTGCGGACAGAGGGTAGCTTCATCGGCCTTCACGATCCGCGCAGCCCCGAACCCCTTCCCGATCAAACCTACGCGCTACCGGAGGACCTCCCGAACCTCGTCGACGGGATCGCCGCGTACGCCGATTGAGCCGTTCGCGGCGGCCTCGATCCGGTCGTCGTGGCCGCGACCGCGGCGTTTTGGTGCGTTTACGCGAATCCGTTCGAGGACGGCAATGGACGCATCCATCGCTGTCTCATCCACCACATCCACGCGGTCGCCGGATACACTCCGCCTGGTCTCGTCTTCCCGATCAGCGCCGCCATCCTGCGCAACATCGCGCGCTATCGAGCCGTTCTCGAGTCGCATTCCAGGCTGCTGTTGCCGTTCATCGACTGGGGCGCCACCGCAAAGAAGAATATCGAGGTCCTAAACGACACGGCCGATTACTACCGATACTTCGATGCCACGGCACATGCCGAGTGTTTGTACGACTGCGTCGAACAGACCATTCGCGAGGACTTGCCAAACGAGGTCGCCTTTCTTCAAGCCTACGGTCACTTCATCGTCGGCGTGAATCGTATCGTCGACACGCCGGATCGACTTATCGACCTAGTGCATGGCTTTCTTCGTCAGGGGGAAGGGCGATTATCATCGCGGGCTCGGCGCCGGGGGTTTGCCAAGCTCTCCGATGATGAAGCTCGATAGCTCGAGGCCCTCTATCGCGAAATAGTCGCGCCATCACAATCAGCATGACGCAGGTCGCCACGATCGGCGATCGGCTCTACAACCACCGCCGCGCGCGCCGCGCGTAGCGATCGTAAGCATCCCCGAACGTCTCGTGCTTCTTCTGCTCTTCGATCGGCACGAACCCGAGCGCCACGATGAAGAAGAACGCGATCTGGCCGAGGAATGACGCGGCCGTGCCCAAGTCAATCGCGATGCCAATGAGGGCGAGCGTCATGCCGACGCACATTGGGTGGCGGCTGAACCGAAACGGACCTTCTTCGGCGATCGCCGACGATGGCTCGAACGGCTTGATCGTGGTCTGGCCACGTTTGAAGACCGGGTCGGCCCAGAGCTTGAACCAGGTGCCGAGCACGATCAGCGGCAACCCGAGCAGCTGCGCCGGCATCGAGAACAGGCGTGGCCCGGGCGCGACGTAGTGCAAGGCCAGCAACAGCATCAGCGCGAGCGCGAGCGCGAAATGGCCGGGGCGGCATGAGCTTCATGGGTAGGCTTCCGTCCCGAGCGTGCTCATCGATCGATCGCCTCCGCAGCACGACCGATCCCGCGCAGCATCCCACCGAACACGAGTTGGTGCAACGGCCACACGCCGTACCAGTAGGCTAGCCCGAGAAGCCCAAGGGGATCGAACGTGGCCGTCTGGCGCAGCCGGGATTCGCTCCCGTGCGCTTCCACCTCGAACTCCAGCCACGCCCGTCCCGGCAACTTCATCTCGGACGCCAAACGCAATCGCTTTCCCGGCTCGACGACCTCGACGCGCCAACAGTCGACCGTGTCGCCAGTTTGCACGTGTCGCGGATCGCGGCGTCCTCGGCGCATGCCGACGCCGCCGAGCAGCAGATCCAGCCAGCCGCGCAGGGTCCAAAGCCAGTCGGCGCAATACCACCCCGTCGCGCCACCGAGTCGCTCGACGGCTTCGAACACCGCCGCCGGCGCGGCCGTCACACTTGTCGAACGCGAATCGACGAGCCGGTTGCCGAACCGCGTCCCGCCCCACGACTGGACCTCGCCGGCGGCGGACAGCGCGTCCGACCACCGCGTCTGCGCGAAGCTCGCGTCCTCGTTTCGCAGCGCGCTCGCGATCGCTTCGCGCACGCCCATCGGCTGGATCGGAAACAGGCGTCTCGCAGCGTCGTCCCGAACCACCGTGGGGTGACGCACGCTGTCAATCAACTTGCGCCCGACGCGGGCGTACAGCGGCGTGACCAAGCCGAGCCAGAGGCTGGAGAGCCGCGGCGTCAGCAGGGGAAGGGAGATCATCCATCGCCGCAGCCCGCGCTGCCGCGCGTATTCCCGCATCAGGTCGCCATACGACACCTGATCCGGTCCGCCAATCTCGACGGTGAGGTTGCGATCGCCGGTCTCGACCGTCAGCCCCGCGCGCATGTAGTCCAGCACGTCGCCGATCGCGATGGGTTGCGCGGTAATCCGTACCCACCGAGGCGTCACCATGACCGGCAGCCGCTCGACCAGCGCGCGAATCATCTCGAACGACAGGCTGCCCGAGCCGATGATGATCGACGCGCGCAGCTCGATCACCGGCACGCCCTGCGCGCGCAGCCGCTCGCCGACCTCGTGCCGGCTGCGCAGGTGCGCCGACAAAGATGCGTCCTCCTCGCCCAGGCCGCCGAGATAGAGGATCCGCCGTACGCCCGCCGCGCGCGCCGCGGCGGCGAAGTTGTCGGCGGCAGCGCGATCCTGCACTTCGAAGTCGTCGGTCGTCCCCATCGAGTGAACCAGATAGTAGGCAGCGTCGACGCCCAGCATGGCCGCGGAAAGGGATGCCGCATCGAGCACGTCGCCGCGCACGATCTCAACGCTCTCCGGCACGCGCGCGGCCAAGCGTTCCGGCTGCCGCGCCAAGCACCGCACGCGCCAGCCGTCGGCGAGCAGCAGCGGCAGCAACCGGCCGCCGACGTAGCCGGTCGCTCCCGTCACGAGAACGATCTTGTCAGTGAGCATGGGAGCGTTCTTCTCGAAAGGAGTCCACTTCACCCCGCGGGACCTTCAGGTCGCGGGCAGTTCGCCAGACGCGACCAGCGCGTTGCGCCGCGCGGAGACGAACGGCTCGATGGTTTCGATGAATAGCTGGGGAAGCGGCGTCCCGATGAACTCCGGCAGGAACGTCCCGTTCCAGTTCGCGAACAGCGACATGCCCTCCGCGCCCTCGCTGCAAGCCACGCCAATCGCGGCGCTGCACTTGAGACGACCCGGCGGCTGCTGCGCGTAGATCGCTTTCCATTGTTCTGATGTCAAGTCGTTGCGCGCCACCTTGCGACCCAGCGCGCTCTCCCGGATCGCCAGCAACTCATCCCAGGAGCAATACGCGGTCGCGGAGACGGGACAGATCGCGTTGCGCGAGAGCGGATGAGATAGCACGTGCGGGATGATGCGGCCGACGTCGCGGCCGGTCGACCACGAAACCTTCCGATCGAGATCCCCCATGACGCGCACCGGTTCGAGCATGTAGTACTCGGGCCAGAGTCCCGCCGGGATGATCGTGACGTCGAGGCCGGCAAGCTCGATGACGCGACGTATGAACGCCTTCTGGCGCGCCCATGTGCGATGAACCGTGTCCGTTGGACAGAACTGCTCGAACTCGCAGATCGCGCCACATTCGGAGAGCACGAACCGCTCCACGCAGGCTTCTTTGGCCGCCCAGATCAGCGGATACTGTGCTTCGGTGCCGCCCGTGGGCACGCACGACACTAGGTAGTCGGTGCCTTGCAGCACGGACATGAGCTCCGTGTGGTTCGTCGCGTCGACTTCCGTGATCGCGACCCCGCTGTCGCGCCACCCTGCTTGGAGCCGCTGCTTGTCATCCGCGTCGCGCGCGACACCGGATGTGATCTTCTCCGCTTGTCCGGACTTGCGTGCGAGCACCCGTACATTGACCGTCCCCAGGCGAATCATTTCCTCGACGCACGCCCTGCCAGCGGTGCCGGTGGCCGCGAAAACGGTGACGGTCTTCTTGGTCATGCTTGCGCTCCCTCTGCGCCGCGTGCGGCGGGTCTTCGCTCGGGCCGGCGGAGCCGGCTGCTTCTTATGCCTACCTTCGCGGCTCATACCGCAGTGCGACTGCCTCGGAGGCGAGCTCGAGCCGGTTCACGAGCTTCAAGTCGACATGCTTCGATAATTCCGAGAACAACGTCGGCCCATGGCCCGCACTCCTAGGATGCACCAGGAACTCGTACTCGTCGATCATTCCCAGCTCCGCCAACGCCAGCGGGAGAGTCACGCCGACGACGAACAGGCCCTTACCCGGCTCTCGCTTGAGTTGCTGGACGGTCTGCCCCGGATCCCGGCGCACGAGCTCCGCGTTCCAGTCGACCTGATGTAGGGTGCTCGACACGACGTATTTCTTCTTCGCGTCGATCGTCCGGGCGACGGGTTCCATCTAGTCTGCCTTCCAATCTGGCCTTACTCCCGTCGCCGGCAGCCGCCACGCTGCCTCCATCATTTCGCACGTCACCCGGCCAAACCGGCGGGCGTCATCTTGTGCAAGGCTCTCGGCCCAGAAACGATGCAACTCTTCGTCCGCAATCCCTGCGCGATGATTGCAGCATCCGTCCAAGGTGATGTTGATGGCATACCGAAGGGGTCGCATGACGTAAGACTAGCGGATATTGCCGATCGTGTTCTTAGCCTTTTAGTGCCTGGTCTTCAGTACGTTCGACACGGACGTAAACACAGTGCTTTGACGCTGCATCGCGAGCTGCATCTTCAGTAATTGCGAATCTGCCTTCAACGATTTCGTAGGCCGCGTGCTTCCGCGACTAGCGGCCATTCGAAGTGCACGGTTCGCGATCGCCATGGCCCGCTCGTGCGCTGCTTCGAGTTGTTTGTGAGCGTTCCGCGCGTCCTCGAGAGCCTTCGCGAGTTGCTGAAGCTGGGACGCAAGCGACAACTCAGATTGGCGTTTGGCAGCCATGTCTACCTCCGAGAGCAAGTGCGCGGCCGGATGAGTTGCATCAGCGGAGATGCCAAGCGTCGTCCGCGGCCTGCCGCTGTTAGGATGCTCCCCTGGCGCGGGTTCCGGCGAGAAGGCCTTCGACATTCAGGTCCTCATATGCATCGGGCCAATGAATGCCATCGCCATCTCCGAGAAGTTCCCAGTTGCTCCTTGCCGCCACCGTTGCATGAAGAAGGCATGGGAACCACACCAATGGCACTACAATGACCCGTCCGTCCGCTAGACCAACCGTTAGCGTGTCATCAGAGACCGCTACTGTGCGCGCCAGTGGACGAACCTTAATTGGAGAAGTATGAAGTTGACCCGATGTCGTGGACACCTGATCGTTTGGGGTAGCCCCCAGGAAGGGGGTCTGCGATGGGTCCAGGCAAGAAGCCGTACCCCAAGGAGTTCCGATCGGAAGCGGTCCGGCTGGTCAAAGAG
>Ga0194132_10005991_pt1 | contig 19222 bp, 17 predicted proteins | sample TA2KigOf80mmetaG_FD_148612 | JGI IMG/M metagenome (GOLD analysis project Ga0194132, IMG submission 148612) | Freshwater microbial communities from Lake Tanganyika, Tanzania - TA2015054 Kigoma Offshore 80m | ecosystem: Environmental > Aquatic > Freshwater > Lake | place: Tanzania: Lake...
CGATCGCGCGCGTAGTCGGCCGGCGGGTCTGGGACTCGCGCGGTCGCCCGACCGTCGAAGTCGAGATTCATCTGGCCGGCGGCGCCCGCGGCACGGCGATCGCCCCGGCCGGTGCCTCGACCGGGAGCGGCGAAGCCCGCGACTTGCGGGACGGCGGGCGTGCGCTCGGCGGGTACGACGTCGCCACCGCGGTCGCCAACGTCAACGGCCCGATCGCCAAACTGCTCGCCGGGCGCGACGCGGCCGACCAGGCCGCGCTCGATCGCGCCCTGATCGCAGCCGACGGCACCGCCAACAAGTCGCGGCTCGGCGGCAACGCGATCGTCGCCACCTCGATAGCACTCGCCCACGCCGCGGCGGCAGCCGCCGGGTCACCCCTCTGGCGCCACCTCGGCGGCAATGGCGCGACGGTGCTGCCGTTGCCGCAGATCCAGATTTTCGGCGGCGGGGCGCATGCGGCACGGCGGGTCGACCTCCAGGACTTCATGGTCGTCGCTCTCGGCGCCACATCGTTCGCCGACGCGTTGGCGATGACCGCCGAAGTCTATCTCGCGGCCGGGCATCTCATGGCCGAGCGCGGCGCCCTCCAGGGGGTTGCCGACGAAGGCGGCTATTGGCCGGCCTTCGCCGATAACGACGACGCGTTGACGACCGTGGTCCGGGCGATCGAACGCGCGGGATTCGTACCCGGCCAAGACGTCGCGATCGCGCTCGACATCGCCGCGACCCAGTTCTTCGAGGACGGCCGCTACCGGTTCGACGGCCGCGTCCACGATTCGGATTCGCTGGCCGCGCTCCTGTTGGGCTGGCTCGACCGCTACCCGATCGTCTCGATCGAGGACCCGCTGGCCGAACACGACCGCGACGGTTTTGCGCGTTTCACCGCCGCCGCCGGGGATCGCGTGCAGATCGTCGGCGATGATTTCCTGGTCACCAACGCCGGCCGGGTCGAGGCGGCCGCGGCCGCCCGCGCCTGCACCGCGGTGCTGATCAAGCCTAACCAGGCCGGAACCCTGACCGAGGCCAAGACCGCGCTCGATGCGGCGCGCGCCGCCGGCTGGAATGCGATCGTCTCGGCGCGCTCCGGCGAAACCGAGGACGTCACCATTGTCCACCTCGCCGTCGGCTGGGGTGCCGGCCAGCTCAAGGTCGGCTCGTTTGCCCGCTCCGAGCGGATGGCCAAGTGGAACGAAGGCATCCGGATCGAGGAAGCGTTGGGCAACGCCGCACGCTTGGCGCGGCCCTTCGACCGCTTCCGGTCGCGCTAGCCGGCGCTCGAGGCCGCGCTGGTCGAACCGCGGGACCGCGCCAGCCGGCGTCCGGCCCAGGTGTCTTTTCCCGGCCGTCGCCCTATAGTCTCGCCTTGAGCCGCACCCTTTAATAACCGCAACGTTTGTGCGCCTTTGGCGGGTGCGGACACGAGGTCGAACGGCATGGGCGAGCGCTCGTTCAAGAAGGAAATCGCGCTCCTGCGTCTGGGCGAGGGCGACACGTTCCACGGCGAAGGCATCTTGGCGGTGACCAAGGCGCTGCTGCAGTCGGGGGTGAGCTACGTCGGCGGCTACCAGGGCGCGCCGGTCTCGCACCTGATCGACGTGATGTCGGACGCCAACGAGTTCCTAGCGGAGCTCGGCGTCCACTTCGAAGCCAGCGCCTCGGAAGCGACGGCGGCGGCGATGCTCGGCGCCTCGATCAATTACCCCTTGCGCGGCGCCGTCACCTTCAAGTCGCCGGTCGGCACCAATGTCGCGTCCGACGCGCTCGCCAACCTGGCGTCGGCCGGGGTCAAGGGCGGCGCCGTCATCATCTTGGGCGAGGACTATGGCGAGGGCGCTTCGATCATGCAGGAGCGCACCCACCCGTTCGCGATGAAGTCGCAGATGTGGCTGCTCGATCCGCGCCCGAACCTGCCCAAAATCGTCGAGCTGGTCGAGAAGTCGTTCGAACTCTCAGAAGCGAGCAACACGCCGGTCATGCTCGAGCTGCGCATCCGCGCCTGCCACGTGCACGGCTCGTTCACGGCTAAGGACAACCGGCCGCCCCAATTCTCGCGCAAGAACACGATCGCCAATCCCGACTTCGACTATGGCCGCATCGTGCTGCCGCCCTCGACCTATGCGCAGGAGAAACACAAGATCGAGGTCCGGCTGCCGCGCGCGATCGAGTACATCAAGCGCGAGAAGCTGAACGAAACGATCCCCGGCAAGCACGACGACATCGGCATCATCGTCTTGGGCGGCTTCTACAACTCGGTGATGCGGGCGCTCCAGGAATACGGCCTCGCCGACGGCTTCGGCGCGAGCGACGTGCCGATCTACGTGATGAACGTCGCCTACCCGATCGTCGACGACGAGATCGTCCTCTTCTGTGCCGGCAAGCGGGCGGTGCTGGTGGTCGAGGAATCGCAGCCCGAGTTCATCGAGCACGCCGTGCACGTGGCGCTGCGACGCGCCGATCTCAACACCAAGGTCGTCGGCAAGGGGCCGCTGCCGATGGCCGGCGAATACACGCTCGAGGTGGTCCTGACGGGACTCGCGCGCTTTCTCGAAGGCGCGGTGCCGCGGGGCCTCGACCTCGCCCGCGTCGCCCGCGTTCACCAGGCGCTGCTCGCGCCCAAGAAAAAAGCGCAAGAGCTCTTGGGCGGGCCGATGCCGCCGCGCCCGCCCGGCTTCTGCGTCGGCTGCCCCGAGCGGCCGGTGTTCAGCGCGATGAAGCTCGCCGAGCGCGAGGTCGGCCCGTTCCACATCGCCGCCGACATCGGCTGCCATTTGTTCTCGACCCTGCCGCCCTTCAACATCGGCAACAGCACGTTGGGCTATGGCTTGAGCCTCGCCTCGTCGACCGGGGTCGCCCCGGCCATGAGCCGGCGCGTGGTGTCGGTGATGGGCGACGGCGGTTTCTGGCACAACGGCCTTTCGAGCGGCATCGCCAACGCCGTGTTCAACAAGGACGACTCGGTCCTCGTCATCATGCAGAACGGCTATAGCTCGGCGACCGGCGCGCAGCATCTGCCCTCGTCCGCCACCAACGCCAAGGGCGAGCCGCTCACCGGGACGATCGAAGGAGCGCTGCGCGGCGTCGGCGTCGGCTGGATCAAGACGCTCCGTACCTACGGCGTCGCCAAGATGAAGGACGCGCTGGTCGAAGCGATGACCGCCAACGAAAAGGGCCTCAAGGTCATCGTCGCCGACGGCGAGTGCCAGCTGGCGCGCCAGCGCCGCATCCGCCCGCAGATCCGTAAGCAGCTCGCGGCCGGTGCGCGGATCGTGCGCACCCGCTTCGGCGTCGACGACGATGTCTGCACCGGCGATCACGCCTGCATCCGTCTGTCCGGATGCCCCTCGCTCACGATCAAGCCGAATCCCGACCCGCTCAAGAGCGACCCGGTCGCCCACGTCGACAACGAGTGCGTCGGCTGCGGGCTCTGCGGCGAGGTCGCGCACGCCGCCGTTCTTTGCCCGTCGTTTTTCCGCGCCGAGATCGTCCAAAACGCCTCGTTCTGGGACCGCTGGTTGGCGGCGGTGCGCGCCCGCGTCATCGGCTGGCTTCAGGTCGATCGCAAACTCGCTAGAGCCAGGGCCGCGTGACGGCGGCGGCTGCCCGGCCGATCACGGTGCTGATCGCCGCCTTGGGCGGCGAGGGCGGCGGGGTCTTGTCCGACTGGGTCATCGCGGCCGCGACCGCGGCCGGATACCCGGTGCAGGGCACTTCGATCCCGGGCGTGTCGCAGCGGACCGGCGCCACCACCTATTACATCGAGCTGTTGCCGACCCCGACCGCCGCGTTGGACGGCCGCACCCCGGTCTTCGCGCTGACCCCGGCGCCGGGATCGATCGATGTGATGGTCGCGTCCGAGCTGCTCGAAGCCGGCCGAGCGATGCAGAACGGGTTCGTCGCACCCGAGCACACGACGCTGATCGCCTCGACCCACCGCACCTATTCGATCCTCGAACGCACGGCGATGGCGGACGGCCGGTTCGACGGCAACCGTGTCCTCGAAACCGCTTCCAAACTCGCGCAGCGGGCGGTTCTGTTCGATATGGATGCCGCGGCCAAATCCAGCGGCAGCGTAGTTTCCGCCGTCATCTTGGGTGCCATCGCCGGTTCGGGCGCGGTTCCGATCGCGCGCGCCGTCTTCGAGCGCGTGATCCGCGATTCCGGGATCGAGGTCGCATCCAACCTGGCCGGTTTTGCGCTGGGCTTTGCCCAGGCCGAGACGGCGGCGGCCATTCCCGCCTTGGCCGATCCCGAGAAGCGCTGGCGCGCGATGCCGCGCGCGGCGCACGCGCTTCGCGACCGCGCGCAAACGTCGTTCCCCGGCGCCGTGCTGCCGGTGGTTAACGAGGGAATCGCGCGCCTCTACGAGTACCAGGACCACGCCTACGCCGAGCTTTATCTCGACCGGCTCGACCGCGTCCGCGCGCTCGACGGCGCGACCCGCGACCCGCCGTGGGCGCTCGCCGGCGCCGTCGCCCGCCACTTGGCGGTGTGGATGGCGTTCGAAGACGTGATCCGGGTCGCCGACTTGAAGACCCGCGCGGCGCGGGTCGCGCGTATCCGCGCCGACGTCAAGGCCAAGCCCGAGGAGCCGGTCGCGATCGTCGACTATCTGAAGCCTGGGATCGAGGAGATGACGGCGATCCTGCCGCCGGCGCTGGCGCGCCCGATCCTGAACTGGGCCGAACGCCGCAGCTTCGGCGAGCGGTTCAACATCGGCCTCTACATCCGCACCACCACGATTGCCGGCTTTCTCTTGATGTGGACGCTGGCGCGGCTCAAGGGCCTGCGCCGCGCGAGCTGGCGCTTCAAGGACGAGAACGCGCTGCAGGAACGCTGGCTCGCTGCGATCGCGGCGACCGCGCCCCGCGACTACGCGGCCGCGCTCGAAGTCGCCGAGTGCGCGCGCCTGATCAAGGGCTACGGCTCGACCCACAAGCGCGGCCGCACCAACTTTCTCCGGATTTTCGATGCTCTGATCGCGTCGACCTCGCCGCCCACCGACCTTGCGGCCAAGATCAAGCAGGCTCGCGTTGCCGCGTTCGCCGACCCGGATGGCAAGGCGCTCGCCAAGGTGTTGGCGGCGATTGACGGCGGCGCGGCGCCAGTCCACAAACGCGCGGCCGAATAAACGTCCCCTCCCACCCAGCAACCCCGCCGCCATGTCCGATACCGCGAAACTGATCGACGAACTGCTCGCGCGCCAACTGCTGCCCGAAACCCGGAACGACCTCGAAACGTTCAAGCAGGACCTCGAAGCGGGGCAACTCGACGCGGCTGACGAGCGCTATGTGCGTGGGCTCCACGCCCGCTTGTTGGGCGACGGGAACGACGATCCGATCCCGGTCGAGCGCACGCGCGAAGAGCTCGAGGACGAAATCGACGACCTCAAGGCGGACCTCGCCGACCGCGACGCCCGCATCGCCGAACTCGAGCGCGAGGTCGCCGCGCTCCGCAATCCGTCGACCGGCGAGGCCGGCTGAATCAAGAACACGGCCAGCATCGCCGCCGCAACCAACGGTATCGCGACCAGCAGAAACGCCAGCGCGATGTTCGCGAGCGCGCGTTTCAGGGTGAAACCCTGGGCCTCGCTCAGGTTGACGACGAAAAGGCCGAACGACCACAACGCCAGCAGAACGGTGGCTACGGCGAGCGGGATCACGACCATCGGGCTCGCATCGACGGTCGGCGCGAAGCTCTTGAACACCTCATCGCCGAAGATCGCGTACTGAACGAGCGCGACCGCCAGGGTCGCGATCAGCGGCGGATAGGCCCATGCCAACGCGGCACGGGCCTCTTCGTGCGTCATGCGGCCGCCGAGCCGGGTTCCGACCCAGCGGACGACGGCTCCGATCAGGTAAAGGAGAACGAGCCCACTTGCCGCCCCGACGCCGACCGCGAGGACGGCGACGGTCAGCGTCGGAAACGTATCGCCCATGGCCCGGTCCATGGCCCGGCCGACCGCATCGGCGATCCCGGCCAGTACGGCGAGCGTCTTGACGTCGTAGGTTGGGTCGTTGTCGAGAATCCACCGGATCGTCCGCCGCGGTGCGTACCAGATCGTCCGCCACGGGCCCAGATCGTCGTCAGCCAGGAGATCTTCGTTCGCCACGCCGCCACGCTAGCACGGTCGTGCGGTACGCCAACGGCGCCTGCGTTGCGCGCCCTCTTGACATCCGGGAAACCGCCTCCCATTTGATCCCCTTCGGGTCGCGCGCCCAGCCCTTGTCGGACTTGGCGTAGCAGCAGGTGGCGTTGGGCTGCGCCACGGTCGCGGTATCGGCGCTGGCGAAGCGTTCGAGCACGGTTTCCAGTTCCGCGCTGCTCTCGGCCTGGATACCCAGATGATGGACGCCGGTCTTGGCGTTTCACACCTACGGCGAGAGCGCGACGTTCGGCCGTGACCGCTCACCCGACGAAGCACCGGTCGCCGAAGCGCAAACCGTCAAGGCCGCCGGTTGCTGCGGCGCTTCGGCTTGACGCCCGAGCGGTCGGTCGCGACGCCGCGGCCGACCGCTACCGCGGCCCGCAGCCGCGCCTTGGTCGCCGCATCGAGTTTGCTCCACGGCTCACCGACCAGCGCGCCGTGGAGCGCCCACAGCGCGTTCAGACTCACCTCGCGCGGCCGCGCGTGCTTCAAACGTCGATAGGCCGCGACCGCGCCGACGCGGCGCAGTTCGGCTTCGCTTTCGATCCCGACGTCGGCGAGCCACGCCGCCGTCTTCGGTCCTAGGTTCAAGAGATCGGCGAGCGCCCGGCGCGGCGCCATGTCGCTAGAACAGGCCGCTGATGCGGCCCTGCGAGTCGACGTCGATGTTGTTCGCTGCGGGCACCTTGGGCAGGCCCGGCATGGTCATGATGTCGCCGCAGATCGCGACCACGAATTCGGCGCCGGCCGAATATCGTACTTCGCGGATCGGCACCGTGAAACCCGACGGCGCGCCCTTGGCCGCGGGATCGGTCGAAAAGCTGTACTGCGTCTTCGCCATGCACACCGGGTAGCGCGCGGCGCCTTCCTTCTCGAGCTCGGCGAAGCGGCTCTTGACCTTGGCGTCGGCGGTGATGTCGGTCGCGCCATAGATTTTCTGCGCGATGGTGCGCGCCTTGTCCCAGAGCGGCATGTCGTCGGGGTAGAGCACTTTGAAGTTCGCGGGCTCGCGGGCGATGGTGGCGACCACGGTCTCGGCCAGATCGAGCGACCCCGCCCCGCCGCGCGCCCAGTGGTCGGCGACGACCGCGGTGACGCCTTCGGCCGCCATCGCTTCCTCGACGAGCGCATGCTCGGCCGCCGTGTCGGCCGAGAACCGGTTGACCGACACCACCACCGGGACGCCGTAGCTTTTGACGTTGCGGACGTGGCGCACGAGGTTGGCGAGGCCGGCCTTGAGCGCATTCAGGTTCTCGGCGCGGAGGTCTTCCTTGGCGACACCGCCGTGCATCTTGAGCGCGCGCACGGTTGCGACCACAACCGCGGCGTCGGGCCTGAGACCTGCTTTGCGGCACTTGATGTCGAAGAATTTCTCGGCGCCGAGATCGGCGCCGAACCCGGCCTCGGTCACGACGTAATCGGCGAGCTTCAGGCCGACCCGGGTCGCGAGCACCGTATTGCAGCCGTGCGCGATGTTGGCGAACGGGCCGCCGTGCACGAACGCCGGATTGTTCTCGAGCGTCTGCACGAGGTTGGGTTTAAGCGCATCCTTGAGCACCGCCGCCATCGCGCCCGCGACCTTGAGATCGGCCGCCGTCACCGGTTTGCGCTCGCGGGTGTAGCCGACCACGACCTGGCCCAGGCGGCGCTTCAAGTCATCGAGGCTGTCGGCCAGACAGAAGATCGCCATGATCTCGGAGGCGACGGTGATGTCGAAGCCGTCCTCGCGGGCGAAGCCGTTGGCGACGCCGCCGAGACCGACCACCAGTTGCCGGAGCGCGCGGTCGTTCATGTCGAGCGCGCGCCGCCAGGTGATGCGGCGCGGGTCGAGGTTGAGCTCGTTCCCCCAGTAGACGTGGTTATCGACCGCGGCGGCGAGCAGATTGTTGGCGACGCCGATGGCGTGGAAATCGCCGGTGAAGTGGAGGTTGATGTCCTCCATCGGCACGACCTGGGCGTAGCCGCCGCCGGCGGCGCCGCCCTTGACGCCGAAACACGGCCCGAGCGAGGGCTCGCGCAGGCAAATGAGCACCTTCTTGCCGGCCCGGTTCAGGCCGTCGCCCAAGCCCACGGTGGTCGTGGTCTTGCCTTCGCCGGCCGGCGTCGGCGTCATCGCCGTCACCAGGATGAGCTTGCCGTCGGGCCGGCTGCGGAGCCCGTTCAGGTAGTCGAAGGTAAGCTTGGCCTTGGTGGTGCCATAGGGCTCGAGCGCGGATGCCGGGATGCCGAGCTTGTCGCGCGCGACCTCGGCGATCGGTTTCATGGCGGCAGCTTGCGCGATCGCGATGTCGCTCAGGGGTTGCGAGTGCTGGTCGTGCGCCGCCTTGAGCATGCCTACCTCAACGCGTAAGGTGCGGGACCCATCGGTGCCGCAAAGGGCGCGTAGACTAACAACGCGGTCCGGCACGCAATAGGGGGCTGTGGATGGAATACCGGCGCTTGGGGCGGAGCGGACTGCGCGTGTCCGCCGTCAGCCTCGGTTCGATGAACATGGGGAGCTGGCTCGACCGGGCGGCGAGCCACCGCGTCCTCGATGCCGCGTTCGACGCCGGCATCAACCTGATCGATACGGCCGAAATGTACCCCTCGCCGCTCGAGGCCGCGACCCAGGGACGGAGCGAAGAAGTGGTCGGCGCGTGGCTCAAGGGCAAACCGCGCGATGCCGTGATCCTGGCGACCAAGATTTCCGGCGCGAACCGGGCCGAATTGGGCGATATCGTCCCGCATATCCGCGGCGGCTTCGCGATCCTCGATTGGCACCACTTTGCGCGCGCCTGCGAGGCATCGCTCAAGCGCCTCAAGGTCGACTGCATCGACCTCTACCAGACCCATTGGCCGGACCGCGGCACGCCGATCGCGGCCCAGCTCGAAGCCTTCGAGCGACTGATCGAGGCGGGCAAGGTACGTTACGCCGGCGTCTCCAACGAGACACCGTGGGGCCTGATGCGGCTCCTCGCCACGGCCGAGACGAGCGGCCTACCGCGCATTGTCGCGGTGCAGAACAGCTATAGCCTCGTTCGCCGCGACTACGAAGCCGGATTGGCCGAAGTCTGCGTCCAGGAAGGCGTCGGCATGCTGCCGTTCTCGCCGCTGGGCGAAGGCGTCCTCACCGGCAAGTACACCGGCGGCAAGATTCCCCACGACTCGCGCTTCGCCGTCTACCAGCGCGGGCGTGAGCGCTTCGGCGACGCCAAGACGCTCGCCCGCGCCGATGCTTATGTCGACGTCGCCCGTGCCCACGGCCTCGAGCCCACGCAGATGGCGATCGCCTGGGTCAAGCGTCAGCCGGGCGTCGCTTCGGTCATCTCGAGCGCCTCCAACGTCGGCCAGGTTGCGTCGCTAGCGGCCGCCGCCGATCTCACCCTCCCCAACGAAACCCTGGCGGCGATCGCTACCGTATAACCGCGTCAAGGAGCGTCATGGCAGAAGAACTCATCGTTTCGCGCGACGGCGGTATCGCCACCGTCGCGTTCAATCGGCCCGAGAAGAAGAACGCCCTCAACCTCGCGATCTGGCGGCGCCTGGCCGAGGTCATGGCCGAGCTCGCGGCCGACGATCGGCTTCGCTGCGTCGTGCTGCGCGGGGCCGGGACCGACGCCTTCGTCGCCGGCGCCGACATCTCGGAGTTCGAGACCGAGCGCAAGGGCCGTGCCCGCGGCAAGAACTACGGCGAAGCCGTCGGCCGCGCGCTCCACGCCGTCGGCGATTGCCGCCACCCGACCGTCGCCATGATCATGGGGCCCTGTATCGGTGGTGGACTCGAGATCGCGACTCGCTGCGACATCCGCGTCTGCGGCCGCTCGTCGAAATTCGGTATTCCCTCCAACCGACTGGGCTTGGTCATTTCGCACGCCGAACTCGAATCGCTGGTCGCGGTGGTCGGCAAGGGCTACGCGCTCGAAATCCTGCTCACCGGCGAACTGATCGACGCCGCTCGCGCCGAGGCGATCGGGTTGGTGCAGCGCGTGGTGGCCGACACCGAGGTCGAGGCCGAGGCGCTCAAGGTCGCGCGCGTCGTCGCCGAGCGGGCGCCGCTCACCAACCGCTGGCACAAGAAGTTCTTGAAGCGCCTGACCGACCCGACGCCGCTGACGGCCGCGGAACGCGACGAAGCTTTCGACTGTTACGACAGCGAAGACTTCAAGGCCGGCTACCAGGCGTTCATGGCCAAAACGAAACCCGCATTCAAGGGACGCTAGCGATGACCGCCGCCGCCACCGGCCCGCTCAGCGGCATGCGGGTCGTCGAACTCGCGCATCATCTCGCCGGCCCGACCTGCGGCATCATGTTGGCCGACATGGGCGCCGACGTGATCAAGGTCGAGCGCGCGCCGGGGGGCGACGACTCGCGCCGCTCGATCCCACCCGAGCAGGCGGGGGAGTCCTCGGCCTTCATGATGATCAACCGCAACAAGCGCGGCATCGCGGTCGATCTCAAGAATCCCGCTGGCCGCGACATCGTCTTGAAGCTGATCGACCGCGCCGACGTCGTGACGGAAAACTATAGCCGCGGCGTGATGGAGCGGCTGGGGCTCGGCTACGAGTTCCTCAAGAGCCGCAACCGCAGCCTCGTCTACTGCGCGATCTCCGGATTCGGGCGTACCGGCCCCTACGCCGACCGCCGCGGTTTCGACCTGGTGGCGCAAGGCATGACCGGCCTGATGAGCATCACCGGCGAGAGCCCCGAGCGGCCGCCGGTCAAGGTCGGCGCGCCGGTCACCGACATCACCGCCGGATTCCTGGCGGCGATGGGCATCATCGCCGCTTATGCCCATCGCCTCAAAACCGGCGAAGGCCAAGTCGTCGACACCTCGTTGTTCGAAGCCGGCATCATCCACACCTTCTGGCAGTCGGCGATCACCTTCGCGACCGGCGAGCCGCCGCGGGCGATGGGCTCGGCGCATCCCTTGAACGCGCCTTATCAGGCGTTCCAGACCGCGGACGGCTGGATCAATGTCGGCGGCGCCAACCAGCAGACCTGGCTCAAGCTCCTGGACGTCTTGGGCGCGCCCGAACTCGACGCCGATCCGCGTTTCGCCTCGAACAAGGCGCGGATGCAGAACTTGACCGCCCTGCAAGAGACGCTCGCACCCTACTTCAAGCAGCAAACGAGCGCCGATTGGTTGACGCGTTTCGACCGCGCCGGCGTCGCCGGCGGCCCGATCCTCGACCTCGCTCAAGTCCATGCCGACCCCCAGACCAAGGCGCGCGGCATGGTGGCCGAGGTCGAACACGCCAAGGCCGGGCATATGAAAACCTTGGGCCCGCCGATCAAGTTCTCGGCGACCCCGGCCGCCGTGCGCCGCGCCGCCCCGCTCCTGGGTCAGCACACCCGCGAAGTGCTGCGCGAAATCGGCTACGACGATGCCGCGATCGACCGCCTCGAGGCCGAAGGCGCGGTGATCGGCGCTAGCCGCGTCCGACCGCCGACCCGCGGACCTGGGTCCGGTGCATGATGCGGCGGGCGGCGGGATCGAACGCATCGCGCCGGTGCAGCACGCGGCGGTTGTCCCAAATGACGAGATCGCCCACCTGCCAGCGGTGAACGTGGACGAACGCAGGCCGCGTCGCGTGCGCCCACAGCCGGTCGAGCAGTTCCTCGCTCGCGGCAAGGTCGAGCCCCTCGATCCGCGCCCACCGGCGGCGTCCGAGAAACAGCGTGGCACGCCCGGTTTCCGGATGGACCTCGATCGCCGGATGTAGCGTTCCCGGCGCCGATCGCACATCGGCCGGTCGGGTCGCGCCCAGCCTGAGATCCCCGGTCGCGGTCAGGCTCGAGGGGTGATTGATCCGCTCACCGGCGATCGCCGCTTTGAGGTCGGGTGCCAGTGCGTCATGGGCGGCCGCCATGTCGGCGAACCAAGTGTCGCCCCCTTCTGGCGAAACCTCGAGGGCATAGAGCAAGCTCGCGGTCGGCGGCTCGGCCAAGTAGCTCATGTCCGAATGCCATTCGGCTTCGCCGTAGCCGAGGCTCCCGATCGGGCGCCCGTTCTCGATCACGTTGGAAACGACCCAGACGTCAGGACGGAGGCCCCCGCCGCGCGCCTGGCGCTCGGATGCGGGGGCGAGTTCGGGCTCACCGAAAACGCGGCTCACCGCGACGAGGTCGTCGTCGCCGTAGTGCAACCCGCGGACGATCACGACGCCGTAATCGAGCCAAGCCTGGCGGAGCGCGTTCGCCGCCGCCGGGCCGAGCCGGGTTCCGGGTGGAAGCCCGAACACTTGGGCGGCGAACCTAGGCCGATAGGGCCGAACCTCGATCATCGCGGGTCATCCATGTACGGCGCGCACAGCCGTCATGCGACGGTAACACTCGGTTTTGATCGTGTGTGACTGGAATTGTATCGCGTGATCAACGATATCAAGGACAGCGGTCGGCCCGGTTCGGGCCCCGATGGGAGTAACCGATGAAGAATGCAACGATGCTGGCGGCCGCGGCGATGGTTGTCGCGATGCCGGCGATCGCCGACGACTGCATGGAGCCGAGCGACCTCCAGGCCTATCTCGAAGAAGCTTACGCCGAACGTCCGATCGCGGTCGCCGACAACGAAACCGGCAGCCGCGTTCGCCTGTTCACGTTGAAGAACGGGACCTGGACCCTGGTTCAGTACAACGAGGAGCGCCTTGCCTGCGTCGTCGCCAACGGCACCGGCTGGTTCGACGAGCCGCAAGCGGAAGCCCAGCGCACGCAAAAGCCGCGCAGCTGATCGGCAGCGCCCATCAGGTAATCGGGATCATCACGATCTTGCGATAGGGCTCGCGCGCGACCAGGCGCTCGTACCATGCCTTCAAGTATGGCAAGTCCGGCCGCTCGATTGCCAGGTTGAACCAGCGGTAGACGTGCGCCGCGAACGGGATGTCGCCGATGGTGAGGCGATCGCCGGCAACGTAGTCGCGGGTCTTCAAGTTGGCGTCGAGCATCGCGAACAGCCGGGCCACCTCGCGCCGCTTCTCTTCGATCAGCCCGAGATCGCGGCGCCCGGGTGGCGTCCGCACCAGACCCCAGAACATCGGCGAGATGGTGAAGGTGAGCGTGTGCGCCCAATCCATCCACCGCTCGGCGTCGGCGCGGACGCGGAGATCGGCCGGGCAGAGCGTGCCGAAACCGTGCTTGGCGGCGAGATAGCGCACGCACGCGTTCGATTCCCACAGCACGAAACCGTCGTCGACGATGGTCGGCACCAGCCCCATCGGGTTCATGGCGCGGTATTGCGGGGTGTCGTTGACGCCGTACTCGAGCCCGGCATCGATCCGCTCGTAGGGCAGATCGAGCTCGGCGCAGGTCCATAGCACCTTCTGCACGTTGGCCGAGTTCGGCCGTCCGAAGATCTTGAGCATGTCGGCTCCCGGGAGAGGCCTGGCAGTTTCGCCAGGGGCACGCGGAGCGGATAGTATCGCATGCTCGTCCGGTCGACCTTCACCGGAGCCATCGTCATGCCGCAACCGATCCCGCCCGTCCGCTACGTCCCGCCCTCATTCGCGAACCCTTATCCCGACGAGCCTTGGGAAAACGTCGCCGATTTCACGTACGACGCCGACCTCCATTTGATGCGCAAGATCGAATCGGTCCAGCAGCGCGAAGGCGAAAACGCCGAATTCATCGTCGCCGCCGACTACCCGATCCGCTACAAGCTCGACGGCGTCGAGCGACGGATCGTGGTGCCGCGCGGCATGCTGACCGATCTCTCATCGGTGCCGCGTTTGGGCCGCATCGTCGTGAGTCAAGTCGGTCCCCACCTCGAAGCCTCGATCGTCCACGACTTCCTCTATGTCGCCTGGCAGGACGTCGAAGGGCGTGGCGCCCGCGCGCGCGACCGCGAGTTCACCGACAAGATCATGCGCGCCGGCATGGCGGCGGCCGACGTCGGCGCCGGCCAAACCTGGACGATTTATCAGGCCGTCCGCCTTTTCGGCGGCAGCGCCTATAACAAAGCCGACGAACAGCGTTACATCGATCTCGGATGAGCGAATGAACCGGACCGATACGATCCTGATCGCCGGCGGGCGCGTTTACGACCATGACGGCGATACCGACCAGCCGGCCTACGCCGACGTCTTGATCGAGGGCGACCGCATCGCGCGCGTCGGCCCCCACCTCGCGGCGACCGTCGGCGCGGTCGGCCGCACCATCGATGGCCGCGACAAGCTGGTGGTGCCGGGATTCGTCAACGCCCACTACCACTCGCACGACGCGCTCTTGAAAGGCTGTTTCGAGACCATCCCGCTCGAACTCTGGCTGCTGCGGGCGTTGCCGCCGTCGTGGCCCAAGCGCAGCAAGGAAGAAGTGCGCGCCCGCACCCTGATCGGCGCGGTCGAAGCGCTCCACTCCGGGATCACGACGATCCAGGACATGCTGACCGTTTTTCCGTTCGACCCCGAGCACGTCGAAGTCGCGCTCGACGCCTACCAGGAGCTCGGCGTCCGCACCGTATTCGCGCTGCAGATCGGCAACATCCCCGGGGTCGAGCGGGTCCCGTTCTGGAAGGAGATGATCCCGCCCGACAAGCACCGCTACCTCTCGGCCTCGGTCGAGCCGTTCGCCGGCATTCATCCGATCGACGCCGTGATGGCCGAGTACGCACGCCACCGCGGCCGCCGTTCGCTGGTCGACTGGGCGCTCGGTCCGACCAGCCCGGAATTCTGCACGCCCGACTTCCTCGAACGCTTGGCCGCGCTTTCGGCCGAACACGCGTTGCCGGTCTACATGCACATCAACGAATCGAAGGCGATGACGCTCGCCGGGCGCCTGTTCATGCCCGAGCACGGCGGCTCGCAGGTGAAGTACTTGCGCGCGACCGGCCTGATCGGCCCGCGCGTCAACCTCGCTCACTCGATCTGGATGCTGCCCGAGGAAATCGACATCCTGGCCGAGACCGGCACCAACGTCGTCTTGAACCCGGTCGGCAACATGAAATCGAAAAGCGGTGTGCCGCCGATCCGCGACTTCCTCGTCCGCGGCGTCAATGTCGCTTTGGGCTGCGACAACTGCGCCTGCTCGGATGCGCAGAACATGTTCCAGGGCATGAAGATGCTGGCGGCACTCAGCGCCGCGAGCGAGATCGAGCCGGGGCCGCCCTCGGCCGCCGACGCGCTCCGCGCCGCGACCCTCGGCGGCGCCCGGACCGCCGGGCTCGAGCGCGCGTTGGGCGCCGTCAAGCCCGGCCGCAAGGCCGACCTCTCGTTGATCGACCTGACCAGCCCGGCGTTCGTCCCCTTCAACAGCGCTGCCCGTCAGCTCGTTTTCACCGAGAGCGGCGGCGATGTCGAAACCGTGATCGTCGACGGCCAGGTCGTGCTCGACCGGGGCCGCGTCACGACGATCAGCGAATCCGAGCTTCGCGATGCCATCCAGGTGCTGATGCCGGGCGTTCGCCGCGACCTCGCCGTCGTCGAAACCCGCGTCAAGGAGCTCGAGCCCTACCTGATGCGGGCCTACCGCAAGGCGATGGCCGCCGACGTCGGCACCAACCGGCTGATCGGGCAGAAGTAATCAGCTCGGGCGCTTGGTGCCGGCCCCCTCGCGCGCCTTGATGAAGTCGAGCGCGACGTCGACGATCATGTCTTCCTGGCCGCCGACCATGCGGCGCTTGCCCAGCTCGATCAGGATCTCGCGGGTATCGACGCCGTAGAGGCCGGCCGCCTTCTCGGCGTGGCGGAGGAAGCTCGAATAGACGCCGGCATAGCCGAGCGAGAGCGTCTCGCGGTCGACCCGGACCGGGCGGTCCTGGAGCGGGCGCACCAGGTCGTCGGCGGCGTCCATCAGTTTGTTGACGTCGCAGCCGTGCTCGAAGCCGAGCTTGTTGGCGACGGCGATGAAGACTTCGATCGGCGTGTTGCCGGCGCCGGCGCCCATCCCGGCCAGCGACGCGTCGACCCGGGTGACGCCGCACTCGACCGCGACCACCGAGTTGGCGACGCCCAGGCTCAAATTGTGGTGCGCATGCATGCCGCGCTGGGTCTCCGGTTTAAGCGCGTCGTTGAACGCCTGGAACCGCGCGCGCACGCCGTCCATGGTGAGCGCGCCCGCCGAATCGGTGACGTAAACGCAATGCGCGCCGTAGCTCTCCATGAGTTTGGCCTGCGCGGCCAAGGGCTTCGGCTCCAGCATATGCGCCATCATCAGGAAGCCGGCGACGTCCATGCCGATCTTGCGCGCGAACTCGATGTGCTGCTTGGCGATGTCGGCTTCGGTGCAGTGGGTAGCAACCCGGACCGAGCGCACCCCGAGCACGTAGGCATGCTCCAAGTCCTCGACCGTGCCGATGCCCGGGAGCAGCAGCGTGGTGAGCCGCGCGTTCTCGACGACGGCGGCGACCGCCTCGATCCACTCCCAGTCCGAATGCTTGCCGAAGCCATAGTTGAAGCTCGACCCGTTCAAGCCGTCGCCGTGCGAGAGCTCGATCGCGTCGACCCCGGCCCGGTCGAGCGCGGCCGCGATCGCAACGACGGTCTTCACGTCGTATTGGTGGCGGATGGCGTGCATGCCATCGCGGATGGTGACGTCCTGGATGTAGAGGCGCTTGGCGGCGGTCATGCCGCCATCTCCGCCGAGCGGAGCTCGACCAGGCGCTCGGCGGTGGCAAGCGCGGCCGAGGTCATGATGTCCAAGTTGCCGGCGTAAGCCGGAAGGTAGTGGGCGGCGCCCTCGACCTCGAGGAACACCGAGACCTTGAGCCCGGGGATGTCGCCGAGCCCGGGGATACGGAGCGGGTTGTTGTTGCCGAACCGCTCGAACTGCACTTCCTGTTTCAGGCGGTAGCCGGGGACGTACTTCTGAACGGTCTTGACCATCGCCTTGACCGAGGCGGCGATCGCCGCCTGATCGGCATCGCCGGTCAAGCAAAAGACGGTGTCGCGCATGATGAGCGGCGGCTCGGCCGGATTGAGCACGATGATCGCCTTGCCGCGACGCGCGCCGCCCACGACCTCGAGGCCGCGCGCGGTGGTGCGGGTGAACTCGTCGATATTGGCGCGGGTGCCGGGGCCGGCCGACTTGGACGCGATCGAGGCCACGATCTCGGCGTAATGAACCGGCGCCACCTTGGCGACGGCGTGGACGATCGGGATCGTCGCCTGCCCGCCGCAGGTCACCAGATTCACGTTGGGCGCGTTCAAGTGCTCGTCGAGATTGACGACCGGCACCGCGTAGGGGCCGATCGCCGCCGGGGTCAAGTCGATCACCTGTTTGCCGTGCCGGCGCAGGACCGCGTCGTGCTTGGCGTGCGCGCCGGCCGAGGTCGCGTCGAACACGATGCGAACGTCCTTGAAGACCGGCATCTTGACGAAGCCGTCGATCCCCTGGTCGGTCACCGCGACGCCCAGGCGTCGGGCGCGCGCGAGCCCGTCCGAGCCGGGATCGATCCCGACCAGCGCCGCCATGTCGAGCGATGTCGAAAGCCGCATGACCTTGATCATCAGGTCGGTACCGATGTTGCCCGAGCCGATGATCGCGACCTTGACCTTGGAACCCATCGATCCCTCTGACCGCCGTGGTCGGCGAAGGGCGGCATCTTGGCGGACGCCTCCCGCCTAAGCAAGCCGCGCCGCCGTGCCCGCCGCGACGACACTCTTCAGCTCCAGCACCTCGATCGGCGCCTCGGCCCAGTTATGCTCCCAGCATACGATCAGGTCGCACCCGGCCGGGTCGTGGTGGTGCGCGAGGAAGCTGCGGCTCTGGAACTCGAACTCGATCTGCACCCGCTCCCAGCGCCCGACTGCATTCGGCACCCGCCGCTTGGCTTCGCAGTCGGGAAAGCCGTGGGCGATGCTCTCGACCCGGTAGCCGAGCTGCGTGGCGAGGATACCGAACAGGAACACGACGCCCTGCTCGTTGACGGGGGCGTGCTGGAGCCCGGGGAGGTCGAGGAGTTCACCGTACTGTCGGCCGCCCGTGGTGGCAGCGCCCTCGGGCCTGGCGCGCTTTGCGCGAGACGCCGGCGGTGCCAGCGCCGGCGCCGCGTTCGGAAGATCGCCCATGTAAGGAAACGCCGGGTCGTTGACTTCGGCCCAGCGCCGGAAGGCGGCGAGCGCTGCCGGCCAGCGCCGGTACCGGTTGAGAAGGAGCGCGGTGTGCGCGTACTCGCCCGCGACACGCCGGATCGATCCGATGCCGCCGAGTTTCAAGAACGTGTCGCGCAGCCGCGCAAACATGATCTCGTTCGGGACCGGGTCGTTGCGGGTGTAGGGGGTAAGGCCGGCGGCGAGGCAGAGTTCCTTCCAGCCGCCGAAGCGGGCGTAGATCTGGCGCCGGCCGAACTTGGTGTCGCGTTCGAACTCGCCGACACTCAAGGTCGGCTTCCCGAGCGCTGTCGCCGCCTTGCGGGCGGCGGCGATCAAGGTGTCGCGGTCGACCACGTCGGGCCTCTTGCATCGTGCCTCCAAAACGAAACCACTGGCATAATTTTTTTCCTATATGGCGAATAAGTATATCGAAAATAGGGTAATATATTATCCATTTTATCCTGTTTTGTCTACCGCTGGATTTCCCAAGATTGAAGCGTTGGTCCCGCCGCCTGAACCGTCCTGGCCCCGCGAGGAGGGCCGTCATGCCCGGGACAAGCCCACGGCGGTTGCGGTACGCGCCTCTCCACGACCGCCTCTTCAACGCGGTCCCAGGTCGCGTCCTCGGCGACGTAGCTGGTCCGGAGGGGCGGCGACTCGGCAGACGCCGCCTCCGAGGCAAGCCGCGGGTTGAGCGCCGCCCACGCCCGGACGATAATCGCGAGGCATTTGCGTTTGGCCGGTGATGAAAGTGTTGGTCGCGTTCCTCGCAGCGCTCGCCGGCTTGATCGGGCTGCTCTACGGAGTCAATTGGTACCTCGCCCGAGCGGCGGAAGGTGCATTCCCGCCGGCCGGCGAGCGCCGCACGATCGAAGGCATCGCCCTTCATTATGTCGCCGTCGGCAGCGGGCCGCCGGTCGTCCTGATCCACAGCGCCAACGGCACCTTGAACGATTTCCGTGCCACGCTGCTCGATCGGCTGATCACCCGCTTCCACACGATTGCCGTCGACCGACCGGGCTATGGCTATAGCGAGCGACCGGCGGATCCCGTGACGCCCGACGTCCAGGCCCGGCTC
>Ga0194132_10005993_pt1 | contig 19220 bp, 14 predicted proteins | sample TA2KigOf80mmetaG_FD_148612 | JGI IMG/M metagenome (GOLD analysis project Ga0194132, IMG submission 148612) | Freshwater microbial communities from Lake Tanganyika, Tanzania - TA2015054 Kigoma Offshore 80m | ecosystem: Environmental > Aquatic > Freshwater > Lake | place: Tanzania: Lake...
TGGTGCCGACATTGGTGCGCGCGTGGGCCGCGCTCCACGCCCGCTTCGGGCGGCGGCCGTGGCCGGCGCTGTTCGTGCGCGCCATTCGGTACGCGGCCGACGGCTTCGCCGCCTCGCACGACCTGGCGCGCGCGGTCGCCGCGCACCGGTCCGCGCTCGATGCCGACCCCGGGTGTGCGGCGCTGCTCGATGCGCGCGTCACCTTCGGCACCCTCTTCCGCCAGCCCGCACTCGCCCGCACCATGGCTCTCGTTGCCGAGCGCGGCGCCGACGCGTTCTATCGGGGCGAGACCGCGACCCACCTCGCCGCCTACGCCGTGAGCCAAGGCGGCGCCTTGAGCATCGCCGACCTCGCCGCCGCCGACGTCGCCTGGGTGCCGACGCTCAACGCCGCGTATCGCGCCTTGGGCGTCCGCGTCGCGCCGCCCAATTCCTACGGCCTCTATCTCTTGCTCCAGCTTCGCCACCTCGAGCGCGCACCGATCGCCGCGCTTGGCGGTGCGACCAGTGCGCGCCTCGATCACCTGATCCGTGCCGCCGAGCGCGCCTTCGCCGCCGGCGCGCCGTGGGTCGCGGACCCCGCGTTCGTCCCGGCCGCAGGTGCGCCCGAGGTCGAGCGCATCCTCGCCGCGCCACCCGGCCCCAACGCCCCGGCGGCAGCGGCCGGCGGCACCGCGGTCGTGGCGGTGGCCGATGGCGCCGGCAACGGTATCTCGTTCATCCAAAGCGTCTACCGGCCGTTCGGCGCCATGACGCTCGACCCCGCGACCGGCATTCTCCTCAACAACCGCCTCGCGTCGTGCTCGCTCGACCCCGCCCATCCCAACCGGCTCGAGCCCGGGCGGCGGCCGGCGCATACGCTGAGCCCGGCGCTCGCTTTCGAGGGCGGGCGGCTCCGCTACGTGCTGGGTTCGCCCGGCGGACCGGGACAGACGCTCACGCTGGCGCAGGTGATCTCGACCCTGGTCGACCGCGGCTTACCGCTCGCCGAGGCCGTGCGCGCGCCGCGCTGGAGCCTCGACCTCGCCAACCGGATCGTTATCGAAGCGACGTTTCCGCCCGCGACCGCGGCCGAGCTCGGCGCGGCGGGCATCGAGGTCACGACCGGCGCCGCCGAAATGCCCTACTTCGGCTCGGCCGAGGTCATCGCCCTCCGCGCCGACGGCACGCTCGAAAGCCAGGCCGACTTCCGGCGCGAGGCGGCGGCGATCGGGGTTTAGGCCCGCCGCTCGGTGACGAACGGATTGCGGAGCGTGCCGATCCCGATGATTTCGACCTCGACCGTATCGCCGGCGGCGATGTTGGGCGGGAGGCCGTCGGTCCCCATCCAGACGATGTCGCCCGGATAGAGCGTCATGTAGCGGGTGATCGCGACGAGATAGTCGGCGATCCCGAAGATCATGTTGTTGGTGCGAAAGCGCGTGGTCTCGCGGCCGTTGACGCGGACGATCGTCTGCGCGGCGTCGAGATCGAGGTCGGTCTCGATCCATGGCCCCATCGGCTTGAAGGTGTCGGCGTTCTTGGCGCGCCACAGCGTCGCGTCCGATTTCTGCCAGGTGCGCTCGGAGACATCGTTGCCGATGGTGTAGCCCAGGACGCAGGCGAACGCGGTTTCGGGCGTCAGGTGCTTGGCGCGCTTGCCGATCACGACCACGAGCTCGCCTTCGTATTGGACGAGCGGGCTGGCATCGGCCGGGATCACCACCGCCTCGTCATGCGCGATCAGCGCGTTGTTGGCGCGGTAGCCGACGTCGGGCTTGGCCGGGAGCTTGGCCTCGCGTCCGATCTTGGCCGCCATCTGGTAGATGTGGTCGGCGTAGTTCAAGCCGCAGCAATAGAAGGTCGGCGGCACCACCGGCACCTCGAGCTTGACGGCAGCGAGCGCGTGGACGGTCGCGGTCGGCGTATAGCCCCGGAACGGATCGCCGGCGACCTCGGCGATGCGCTCGCCCTCGAGGATGCCGTACGCGGTGCGGCCACCGGCGGTGAAACGGACCCAGCGCACCGGCGCAACCTCGACCCTACCGCTCAGCGCCGGGCGCCGCTGCCCTAGCGGATCGCCTTCACCACGCGGTGGAAGTCGTCGAACATGAAGAGGAACATGTCCAAGGTCTCGTCGACCGTGGCGATGACGCGGCGGCGCTCCTCCTCGGTCCGGGCGAACTGCTCGAGCAGGGTGACGCCGACGCCGGAGTGGTCCTCGTCGGCGGTCTGGTGGACGATGAAGAACTCGAGCGCGTGGTCGTCGAGGCCATAATGGTCGCGGAGCGCGCGGTAGCGGCTGGCGCCGTCGGTCGTCACCGGCGCCTCGCCGGCCAGCATGTGCGCCGAGACGCCCTCGAGGAAATTGCGACCGCAGACCTGGCCGAAATACTCGCGGAAGGCAAGCGCACCAGCGCAGTAGGGGGTGTTCCACATCTCCTTGTCGCTGATGCCGAGCGCGCGCCCGAGTTGAAGGTAAAGCGCCGAATGCGCCTTGCCGTTGGCGTAGAGCCGCCCGGTGCCTTCCTCGTAGACGACCTCGGCGATCATGGCGCGCCATTGCGGGTCGGGGCAGATCACGTAGAGCCGGCCATGGAAGTTGTGGTTGTGAAGCGGGATGATGCTGTTCTGGCGTATCAGCATCTTGACCTGCGCGCGCGAGTACGAGCCGTCGTAGAGCCGCTGCCACACCGCGTGCTTGTAGAACGGCTTCTTCTTGTGGAGGGCGGCAATTTCGGCGAGGACGGCGGCGTTGTCGAGGGGCATGGCACGGTTCCGTTCGGGGAGCGTCGCGGCCGCCGAGTGCGGACGCGCGCGCATGGTAAGGTGTTTCGCCGGGGAGTGAAAGAAGCGCGGGGAGGAGTGCCGCAGTTGTTCGAGACGCCCAACAGCGGAAGCGGCGGCGCGGGGTTTCGCGCCGGCGCCTTCATGCCATCCTGGCCGTGAAGTTCGGCGTCTCGCCCGGGATCGCGCTTCGCCTCGCGCGGCTCTGGGGCGACACCCCGGAAACTTGGCTCAGGATGCAAGAAGCGTACGACCTTGGCATGCGCGCGAGCGGATCATCAGTGCCCTGGACAAGGCTCGCGAGCGCCACAGAGCCGTTCGACCCCGGCCAGCGCGGGATCGTTGAACCGGCAGGAACCGGATTTGACCCTTTTGCGCGCTGCTCGTCGCTGGGCGTCGCGCTCCGCCCGCTCGCTGCCGCGCTCAGCGCTCCTTGACCCGGACGATCGAGGCGATCGGGCGCGGCGCCTGGCCCGACATCTCGGAGATGTTGCGCTCCTGCTCTTCGATCGCGCGCCGGATGTCCTCCTCGTCGGCATAGCCGCGGAGCGCCGTGCGCGGCACCTTGCAGTTCGAGCGCCGCGTGCCGTCCTTGAAGACGACGTTGACGATGACGAACTCGGCGGTCGTGACGTTGCGATGGCGACCCATGACGCGATCCTGTGGCCGGGAAGGGAACGTCCGCACCCTATTCGGTGCGGCACCGAATTTCTAGGTGCGTTCGTCCCCCGAGCGCGGCGGCAGTTGAGTGCCGGCCCAGCGGAGGGTCGACGAGCCCCGCTTCGCGCTTCCGCCTTTGGCACGGTTCTCGAAAGATCCGCGGCGGACAGGCCGGCGAGCGTTGGCGCGGGTTCGAGCGCCGGCCGCTGAAAGCGATCCGCGACGAACTCGATCGGGTTCACGCCGAGCGATCGGCACCAGTCGTGAACGCAAACGTCACCGCATCCCCAGCCCGTTTATCCAGCAAGTGATCGGCCCCGACCGAGTGGTCGAGATGGAATGTTAGTTCAGAGTTGGCCGTTGCGCTAGTTGGAGCGTGGCCGGCGAAGCCGATCGGCGTAGCGCAGCCGGCCTCGTAGCCCTCGCAAACGAAAGCCCCGGCGCGCGGGCCGGGGCGAGTAAATTAAGTCTGGTTGCGGGGATAGGATTTGAACCTATGACCTTCAGGTTATGAGCCTGACGAGCTACCGGACTGCTCCACCCCGCGTTAGGCGATCGCGGCGGCCGGCCGGAGCCGCCGCCGATAGGCGTGTCGTCGTCATGAGGTTCGAGGGCTTCGCGCCGCGTCGCCGTGCGCGACTGGGCTTGATAGGCCTGGCAGCGACCTACTCTTCCGCGTCTTGAGACGAAGTACCATCGGCGCTGGGGAGTTTCACGACCGAGTTCGGAATGGGATCGGGTGCAGGCCCCCCGCCATGGCCACCAGGCCGATCAAACCCAGCCGATAGCCGGGCGGATCGCTCGTAGTCGGGCGAAGCGTGTGGCGAACAAAGCCAAGGGTTGCAATCGCGCGTGTCGTCTTTGGGTCGTGACGCCCGCTCCCCTCCCCTCGCCCGAGCGGGGCGGGAGACGGAGGGAATTGGATTCGTCACTACGCATGCCGATTTTGCGCTCGCGCTTGCGCACGAGGAGAAATCAAGCCGATCGAGCGATTAGTATCGGTTAGCTCAACGCGTTGCCGCGCTTGCACACCCGACCTATCAACGTCGTGGTCTACGACGGCTCTTAGGGAGAACTCGTTTCGAGGTGCGTTTCCCGCTTAGATGCTTTCAGCGGTTATCGCGTCCGTACATAGCTACCCGGCGATGCGGCTGGCGCCACAACCGGTACACCAGAGGTACGTCCATCCCGGTCCTCTCGTACTAGGGACAGCTCCTCACAATTCTCCTCCACCCACGGTAGATAGGGACCGAACTGTCTCACGACGTTCTAAACCCAACTCACGTACCACTTTAATCGGCGAACAGCCGAACCCTTGGGACCTGCTCCAGCCCCAGGATGTGATGAGCCGACATCGAGGTGCCAAACGGTGCCGTCGATATGGACTCTTGGGCACCATCAGCCTGTTATCCCCGGCGTACCTTTTATCCGTTGAGCGATGGCCCTTCCACGCAGAACCACCGGATCACTATGGCCGACTTTCGTCTCTGCTCGACCCGTCGGTCTCGCAGTCAGGCGGGCTTATGCCATTGCACTCACCAGCTGATTTCCGACCAGCTTGAGCCCACCTTCGCACGCCTCCGTTACTCTTTGGGAGGCGACCGCCCCAGTCAAACTACCCACCATGCAGGGTCCCGGACCCGGATCACGGATCTCGGTTAGACGTCAGAAACCAGAAGGGTGGTATTTCAACGTTGCCTCCACGATGGCTGGCGCCACCGCTTCGAAGGCTCCCACCTATGCTACACATCCAACTCCTAACGCCACTGCAAAGCTATAGTAAAGGTGCACGGGGTCTTTCCGTCTAGCCGCGGGTACTCCGCATCTTCACGGAGAATTCAGCTTCGCTGAGCCGATGTTGGAGACAGTGGGGAAGTCGTTACGCCATTCGTGCAGGTCGGAACTTACCCGACAAGGAATTTCGCTACCTTAGGACCGTTATAGTTACGGCCGCCGTTTACCGGGGCTTCGGTTCAGAGCTTGCACCCCTCTCCTTAACCTTCCGGCACCGGGCAGGCGTCAGACCCTATACGTCGTCTTACCGACTTAGCAGAGTCCTGTGTTTTTAGTAAACAGTCGCCACCCCCATTTCAGTGCCACCTCGTTCCGGTTGCCCGGGCGAGGCACCCCTTCTTCCGAAGTTACGGGGTCAATTTGCCTAGTTCCTTCAACATCGTTCTCTCAAGCGCCTTGGTATGTTCAACCAGTCCACCTGTGTCGGTTTCGGGTACGGTCTTACGCTGGGGCTATTTCCTGGAACGCCTTCGCCGCACCTCCAATCCAGTAAGGAGGCACGACTTACAACATTCGTCACCACCAGCAGGCTCAGGAATATTGACCTGATTCCCATCGGCTACGGCTGTCGCCCTCGCCTTAGGGGCCGGCTAACCCTGCGCGGATTAACCTTGCGCAGGAACCCTTGGACTTCCGGCGTGAGTGTTTCTCACACTCATGTCGCTACTCGTGTCAGCATTCTCGCTTCCGGTACCTCCAGAAGACCTGACGATCTTCCTTCGCAGGCATACGGAACGCTCCGCTACCGCGTACGATTCCCGAAGGAACCGTACACCCGCAGCTTCGGTGCGTGGCTTGAGCCCCGTTACATCTTCGGCGCAGGCTGGCTTAACTAGACCAGTGAGCTGTTACGCTTTCTTTAAAGGATGGCTGCTTCTAAGCCAACCTCCTGGTTGTCTTGGCCTTCCCACTTCCTTTCCCACTTAGCCACAACTTAGGGACCTTAGCTGGCGGTCTGGGCTGTTTCCCTTTCAACGACGGATCTTAGCACCCGCCGTTTGCCTAGCCGCGCTGTGCTCGTTGGTATTCGGAGTTTGGTTAGGTTTGGTAGCGTTTTGCACGCCCCTAGCCCATCCAGTGCTCTACCCCCAACGGCAATCGCGCGACGCTCTACCTCAATAGATTTCGCGGAGAACCAGCTATCTCCAGGTTTGTTTGGCCTTTCACCCCTAGCCACAGCTCATCCCCTACTTTTTCAACAGGAGTGAGTTCGGTCCTCCAGTGCGTGTTACCGCACCTTCAACCTGGCCATGGCTAGATCACCTTGGTTTCGGGTCTAATCCGCGTAACTGGACGCCACTTTAAGACTCGCTTTCGCTACGCCTTCGCCTATCGGCTTAAGCTTGCTACGCAGATTAAGTCGCTGACCCATTATGCAAAAGGTAGGCAGTCACCCCGCAATGGGGGCTCCTACTGCTTGTAAGCATCCGGTTTCAGGTGCTCTTTCACTCCCCTCGTCGGGGTGCTTTTCACCTTTCCCTCACGGTACTTGTTCGCTATCGGTCGCGTCGGAGTACTTAGGCTTGGAGGGTGGTCCCCCCATGTTCAGACAGGGTTTCTCGGGCCCCGCCTTACTCGAGGACTCTGCGTGTCGTGACCGATACGGGACTATCACCCGCTGTGGTCGGCCTTTCCAGACCGTTCTCGTTGGACACGCAAAGTCGCTGGCCTGGTCCGCTTTCGCTCGCCACTACTTACGGAGTCTCGGTTGATTTCCTTTCCTCCAGGTACTGAGATGTTTCAGTTCTCTGGGTTCGCTTCGCACGACTATGAATTCATCGTGCGATACCGGATGAACCGGTGGGTTGCCCCATTCGGACATCCCCGGATCAAAGCCTGCTCGCGGCTCCCCGGGGCTTATCGCAGCGTGCTACGTCCTTCATCGCCTCGACGCGCCAAGGCATCCACCAGATGCTCTTAGGACGCTTGATCTCTCGAAAACCGTCATGCGTAGTGACCAACCCAACGGGCCGGCCGCCGCGCAGGACGACTCAGCGATTGCTCGCTCACGGAACGGAGGACGTTCCGTGAGCGCCCTTTACTTTGTTCGAACCTCTTGACGATGACAAAGAGCGCGGGCTCGACGAGCGAGCCCGAAGCTCGGAAATCGCGGATACGGCTGGCGTATTCGCGGTCATGGACGGGGCGACCCGTTCCGGTCTCTGGTTGAGGTCAGGTTGGTGGAGGTGAACGGGATCGAACCGTCGACCTCCGGCTTGCAAAGCCGGCGCTCTCCCAACTGAGCTACACCCCCGAGAAGCTGGTGGGCCTGGGTCGACTCGAACGACCGACCTCACGCTTATCAGGCGTGCGCTCTAACCACCTGAGCTACAGGCCCCGCTAGCGGTCCACCAGGCCCGACGCGCGGCCACGGCCGACCGTCGGAACATGTGCCGACCGACGGAACCGGTGCGACGTCCATGAACGGAAGAGATGCGAAGACGGCGATGTGCCGTTTGGTAGTACCGAGCCTAAACTCGGCTTTTGTTCCAAAGCGAGCGATCGGACCGGCACGCCGGTCGGCGATCGTTCATCCTTAGAAAGGAGGTGATCCAGCCGCAGGTTCCCCTACGGCTACCTTGTTACGACTTCACCCCAGTCGCTGACCTTACCGTGATTGGCTGCCTCCTTGCGGTTAGCGCACCAGCTTAAGGTAAAACCAACTCCCATGGTGTGACGGGCGGTGTGTACAAGGCCCGGGAACGTATTCACCGCGTCATGCTGATACGCGATTACTAGCGATTCCAACTTCATGCACTCGAGTTGCAGAGTGCAATCTGAACTGAGACGGCTTTTTGAGATCAGCGCGGGGTCGCCCCATTGCTTCCCATTGTCACCGCCATTGTAGCACGTGTGTAGCCCAGGCCGTAAGGGCCATGAGGACTTGACGTCATCCCCACCTTCCTCCGGCTTGTCACCGGCAGTTTCTTCAGAGTGCCCAGCCGAACTGATGGCAACTGAAGATGAGGGTTGCGCTCGTTGCGGGACTTAACCCAACATCTCACGACACGAGCTGACGACAGCCATGCAGCACCTGTGTGGGGCCCAGCCGAACTGAAGGGAACGATTTCTCGCTCCCAAAACCCCCATGTCAAGGCCTGGTAAGGTTCTTCGCGTTGCGTCGAATTGAACCACATGCTCCACCGCTTGTGCGGGCCCCCGTCAATTCCTTTGAGTTTTAACCTTGCGGCCGTACTCCCCAGGCGGAGTGCTTAACGCGTTAGCTACGACACTGAGAGGGAACCCCCCAACGTCTAGCACTCATCGTTTACAGCGTGGACTACCAGGGTATCTAATCCTGTTTGCTCCCCACACTTTCGCGCCTCAGCGTCAGAACCTGGCCAGAGAGCCGCCTTCGCCACTGGTGTTCTTCCCAATATCTACGAATTTCACCTCTACACTGGGAATTCCACTCTCCTCTCCAGGCCTCTAGCTCGACAGTTTCGAATGCAATTCCCGGGTTGAGCCCGGGGATTTCACATCCGACTTGTCGAACCGCCTACGCGCGCTTTACGCCCAGTAATTCCGAACAACGCTAGCCCCCTTCGTATTACCGCGGCTGCTGGCACGAAGTTAGCCGGGGCTTCTTCTGCGGGTACCATCATTATTTTCCCCGCCGAAAGAGCTTTACAACCCGAAGGCCTTCATCACTCACGCGGCATGGCTGGATCAGGGTTGCCCCCATTGTCCAAGATTCCCCACTGCTGCCTCCCGTAGGAGTCTGGGCCGTGTCTCAGTCCCAGTGTGGCTGGTCGTTCTCTCAAACCAGCTACGGATCGTCGGCTTGGTGAGCCGTTACCTCACCAACTACCTAATCCGACGCGGGCCGCTCCAGCAGCGATAAATCTTTCCCCCGGAGGGAGTATACGGTATTAGCTCCGGTTTCCCGGAGTTGTTCCGTACTGCTAGGCACGTTCCCACGTGTTACTCACCCGTGCGCCGCTCCTGTATTGCTACAGGCGCTCGACTTGCATGTGTTAAGCCTGCCGCCAGCGTTCGTTCTGAGCCAGGATCAAACTCTTAGGTTTAAGAGCGGATCCTCGAATCACAAACGTGGGCGCCAATCTTTCGATTAGCGCTTGCGTCTGCGAGCGGGTCCGATATCGGCACACCGCCGCCTACGCATCTCTTCCGTATTCACGATTTCAAAGAGCGGTACGCGCAGAGCAAAAAGCGCGCGCCGTCCCGCCGGAGAACCCCCCGGCAGAACAGCGGGCGCGAGCGGCGGTTATAGGAAGCGCGCGCGACGCTGTCAAACAATTTTAACGAAACCCCTCCCTCGCCGCGGAAACCATATATCTATGGTTTCGCAGCACCGGAGCCCACAGAATATAGCGTAGCGCCGACCCTGTGGATAGGTCTTTCGGGTGCGTGGTGCCCGGCAACGTACCGCACTTGTGAAAATCAACAATAAGCGTTATTTAACAACATGTTATCGCCAGATGTCCGACCCAGTTTTCGGTTTCGCGAACAAAGTCGGAACCCTTGATCGCTTTGCTCATGTCAGCCACGCATGAATAGATCGGCGCCCACGGATACGGGACGAAAACCAAAGATCGGCCTCGCGCTCGGCTCGGGCGCGGCCCGCGGTTGGGCCCACATCGGGCTCCTGAACGCACTCGATCGCGCCGGCATCAAGATCGACGTCGTCTGCGGCACCTCGGTCGGCGCGGTGGTGGGTGGCGTCTATGCGAGCGGCCGGCTGCCGATCCTCGAGGAGTGGGTGCGCTCGCTCTCGCGCCTCAACATGTTCCGCTACGCCGACATCAAGATCGCCGGCGGCGGCCTGATCGGCGGCGATCGCCTGGTCGCGCTGCTCGACGAGCATTTGAGCGAAGTGCGGATCGAGCAGTTGGCAACGCCGTTTGCGGCGATCGCCTGCGACATCGCGACCGGCCACGAGATCTGGCTCTCGCGCGGGCCGCTGGTGCCGGCGATGCGCGCGTCGTTCGCGCTGCCCGGCCTGTTCGGCCCGGTCCAGTTGAACGGCGACTGGCTGGTCGATGGCGCGCTCGTCAATCCGATCCCGGTCACCGTATGCCGGGCGCTCGGCGCCGACCTCGTGATCGCCTCGAACTTGAACGCCGACATCATCGGCAAGCAGCGCCGCCGCGGCAGCCGCAAGATGAAAGCGGCCGAGACCGATGTCGAAAAGGAGTGGCGCTCGTTCGCCTCGCTCGGCAAAGGCGGCCGGCTCCGGCGCCGCCTGCTCGGGCCGCTATTCAAGACCGAGAACGACGCGCCCAGCGTGTTTTCGGTCATGGTCGCGAGCCTCGCCATCATCCAGGACCGGTTGGGCCGCAGCCGCCTCGCCGGCGATCCGCCCGACGTCACCATCGCGCCCAAGATCGGACACATCGCGCAGTTCGATTTCGAGAAGGCCGACGAGCTGATCGCCGAGGGCGACGCCGCGGCCACGCGCGCGCTCGAGGAGATTCACGAAGCGATCGATGCGCTCGCCTAGGCGCCCGATCGCCAACCGGTCAGACGCGCGAGTTTTTCCTCGAGTTCCCGAATCCGGTATGGTTTTTTCAGGAGCTCGTCCGCCGCCGGCACGATGCGTTGTTTCTCGAACACGTCCTCGCCATACCCGGTCATGAAGAGCACTTTGAGGTCGGCCCGGGTTTGGCGCGCGCGACGGGCGAGCTCGACGCCGTCGATCGCGCCGTTGAGGCGGATGTCCGTGAGCAGGGCGGCGATGTCGGGCGAGGCTGCGAGCTTGGCGAGCGCGCCGGGACCGTCCGCGGCCTCGATGGTGCGATAGCCGAGCGAGCCGACCGCGGCGACCGCGAAGTCGCGAACGTCGTCGTAGTCATCGACAATCAGGACGAGCGGCGGCGCGGTCATGGCCCAATCGTATGACCGGCGCCCGATAAGCGCGAAGCCGGCGACTACGCAACCGATTCCGGAACTACCCGGAGATCGATGCGGCGGACTATATGTCGTTGCCCGCGATGTACCGCGGCGCGTAGCGGGCAAACGCGACCAGCGCGGCAATCCCCACAACGAGCGCGACCGCCGCGCCCCACGGATCCCAGAGGTTCGGAAACCCCGCCGGAAGCCCGAGCGCGCCCGTGAGATAGGCGTGGATCGGAAGCCCCGACCACCACTGCCAGCCCTGCACCAGGACGCCGGCGATCGTCGGTGCGCGCGAAATGATCGCGTAGAGCACGATCCCGCCCAGGATCGCGAGCATGAAGGCGTAGAACGCGATGATCATGTGGAATCGGCGCGCGGCAGCGCGGTTCAGGCGCCTTTGACTTGATTGACGTCGACATAGCCGACTTCGATCGCGCGTTGCAGCGCGGCGAAGGCCGAGCGCGCTTCCTCGAACGTCTCGCGCTTGGCTTTGAGGTCGGCGATCAGGGCCGGCTCGGGATCGCGGCCGCCAGACGCGTTCAACTTGAACGCGGCTTCGAGGTAGGCGGCGCGAAACTGGGCGACGGTCACGGCCAGCGTGTAGACCGCGTTGCGATCGATTGTCGGCAGCCGGGCGTGGATGATTTCACGATTGGCAGCGCGGATCGCCTGCTCGACCTCGAACAAGAAGGCGCGCTGCTGCCGGAGCAGTTCCGAGTCGGCATATATTATTTTCGTCCTTTCGCTCGCACCCGCCGCCGTCCGGCGCCGCGGCGGCCGCCGTTGCGCTTGATCCGTTCGTCGCGCGGAAACTGCATTTCGACCGTGAGACCGTTCGGGTCCTCGACGAAAATCTGGTCGACATCGAGGCCCGGCAATTCGAGCGTCTTGTAGGGAACGCCCGCCTTCTCCACCCGCCGGCGCATGCCTTCGTAGTCGTCGCCGGCGAAGGCGATGTGATCGACCGAGCCCGAACCCATCGTCGCCTTGGCCGGATCGCCGACATCGAGCGTCGAGCCGACATAGACGTGCTTCAACTTGGCGTCGAACAGATGAATGACCGGGGTGACCCCGCAATAGAGCCACCAGCCCTGATTGGCGAGCTTGGGCCGGAAGCCGTCGCGTAAGCCCAGGACTTCGGTGTAGAACGCGTGCGTTTTTTTGACGTCCTTGGCGCGGATGGTGAAGTGATTGAAACCGTGCAACGACATGGCAAATACCCGATAGCTGGCCGACCTGGAGGGATGTTAGCTTTGACCGGCCTAATTTGGTAGCTGGCTTTCGCCGTCCTGTCCCCTCGGTTCCATGCGTCCCCCCTACGACCCGCCCCAATCCAAGAAAAAAGTCGTCCGCGGCGTGAGCCGGACGGACTTGATCGAGCGCGCCCGCAGCCTGGTGCCTACGCTTCGCGAGCGCGCCAGCGCAACCGAAGAGCGCCGCAACCTGCTCGAGGCGACGATCCGCGATTTCCACGATCTCGGCCTGTGGCGCATCCTCCAGCCCGAGCGCTGGGGCGGATTCGAGATGGACTACGCGATCATCGTCGACGTCGTCTCCGAGATCGGCCGCGGCTGCACCTCGAGCGCCTGGATCCTCGGCAACTTCACCAGCCGCTTGTGGCAGATCGGCATGCTGCCCGAGGAGGCGCAGCAAGCCGTCTGGGGCAGGGACACGTCGACCTTGGTGTGCTCGACCTACGTGTTCCCGTGCGGTCGCGTTACCAAGGTCGCCGACGGCTGGCGCGTACAAGGCGTGCGGCCGTGGCCGTTCGCCTCGGGCGTCGACATTTCCGAGTGGGCGACGGTCGGCGCGCTTTGCTACGACGAAAAAGACCCGAACGCCAAGCCCGCGCCGATCCAGGTCCTGCTCCACAAGACCGAGTACACGGTGAACGACACCTGGTACGCCTCCGGCCTGATCGGCACCGGCAGCAAGGATTTGGTGGTCGGCGACGTCACCATTCCCTGGTATCGCGGCTCGCTGGTGACCGAGTTCCGCGGCGGCCCCACTCCGGGCAGCAAGACCAACCCCGGCCCGCTCTACAAGCTGCCGGTGTTCGCGGCCTTCCCGCACATTCCGGCGGCCGCGGGCCTCGGCGCGGCTCAGGCCGCGGTCGACGACGCGATCGCCGCGACCAAGAAGCGCGTCAGCTCCTATACCGGCCAGTCGATGGCCGAGCTGACCCCGGTCCAGATCAAACTGGCCGAGGCCGACGCCGCGGTCGACGCGGCACGGCTCCTGCTGCTCGACAACTGCGACGAGATGATGGCGATCGCCGAGGCAGGGCGGACGTTCGACCTCACCACCCGCGCCCGCTACCGCCGCGACGGCGCCTACGCCGCCAAGCTCTTCACCGGCGCGGTCGATCTCTGCGTCCAGGTGACCGGCGCCGCCGGGCTTTACAACCGCAACCCGATGCAGCGCTACTTCCGCGATGTCCACGCCGTACTGCAGCACATTTCGGTGGTGTGGGACGTTTCCGCCCAGGTCTACGGCGGCGTCGCGCTCGGGCTAGAGCCGCTCCTACCGACGGTGTAGCGCCTCGCTTCTCTCTTGCGTCATCGCCGGGCGAAGTCCCGGCCAGGCCCAGCGATGACGGCTTCTTCGATCGAGCCCAGCGCCGCCGCGGCCCGCGCCTCGGTCGCGGCGATCGACCCTTTCCAGCGCCGGTCGAGCACCGGCATTTCCGGCAGTACTTCGGCGACGAACCGCGCCGTCTGCGCCTCCATATCCGCGTCGCTCCACGCGATCGGCCGCAGCACGAACTTGGCGATACCGACATCGACGAATGCCGCGAGCTTGTCGCGGATCGCCCGCGCATCGCCGATCGCGAGCACGGTCCGGGGATCGCGGCCGCTCCGCGCCGCGGCCCGCGCGGCGGCGCGTTCGGTTTCGGGCTCGTCCCACGACCCGAAGCGAAAACCGAACCCGGCGCCGAAGTGGCTCGATTCGATCGGCCGCCCGCGGCGCGCGGCCGCGCGCTTGATCGCGGCGATGGTCGGCCCGACTTCGGACGGCGGCTCGAACCCGCCGAGCCAGCCGGTGCCATAGCGCGCGGTGCGTTCGATCGCGGCCGCGCTCGACCCGCCGATCCAGAGCGGCAGCGGGTTTTGCACCGGCTTTGGCGCGATCGCCGCGTCGCGGTAGGAGTAGTGAGCGCCGGTGAAAGTCACCCGTTCCTCGGCCCACAGCCGCGCCATGATTTCGAGCGCTTCATCGGCGGCGGTGCCGTGGCCTTTGGGTTGCCGCCCGGTCGCCGCCCATTCCGGCGCGCGCGGACTGCCGACGCCGAACGCCGGCAGGAGCCGGCCGCCCGAGAGCACATCGATGGTCGCGCACTGCTTGGCGAGAACGAGCGGGTCGCGGAACCCGACCGCGGCGACATTCATGCCGAACTTCAATCGCTCGGTCGCGCCGGCCAAGCCGGCCATCACGCTCATTACGTCGAGGAACGGCTCGGTCGAGACGACGCGCTCGGTCTGCCACAGCGAATCGACGCCGCCCTGCTCGCACTGCTCGACCCAGCGCCAGAAGGCCTTGGCGCCGCTGAACGGGAACTCGGCAAGACCCAGCCCGGCGGCGACCGCCATCAGCTCCGCCTCAAGCCGCGGCGCGCTGGCGCTCGAGGATACGCCACTTCGAGAGCCGTCGTTCGAGCCACTGCACGGCCTGGGTCAGGCCGACGCCCATGAACGCCAGTACGATGATCGGTACGAACACTTTGGCGGTCTTGAAGACGTTCGCGTAGTTGACGATCAGCCCGCCCAGGCCGTTGATCGCGGTGAAGAACTCGGCGACCACCATGCCGATGATGCCGAACCCGATCGAGAGCCGGACGCCGGTCATGATGAACGGGAGCGCGGCCGGCAGCGTGATCTTGAAGAAGATGTCGCGCTCGCTCGCACCGAACGCCCGGCCGATGTCCAAAAGCGAGCCGCGCACGTCGCGTACGCCCGAATAGGTATTGATGATGACCGGGAAGATCGCGATCGAGACCAGGACAGTGATCTTGCCGGCGTCCTGCAACCCGACCCACATCATGAGGAGCGGAATCAGCGCGATGCGCGGGATCGCATAGAGCGCGTTGATGAAAGGGTCCATGGTGTACTCGAAGAACCACCACTGCCCGACCATGACGCCGATGACGACCCCGGCGACGATCGAGATCGCCATGCCGATCGCGAACACGAACAGGCTTTGCTTGAGCGCCACCAATAGTTCGCCGTTCTGGATAAACTCGATCGCGGCGCGGAAGATCGCGCTCGGATACGTCATCAGCAGCGGGTTGACGTCGCGGCCGGTGATCTCCCACACCACGAAGAACACGGCGACCGCGACGGCTCGGATCAGGTTGGGCCGGTTGCGTAAGAACACGATCGCCGGCGGCGGACCGCGGCGGCGGGGGGACGGAACGGCCATGATCGCCTTCAGTGGATGCTGCGGACGCGGTCGTAGATCGCCGCGTACATCTGGAACACGACATCCTTGTAGGCATCGACGGTCCGCAGCACGAGCTCGCGATCGGCTTCGGTCGGCGCGTACTGCTCCAAGAGTTCGCGGCCGATGTCCGAGTGGTCGCCGTCGGCGACGTCGTGAACCCGCCAGAACGCAACCTGGTCGTCGGTCAGATCGAACTTCTTTTGGAGCTGGTCGGCGATCCGCCCGAACGTGCCCGGAATCATGGCTTCGCCCGAAAGCATGTGCGCGGTCGCGCCTTTGAGAAAGCTCGACTCGCACATGCGCTCGAAATAGGCCTTCCACGCCTGCGCCACCGGCATGTACTCGGCGGTGACGAGCTCGCGCTCGCTCCAGCCGAACGCGCCGGCAAAGTCGAAGTAAAGCTCGCAATGCGGCTTGCCGTTCGAATAGAGCCGGCCGGTGCCCTCCTCGTAGCAGATTTCGGCGATGCGCCGGCGCCAGCGCCAGTCAGGGCAATGGACGTATAGACGCCCGTGGTAGTTGTTGTTGGGCACCGGCACGATCGAATAGTGGTAGGCGAATTCCCTGACCTGAGCGCGCGAAAGCGTGCCGTCGACCAGCGCCCGCCACAGCGGCTGCGAGTAAAGCGAACGATTCTTGTGCATCTCGGCAATGCGACCGAGCACGTCCTGGACGCTCAACATAGCTGCCTCCCGCTGGACGACGAGGCGCGGGCGGCCGACATCGTCGGCCCGCCGTCCGCGCGCGTTCGTTACGACGACTTCTTCTTGTAGGGGCCGATCTCCTTCAGCACGTCCTCGACCACCGAGCGATCGAGCACCTGCGGGACGGTGAGCGGCTGCTTGAGGTCGCCCATCTCCATCTGCACTTTGACCGTGAAATCGGTGATGTGAGGCTCGACGCCGCCATCGACGCCCCAGACGCCGTCTTCGTTCAACTGGCGGAACACGGCCGCGATCAGCTTGACGTCGACGTCCTTCAAGAGCTTGGCCATGATCTCGGCGGCCTTGTCCGGATTCTCCTGAACGAAGCGCGCGCCCAAGATGGTTCCCTTGACGAAGCCACGGATCATCTTCCGCGTCTTGGCATCGGTGAGGTCTTCCTCGCGCACCGCGAGGTAGGTGTAGCCGAGGCCCGGGAAATCCTTGGCGACGGTGGCGAGAATGTCGACTTCGCCAGCCAACTTGCCCTGCGTCGCCGTCAGCGTGTTGACCATGGTCGCCTGGACCCGCCCGGCGATGACCGACTGCAGCCGCGCCGCGTGGCTACCGACCTGGATGAAGTTCAAGCCGGCCGGATCGACGTTATGCTTCTTGAACACCATCTTCGGGATTTCGGTGGTGATGTCCTTGGGCCCGGCCGACGCGAACGACGCCGTCTTGATGTCGGCGAGCGATTTCGCGATGCCTTTCTTGGCGACGATGTTGTAGTCGACCACCGGCTGCGACGAGACCACGACCTTGACCTTGGCGCCCTCGGCCAACGCCGAGAACATCGTGGTCGGGCCGACGCCGCCGATCAGCACTTCCTTGGCGATCAGCGCCCGCATCGAGTTGGCATCGCCCTTGACCTGGACTTCTTCGAACTTGATGCCTTCCTTTTCGAAGAAGCCGAGCGCGTCGGCGACGTACCACGGCGCGCCGAATGTGGTGGCCGCGCCCGAACCGCTGGAGCGCTTGACGACATCGAGGGCGAGCGTCTCGCCTCCCGCCAAGCTCCCGGCCAAAACGATCGTGGCAACCGCTAGACACGTCTTGCGAACAGAACCAATGTCGCCCATTTGCCAGTCCCCCTCTGTAGGCGGCTTGTATCGCCAGCCGCGGACGCGACGCGTTGTTTGTTGTCTTACTTCGTCTACTCCGCCGCCTGGATGTGGCGGATCTTGTTGCCGAGCGCCTTAACCCGCAGCTGCGTGTACATATCCTGCCACATTTTGTAGGAGAAATCGGAAACGCCTTTGCTCGCGAGCGGCGGCAACTCGATCCGGACCGGCTCGCCGGCCAGATAAACGTCCTTGAGCCGCGCCTTCTCGAGCAGCAGCGACACGTTCTTAAGCGGGTTGCCGTCGAAGACGATGAAGTCGGCGTGGTTGCCGGCTTTGATCGCCCCCAGCCGCTCGCCATCATTCAGGAACGCGGCGCTCGCCGAGGTCGCGGCGCGGATCGCTGCGGCCGGCGTGAAGCCCAGGAACTTGTGGAAGATTTCGACCTCGCGCCAGTGCCACTCGCCGTAGGGCGTGAGCGCGAACCCGGCTTCCGAGCCGGTCACCATCGGAATCCCGGCCTCGCGGATGCGATTGAGCGAGACGATCGCGGCCTCCCACTCCTTGCTGCCGAGATCGGGCCGGACCTTGTGGTAGAGCGGATCGGTCGGCTGCGTGACCGTCATGTTTTGATAAAGCAGGGTCAGCGTCGGGCACACGATCGACTTGTGCTTGACGATCGCATCGATGCACTCGGCGTCGGCCCACGACGCGTGGAAGATGAGATCGGCGCCGGCCTTTGCGCAGTAGAGCGTCGCCTCGCGGCCGCGCGCATGCATCACCGTTTTCTTGCCCAAGCGATGGCACTCATCGACCATCCGCTTGGTCTCGGCCAAGCTGAACGCCGCTATCAACTCGCCCTTGTCGTTGACGTGGCGGCCGTCCATCGCGAACTTGACGAAATCGACGCCGTCCTTGATTTGGCTGCGGATCAACTCGATCGCCTCGTCCATGTTCTTGACCAGCGCGCCGATCGAGGTCGACGGCGCGCCGAACCAGGTCGGGTAGTAGTCGGTCAAACCCTGGCGGCTGGTGACGTAAGGTCCGGAGCAGTTGATGCGCGGCCCCGGAAACATGCCGGCATTGATCGCATTCCTGACCGAAGTCTGCACCCGCGCCGAGCCGCCGGGATCGCCCATCGACGTCACGCCGGCCATCAGCACGCGCTGCGCGTTGATGACGCCGCGCAACGCCCGCAACTCGACCGACGCGTAGATATCGATGTCCTCCTCGCACATCGCGTTGCCATACGAGAGGTGGGTGTGGAGGTCGGTCATGCCGGGCATGACGAAGTACTTCGAGGCGTCGACGATCTCGTCGCGGGGTCCGGGCTTGGGCGCCACAGCGCCGTTCCCGGCGTACGTGATCGTGCCGCCGTCGACGACGATGGTCTGATCGGTCTTGGCGTCGTCACTGACGCCGTCGAACAGATGACCGCACCGGATGTGCTTCGCCATGGGATGTTCCTTCTTGCCACTGACCGCGCCTACCGTTCCACCTGCGAATCGTTCGCGAACGGCGCGCCCTTCCCGCCGACAACGTTAGGTCGTGCCGCTGGAGGGCGCAAGCCGGCGACCGCCGGCAAAACCGGTTACTGTTGTCGGTGGGTGCCAATGCGCGGGAGGAAAGCCATGCCGGGTCGTGTCATCGCCATCCATGCCGACGCAGGTCCGTCGTTTGCGGGCTATCCCGCGCAGCCGCGGATCGGCTCGGGCCCCGGGCTCGGGCTCGCGGCGGACGCCGGCGGCGCCGACGCCAGCATGCGCACGCTCGCCGATCGCTACGCCGAGGAGGGATACGTCGCGCTCGCCCCGGACGGCGACGACATCGCGGCGGCGGCGCAGACCTTGCGCGCCCGGCGCGAAGTCGAAGGCGGGATCGGCGTCGTCGGCTTCGGTCGCGGCGCCGCGCGCGCTTGCCAAGCCGCCGCCGGCGGCGC